>VOFE01001023.1_pt1 | contig 66001 bp, 134 predicted proteins | sample 5384071 | NCBI WGS metagenome assembly VOFE01 (sample SAMN12384724, study PRJNA508395) | human gut metagenome | isolation source: healthy gut D | host: Homo sapiens
GGCGGCGACGTTGTTGTCTGCGAAAAATGCGTCCGGAATGTGTCAATGAAAAATATTGCTGTCACAGACAGGAAAAAGAATCCAGGAATATAAGGAGAAAAAACAATGAGAGTACTGATTATCGGCGGTGTTGCCGCGGGAACCAAAGACTGCGGCAAAATTAAAAAGAGAAGACAGAAGTGCGGAAGTTGTTGTGATTACCAGAGATAAAGATATTTCTTATGCAGGATGCGGACTGCCCTATTATGTGGGCGGCCTTATTGAAAGCCGGGATGAGCTGATCGTAAACACGCCTCAGAAATATGCAGGACTGACAGGCGTGGAGGTACGTACCGGAAAAGAAGCAGTTGCCCTGAATGCAGATAAGAAGGAACTCACAGTAAGAGATGTGGAAAATGGGGCAGAGGAGATCTGCGCCTACGACAGACTGGTGTTGGCTGTGGGCGCGTCTCCGGCAGTGTTGCCGCTGGAAGGGACAGATAAGGCGGGCGTGTTTCAGATGAGAACGCCGGATGACGCCATTGCCATCCGCTCCTATGTGGAAGAAAAGGGGGGTAAAAAGGCGGTTGTGATCGGCGCAGGCTTCATTGGTCTGGAAGCGGCGGAAAATCTGAAAGCCAAAGGCGTGCAGGTGACAGTCATTGACTTTGCCTCACAGATCCTGCCGAATATCCTGGACGGGGGAAATGGCCGCATAGCGCATTATTATCCGGACGCGGGATTTTTTATCACGAAACTGATCGCAGATAAGACGACACACCGAAAGCTTCTGGGCGTGCAGGTATTTGGGCCGGGCGCGGTGGACAAGATGGTTGATATTGCGGTTATGGGAATCAATATGGGATGCTGTCCTGGAGGATTTTGAAAATGCGGACTTTGCATATGCACCGCCGTTTTCCACGGCCATCCATCCCTTTGTGCAGGCTGTTTATGTATTGATGAACAAATGGACGGAACGATCGTCAGCATGACGCCGGCGGAGTATGCCGCAGGCGCGGCAGAAGGCTATACGGTTGTCGATGTTGCGCCGGAGCCGTCGATCAGGGGAGCGGTATATGTCAAACTTGGGAGCAGGTAAACGGCGAAATCAAAGGACTTGGAAAAGAGGAGAAACTGCTTCTTGTCTGTGCAAAGGGGCAAAGAGGATATTTTCTTCAAAACCGGTTGCGTCATTACGGCTATACGAATACAGTCGTTCTTGAAGGAGCAACATTTTTCAATGATGTAAAAGTGAAAAATAATATAGAAGAAGCCGTGTCTCTAAAGAAGACGAGACGAGGGTAAAAGCGCTTGGATTTTTAAAGGACAAACGGACGCCGGATAAATTCAACGGACGTGTGATCACCCGAAACGGAAAAATTACGGCAGAAGAAGGAGGGTGATCGCCGAGGCGGCGAGCGTACGGAAGCGGAGAGGTGACCATGACTACTCGCCTGACTATGGAGATTCAGGGCGTGCCCTTTGACAATATCGAGCCGCTCAGGGAATATCTGATGCAGGCGGGACTGGAGACCGGCGGCACCGGCTCAAAAGTCCGTCCGGTTGTATCCTGTGTAAAGGGAACCACCTGCCAGTACGGATTGATCGACACCTTTGATCTGTCACAGGAAATTCACGAGAGGTTCTATCATGGCTACCATGAGGTGAAGCTGCCCCACAAGTTCAAGATCGCAGTTGGAGGCTGCCCCAACAACTGCGTGAAGCCGGATCTGAATGACCTGGGCATCATCGGACAGCGTGTTCCCCAGGTGGATCTGGAGAAGTGCCGTGGCTGCAAGGTCTGCCAGATTGAAAGAAGAACTGCCCATTCAGGTGGCGAAAATGGTGAACGGCAAGATTGTCATTGACGAAAATGCCTGCAACCACTGTGGACGGTGTGTCGGCAAGTGTCCGTTCCATGCAATTGAAAATTATACAAATGGTTACCGCGTCTACATCGGCGGACGCTGGGGCAAAAAGGTCGCGCAGGGACGGTATCTGGACAAGGTGTTCACAGACAGGGAAGAGGTGCTCTCCATTGTGGAAAAAAGCCATTCTTCTCTTCCGCGAGCAGGGGAATACCGGGGGAACGTTTTGCGGATACTGTGGCACGACTGGGATTTGAAAATGTACAGGAACAGCTTCTGTCGGATGAATTGCTTGGCAGAAAGGAAGAAAAATATCAGAGCGCAGAAGCATTTAAAAGGCAGGGCAACCTGTTAAAGGAAGCTGCCCGGGTATCACAGGATAGAGAAACGAAGGCTGGAGACACGTTTTAGTGGTTTTCCAGCCTTTCCTTTTGTGGTGAAAATGCATAAAAAATATTGACAAATTTTGAGGAAGCCTTCAATCAGGGCTATCCCCAGGAGCTGGCGCATTTGTTTCCTGTGTGAGAGAAGACAAGACGCCGGCAGTGACCGGGGGAGGACGGCCGCGCGGTTCTGGAGATGATCTACGCTGCCTATATGTCTGCAAAATCCGGGGCAAAGGTGAAGCTTCCGCTGGAAAATCCGCCTAAAGTGGAGTATGCGATCCAGCTGTTGCTTGGCTGAATGAGAAAAAAGTAAAAAATAATCGGAAAACAGCACTTTTTTTTGTATCAGAAGCATAGATATAAAGAAGTGCTGTTTTTAAATTGTTGTTATTATGCATAAAAAAGTATTGACAAATAGAGTTAATAGTGTTATTTTTGAATAAATATTAAACAATGTTTCTAAATGAGCGGAGGATACATGATCGTAGGAAAACCGCAGTTGTTAAAAAATTAAATTCAGATATCGTCCGCGATTTGATTTATAAGGAAGGACCGATTTCCAAGCCGGAAATTGCCGAGAAGACGGCGCTTAGCCTTCCCACCGTAAAAAGAGTGGATATCCTTCTGAGAGAAGGATGGATCCGCACGGCCGGGAGAAGCGGAGAGGGAGTTGGGCGCAAAGCCGAGAAATATGAGGCACCGCTCGCACAAGATGATTCTGCTTTGTATGAATCGGAGGCTTTACCTCGTATCTTGTGGACCTGACAGGGAAATTTCACGCAGAAAAGCGTTATGTCTTTCCGAAAAAGGGACAATGCAATATCTGGAATTCCTGTGCAGCTGTATCGAAGAGCTGATGGGGAAAGTGACCGGAACCGTGCTGTCCATCGGGGTGACGGTTCCGGGCGTTTGCGCAGCAGCGGGCTGATCAAGCATATACCGGAAATTCCGGAATGGGAGAAATATAATCTCCAGGAGGAGCTTCAGAAACGCTTTCAGGTGGATGTGCTGGTGGAAAACGACACGCGCATGATGACGCTTGGATATTATGAAACCATGCTTCGCGGAACGTGTTCGGATATGGTATATATCTACGCGGACGATGCCCTGAGCGCCGGGATTGTCATTGACGGGCAGCTTCACCGCGGAAGAGAGAGCTTCGCAGGTGAGCTTGGATTTTTGATTTTTCACGAAAATGTAAGCAGCAAAAATGAACCGGTAAACGGGCGGGGAGATTTTGAGTGTTCTGTAATGGAACTGCAGTCCCGGATTGAAAAAGAAAAAGGATCACAGGAGCTTCTGGAGCGCTATTATGATCTTCTGGCAAAAGGCGATCGTGAGCGTGGGCTGCGTGACAGCGCCGGAAATCGTAGTGATCCAGGGAAAATATGTAAATGACACGGTGCTGGAATATATTCAGGAACGGATACGTCCCTATTTTCCGAAGGATGTGCTTCCGAAACTGCGCATCAATACAGACAGCTCTTATTGTGTGCAGGGGATCAAAAGGAATGTATCCGGCATGCCAGGGAAAAGAGCGCAAAACTGGGCAAAGCAGAAAGCAGCGCGGTGTCAGAGAATTAAGTCAGGAGGCGGACAAAGCAGATGAAACGCATTGTAGAGTGAATTCGAACTGTTATCACGGCTATTCCATAGAAGAGGCGATTCGGGGACGGCGGCGGCCGGTTTTCATTATATGGAACTGACGGCCACCAAGGGCTGGACGGAGCATGTATTTCCAACGCATTCCTTCCAGAGGCTTTTACAGGTGAAGGATCTGCTGAAGCAATATAAAATTGTGCCGTTTTCCATGAGCGGGCACTGCAATCTCATGGATACCGGGCGAATGGGAGACTTTATTGAAAATATCAGGCTTGCGGCTTTTTTGGATGTGAATACATTGTTTCTTCCATTGGAGAAGCGCATCTGAAGGATGAAGCAGTTGCTTCCAACGGGGAAGTGGCAGAGCACATCAAAGCGTTTCTTCCATATTTGGAGGAATTCAACATGACATTGGTGCTGGAGATCCACGGGGATCACGGAGACGGAAAAATTTTAAAGAGATCACAGCACTGGTGGGAAGTCCGAGAGTCAAGATCAATTACGATACCGCCAACGCTGTGTGTTTACGGCGGGGTGAATGTGACAGAGGATCTGAAAAACTGTGTGGACGAAGTGGCCTACATGCATTTGAAGGATAAGGCGGGCGCGCAGAAGGAGTGGAATTTCCCGGCGCTGGGAGAAGGTGAGCTTGACTTTCCGGCGGTGTTTGAGGTGCTGAGAGGAGCAGAGAATAACTGTCCGTTTTCCGTGGAGATTGAATTTACGGAAAAAGGCTAAAGGGATCTGCAGGAAATCAACGAGGCAGTGAAAACATCTGCGTTGTATCTGAAAAAGGCAGGGTTTGAACTTTAAGCAAAAAAGCGTTTCAAAAAAGGAGAAGGATATGGAAAAACTGAGAGTTGGAGTAGTGGGGATTGGTTTTATCGGAACAGCCCATGTGGAAGCCCTGAGAAGACTGGGCTATGTGGATGTGGTTGCGGTAGCGGACGCAAACGGAGGTGCCGGCCGGGCAGAGAGTCTTTATGTGGCTCACGGCTATGATGATTACCGCGAGATGATCGACAAAGAGAATCTGGATGCGATCCATATCTGCACACCCAATCATACACATTACGAAATGGCGATGTATGCCATGGAGCATGGTCTGAGCGTGATGCTGGAAAAACCCATTACCATGACGGTGGAAGAGGCCGAAAAGCTGTGTGCCTATGCAAAGGAGCACAACATCGTGACCGGCGTAAATCACTCTCTTCGCATGAATCCCCAGGTACAGCAGATGAAGGCCATGGTGAGAAGCGGAGAGGTGGGAGACGTATATGCGGTGACCGGAAGCTATCTTCAGGACTGGCTGTTTCTGGAGAGTGACTGGAGCTGGAGACTGGAGCCGAAGCTTTCCGGCAAGACAAGAGCTTTTTCGGATATCGGAACCCACTGGATCGATATGGTGGAGGATATTACGGGACTGCGGGCTGTGGAGCTTCTGGCAGAGTTTGACATTATGCATAAGACGCGCAAAAAAACCGCTGAAAGAGGTTGCCACGTTCTCGGGAATGGCGCTGCGTCCGGAGGACTACGAGGACGTTCCCATTGAGACCGAGGACTGGTGCAGTATTTTGTTCCGCTTTGAAAACGGAGCGATCGGAAGCGTCAATGTAAGCCAGGTGACAGCGGGACGGAAGAATCAGCAGATCATTTCCATCAGCGGAAGCAAATGTGCGCTCCACTGGGACAGCGAGGATTCTCAGGAGCTGTGGATCGGACGGCGCGAAACCTTTAATCAGAAAGCGCCCAAAGACCCGTCCATCCTTTCGGAGGCAGCGCAGGGCGTGATCGGCTACCCGGGAGGGGCATGTGGAAGGCTTTCCGGATACCTTCAAAAAGCCCAGTTTGGGAAATTTTATCAGGCAGTGATGGCAAAGACACATCAAAAGGAATTTGCCAATTTTGAGGACGGTCTCCGGGAGATGATCCTCAATGAGAAGGTTTATGAATCCGCGCAGAAACGTGCGTGGGTAAAAAAATCTGATAGCACAGGAGGGCAAAACGATGATGAAGCTTGATTACATACCGCCATACTGGCAGAGTATTCCTTTGAGCAGGTGGTGGATTATGCGGCACAAACCGGGTTCAAAAGCCTGGAGGTATGCTGCTGGCCCTGAAAAAGGCAACCCGCAGATACGCGGGCGTATCGCACATTGATGTGGACGGAATGACGGAAGAATCTGCAAAGAAATATGTGGATTACGCAAAAGCAAAGGGCGTGGAGATCGCGGCGCTGGCTTATTTTCCGAATCCCCTGTCCGACGATGAAGAGACAGCAGAGAAATCCAGGGCGCATTTGTACAAGGTGATTGACGCCGCGGCGCTTATGGATGTGAATCTCGTTACCACATTTATTGGAAAAGAACAAGACCAAAACCGTAGAAGAAAACCTGGCGCTTATGGAAGAAATCTGGCCGCCGATCCTGAAGCATGCGAAGGAAAGGGGCGTCAGGATCGCGATCGAAAACTGTCCGATGTTTTATACAAAGGATGAGTGGCCGGGAGGAAACAATCTCGCGGTAAGTCCGCAGATCTGGCGCAGGATGTTTGCGATGGGAGACAACATCGGGCTTTGTTTTGACCCCTCCCATATGGTCCCTTGCAGGGGATGAACGTCTGAAACCGGTGGTGGATTTTGCAGACCGCATTTTCCATATCCATTTCAAGGATCTGCAGATCGATCAGGAAAGGTGGAGGAGTACGGAAGATTCGCTTATCCGGGACTGTGGCATACACCGAAGCTTCCGGGATATGGAGATGTGGATTTTCCCAAGCTGATCACCAAGCTTCATGAGACGGGCTTTCGCGGCTCTGCCTGCCTGGAATGCGAGGGACCGCGCTTTTGAAGGGTCTATGGAGGATACCAGAGCAGGAATCGAGATCGCATACCGTTATCTGCACACATTTATGTAGGAGATGCTATGGTTCGGATAGGAATTGTGGGCACCGGCGGAATGGGAACGGTGCATTATACCAATTATTCATATATCAAAGACTGCCAGGTGGTGGCTGTCTGCGGAAATGAGGAAAAGGCAAAAGCCTGGGGCGCAGCCTGTTATCCGGATATCGCGTCCATGGCAGAAGCAGAACAGCTGGACGTGATCGACATCTGCACCCCGACGTTTTACATTATCCACAGGTGAAGGAGGCGCTCAGATACTGCAGCGTCATCTGTGAAAAACCGCTTACCTTTACCTGCCGGGAGGGGGAAGAGCTCTTCGAGACGGCAAAAGCGTGGGGGCATCATCTGTATGTTGCGCAGGTGCTTCGGTTTTCCCGGAATACAAGGTGCTGACCGAGCTCATCGAGAACAAAACCTGCGGAAATGTGCTGGACGGATATTTTTTGGAGATTATCTGCAAAGCCGGCCTGGACAAGCAGGGGGCTGGATGATGGATAAGGCCAAAAGCGGACTGGTTCCCTTTGACCTTCACATCCACGACTTGGATTACATGGTCAGCCTGTTCGGAACTCCCAGGAAGCTGTCTTACACCAAAGCGCAGGCGCCGGAGGATGACATGGCGCAGCAGTACCGGTTCTCCTATGAATTTGAACAGGAGGGAAGAGCCCTGAACCTCTGTGCGGAAGCTTCCTGGTTTCGGGGGAATTACCCCTGGTCATCGGGCTACCGGGTATGCTTTGAGAAGGCCGTGCTGGAAGCCAGAGGCGGAGAGGCCATACTGTATCGGGAAGGTGCAGAGCCGGAAATCCTTGACACCTCGAAAAGGTAAAAATTCCACGGGGATCAATATTCCTCCGACGGGCGTGTATCTGGAGGAGCTGGAACATTTTCTGGACTGTGTGCGAAAAGATGAGGATTCCGGGCGGATAAAGCGGGAACAGGTGCTGGGAGTCCTGAAATTTCTGGAAAAGATCAATCAAGAACTATAAGCGGGCACGCTTTAGTTATAAAAAATGCGCATGTGAAAGGAGAAACAACATGAAAAAAAGATTGGCAATGGTATTGGCACTTGGATTGGCAGCAGGAAGCCTTTCCGGAACGGCAGTGACTGTGGCAGCAGAGGAGACCAGTGATTATGTGATCGGCGTACTGGCTCCGGAAGTAACCCATGGCTGGGTGGCAGGTGTTGCTTATCACGCAGAAAAGAGATGTGAGGAGCTCAAAGAGAGCGGAGAGATCAAGGATTACATCATTGCGACAAGCGGAAATGCAGAAGACATGACGGCAGACCTTGACGACCTTCTCACACAGAATGTGGATGCGATTGTTGCCTATCCGCAGTGGGACGGCATGGAAGCTCCGCTGCAGAAGGTTCTGGACGCAGATATCCCGCTGGTATGCTTTGACCTTGAATTTGACCTGGACGGCTATTATCTGGTAACCGGTGACAACAAAGATATGGGTGTGCAGGGCGCAAACTACATTCTGGACAAGATCGGATGGAAGGAACCGTTATCGCACTTACCGTTCCTACCGCAGGCTCTGTAAATGACCTCCGTATGGAAGGCTTCTATGAGCAGATGGAAAAACTTGACCAGAACTGGGAAGTGATCGAGTACGCAACAGAGTTTACACGGGAAGCAGGCCTTGCAGATTTCGCGGACGTTCTTGTAAATAATCCGCAGATCGACGCGGTTTACTCTCTGGATGACGAGACCTCCATCGGCGTTCTTCAGGCAATCCAGGAAGCAGGCAGAGATGATATCAAGGTCATCACCGGCGGAGGCGGATGCCAGGAATACTTCAACATGATGCCGGAATACGAGGATATCAACGTAGCTTCCGCTACCTATTCTCCTGCTATGATCGAAATCGCAGTTGATGAAGCCGTACAGCTGTTGAACGGCGAGACAGTGGAAGAAAGAGTGATCATCCCCACAACAATTGTAGACAAAGAAAATTGTGAAGAGTTCCTTGACGCTTCTTCTCCGTACTAATATTTGTGTGATCAAATGGAGGGCTGCCGTGCTTTACGGCAGCCCTGTTTAAAAGGAAATCGGGAGGGCAGATATGAAACTGGAAATGAAAGGGATCCACAAAATCTTTTTGGCGCAAATGACGTTCTGCAGGGATTGATTTTTCCCTTTCCGGCGGAGAAATTTGCGCACTGCTGGGAGAGAACGGCGCAGGCAAATCCACGCTCATGAATATCCTGGGAGGCGTTCTCAAGGCAGACAGAGGAAGCATTTCCATAGACGGGCAGCACATGGAATTTGCAACTCCGCTGGATTCTCTGAATGCAGGGTCGGGTTCATCCATCAGGAGCTGAACCTGATCAATGACCTTGCGGTATACGAAAATATGTTTATCAGCCGCGAGATCAAGAAGAAAAACGGGCTTCTGGACATTGCGGCAATGTGCGAGGAGACCAGAAAAGTTTTTGAAAGAATTGATGTGGATATTAATCCGAAAACAATGGTGCGCGATCTGGATGCGTCCTACAAGCAGATCGTGGAAATTGCCAGGGCGCTGATGATGAATGCAAAGCTGATCATCATGGACGAGCCGACCACCTCTTTGACGGAGCCGGAAATAGAGCATGTATTTGCCATGATGAGCACTCTGAAAAAACAGGGTGTGGGTATTGTGTTTATCTCGCACAAGCTTCGGGAGGTAATGGAATTCTGCGACCGCTACACGGTTCTCAGAGATGGACAGATGGTGGCCAGCGGAAAGGTATGCGATACCAGCATTAATGAGCTGGCAAAATTCATGGTTGGTCACGAGGTGCGGACAGAATCTCTCCAGCAGAAATTTGAATGCGGAGAGGAGGTCCTGAGACTGGAAAAGCTGTCTCTGGACAAAAAATTCCGTGACATTTCTTTCTTGGCGCGAAAGGGCGAGATCGTGGGTGTGACGGGACTGTTGGGCGATGGAAGAACAGAAGTATTTCAGACGGTGTTTGGCTGTTACCCGGAATACACGGGAACGATTTATGTGGAGGGAAAAAGAGCACAAGATCTCCAGTGTGGAACAGGCCATGGAGCTGGGAATCGGATATGTTCCCAGGGATACCGTAAAGGAAAACGGTATCATCAAAGATATGAATATTATGGAAAATGCGTCGATCACGGTACTCTCAAAATTGACGCGGCATGGAATTATAGACCAGAACAAACAGAAGCAGTCATTCAGAGGATTTGTGGAAAGTCTGAAGATCAAGCTTGGCAGAGAGACAGATCTGATCGGCAGCCTTTCCGGCGGAAACCAGCAGAAAGTCGTTTTGGCAAAATGGCTGATGGCAAATCCCAAAGTGCTGATTCTGGACAATCCTACACAGGGCGTGGACGTAGGAGCCAAAGAAGATATTTATAATATTATCCTGGAGCTTGCAAAACAGAATATCGCGGTTGTGATTCTCTCAAGTGAAGCACAGGAGATCATACGAATCTGCAGCCAGGGCCGTTGTCATGTATCACGGCAATATTCAGGACGAGCTCCAGGGGACGAGATGACCGAGGAGACGATTATGCGTCTTGCCACCGGCGGACATAGATGAGCGGGAGGAACAGCAATGAACAGTAAAGCAAAAGAAAAAAAGAATTTCCTGGGCTGGCTGGCAGAACAGTGGAAAAATAATTCCTTATTCAGTATTGGTCTTGTATTACTTTTTATGATCATCCTGCAGACCTTTGCACTGAATTTTTCTGCATGTGAGTCCTTTGGAGAGTGTGTGGAGCTCTGGATCAGAAACTTTACAAACGTGCTGCGGAATAATGCGGGAATCGGTATCATCTCCCTGGGCATGACATTTGTTATCATTTCCGGAGGCATCGATCTGGCCGTTGGGTCAACTCTGGTAGCAGTTGGCGCTGTGATGATGGTCGTCATGGATGACGCGACCATCGGCACGCTTTCCCAGTTTGGGATCACCGGTGTCCCGGCATTTCTCATTGCCATTGTGGCCGGTATCCTCGTAGGTATCCTGCTTGGCGGTTTTACCGGGTCCCTTTGGCGTCCTGGGGAATGATCCGCCCTTTATCGTAACCCTTGGCACCCAGAAGATTTTCCGCTCTGTAACGCAGCACTTCATGCAGAGCGTAAACCCGAAGGTACCGACACCCTTCTGCAAGCTGGCCAATGTGGAAGTGGGCGGATATATGATCATGCCGATCGTTTACTGGATCATCACAGCTGTGATCCTGTACATAGTGGCACAGAAAACCGTATTTGGCCGTCAGGTATATGCGGTGGGAAGCAATGAGCGCACAGCGCGTCTTTCCGGTGTGAACGTAAACAGGGTAAAATGCAAGGTTTATATTCTTATGGGATTTTTGGTTGCCCTGACGGCAACGCTCACCATTGCCCGCATCGGCTCCATGGATTATGCCAATGCCGGCGCAGGCTATGAGCTGGATGCCATCGCATCTGTTGTTGTAGGTGGGACCAGCTTCTCCGGAGGAAAAGGAAGCATTCAGGGTACCGTTATGGGTGTTATGACGATCGCGATCATGAACAACCTGTTGAACCTGTGGGGCGTGCCGCCATTCCTTCGTGAGGCGTTCAAAGGCGCGATCATCATTATTGCAGTTTTGCTTCAGAAAAAAAAAAAGCCTGATTCTTTTTTCGGGCAGACGTAAGGAGGTGTGCGATGGAACGGCATTGTGTCAGGAAAGGGATTGACATAGGAGGCACATCGGTTAAGTTTGGTTTGTTTGACTCGGAGGGAAGGCTTCTCGAAAAATGGAGCATTCCACGAGGACAGAAAAAAGAAAGGAACGTATATCCTTCCGGATGTCGCGGATTCCTTAAACAAAAGCTAAGGGAACAAAACAAAGTATGGGTCTGGCAAAACCACAAATAAAATAGCACAGGAGATCCTAAGAATGGACGTAAACAGTTTAGCTCATACAAGATGGGAATGCAAGTATCATATCGTTTTTGCACCAAAATATAGAAGACAGGTAATCTATAAAGATATAAAAGCAGATGTAGGACAAATATTAGGATCATTATGCAGAAGAAAAGGAATAGAAATAATAGAAGCAGAGTGTTGCAGTGACCATATCCATATGCTGGTAAGGATTCCACCGAAATACAATCAGAGGGAAACGACGGTGGTCTGGGACAAGCATACAGGGCAGCCGGTACATCACGCCATTGTATGGCAGTGCAGACGTACCGCGGAATACTGCGACCAGCTCATGGCGCAGGGGCTGGCAGCACAATTTAAGGAGAAGACAGGGCTCTTGATCGACGCCTATTTCAGCGCGACAAAGCTGCGCTGGATTCTGGAAAATGTAGAAGGCGCAAGGGAAAGAGCCGAAGCCGGGGATTTGCTCTTTGGCACCATTGAAACCTGGCTGATCTGGAAGATGACTGGAGGCAGGGTTCACGTTACTGACTATTCCAACGCTTCCAGGACGATGATGTTTAACATCAATACCCTGCAGTGGGACGATGAGATTCTTTCGATTCTGGATATTCCAAAGTCCATGCTGCCCGAGCCGCGTCCATCCAGCGAGGTATACGGGGAGACGGAGAGCACTCTCTTTGCCGGTCCCATCAAAATCGCCGGTGCGGCAGGAGACCACGAAGGTTTCCCTTACTGCGCTCAAGGTAGACGGCGGAGCCAGCGCCAACGATCTGCTGCTGCAGTTCCAGGCGGATATCAATGAGGCGGCAGTGTGCCGTCCGGGTGCATCGAGACAACTGCTCTGGGAGCAGCTTATCTGGCAGGCCTTGCTACCGGCTCCTGGAAGGACAAGGAAGAGATCCGGCGCAACTGGAAGCTGAACCGGGAATTTGTACCGGGGATGTCTGCAGAAGCGCGGAAGGAAAAGCTCAAGGGTTGGAAACGTGCGGTGCGGTGTGCGCTGGCCTGGGCGGAGGATGAAGAATAGGAGATACAAAAATGGCCCTTGGGGATAAGCGGGGCACAATAACGACAGAAAGGGGTATTTTCTATGGGAAATTCCTCCAATTATAAAGAAACAGATGAGGAAAAACAACATATCACCCTTGGGCTTCTGGGCCATGTGGACGCAGGAAAGACCACACTTTCGGAAGCCATGCTCTATCTGAGCGGCGTCATCCGCCGGCAGGGGCGTGTGGATCCACAAGGACGCCTATCTGGACACCTTTGAACTGGAGCGGGAGCGAGGCATCACGATTTTTTCCAAGCAGGCGATCCTTGGCTGGAGGGGCCTGGAGCTGACGTTGCTGGATACGCCGGGACATGTGGATTTTCCGCGGAAATGGAGCGCACCCTGCAGGTTTTGGACTACGCGGTGCTGGTGGTAAGCGGTGCCGACGGCGTGCAGGGGCACACCATGACCTTGTGGAGACTGCTGAAGTGCTACAAAATTCCGGTATTTCTTTTCATCAATAAGATGGATCAGGAGGGAACGGACAGGCGGAAGCTTCTGCAGGAACTGCAGAAACGCCTGGACGAGAACTGTCTGGATTTTGGTGCGCTGGGGCAGGAGAAGGCTTCCGGGGAACGGCAGCCGGCAGAAGGGCAGGACCAAGGGAAGCTTTGCTGGAAAGCCTTGCCATGTGTGAGGAAGATCTCCTGGAACGGTTTTTGGAAACCGGAGCTGTGGAAGAAAAAGAAATCCGCCGCCTGATCGCACAGCGGAAGGTATTTCCCTGCTATTTTGGATCTGCTTTGAAGCTTCAGGGCGTGGAAGCGCTGCTGGACGGTATTGGACGATTTGCAGAGAGCCCCGTTTACGGGGGCGGATTTCGGGGCAAGGTGTACAAGATCGCGCGGGATGCGCAGGGGAACCGGCTGACGTATCTGAAGGTTACCGGCGGCAGTCTCCGGGTGAAGGAGATTTTGCCGGACGGACAGAAGGCAGACCAGATACGGCGCTACTCCGGCGGAAAATTTTGAGCTGATAAAAGAAGCAAGAGCCGGCATGGTCTGTGCGGCCACCGGGCTTGCGGATACCTTTCCCGGGCAGGGGCTTGGAGAGGGCCGGATTCTCAGCTTCCGCTGCTGGAGCCGGTGCTGACGTACCGCATCGAGCTTCCGCCGGACTGCGATGTACACCGGATGCTGAAAAATTTAAAAGAGCTTGAGGAGGAAGAACCGCAGCTTCGCATTGTCTGGGACGAGCGTCTGGGGAAATCCATGCCATGCTCATGGGGGAAGTGCAGATCGATATTTTGAAGCATATGATCTGGGAGCGCTTTCATGTGGCTGTGGAATTCGGCACCGGAAATATTGTATACAAAGAAACCATAGAAGCGCCTGTGGAGGGCGTTGGACATTTTGAACCGCTGCGGCACTATGCGGAGGTGCATCTTCTCCTGGAGCCTGGTGAGAGAGGAAGCGGTCTGCAGTTTTTACTGCATGCAGTGAGGATGTGTTGGACCGTAACTGGCAGCGTCTGATCCTGACTCATCTGGAAGAAAGGGAGCACCCGGGAGTACTGACCGGTTCTCCGATTACGGATATGCAGATTACCCTGCTGACAGGAAAAGCGCACACCAAACACACCGAAGGCGGAGATTTTCGCCAGGCAACCTACCGGGCGGTGCGGCAGGAGCCTGAAAAAGCCAGGAGCGTGCTTCTTGAGCCTTACTATGAATTTCGGCTGGAGATCCCGCCGGAATGCGTGGGACGGGCAATGTCGGATATTCAGCAGATGCAGGGAGAATTCAGCGCGCCTGAGCCGGAGGAGGAGATGACGGTCCTGAGAGGCACTGCGCCGGTTTCTGCCATGCGGGACTATGCGGCGCAGGTGATTTCCTACACCCGGGGAACGGGAAGGCTGTTTTGTTCCCTTAGAGGGTATGCGCCCTGCAGGCAGCAGGAGGAAGTGGTAACTGCCCTGGGGTATGATTCCGAGAGGGATCTGGACAATCCCACGGGCTCGGTGTTCTGCGCGCATGGCGCAGGCTTTCTGGTGCCCTGGTATGAGGTGGAGGAGCATATGCATCTTTCCGGAACAGTCTTTGAGAAGGCTGAGGAAGAGGAAGAAGAACAAAGAAAAGAGGAGGCGTATCGACCGCCGGCATCTGCTTACCGCGGCAGCTACGAGGACGAAAAAGAGCTCCAGGCTATTTTTGAGCGAACCTTCGGAAGTGTGAAACAGGAACGGGCGCGCCGGGCAGGAGAGTGTACGAGGCGCCGGAGCGGACGGACATCCTGCGCGGAAAAAATCCGGAGAAGAATATCTTTTGGTGGACGGCTACAATATCATCTTTGCCTGGGAGGAGCTGCGCGAGCTGGCAAAAGAAAGCCTTGGCGCGGCGCAGGGAAGGATTATGGATATTCTCAGCAATTACCAGGGAATGCGAAAAGTGTACCCTGATCCTGGTATTTGATGCCTACAAGGTGGAGGGCACAAAGAAGAGGTGCTCAAATACCACAATATTTACGTGGTATACACAAGGGAAGCGGAGACCGCAGACCAGTACATTGAGAAGACCGTGCACAAAATCGGCCGGGAGCATCCGGTGAGCGTGGCCACCTCTGACGGGCTGGAGCAGATGATCATTCTGGGACAGGGGCGCCAGTCGGATTTCTGCAAAAGGACTTTGGGAAGAGATTGAGAGCCGGTCAGGAACTTCGGCAGGACTGGCATCAGAGGCGGCAGAGCAGCCGCAATTATTTCTTGATGGATCAGGCTTCGCCTGAGGTGGCGGAATATGTGGAACGTGTACGGCTGGGAAAGGAAAAGCCATAAGAAAGCGCTGCTTCTGCAGCAGCTGATTTTTGTATCTTGACATTTCTCCGAAAGAGGCATATTATGATGATATCAAATTGATATCAGAATGTTTCGCAAAGGAGGATGTCTTATGGAAAAGGAAAAATTTAACCAGGAGAGGGTGCTGAAACCGGCATCGGGTATGCTGATGCTCTTTGTGACTACGCTTCTGCTGCTTGGCAGTGTGGGAGGCACCATTGCGGGAATGCTTGTCTGGGCGGACAGCAATGCGCCGGGGATCGTGGCGTTTCTGATCATTACGGCGGGCGTTGTGATATTTGTCAAAGCTGTATCATGTACTGCGGTCTGAAGGTGATCCGCCCCAACGAGGCCATGGTGTTTACCCTGTTCGGCAATTACTACGGTACGCTGTATCATCCCGGATTTTTCTGGGTGAATCCCTTCTGTTCCGCAGTGAATCCTACGGTGGAGAAGGTCGGTGAGAAGGTACAGGCGGCGAAGGCCACAGCGGCTCAGAACGGGGCTGGCGTCAGTGTGAATTTAAACGGTGCTTCTCTCAGCCGCAAGACCGTATCCCTTAAGGCCATGACCCTGGACAACAAGAAGCAGAAGGTCAACGATCTGTTGGGAAATCCGTTGAGGTGGGAACCATTGTCATCTGGAAGGTGGTCAACGCCACCAAGGCAGTGTTCAATGTGGAAAACTACGAGGAATTTCTTTCAATCCAGTGCGATGCGATCACCAGAAATGCCACCCGCAATTATCCCTATGATACCAACGAGGATTCCGATGAGAGAACCCTTCGGGGCAGCAGCCAGGAGATCGCGGATATCATGCAGGCGGAGCTTCAGAAAAAAGTGGAAGAAGCCGGAATTGAGATTCTTGATGTGCGCATTACCCACCTGGCCTATGCACCGGAGATCGCTGCGGCAATGCTCCAGAGACAGCAGGCCACCGCAATCATTGATGCAAGACAGAAAATTGTGGAGGGCGCGGTGAGTATGGTGGAAATGGCGCTTCAGCAGCTTTCGGAAAATCAGATCGTGGAGCTGGATGAGGAGCGCAAGGCTGCCATGGTGAGCAACCTTCTGGTGGTTCTCTGCGGAAATAAGGACGCGCAGCCTATTGTGAACAGCGGATCTATTTATTAAAATTAAAAGGTAAGAAAGAAGGGAGGCGGCAGATGTGGCGGACGCCAAGGACAAAGCAAAGAAGCAGATTCCCCTGCGAGTTTCTGCCGCTTTGTATCAGGAGCTTGCCCAGTGGGCGGAGGATGATTTCCGCTCCATCAACGGGCAGATCAGTATCTGCTCACCGAGTGCGTGAAGCACCGGAAGAAATCCTTCGGGAAAGAGGAACCATAAAACACAGTAGAAAAATAAAAGCGCCCGGGTTATAATGAATCCATGAGTAACAGAGATAAGGAGCAGTGCGATGAATCTTATGATTGTGGAGGATGACCGGGCGCATTGTGATGGGATTGCCATGGCGCTTGCGGAGCCTGGAGACTGTTTTTATCCGGTGTCATACCATAAAGGAAGCAAAAAAACAGTGGGAAGGCGGGCAGGCAGAGCTGATCATTCTGGATGTGAACCTGCCGGACGGAAGCGGTTTTGACTTTTTGAAGGAGGTGCGCCGGACGTCGGCGGTGCCGGTTCTTATGCTGACGGCCAATGATCTGGAAATAGATGAGGTCATGGGGGGCTTTCCCTGGGGGCGGACGACTATGTGACAAAGCCCTTTTCCCTGGCGGTCTTCGGGCGCGCCTTTCGGTCCTTCGGCGGCGCTGCCAAAAAACAGGCGTCCCGGATATACGAGATCGGAGAGCTTCGGCTGGATTTTGAGAAGCTGTTGTTTTACCGGGGCGAGGAGGAACTGAGCCTGAGCCGCAACGAACAGAAGCTTCTGCGTCTGTTTGTGGAAAATCAGGGCAGCTTCTGCCAAAGAGAACGGCTGATTGAGCGTCTCTGGGACGAAGGCGGCGAATTTGTGGACGAAAATGCGCTCTCTGTTACCGTAAACCGGCTGCGCAGGAAACTTGGCGCGGCAGAGAAAGGCTGCGATCATATCAGACGGTGTACGGCCAGGGGTATATCTGGAAAAAGAGCCCTAGAGCCGGAGGAGAACTGTGATTTGGAGAAGAAAAAACTGGAACCGGCTGAACCAGATGCTGGACGAGGGCATCCGGGGAGGAGTTTCAGGAGAGTCGTTATGACGAGACGGAGCTTTCAGACTGGAATGCAAGTGGAAGCAGTTTCTGGAAGGTTCTGCGATTTCAGGGCGAATCTGGAAAAAGAAAAAGAGAATATCAAGAGCATGATCTCAGATATTTCGCATCAGACGAAAACGCCGGTGGCGAATATCCGTCTGTATGCGGAGCTTCTGGGGAAAGTCTCCAGAACAGCCAGGCGCCGGAAGCTCAGCGGGATATGGCGGCACAGATACAGAGCCAGGCGGAGAAGCTTGACTTTCTGCTGCAGTCCCTGACAAAAATGTCCCGGCTGGAAAGCGATATTGTGGCGGTGCGTCCGGTGTGCCAGCGGATTTTGCCCCTGCTGGAGCATGTGAAGGAGGAAGCGCTTTTGGCGGCGCAGAAAAAGGAATTCAGCTGAAGCTTTGCTGTCCGGAGGATTTTGAGGTCCTCTATGACGCCAAATGGACGTCGGAGGCGTTGTTTAACATTCTGGACAATGCGGTGAAGTATAGCCCATCCGGCGGCACGGTCCGTGTGGCGGCCAGAGCCTATGAGATGTACGGCGCTGTTTCCGTAAAAGACGAGGGCGCAGGAATTCTGGAGGAAGAGATTCCGAAGATTTTCGGGCGGTTTTACCGGTCAGAGCAGGTTCGGCAGGAAGAAGGCGTGGGCATCGGGCTTTATCTTGCCGGGAAATCCTGCGCAAGCAGGAGGGGGTACATCAAGGTTTGCTCCACGCCTGGGAAGGGCAGTGTGTTTACGGTGTTTCTGCCGAGAAGAATCTGAATTCTTTCAAAACTGTTAGATTCCGGAAAGATTCTGGAAAGCCCGGTCTGCTATGATAAGGACAGAAGAAAAAATTCTGTCCTTTTTATGTGCAGAAAGAGAGGAGTATCTATGAAAGTATTGGAGACAAAGGATCTGAAAAAAGTATTACGGGGAGGGGGCGACCTGTGTAAAAAGCCCTGGATGGCGTGGACTTTGCTGTGGAAAAAGGGGAGTTTGTGGCTGTGGTTGGCAAAAGCGGCAGCGGCAAATCCACCCTTTTGCACATGCTGGGCGGACTTGACCACCCCACCTCCGGCAAGGTGCTGGTGGACGGTACGGATATCTACCGCCTGAAAAAAGACCCCTTATGTATTTTCCGCCGCCGCAAGATCGGGTTTGTGTTCCAGAGCTACAATCTGGTGCCGGTGCTGAATGTGTATGAGAATATTGTGCTGCCGATCCAGCTGGATGGAAACGATGTGGACGAGATTTTTGTGCAGCGGGTCATTCAGCTTCTGGGGCTTGAGGAGCGGCTGAACAGCCTGCCCAGCCAGCTTTCCGGCGGACAGCAGCAGAGGGTTGCCATTGCCAGAGCCCTTGCGGCAAAGCCGGCGATCATTCTCGCGGACGAGCCCACGGAAATCTGGACTCCGCGACCAGCCAGGACGTGCTTGGTCTTCTCAAGGTGACCAGCGAGCAGTTTCACCAGACCATTGTCATGATCACACACAATGAGGAGATCGCGCAGCTGGCGGACCGCATTATGCGCATTGAGGACGGAAGAATCGTCAAAAAAGGCGGTGAGTTCTATGCGTAAAGTAAAAATGCAGGAGCTGTGCGCCGCCTGTCTGCAAGAAGCTTTCGGGCCAACCGCACGCGGAACTTGGTGGCTGCCGTGGCAATTGCCCTGACGGCGATCCTGTTTACGGCATTGTTTACTGTGGGGATCGGCATGGTGCAGAGCATCGAAGAATCCAACATGCGCTCCGCGGGAGGAGATGCCCACGGTACTTTTAAAGACTTGACCCAGGAGGAGTTCGATATTCTGAAAGAGCATCCGCTGATTCAGGAATATGGAAAGAACGCCCTGGTGGCCTACAGCGTGGAAAATCCGGAGTTTTTGAAACGCCATGTGGAAATGCACTATGTGGAAAAGGAATGGTATCCGCACTGGTTTTTGAGATTATAGACGGGGCAGCGCCAAAGGAGGCCGGAGAAATCCTTCTGGACGAAAAAATCCATGGAGCTTCTGGGCCTGGAGCCAAAGGCCGGGCAGCAGGTGACCCTGGAGCTGCTCATTCACGCCGGGGATACAAAGACCGTGAAGCGCACGTTTACGGTGAGCGGTGTGCTGAAAGCCTCCGATACCATGAACGTGGGCTTTGGGATTGTGTCTGAGGCCTATCTGGAAACCTATCAGGAAGAAATGGCTTTAAAAGCAGAAGAAGCGTGGGATATAGTCGGCAGCTTCGGCATGGAGGTGATTTTTCCAATTCAGGAACATTCAGGATAAATTAAATCAGATCATCACGGAGAGCGGTTTTTCCACGGATGAGGCATCCGAACAGTTTATTTCCTCCAACGCCAACTGGGCGTATTTGTCAGACAGCGTGGAGCAGGAGCCCATGACGCTGATGGGAATCGCAGGGGCGCTGCTGCTGATCCTGCTTACCGGATATCTGATCATTTACAATATCTTCCAGATTTCTGTTTTGAAGGACGTGCGCTACTATGGCCTTCTCAAAACCATCGGGGCTACGGGACGGCAGATCCGGCGCATTTTAAGACAGCAGGCCTGGTGCTCTGTATGCTTGGGACGCCGGCAGGTCTGCTCCTGGGGTATTTTGTGGGCAAGCTTATGCTTCCGATGGTCATGAAGGTGGGGAATATATACGGAAGAAAAGCACCCATGTTTCCGCAAATCCTTGGATTTTTGGGGCCGCGGTGTTTACGGTGCTGACGGTGCTTTTGTCTGCCTGGAAGCCCGCAAGGATTGCGGGAAGGGTGTCGCCCATCGAGGCGCTTCGCTATACAGAGCAGCAGAAAAAAACAAAAAGGAGAAGAAATCCCGAAAAGGCGCGCGGGTGTGGCGCATGGCCTTTTCCAATCTGGGAAGAAGCAAGGGGCGGAGACCGTGGTGGTCATCTGCTCGCTGTCTCTGACGGTGATCCTTCTGAACAGTGTGTATACCATTACCCATTCCATTGACCGGGCGGGCGTGCTTTCCCACATGATCGTGTGCGAGGACATTATTGCAAACGCGGCGTTTTGGAATTATCAGTATCGTCCGGTAAATGAAGAAACCGCGCAGGAAGCGGGTTGACAGAGAGTTTTGTGAACGCCTGCATGGAGCAGGAAAGCTTCCAGGCGGGCGGCAGGCTTTATATGACAATGGAGGCGGGTATGCCGGTGGATTCCTGGGAGACACCAGAGTATGTGGACAGAGACAAAGAGGGGTACCCGGGCAAATGGTATGGAGGAACTTTTCAGCGGTTCTACGGCTATAAGAAGGCGCTTACCAGACGAACTACTACGGAATGGAGGAATTTGTGCTCTCCAAAATGGAAATCGTGGGGGAGACCGACAAGAAAAAAGTCTGGGAAAAGCTTCAGACCGGAGATTATCTGGTATATACGGTGGAGACGGATGACAACGGCTTTGTCATGGAAGATCAGGTGTGGCATCACGCCGGAGATAAGGTGCTTCTGGATCTGGGAGACGGGGAACAGAAGGAATGAGATCATTTCCGTTGCCAAGCAGCACAGCTACAGCCTCCAGAACCGCATGTCCAATATCTTTTCCTACTATGTGTCTGCAGAGGAGTTTCTGAAGCATTATTCTGAAGCGTACCTTATGAGGCTTTCTCATGGATACGAAAGAGGGACAGGAGCATAGCATGGAAAGCTTTCTTGAGAGTATACCTCCAACAGGGAGCCGGCCATGTCCTTTGAATCCCGCCAGACCTTCCAGGGCATGTATGACCAGCTGGTTGGCACCATCACCATTGTGGAACTGCCCTTTCCTTTGTCATCGGCCTGATCGGAATCCTGAATTTTGTCAACACCATGCTCACCAGCGTGGTGACGAGACAGAGGGAATTCGCCATGATGGAGGCCGTGGGCATGACCGGGAAGCAGCTTCGCAGAATGCTGATACTGGAAGGGATGTTCTATGCCCTGTGGACGGTGGTGTTCTCCGTTATTAGTGGGAAGTCTGTTTTCCCCTGGTGGTGATCAAGGGGATCAGCAACGGTCTTTGGCTGCTTCAATATCGTTTTACCGTCCTGCCTATGGCCATAGCGGTTCCCATCCTCCTGCTGATCGGTTTTCTGGTGCCCTTCGTCATTGCCGCCCGCCAGAAGAAGGAAAGCCTGGTGGAGCAGATGCGGGAATAGGAGAATTTGACAAAAGAGCTGCTCTTTGCTATGGTTATGGACAGTGAGATCTGACGGAAAAATCAGCAAAAGGAGCAATCGCCATATGAGAGAGCAGCTTACCAAAAAAGATGTGGAGAAAATCGAGCAGGAAATTGAGCACCGCAAGCTGGTGGTGCGAAAGGAAGCCATTGAGGCGGTAAAAGAAGCGAGAGCCCAGGGAGATCTGAGCGAGAATTTTGAGTATTACGCGGCAAAAAGCACAAGAATCAGAATGAGAGCCGAATCCGCTATCTGGAGCGCATGCTGAAAACGGCCTCTGTCATCTCGGATCACTCCAGGGAGGATGAGGTTGGCATGGACGATATTGTGGAGGTGGAGTTTGAGGAGGACGGCGAGATCGAGAAATATAAGCTGGTGACCTCCATTCGGGGAAATTCCCTGGAAAACCGTGTGAGCATCGAGTCTCCCATAGGCAAGGCGCTGCGGGGACATCAGGTGGGAGACCGGGTAGAAGTAAAAGTCAATGATACCTACAGCTATTTTCTGATCATCCGCGCCATAGACAAAACCGGCGCAGAAGACGAAAGAGATCCGTGGTTTCTAAGCCGGGAGCTGCCGGGCGGCACAGGCCGCGTCCGCGCAGCTTCAGCCGGTGAACCGTATGGTTATGGGACAGATTTCCGGAACTGTGGCAACCCGCATGTTCGGTCAAACAGTCCCACCCGGAGGTGACGATATTGTGCATGTCGCCCTTTTCAGATACCCGCAGGAATTTTCCCATATCAGACGGCAGGTAAGATTCAGAGGGAACATCTGTCCGTCGTGGGTGTGACCGCACAGATCCACATCCACTCCAGCTTCGGCCAGCTCGGCCAGTTCCCGCGGCTGGTGGTCGATGACGAGGATGGGCTTTTCTTTGTCAAGGTCTTTTGTGATCTCAGCGGGTGTTTTTCGCTGGGTGATGCCGCGGCCACACGCTGGGCATCCGGGCGTCCATAGAGGTAAAAACAGTTGTCAATAAGCACAGCTTGATCACGAAGAAGCCGGATGCCTGCACTTTGGAGAAATTCATCCATGCGCGGGTCGCTGGCTTTTTTTTGTTTTTCGCCGCCTTTGAAGGTGAAGCCTGCAACAATGGTCTCATCAATGTCATGATTGCCGTAGCAGGCATAGGTGCCATAGCGGCTTTGGATTTCGGACAGGATGTGGATGAGTTCCTGGGGATCCTCAGGGCATCGTAATTGTTGTCAAAAATATCTCCGGCCAGCACCACGAGGTCAGGCTCCTGGGCATTGATCTTTTGGACCATCTGGCGGATGTGGGAGACGCCAATGTTGTAGCCCATATGGAGGTCTGCGGCCAGAATGCGTTCAGCTCATCCAAATCCCCGGCTTTTTTGTGCACCTCGATTTCATAGGGGGTTACCCGGATGATCTTTGCATTGATCATTCCGTAAATCCCTGTGCCCAGAATGAGGGAGGGTTCCGATGAGACCGAAAAAAAGTTTGGTTATCAGGCGTGAAGCTTTTTCTGATCCACATGCTTGTTGTGGAGCAGGATCAGGCGCAGGGCATCTGCAAGAAGCACCACCAGGGCGGTATAGAGATTGAAGCCAAGCCAGTAGTTTCCGATCAGGGTCACCACGCGTTTGGCCATTCCCTGAGGCAGAAGCGCGCCTGCGGGGATGGTAAGCCCCAGGGAAAAACAGACCGCAACAATGAGAACCCGCAGCCATTTCCGGTGAAAAAGGGATGGCAGGCGCAGCCATTTGATGAGACGATGGCAGATATACATATGGAAGATCAGGTAGACCGGGGAAAGATAAACAGCAAGCATAAAACAGATCCTTCTTTTTTTGGTAGTTTAATTTTTGAGAAACAGTATAGCACATGTTTGCGGGATTCTGCAATGCGCAAGAATTGCGCCGGAAAGCCGGATATGGTAAAATATACGCACTTGTGAGAAAAATCCTGCCCCGGCAGGTATGGGAGGATAAAAATGAGAGAGAGAACAGAACGAAAGGCCTACGTGCAAGGCGTGTCCTGAAAAACCACTACTGGCTGCTTCTCACCGTGTGCCTCATCGGCGTGGTTTTCGGGCCGAGTTTTCCAAAGGACAGATCGTGAGCTATGAAACACCGGTGCAGAATATCGTGACAGTGGAAAATAGCGCATCCCTTCTGCGCGGCGGGGGGAAAGTCCGGTGTTCGGACGGCAGAAAGGGGTGTTTGCCATGGTGGTGAATTCGCTTACTTCGGGCGCGCTTCTCAACAAGCTGCGGCTGGGGATCAGCAGCCTTCTCGGTTCCCAGAGCCTGGCCTCAGACGTTATGATCATTCTGGGAATGCTGTTCTTTGTATTTTGCTGGATTTTTATACAGACGGTATATATTGTGATCACCCGGAGGATATTTCTGGGAGGCGCGCACCTACGAAAAGTGCGGTTTCTGCGCTTCCTCTACCTCATCCGCGTGCGGCGCTGGGCAAAAACAGCCTGGAATATGCTGATGCTTGCCGCCTTCCAATTTTTTGTGGGATCTGACGGTTGTCGGCGGTGTCATCAAGCATTATTCGTATTTTCTGGTCCCGTATATTCTGGCGGAAAATCCGGATATGGACGGGCGGGAGGCGATCCGTCTGTCCGAAAAGAATGATGAAAGGGCATAAGTGGGAATGCTTTTTTCAGGAGCTCACCTTTCTTCCCTGGGATTTTCTGGGCTTTATCAGCATTGGGATTGCGGATGTGTGCTTTGTCCGGCCGTACAAGATGGCGGTGTTCGGGGGAATATTACGCAGAGCTCCGGCATGTTGCAAAAAAGAGCGGGGGATACCGGGGAGCGCGCAGCTGAACGACCGGTATTTGTTTGAAAAGGCAGAGGAGCCGCTGCTTGAGAAGGCTTACCGTGATGTGCTGGGGCGCATAAAGAACCGGTGCCTGTACCGGAGCTTCAGGGGATCGGGGCTTCTTTTCCAGATGGTTCGGGGTGGTCTTGAGCAACTCTGCGGCAGAAACGGCTTATGAAAAGGCCTGTGCGGAGCAGGCGAAGCTTCGGAAATGGGCGGAAATCCTGGAAGGAAAGGCGTATCCGGAGCGGCTGTTTCCCATTTCGTTCCGGAGCGGACGGAAACGCTGGAGACCATCCGCTATGCCAGGAATTATTCGGTTCTGTCCTTGCTGCTGCTGTTTTTACCTGCTCCTTTATGGGATGGCTCTGGGAGGTGAGCCTTCACCTCATCACTTCCGGAACCTTCGTGAACCGTGGCGTGCTCCACGGTGCCCGTGGCTGCCCATTTACGGGACGGGAAGCGTGCTCATACTGATCGTGCTCAAACGCCTCAGGAGCCGCCCGGTATTGGAATTTCTTTTTGCCATTGTTCTCTGCGGCGCAGTGGAATATGCGACCTCCTGGTATCTGGAGCTGGTAAACGAAGAAAAATGGTGGGATTATACCGGATATTTTCTCAACCTTAACGGGCGCATCTGCGCGGAGGGGCTTCTGGTGTTCGGCCTTGGAGGAATCGCCGTTGTCTATGTGGCGGCGCCGCTTCTGGACAATGTGTTCCGCCAGGTCCGCCGCAGGATCCTCATTCCCCTGTGCGCGGTGCTGCTTGTCTTTTTTGCGGCAGATGAGATGTATTCCGCAAAATATCCCAATACGGGAAAGGGAATTACGGATTATGACTCTCACGCTGAGAATGTGAGAAAAATGTGAAAAATTTTACATAGATTTAACATTGCGCTGGGCAGGATTTAACAAAGCTCCCTACAATGGCGGTATACGAAAAAACAAAAGGAGAAAAACCATGGACTTTTTTAGTGTACTTACATTGTTTGGGGGCTTGCTCTGTTTTTATACGGAATGCAGGTCATGGGAGATGGCCTTGCGAAGGTTTCCGGCGGAAAGCTGGAGCGGATCCTGGAAAACCTTACCTCCAGCCCTCTGAAAGCGGTACTGCTGGGCGCAGGTGTGACGGCAGTCATTCAGTCATCCTCCGCGACCACGGTTATGGTAGTAGGTTTTGTAAATTCAGGGATCATGAAATTATCACAGGCAGTAGGAGTGATCATGGGTGCCAATATCGGTACCACAGCGACTTCCTGGATTTTAAGTCTTTCGGGGATCGAGGGAGACAGCTTCTTTATCCGGATGCTGAAGCCCTCCTCATTTTCCCCCATCCTCGCAGTGATTGGCGTTATCTTTATCGTATTTTTGAAAAATCAGAAAAAGAAAGATATCGGCGCCATCCTGGTGGGCTTTGCGGTTCTGATGTTCGGTATGGACAGCATGAGCGCGGCAGTGAAGCCGCTGGCAGATGTGCCGGAATTTACAAACATTCTTCTTGCATTTTTCCAATCCCCTTCTGGGCGTGCTGGCAGGTACTGTGCTGACCGCAGTCATCCAGTCCTCCTCTGCCTCCGTGGGTATTCTTCAGGCACTGTGCGTGACCGGAGCGGTTTCCTATGGAAGCGCCATTCCCATTATCATGGGACAGAACATCGGTACCTGTGTGACGGCCTTCTTTCTGCCATCGGAGCCAACAAGAACGCAAAGCGGCCGCTTTATGGTGCATCTGTATTTTAACCTGATCGGAACGGCGATCTTCATGGCAGTCTTTACGCGATCAATGCGGTGGTGGGCTTCCCGTTCATCAATGACGCAGCCAACCCGGCGGGCATCGCTGTGGTACACAGCACCTTTAACGTAACTGCAACCCTCATCCTGCTTCCGGCAGCGAAGCTTCTGGAGAAGCTTGCATGTCTCACAATCCGGGATACGGAAGAAGAGCAGAAGCCAAGCGCAGAGGACAGAGAGTTTATGATCCTGGAGCCCCGTTTCCTGGAGAAACCGGCATTTGCAGTAGAGCAGAGCCGCAATGCGGCCGCAATATGGCGGAGGTCCTATGAAGCGCTGCGCACTGCCCTTTCGCTTGTGAAGAATTACGATGAGGAGCAGGCTGAGCGCGTGCGGCATGCGGAATCAAGGTGGATCGCTATGAGGACGAGCTGGGCACGTATCTGGTAAAATTGAACCACAAGGATCTGTCTGAGCATGACAGCCGAAGCGTTTCCATTATGCTTCACTGTATCGGGGATTTTGAACGTATTTCCGACCATGCTGTAAATATTATGGAATCAGCACAGGAGCTTTATGAAAAAGGCGTGCATTTCTCAGAGGATGCCATGAAGGAGCTTGGTGTTCTGCAGAAAGCGGTAGAAGATATTGTAAACATGACCTACACGGTATTTGACAAGCAGGATGTGAAGCTTGCCCTTGCCATCGAACCGCTGGAAGAGGTGATCGACGAGCTGAGCCAGGAGCTGAAGCGGCGCCATGTCAACCGTCTCCGTCAGGGAACCTGCACCATTGAGATGGGCTTCATTCTGTCGGATATTACGACCAGTCTGGAAAAGAATTTCCGACCACTGCTCCAATATTGGCGTCTGTGTGACACAGGTGCGTGAAGACCTCTATGACACGCACAGTCATCTGGATACGATCAAGACCGGCGACGGAGAATTTGAGCATTCTCTGGAAAAGGTGAGGGAACGTTATGTGCTCCCGTAAGTCTTTGTAAGGGAAGGAGACTTGTGTAAATTGGAAAAAACGGGTATACTGGAAAAAACGGCGCAGTACGCAAAAAGGAGCCAATGAAATGAACTACTGTGTGGAGGATGAACGGAACATCCGGGAACTTCTGGTATATACGCTTGAGACCACGGGCTTTGAAGCCCGTGGCCTTCATAGTGGAAAAGACTTGTGGGCCGCCCTTGAAGGAGAGCTTCCGGATCTGATTCTTCTGGATATCATGCTCCCCGGTGAGGACGGCTATACACTTTATCGAAGCTTAAAAACAGTCCGGAAACCAAGAATATACCGGTGATCATGGTCACCGCCAAGGAAGCGGAGTTCGACAAGGTGCGGGCGCTGGAGGGCGGCGCGGACGACTATGTGACAAAGCCTTTCGGCATGATGGAATTTGTGGCGAGTGAAGGCGGTGCTCAGAAGATGCGCGCGCCAGAGCGCGGGCGGAGCTTCACTGCGGGAGTCTCAGAGTCAAGGTGGGGCGCCATGAGGTGTTCGCGGGCGACAGAAAGGTGGAGCTCACCCGCAAAGGAGTTTGAGCTTTGCAGTATCTTCTGGAAAACAAAGGTCTTGTTATGAGCAGAGACCAGATCCTCATGCATGTGTGGGGCTATGATTTTGACGGTGAGACCAGGACGGTGGATGTCCATGTGCGGACTTTGCGCCAGAAGCTTGGAGAGGCTGGAAATATGGTGGAGACCATCCGCGGGGTAGGTTACCGCATAGGAGAATAGCATGAAACAGCGGATTATGAACCATGCCAGCATTCTGGTGGTGCTGTCGGTTCTTTTGACATTTATTGCCGCCAGCACAGTGATGTACGGGCGGCTCAACAATTATATGCGCCAGGGGTGCGGGATGAGGCGCTGTACATCCAGGCAGCCATGGAGCAGATGGGAGAAAGCTTTCTCACGGACGAGATCGGAAGTCTCACCAGCAGCCGGATCACTCTTCTGGATGAGGCGGGGAAGGTTCTCTACGACAGCAATGCAGATGTGGAGGAGCTTACAAACCACAGCGACCGGCCGGAGATCCGGGAGGCATTTACGGATGGGGAAGCGGAGGAGGTCCGGTATTCGGAGACGCTTTCCGAGCGGACCTATTATTACGCGCTGCGCCTTGCGGACGGCAAGATCCTGCGGGTGGCCAGGACGGCGGAGAGTGCGGTGCTTACGCTTCTCAGCAGCTTTACCCTTCTGGGAGGGCTGGTGATCGTGATTCTGGTGCTGGAATTCTTTCTGGTACAGAAGCAGACCAGGGATCTGATCGCGCCCATCAATGAGCTGGACCTGGAAAACCCCTTAAAAGAGGTGCGCTATGAAGAGCTGCGTCCTCTTCTCATGCGCGTGGACCGGCAGAATAAGCAGATCGCAAGGCAGGTGGAGGAGCTCAAAGCCGCGGAGGCCATGCGGCGGGAGTTCTCCGCCAATGTGTCCCACGAGCTGAAAACGCCGCTCATGTCCATTTCCGGCTATGCGGAGCTTATGATGAACGGCATGGTACGGCCGGAGGATGTGCCGGAATTTTCCGGACGCATTTATCACGAAGCCACCCGGCTGAGCAGTCTGGTGGCGGATATCATTCAGCTTTCCCGCATGGACGGGGCAGCCAGTGATATGCCCTTTGAAAATGTGGATATCTGCGAGCTGGGGGAGGACATTGTGACACATCTCACTCCGGCGGCGGACAAAAAACAGATTTCCCTTGCGTTTTCCGGGGAGGAAGCCACGGTTTACGGAGTGCGGCAGATCCTGTATGAGATGTTTTACAATCTGGCAGACAATGCCATCCGTTATACCGGCGAAGGCGGCGAGGTGCATTTCCATCGGGCATACAGGAAATCATATTTTTTATCAGGTATGCGACAATGGGATCGGAATTTCCAAAGAAGAGCAGGGACGGATTTTCGAGCGTTTCTACCGCGTGGACAAAAGTCATTCCCGCCAGACCGGCGGCACGGGCCTGGGGCTTTCCATTGTGAAGCACGGGCGGCGCTCCACAAAGCAGATATTTATCTGGACAGCGCTCCGGGAGAAGGAACAAAAATAGAGCTGGTGTTCTGAAAAAAAGAACACCAGCTCTTTCTGCCTGTGCCGGGCATGGTTTGTGTTTACAGAGTGGTTTTGGACAGTGCAGCCTCATCCGCGACAATGATGGCATTGGGATGGAACTGCAGGATGCTTGCCGGAACCTGAGGAGTTACCGGTCCGTTGATGACTTTGGAAAGAATGTCCGCTTTATCTGCGCCGCTGACAATGACAAGCACGGATTTTGCGCGCATGATGGTGCCGATGCCCATGGTATAAGCCTGGCGCGGAACGTCTGCCTCGCTGGCAAAAAGCGCTTGTTGGCCTGGATGGTTACTTCGTGAAGGTCTACGCAGTGGGTTTCATTGGGGAAATAGTCGTCCGGCTCGTTGAAACCGATGTGACCGTCATGGCCAAGGCCGAGAAGCTGAAGGTCTGCCGGTCCCACCTTGTGGAGCAGCTCGTTGTAAGCTGCACATGCGGCATCGCTGTCTGCGATCGTTCCGTCCGGCACATAGGTGTGCTCCATGGGAACATTGACGCGGCTGAAAAGATGCTGATTCATGAAATAGCGGTAGCTCTGGTCGTTGGAAGCGTCGAGGCCTTGTATTCATCCAGATTCACGGTGGTTACCCGGGAGAAATCCAGGTCGCCGCTTTCGTACATGGAAACAAGTCTGTCGTAGGTGCCGATGGGGGAGGAACCGGTAGCCAGTCCCAGCACGCAGTCCGGCTTGGCGATCAGCTGTGCCGCGATGATGTTTGCCGCCTTGCGGCTTAAGTCCCTGATAGTCTTTTGCTTTTACGATTTTCATAGTGAGTCTCCTTTTAAAATTATATTTTTGAAACTTTGTTTCTGCAAGATAGGGAGATCCCCGCTGTTCTCAGCTGCTGCGGCGGGAATGGGACTGAATGGAATTGACATACTCGGTAGGCGTCATTCCGGAAATTTTTTGAACTGCCTGGAAAAATAGTGTATAGACGAGTAACCGAGAAAGTCGGAAATCTGTGTGAAGTTCATCCGGTTTTCGCGGATGAGCTGTTTGGCAAAGCTCGGTTTTCATCTGCGAGAAGAACTCAATGACGCCGCATCCGTGATGTTCCCGGAAAAGCTTCTGCAGCTGGGAACGGCCGATGAGGTTGTCGTGGCAGATGGTCTCCACTGTCAGGTGTTCCTGTATGTGCTCCTCCAGATAAAACAGGATTTTATCGTGGATGGCAGAGGATTTTGCGGAGCTGCAAAGGCCGGTGCCGAAGGTGGAGGACAGAGGCGGCATTGTGTGTCGGCGTATCAGGGAAATGAGGATTTCCTGAAGATACATGCGCACCAGCTGCTGTGCGCCGAACATGCAGTCCTGCCGTTTTTCCATTTTTTCCATATAGGGGTCGTTCAGCGGCGATGCGATGCAGCGTCTCGCTTCTGCAACAAGAAGCCCCATGAGATTTCGCTCGCTGTCTGTGATGTGAAAGGTCCGGTTCTGAAAAAACTCATGCAGGGAGAGGTGCAGGCAAAGGATACCACAACAATATTCGGCGCGCTCTGCCCTGCTGCCATGAGGTCATGGAACTCGTTGGGACTGTGGAAAATGATCTCTCCCCGGGAAAGGATATGCGTCTGCGTGTCTGTGGTGACGGAGGCGCTGCCTTTGTCAACATACTGAAATTCCCAAAATTGTGGCGCTCTCCCGGGAAATGAAAATCGCTGCGGTATTCAAAGTAATGTACCGTAAATATTTCGTCAATGTGAATGTCATCTTCCAGATGAATACTCTCATAAGCCATAGTACCTGTCTCCGTTGAAGGGATATCTCATACCCGGGCAGGGTATGCATTTCTATCAGTATAACGCACATTTGCGAAAAAAGGCCAGCATTTGTATGATTGTTGTGGAAAGAGTTTATTGTGCAAAAGAAATGAATGATTGTGTAAATACTAATTGTGCAAAAATGCTAAAATTAGAGACATAAAAGCACGGATTTATTCAATATTGATAAAAACCGGCGAAAAACAACTTCATTAATTCTTTAAGGAGGACGAGAGTTATGGGAATGAAAAAGAAACTTCTTAGCGCAGCTCTTTGTGCAGCAATGGTTGGTGCTATGGCAGCTCCGGCTACTGTACAGGCAGAAGAGGGCGGCACACTGGTTTTACTGGTCATGTGGGAGTCCACAGAGCCCCAGGGACAGGCGATCCAGGAAGCTGTTGACGCTTATATGGAAGAGACCGGCGTGAAGGTTGACCTGCAGTTCAAGGGTCGTACCGGAAACCGCGAGGCTCTTCAGCCCGCACTTGACGGCGGTACACAGATTGACATTTTGATGAAGATATCGACCGTGTGAACAGCATGTATGCAAAATACCTCATGGATCTTGAGGATCTTGCAGCTGAGACCGGTTATGAGGAGACTGCAAACGCAGCGCTTATGGCAGCATGCCGCGAGGCTGGCGGCGGAACATTGAAGACCATTCCGTATCAGCCCAACGTATTTGCATTCTTCTACAACAAAGCACTGTTTGAGCAGGCTGGTATCGAAAAAGAGCCCACCACATGGGCAGAATTCAAGGATGTATGCCAGAAATTAAAAGATGCAGGAATCACACCAATGACCATGGATGATGCCTATGCAACATGTGTGATCGGATATCATCTTGCAAGACTGGTTGGCGAGGAGAAGGTTGTTGAGATCGTAACTGAAGGTGAATGGGATGACCTGCAGTTCTTCAGATGGCACAGGATATCGAAGAACTCGCATCTAACGGATATTATTCTGAGATGGTTGGTTCCAACGTATGGCCTGCAGGTCAGAACACAGAGCTTGCACTTGGAACAGCTGCAATGTATCTGAATGGCTCCTGGCTTCCCAATGAGGTTAAGGACATGGCTACCGGACTTCCAGTGGGGATGCTTCGCATATCCGGCACTTACAGACGGAGCAAACGGCATCGAGACCAACAACTTTGGTGCACAGGTATTTGGTATCAACAAAGATTCCAAGATGGCAAAAGAGGCATTTGACCTCATCACCTTCATTACCAAGGGCGAATATGACCAGAAACTGGCTGATATGTCTGTAGGTATCCCGGCAGACACCACCAACACCGAGTGGCCGGAAATGGTTGCATGTGCAAAACCGGTTATTGAGCAGAGCACAAACCGTTTCACATGGGCATGCGGTGTAGAATCCAACGTAGATATGACTCCGGTTATCAAAGAAAACTTTATCAAATTAATGGCAGGTTCCATTACAGCAGATGAATTTGTAGAGGCTATGGTAGCAGCTGCAAAATAATGTTTAAATGACACGCGAAAGCCGGTGGCATCGTTTATACGCTGCCGCCGGCTTTTTCCTTTTGCAGGATAAGGCATTGTCCCTTCCGGAAGGGAAGCGTGTGTGCAAGGAGGAAGGCAACTTTGAAGAAAAACAAAACCATGATCGTGGCATTTCTGACACCGGCGGTTCTTTTGTTCCTGCTCATTTTCCTGTATCCCATTGTCAGGACCATCATTATGAGCTTCTTTAAAATCGAAGGTGTAACCGACTCTATGAATCTGTGGAGTTTTGTGGGCCTGGACAATTATGTAAAACTGTTCAACACCAGCCTTTTTCAGAACATCGTTCTATAACCTGTTTCGTATCTGGCTGATCGGCGGTCTTATTGTGATGTCCCTGTCCCTTTTATTTGCAGTTATTCTTACCAGCGGAATCAGCGGAAAAAGTTTTTCCGCGCCATCATTTACATGCCGAATATCGTAAGTGCGGTTGCTCTGGCAACCATGTGGCTGCAGTATGTATTCAGCCCTCAGTTCGGTCTTCTCAAGAATGTGTTTAAGACCCTTGGACTGGAGGAACTCTCCAAGATTCAGTGGCTGGATACGGATCACAAATTCTGGTCCCTGCTCATTGCCTACTGTTTTGGTATGGTAGGGTACCATATATGCTGATCTGGCTTTCCGGAATTGAGCGGATCAGTCCGGAATACTATGAGGCAGCAACCATTGACGGAGCCAACAAGCTCAATCAGTTCCGTTATATGACACTGCCGCTTCTGAAGGGCGTTTTCAAAACCAACATCACCATGTGGTCTGTAAGCTCCGTAGGCTTCTTCGTGTGGTCCCAGCTGTTCTCCAACGTTACGGCGGACACGCAGACGATCACGCCTTACGTGTACATGTACATGCAGATCTTCGGCGGCGGAAACACCGTGACCGAGCGTAATTCCGGTCTGGGTGCTGCTATCGGTGTTACTTTGAGTCTTTGTGTGGTTCTCATCTTTACCATCTGCAATAAGGCTATCAAAGACGATGATTTGGAATTCTAAAGGAGGGATGAGCGATGGCAAAAGAAAAAGAACCGCGCAGACCATTTAATCTGAAAAAGAGCTCAAGCTCGCCCCCGGATATATTATTCTGTTGATCTGGGTTATTTTTACCATTATGCTTCTGGGCTGGGTGTTTCTGCGCCAGTTTCTCCACCACGGCGGAGATTTTCCAGGGCAAGGCGCTGAAATTTGAGACGGGCCTTCATTTTGAAAACTACGCGAAAGCGTGGAACGGTTCCGGTGTGGCAGGCTTTTTGCAAACTCCCTGCTGTACTCGGTGGTTTCCTGCACCATTCTGATCCTGGTGTGTGCGCCTGCAGCGTATGTGCTGTCACGTTTTGACTTTATCGCAAACAAGTTTGTCCAGACCAGCTTTGTATCTGCAATGGGCGTTCCGGCGATTATGGTTGTGCTTCCTCTGTTCAGCCTGATCTCCGGTCTGGGGATTCTGAACAACATTCCCCTGGCGAAGGGAACGCTGATCCTTCTCTATGTGGGAATCAATGTTCCGTACACCACGATCTTCCTGCTGACCTTTTTCAGCAATATTTCCAAAACCTACGAGGAGGCAGCGGCCATTGACGGCTGTCCGCCCATGCGTACTTTCTGGAAAATCATGTTCCCAATGGCACAGTCAGGAATCGTAACAGTAACAATCTTTAATTTTATTAATATCTGGAACGAGTATTTCCTGTCCTTGATCTTCGCAAGTTCGGATAAGCTGAAACCTGTTGCACCCGGACTTTATGGAATGATCAACTCCATGAAATATACAGGTGACTGGGCCGGAATGTTTGCAGCAGTGATCATTGTATTCCTGCCGACATTTATTCTGTATATTTTCTTGTCTGAGAAGATCATCGGTGGTGTTACCGGCGGGTATCAAGGGTTAAACAGACGTAAGTATATGCAGTATATGTGAGGATATCTGCAGTGTCTGAAAAGGCAGCTGCCGGGTATCCTCGCAGAATCTAAGGAGGATATATCATGAAAAAACCAGTATTAGTTGTCATGGCAGCAGGTATGGGAAGCCGTTACGGCGGCCTGAAGCAGATTGATCCTGTGGATGAGCAGGGACATATTATTATGGACTTTTCCATATTTGATGCGAAAAGAGCCGGCTTTGAAAAGGTTGTCTTTATCATCAAAAAAGAAAAACGAAGAGGATTTCCACGCAGCGATCGGCAATCGCCTGAGCAAATACATGGAGGTTTCCTATGTATTCCAGGATCTTTACAACCTGCCCGAAGGCTTTGCAGTGCCGGAGGGAAGAGTGAAACCCTGGGGAACCGGACATGCAGTTTTGAGTTGCATCGAAGAGGTGGACGGTCCCTTTGCCGTGATCAATGCAGATGATTACTATGGCGTTCATGCATTCCAGATGGCCTATGATTTCCTCACAAAGACCGAGGATACAGACAAATACCACTACATGATGGTTGGATACCGTCTGGAAAACACGCTGACAGAGAACGGACATGTGGCAAGAGGCGTGTGCGTGACCGATGAGGACGGATACTTAAAAAGATCAACGAGCGTACCCGCATTGAGAAGCGGGGCGAAAATGCAGCCTACACAGAGGATGACGGGGCAACCTGGACGGATGCTTCGGAAGGCGGATACCACGGTTTCCATGAACATGTGGGGCTTTACTGCCAGCATTCTGGGCGAGCTGAAAGCGCGCTTTGCCGCCTTCCTCAAGGAGAATGTGGAGAAGAACCCGCTGAAATGCGAATACTTCCTGCCGTTTGTTGTGGATGAGCTTCTGGGCGAGGGCAAGGCGGACGTCAAAGTGCTCAAATCCATGGACAAGTGGTATGGCGTTACTTACAAAGAAGATAAACCTGTGGTAGTAGCTGCCATTCAGAAGATGAAGGAAGAGGGACGTTATCCTCGGAACCTGTGGGAGGATGATTTTGAAGCTGACAGAAGAGTTAAAAAGAAGTGATCGGGCAGTTTGAGCTGGAAGGAGAGCTCCTGGAGTGTATTCCTTACGGAAGCGGTCACATCAACGATACCTATCGTCTTACCTATGAGACGGGAGACGGACAGACGCGCTATATTCTGCAGCGCATGAACAAAAGTATTTTCAAAATCCGCAAGAGCTTATGGAGAACATCAGCGGTGTCACAGGATGGCTTCGTGAAAAAATCCAGAAAGCAGGAGGAGATCCGCAGCGGGAAACCTTAAATCTTGTAAAAAAGACAAGGCAGGGAATCCTTATTATGTGGACAGCCAGGGAGAATACTGGAGAGTCTATCTTTTCATAGAGGGCGCTACCAGCTTTGACCAGGTGGAAAAACGACGAGGATTTTTACCAGAGTGCGGTTGCCTTCGGACATTTTCAGCGTCTGCTTGCAGACTATCCGGCAGATACCCTTCACGAAACGATTGTGAATTTCCATAATACCGTGGACAGAATGCGTCTTTTTAAGGAGGCACTGGCTGCGGATGTGCGGACGTGCCAAGGACGTGCAGGAGGAGATAAAATTTGTGCTGGACAGAGAGGAACTGGCGCATGTGCTCTGCGATATGCAGGCAGAGGGCAGGCTTCCTCTTCGCGTAACCCACAATGACACCAAGCTTAACAACATCATGATCGATGATGAGACCGGCAAAGCCATCTGCGTGATTGACCTTGATACCGTCATGCCGGGACTTTCCGTCAATGATTTTGGCGATTCGATTCGGTTCGGTGCAAGCACGGCGGCGGAGGACGAGCAGGATCTGTCCAAGGTTTCCTGCGATCTGAACCTCTTTGAAATCTATGCCAAAGGATTTATTGAGGGTGCGCAGGGGCTCTTACGGAAGAAGAGCTTGCTATGCTTCCTATGGGTGCTATGACCATGACCTTTGAATGCGGCATGCGGTTCCTCACAGACCACCTCAGCGGAGATACCTATTTCAAGATTCACCGGGAAGGCCATAATCTGGACCGTGCCAGAACACAGTTTAAGCTGGTGCACGATATGGAAGAAAAAGCTTCCCCAGATGAAAGCTATTGTGCAAAAATATAAATAGTGCTACAATGAACAAGAATATGACAACAGATGAACAACAGTCAGGAGGACAAAACTATGGCAATTTTGGTGACAGGCGGAGCCGGTTATATCGGAAGCCATACGGTGGTAGAGCTGCAGAATGCAGGCTATGATGTAGTGGTTCTGGACAATTTGAGCAATTCAGTGAGAAATCTCTTGAGAGAGTGGAGAAACTTACCGGCAAGCCGGTGAAGTTTTATAAGGCAGACATTCTGCCGCGAGGCTCTGACAGACATTCTGGATAAAGAAGATATTGATTCCTGTATTCATTTTGCAGGACTGAAAGCAGTTGGAGAATCTGTTGCGAAGCCCTGGGAATATTATGAGAACAATATTGCGGGTACCCTTACCCTGGTAGATGTCATGAGACAGCACGGGAGTGAAGAACATTATCTTTTCCTCTTCTGCAACCGTTTACGGTGACCCGGCTGTAATCCCGATTACGGAGGAATGCCCAAAAGGTCAGTGCACCAATCCTTACGGCTGGACAAAATCCATGCTGGAGCAGATTCTCATGGATATTCAGAAGGCAGACCCGGTGGAACGTAGTGATTCTGCGGTACTTCAATCCCATTGGCGCGCACAAGAGCGGAACCATCGGGGAGAATCCCAACGGAATTCCCAACAACCTCATGCCTTATGTAACGCAGGTGGCTGTAGGCAAGCTCAAAGAGCTGGGCGTATTCGGAAACGACTATGATACACATGACGGAACCGGCGTGCGCGACTATATCCATGTTGCGGATCTGGCGAAGGACATGTGAAGGCTCTGAAGAAACTGGAGGATAACTCCGGACTTTCCATTTACAACCTGGGCACCGGAAAAGGCTATAGTGTGCTGGACATTGTAAAGAATTTTGAAGAGGCAACAGGCGTGAAGATTCCTTATGCTATTAAAGCCGAGACGTCCCGGCGATATCGCTACCTGTTATTCTGACGCGGCAAAGGCGAAGAGAGAGCTTGGCTGGGAAGCGGAGAACGGAATCCGTGAAATGTGTGAGGATGCCTGGAGATGGCAGTCCAACAATCCCAATGGCTATGGCGACTAAATAAAATCAGCGGGCTGCTTTTCGGGCGGCTCTGTTTTTAACCAAATCCGGAGGAAAACGGGTGAAAAAAACAAGAAAGCATACCAAAAATCAAAAAACATGGCGCAGACACAGGACCTTAAGCCGGGAGATCACCCTTCACGGTGTTTTCCTCTGTCTGCGCCATGTTGCTGTTGGGATTGGCTTTGATGTTTATTTTTGTATTTTTCTTTGCGCAGAAGGCGCGGGAAGATATGGAATATGTGATCGTCAATACCAATCAGCAGTTTCAGGATAAGCTGCAGTTTATTGAGGACGGCGCGGTTTCCCTGCGCCACAATACGATTCTGAGAGATTTTTTTCAGAAGAATCATTATAATGAAGAAGAAATGGAAACACAGCTTTCCTACAGCATGGATTTGTTTTCGCAGAGAAATGCAGCGGGGAAAGGAATTCCCTTTGTACAAAGTGTTTATTTGTTTAATAACAGGGATAAATGTGTGCGGGAAGAGTATTATCCATGACCGTTTCCGCCTCGGGCAAGAAAGAAGAGGAATATTATGCTCTGCAGCAGGAATTCAAAAAAGCGGGCAGCAATACCTCTGTGTTTCAAAAGACGAAAATCTGGATTTGTTTTTCGGATATATAACGATAATATGAAAGAAACCGGCATCTGCATTGTAGTTTTTGGATAAGAGGGCAGTGCAGCTGCTGTTTGAAAATATGGAGTCCTACAACAACAGTGTATGGGCGGTGACAGACAGCCAGGGAGCCCTGATTGCCGGCGGCAGGAAGGAAACGGCTTTGGAAGCCCTGGGGCAAATGGAAACCGGCTATCTGGGAAAACCTCCCTGGACGGTGTAAGCGCTCTGTGCGGTACGCAGGACTGCGGCTTTGGCATCCGAACGGCGGTGGCTGTGGGAATCGGAAATATTTTAACATATTAAGACCTACCCTTTTACCTTTTTGGCAGTTCTTGTGCTGGCATTGTTTCTGGGAGGGTGGTGTTTGGAATCAGTTACCGTTTTACCAAACCCCTCAAAAGAAGTGGCAGAGGGAATTGCGGCTTTTGGACAGGAAATCTGGATACCAGAATGGGAGATTTTTCCGTTCAGGAGTTCCATGACATCAGTGTAACGTTCAACGAGATGGCGGAAAGAATTAAGTATCTGATCACGCAGGTATATGAAAAGCAGCTTTTAGCAACGCGCTCCCAGGTGAAATATCTGCAGTCGCAGATCAATCCGCATTTTCAGTTTAATATTCTGGCGATGTTGAGTCTTAAGGCCAAGCTTGCAGGGAAATGAGGAGCTGTATCAGAATCTGCGGGCATTTTCAAAGCTGATGCAAGGCAAGATTTTTCGTGAAAAAGAGATCAAGATTCCTCTGGCAGATGAAATTGAACTGGTAGAATTTTACCTGATGCTGCAGAACAGCCGGTACCAGGATAAGATTTCTTATGAAATCCATTATGAAAAGGAAGACGTAAAAAATGCCTGATTCCAAGGCTCCTCATTCAGCCGCTGGTGGAAAATGCAGTTTCCATGGTCTGGAACCGAAGAACGGAGATGGAAAGATCCTGGTAGAGATTGGAGAGAAGGAAGGGTGCCTTCATATTGTGGTGGAGGACAACGGCGTGGGCTTTGATACAACGGCGCTGGAAAAAGAGCAGCCAGATGCCGGGGCGGCTTTGGGCGAAATCGAGCATACCCATATGGGGCTTGCCAATACAAAACGTCTGATACAGATTCTGTATGGAGCATTCCTGTAATTCAGAAATAACGCCAATTGAATAAAAGAAACCTCGAAGTACAATTAAGGTGTTCATCTTGGCGGATGAAAAACACTTTATAAATACTGGAGGTTTCTATAATGAATTTAACACAGAATGACAGACTTAATCAAGTAACAAGTGACACTTTAATTGTAGGAGTTGATGTTGGATCACAAACTCACTTCTGTAGAGCGTTTGATTGGAGAGGGTTTGAGCTTTCAAGAAGAGTATTTAAGTTTAGCAACACCGGAATGGGATTCCTTACTTTCCTTCGATGGACAGAGGAACTCATGAATAAAACTGAAATGAAAAGGTTATTGTCGGCTGTGAGCCTACTGGATGCTACTGGCTTACTTTTCAGAAGTTCTTACATGAGCATGATATCCTGCTTGTAACTGTGAATCCATTTACAGTAAACAGAAGCAAGGAACTGGACGATAACAGTCGGAAAAAGAGTGATTTAAAGGATCCAAAACAATTGCTTTACTTGTAAAAGATGGAAGGTTTTCCACTTCTTACCTTCCGAGTGGTGTATGCTGAAATCAGAGAGGCTTCTGTTTGCAGAGACCAGATCATGAAGCAGCATGTACGTCTGTCAATCAGATACAGGGATGGCTTCAGAAGTTCTTCCCAGAGTATTTTGAGTGTTATTCGGTTGGGATTCCACCAGTGGATTGCTGCTTCTTAAAGAGGCACCACTTCCGCAGGATATCCTAAAAATCGGAGCAGGTGGAATCAATCAGATATGGCGGGAGGCAAAGGTGCGTGCAGCAGGATTAAAGAGGGCACAGACCCTGATAGAAGCTGCACAAAACAGTGTAGGGTTGGAAGCCGGTGAGGCTGCAAGACTTGAGATATGGATTCTTGTAAATGACTATCTTCTGAAAGAGGAACAGCTAAGAAGACTTGATGAATATCTGGAAGAAAAAAAGTAAAGAAGTACCCAATGTGGAGAAACTGCTCGCCATAAAAGGGTAGGGATGAGTACTGTGATAGGTTTTGTCGCAGAGGTTGGTGATATCGGACGTTTCACTGACCCTAAGCAGATACAGAAGCTTGCAGGACTAGAAATAGTCAAAAGAGCTCTGGAAAGAAAAAAGGTCAGCCAAGAATCAGTAAGAGGGGCAGACGAAAACTACGAAGAACCATGTATGAGTCGGCACGTGCGCTGATGAACTGGAATCCGGCATTTCAGGATGTGTTTCTTTATTACAGGAACCGACAGAGGAATCCTCTTGGAGGAATGCAGGCAAAGATAGCAGTTGCATGCAAAGCCATTAGAGTCTTTTACGTAGTATTACAAACAGGTTGTGACTTTGATGAGGAGAAGTTCCGAAAGGATATCATTCATCCAGAAGCAGCCCGATAATTAAGGCACACCCTGTAACAGATAACGTCCGCCAAGAGTTCAATTGGCGCTGGATTACAGGAGTGCTCTCTAGCAATGACAAAGCAGAGCGAAGCCGCTAAGACATATTTTATAGGGCATGACCCTGGAATGGAGCAGAGGCGGCACCCCACTATGGGTAGGCTGGACGAAGGAATTTAGGACCCGGTTCATAGCTGGATGATCCTGTTAGACATGAGAGGTTAGCAGCCATAGGGAAGAATGGGACATAGATTCGCCTTCATAAAAAAGGATGACGTTTTATTTCGTGAACCTTTCTGACTGGAAAACAAAGTGCATTGCAACTGAAATGACACAGTTTTCGCCCATTATTAGATGCTTATCATTGTTTGTAACTTAGTTAATTATTGTACAAATGGCCTAAATACAAGCTTTTTTGTGCAAAATAAATAAGAAAGTATAGAGAGAGGAATATGGAATGAAAATAACAGGAAAAAAAGGCGAGGGTACCAGAGTTGAGGTAGTCCTGCCGGCAGAGAGGGGAAGGAAGATGTGGAAGGTGATGGCCGCAGATGATGAGGCTTATATGCAGCAGGCGTTGGAAAAGCTGATCCCGTGGGAGCGGCTTGGTGTACCCTGTGGCGGATCGCGCCTAACGGTCAGGAGCTGGTAGAGCAGATGGAGCTGGAACACCCGGATATTGTGATCACAGACATCCGGATGCCGGAACTGGACGGTCTTGGGGTATGTAAATATGTATTTGAAAAGTGTCCGGAAGTGCAGGTGATCATCTTAAGTGCGTATGCGGATTTTACTTATGCGCGCACGGCAATCCGCTATAATGCCTGTGAATATGTGCTGAAAACAGAGGTGCTGGAGGAGCTTCCCAAAGGCGCTTGAAAAGGCTATGAAGGCTCTGGAAAAGCAGAAGAAGGAGATTCAGAGTCAGGTTTTTAAGGGGAGGATGCTGGAGATTTTGACAGTCTTTATCGCCGTATGGTGCGGTTTGTGGAAGAAAATTACTGCAAAAGGATTACCCTGGATGATATGGCGGAGGCTCTTCACGCCAATCGAAGCTACTTAAGCCGTCTTTACAAAAACACCAGAGGGTGAATCTTTTTGACGATATTCTTCGCATGCGAATTGAAAAAGCCAAAGACTACATGCGCACAACGGAAATGAAAATTTATGAGATTTCGGAAGCTGTGGGTTTTGAGGATACGGGATATTTTCCAGAGTATTTAAGAAATATACCGGGATGTCTCCGAAGGAGTTCAGAGGTGGAAAACGTGATGAAAACATGCAGGAATAGGATTTGGGCTGCAGCGTTTGTTCTGGGGCTGACAATGACTTTTCGGCCTGCGAAAAGCCAGGAAGAGATCAGGTGGAGCTTACGGTAATCCACGGCTGGGGCTCGACGGAGGACGACCATGCGGCAATGCGGGATATTTATGAGAGCTTTTCAGGAGGAGAATCCGGATATTCGGCTGCATCTGATGTCCATGCCAACGACGGATGAGGTGATGCGCAAGGTAGAGGACATGATGATGGTGGGAAAGCTTCCGGACGTTGTGTTTCTGGGCGGAGAGGGACGGGACTCCGTATACCGCTATATGGTGGAGAATAACCTTGCTCTGGATCTGATGCCCTATGTAAAAGAAGATGAAGCGTTCAGAGAAAATCTGGCTCCGGCGAATCTTGCCTATTGGCAGACAGAAGATGGAAGTCTTTATACGGTGTCGGATGTGCTTTTTGCTCAGCGGCGGCTACTGGTATAACAAGGATATTTTTCAGAAGGTGGGAGTCGAGGAGCCGCCAAAAACATGGGAAGAGTTCCATGAGGTCTGTGCAAAAATCAATACATGGGCAAAGCAGGAGAATAACGGGGTACAGATTCTGAAGGTGCGGGCGGAAGGGTATCTTTACCTTGCGGATTATCTGATGTATCAAAACGGCGGGCTGACCCGGGAAGCGGTGGAGAATCACCAGATTGCGGTAAGAGAGCGGGAGACGATGCGGCTTCTGGAGCAGCTTGAGGAGGTTTATGCCTATTCTCGGGTGGATTCCCAGCGATACAGCTATCGGGACGAAACAAGCCTGTTTAATGAGGGAAGCTTGCCATGTTTATCAACGGCGTGTGGGGAGCTCCGATGATCGAAAAGGGAATCAATGCCGGTTATGCGCTGTTCCCCTCGGACAATGGAAAAAGCGTTGCCTGTGAATCCGCCTGCCTTGATATGTGGTGGGCAATCACCAGGAGGAAGCCCGCCGGGAGGCAGGGGTACGGTTCCTGAAATATATGATGAGTGATGCTGTGCAGGAGCGGATCCTTCTGGAAACAGAGCAGGTGCCGGCCAATCCGTCAATTTCGCCGGAGAATTACGCGCAGGTGTCCGGGCGGTTTGCGGATGCAGTGGGCGTCGTGCGTTCCTCGGATATCAAAATCGAGACGCCGGATAATCTTTGGGAAAATACAAAAATGGAAGTTTTTGAGAATCATATTCTGGATGTGCTTTCCGGCGAAATGAACCGGCAGACCTTTATTGATCTTTTGAAGTAATGTGCAGTTTGACAAAACATGACAATATAATACAGAAGAGTTATTCAAAGTGTAAATATAATCCATGTTTAGGTCAACGGATTTCATTCATTCTGACAGACTTTTGCCGTACAATGGAATCACTGAAACGCAGTGAATAAAAAAGCAAAAGGAGAAAGAAAAATGAAGAAAAGATGGATTAGTGCATTTATGACAGCAGTGCTGGGTGTGACCATGTTGGCAGGCGTGAGCGTAAGCGCAGCAGAGGAAGAGGTTCTGGAATTTTACCACGGCTATTACCATGACGAGAGCGAGTGGCCGGCAGCCAAGGTAATGCGTGACCTTTATGACGAGTTTGCCGCCGCTCATGCAGACGGAGATGTGACCTTTAAGCCGATTGCAGTAGAGAACAGGGATGAAATTGTCAGCGCGCAGGTAGCCGGCGGAAGCTTTCCGGATTTGGTAGACTGCGGTACAGCAGTTCCCCAGGCAGCAATCAGTCAGGAACTGGTTTTGGATTTAAAACCGTATATTGACGAAAATAATCTTCAGGATGCAGTTGGCCTTAATTATACACAGAATGATATAGACGGAAAGATTTATAGTGTTCACGATCAGATTGAGAGCCGCGGTATCTGGTACAACGCAAAACTTCTGGAAGCCGCAGGTGTGGCAGCAGAAGACCTGGCAACCTGGGATGGATTTACAAAGGCAATGGAAAGCATCCGGGGACTGGATGACGGTTCCTACGGATACATTGCAGGACAGGGATCCATGTTTATGATGAATGCCATTCTTGCATCTACAGAAGAAGGCAAGGCTATTCTGGAAGCGGAATTTACACCGAAACCGTGGAATCCCCGGTATTTGCAGAGGCATTTAAGACGGTGGCAGCTCTTGATCAGGCAAACGGCTCCGAGCATACCACGGAGGATAACGGAAACATGATGGACGACTTCAACAAAAATGGAAAGGCGGGAGTTCTTTTTAACGGCGTGTGGAATGCAAGCGGCATCGGAGAGGATTTGGCAGATGTGATTGAACCGGCTGTTTTCCCGGGCAATGTAGCTATTGCTACAGCAGGTGCAGGGCTTACCGTGTCCAGCGGCATGAGCGAAGCGAAGACGCAGCTGGCTCTTGAGTTTATCGAATACATGACCAGCGAAGAAGTACAGTCAAAATCTTTACCGGCGTACAGGCAAATCCCTGCAATACTACCGTGGATTTGAACAAGCTGGCAGAAGAGAGCGGCGATGCCATTACCATGAAGCTTGCAGAGGCATGCGCACAGGTAAACGATGCGGAAACCATTGTGAAGGATATGAAGTATGACTGGGGCGCAGACGTGGGTACTGCTATTATCAATGCTCTCATGGGTGCGCAGTATCCGATGCAGACATTGACGCACGATTCGAGCAGCTTCAGAAAGAGCTGATTGCGCTGGTTGCCTGATAAAAAGTGCGTAAATTTTTGAAACAGAATACACCTCAAAGGGCTGCTGCTGTGTGCAGCAGCCCTTTACGCAAAAAGGAGGCATCTGATGAAAAAAATAAGCTGAGCTGGAAGAGAAAAGGGTTTATCCTGGCTTTTCTGGCACCCACGATTGTGGCATTCTGCCTGTTTTACCTGTATCCTATAGTGACGGTGTTTTTAACCTCGTTCTGCAAGTGGGATTATACGAACATTACATCTCCGGAATTTTTTGGCTGGAAGGAGATGTGGAGCAATTACAAATACATTTTTGAAATCTATCCTTATTTCTGGGAAGCGCTTCGCAATTCCAGTCTTTGGGCAATTCTGGGCGTTGTGTTCCAGATTCCTCTGGCTACGTTGATTGCCCTGGCTTTTTCCAGAAAAAAGAAAGGTGTTAAGCTGATACGGAATATTTATATCATTCCCTGTATGGTTTCCTCGGCGGCCATCGGTATGATTTTCCTTCAGCTGTACAGCCCGCTGTACGGCATTGTGAACCCGGTGATCCGCCTGTTTGACAAAATTTTACAGACAATATTCTGCTTCTCAACGAAGGCCGGCCTTCTGGGCAATGACGGCTTCCTACATATTTTTACAGGAACCACAACCCTTATGATTTTGGGAAATATCATGGCTGTACCTGAAAGCGTCAGAGAGGCGGCGATGCTTGACGGTGCCAGCGGACTGAAACAGGATTGGTACATTACTCTTCCTATGATCAAAGGTACTTTGAAGACGGTTTCTATCTTGGCGGCCACCTCTGGTTTCCTTCTCTACAATGAGGTATTTTTCCTCACAAAGGTGCGGCGGGAACCTACAGTATCAGCTATGTGATCCGTGAGCTGGCGATCACCAGTCCAAGAACCCAGTTTGGGCGTGCCAATACGGTGGCGGTGATTCAGATTTTGGCCGGAATGGTGATCATTGTGGCGATAAATCTTCTGTACAGCATTTCCTTTAAAAGAAAGAGAGGTGACAAGGCATGAGCAGAGCAAATGCGGTATCGGATAAAAAAGCAATGAAACGCAGCCCGTTCAATGTTACCAATGTGGTTACCTGGATTTGTCTGATCTGGGCGCTTCTGGTGGCAATTGTGCCGCTGGTGTGGCTGGTGCTGTCCAGTTTTAAGAAAGATCCTCTGGCAAGGCCGGGCTTTCAGCTTCCGGAGTTCATCTGCCTGGACGGTTATATTTCCACCTTCGGGATCTGCATGTGATGCGTTACTTCGGCAACAGTATGTTTGTGGCTATCGTTTCCGTGGGTCTGAGTATTCTCATGATCTCCATGTCTGCCTATGTCATTGCGCGCATGGATTTTAAGGGGGAAAAAGCTGGTGAGCGTGCTTTTTGTATTCTACCATGTTTATTCCGCCCACAGCCCTGACCTATCCGGTATACAATCTGGTGAACCGTCTGGGAATCTACAATACAAGAGGCGCGTTGATTTTGATTTACGCCTGCAGCGGTATTGCCATCAGTTTTTTTGTGATAAAAATTATTATGACAATATTCCCAGGGATTTGGAGGAGGCTGCCCGCATTGACGGCTGCGGTTATGCTCAGACCTGGTGGAAGGTGATTTTTCCCATTGCGCGGCCAGGTATCATGACGGCGGCAGTACTGGCCTTTCTTACCAACTGGAATGAATATTACTGGGCGTCCCTGGTGGTGATCGACAGAGAGAAGCTGACGGTACCGGCTCTTCTTTCCACCTTTACCACGGCTTTTCAGACCAACTATAACGGTCTATTTTCCGCCATGGTGATCATCATTCTGCCGCCGGTGATTTTGTACTGTGTGTTTAACAAATTTTTTGTGGAAGCGCTTTCCGGCAGGGGCAGTAAAAGGATAAGGAGGCTATGCAATACAATGAAAACAGTGACAGCAATTCTTCTGGGAGCAGGGCAGCGTGGTGTGGATGCCTGCGCTGCCTATGCCAAAAAATATCCCAATGAGCTGAAAATCGTGGGCGTGGCGGAACCGAGGCAGGAGCGGCGAAAGGCGTTTGCCCGGGCGCATGAAATCTGTGAAGAAAACAGCGTATCCTCCTGGGAGGAACTACTGAACCGTCCAAAGATGGCGGACTGTGTGTTTATCTGTACCCAGGACAAAATGCACTATGAACCACTGAAACAGGCGGCCAGGCTGGGATATCACATTCTCTGCGAAAAACCGGTCAGTCCGGACAAAGATGAGCTCCTTGCATTCCGTTCTCTGGCAGAACAGTATGACAGGGTGATCAGTGTGGCTCATGTGCTTCGTTATTCCCCGTTTTTACAAAGATAAAAGAGCTTTTGGATGCAGGAAAAATCGGCAGGCTTCTTAACATTCAGCATATGGAAGCCGTTGGATACTGGCATATGGCGCACAGCTTTGTGCGGGGAAACTGGAGAGACAGCCATGAGACAAGTCCGATGATCCTGGCAAAATGCTGCCATGATTTTGATATTCTTTTGTTTTTGGCGGGAATGGCAGTACAGCGCGTATCCAGCTTTGGCAGTCTGACCTTGTTCAAAGAGGAAAACGCCCCGGCAGATGCGCCCATGCGTTGTCTGGACGGGTGTTCTCACAGAGATGAATGTCCATTCTATGCGCCGCGGTTTTATCTGGAGCACCCAAAGGCAGTTTCGGACGGCTTTCGACGCGTTCTGTCCCTGGATGAGACGCAGGAAGCGGTTTTGGAAGCGCTCAAGGAAAGTCCCTATGGGCGGTGTGTATATCACTGTGATAATGATGTTGTGGATCATCAGGTTGTGAATCTCGAGTTTGAAGGCGGTCTTACGGCAAGTCTGACCATGTGCGCTTTTACAGACAGATGTGAGCGCGTGATTTCCCTTCATGGAAGTCACGGGAAATCCAGGGGCTGGATGGAGGATAACCGCATTGAGGTGGTGGATTTTGCCACGGAGAACCGGGAGGTCATTTACGTTCATGCACCGAAAACAGGGCATGGGGAAGCGACATGGCTATGATGAAACGGTTTGTGCAGATGGCAGCAGGAGAGAAGCACGAAAAGAATATCAGCAGCGCCGTGGAGGCAGTGGACAGTCATCTCATTGCCCTGGCAGCGGAAAAAAGCCGGAAAAGCGGCGGCTGTGTTGTTGAAATGCGTACATTTGGAGAGGAGTGAGGCAGTTGAATCAGGAAATCAGAGAACGAACGAAATGGTTTATGAACGACAGGTTCGGCATGTTCATCCACTGGGGACTTTATTCCATTCCGCCTGCGGTGAGTGGGTCATGTCGGAACGGGAAATGACCGTGGAAGAGTACGAAAAATATTTTGATTTATTTGACCCTGTGGACTATAATCCGAGAGAGTGGGTGCGTCTGGCGAAGGAAGCGGGCATGAAGTATGCAGTGCTCACAGCAAAGCATCACGAAGGATTTTGCCTGTTTGATTCAAGCTGACAGACTACACGGCAGTGCATACAAAGGCGGGGCGGGACTTGGTACGGGAGTTTGTGGATGCCTGCCGGGAAGAGGGGCTGCGGGTCGGACTTATTTTTCCATTATTGACTGGCATCATCCGGACTTTCCAAAATATGGGGACAGACAGCATCCCATGCGGAACAACGAGAGCTATAAGGATGAGAAAATAGATTTTGACCGTTACCTTGATTATATGCACGCGCAGGTAAAGGAGCTTGTGACAAACTACGGGAAGCTGGATCTGTTGTGGTTTGATTTTTCTTACGACGATATGTGTGGGGAAAAATGGCGGGCTTCGAGCTTATCCGTATGGTGCGCAAATATCAGCCGGACGTGATTATAGACAATCGTCTGGAGGGGTCCGGGGAAGATCATGGCAGCATTGTGAGCGAAAACCCGCTTCCTTACAGCGGAGATTTTGCAAGTCCGGAGCAGATCATTCCTCCGGAAGGTGTGCGGGATGTAAATGGCGAAGCGGTTCCATGGGAGCTGTGCGCAACGATGAACAACCACTGGGGATTCTGTAATTTTGACTATCAGTACAAACCGGCGGATATGCTGGTGCGAAAGCTGGTGGAATGTGTCAGCAAGGGCGGCAATATGATTCTCAATGTCGGTCCGGACGCAAAGGAATATCGGAGCAAAGTGTGGAAATCTTAAAAGAAATCGGCCGCTGGATGAAGAAAAACGGCGAGAGCATTTATGGATGTGCCCCTGCACGCTGCCCAAACCGGAATGGGGACGCTACACCCAGAAGGGGAACACCATTTACGCCCATGTGTATGAGGCGCCTTTGGGTGCGCTGCCTTTGTACGGATAGGACCGGATGTGCTTGACAAGGTGTATTATGTGTCAGACGGCAGCGAAATGATGCGAGGGAGGCATGGAATACAGCGCTTTATCAGGATGTGGCTTTTGTGTCTTTCGGAGATGATCCAGTCTTTACTTACCCCTTGCCGGACAAGCTGGATACGGTGCTGAAAATCTGTAGAAAGGACGTATCACGTCAGTGATGAAGCAATATCTGGAGCAGTTTTTTAAGGAATATGAATGGCCGGAGGAAGCCGGGAAAGCGGTGCTTGGATTCTGCGAAAAATTCTGGCAAAATAAGCGCCTCGGCAGACTTTTGGAAAAAGATATGGAAATCTACGGACAAAATGTGGAGGCGGACTGCACTGCCATGGGTACAGAACTTGTGGCAGAGGCCGAAAAAGAGGGGCTGAATCCCTGGGAAACATGGCAGCTGTTTTATTTGTGCCTGTCCAGACAGCTTCCGGTTCATTATCAGCAGCGTGGACTTTCCCAAAAAGTTTGCAGGAGTCTCTTTTTGATTTGAAGTGGAAGGCGATGGAATGCCGAAAGGTTTACGGAGTCTGGGGAAACTTTACACAAGACTGGTTCGCAGGTTTTCTGCGCATGGAGCGTTTACGCTGGGGCGTCTGCAGTTTGAGATTATGAAAGAGGCGCCGTCAGGATGTCCGAAAGAATGGAAAAGCGCTTGGGAGGCCTTTTGTGAATGTGCACATTCCGGAAGCCAGTAGCTGAAGCATGAAGCGTGCGAACAGGCTTATCGGCAGGCGGAAGAGTTTTGGGAAGAAAAGCTTCATCTCTCGAATCCGATATTTTTCTGCGATTCCTGGCTTTTGTTTCAGGACACCGAAAGATGCTGCCGCCGGAATCAATATCCGCCGTTTTCAGGACGATTATGCTCTCTATGAGACGTATGAGGATAAGGAAGGACATGATCTCTGGCGGATTTTTGGAAAGCTCTATGACGGGAATCCGGAAACGCTTCCTGAAAATACCTCTCTGCAGAAAGCTTATAAAAAATGGCTTCTGGAGGGACGGGTGCCCGGAGCAGGAAGAGGATTTTGGGTAAAAAAGAAGTCTGCGTGCAGACTTCTCCGCCTGCGGCGGGTCGCCTTAGCGACATTTTTCCTGTCCGCTGTAGTGTGATCCTGTGCGGAGCGCTTTTTTGTATCATAGGAATATTACGGGTAATTTTATGATACAAAAACAGCGTCATTGTACGGAATGTGTTCTGTACAATGGCGCTGTCTTTACGTTCGGAAAATTCGGTTTCGGCCTGTTTGGCTGTCAATTATTGATAAATTTTCTTTTCTCGAATTTCGGCTCGCAGGTAAGCTCCACGCCAAGCTTGCGGAAGCTTAAGATATCCGTTTCGGACAGCATGACGGAGGTATGGACCTGACAGCCCTTCAGCTTGGGAAGCTGATCCAGGGCGAGGCGTGCATCCTTGTCCTCCGCGGCGCTGATGGACAGGGCAATGAGTGTCTCGTCAATGTGAAGCCGCGGGTTTTTTGCTTCCCAGGTAGCGGGTTTTAACTCCTGGATCGGGCGCAGCGCATTGGGAGAAATCAGATGCTGCTGTGCATCAATGCCCCCTGCCAGTTCTTTTAGCGCATTGAGGATCAAAGCGGAGGAAGCGCCGAGAAGGCCCGTGGTTCTTCCGGTGATGATACGTCCGTCGGGAAGCTCCATAGCTGCCGCGGGCGCTCCGGTTTCTTCTTCCCGCGCAAGGCTTGCGGGAACGACCCTGCGATCCTCCAAAGAAGCGTGCGCCTGCTGGAGAAGAAGTTCAATTTTATATACCTCTTCCTCGGTGCCGCATCCTTGAACCAAGGCATTCTTGCTCTTATAATAACGGCGGATGATCTCCTGGCGGGAAGCCTCCTGGCATACTTCATCGTCAACGATGCAGTTACCTGCCATGTTGACCCCCATATCTGTCGGAGATTTATAAGGGCACTCGCCGATAATCTTTTCAAACATAGCCTGAAGAACAGGAAAAACCTCAACATCACGGTTGTAATTAATAGTAGTCTCTCCGTATGCTTCCAGATGGAACGGGTCGATCATGTTGACATCGTTCAGATCTGCAGTGGCAGCTTCGTAGGCAAGGTTTACCGGATGTTTCAGAGGGATATTCAGATCGGGAATGTCTCGAATTTTGCGTAACCGGCGCTGACTCCACGTTTGTGTTCATGATAGAGCTGAGAAAGGCAGGTGGCCATTTTCCCGCTGCCTGGTCCCTGGCGCGGTGACGACAACCAGGGGACGGGTCGTTTCAATATAATCATTTTTACCATAGCCTTCATCACTGACAATGAGGGCGGTATTGCTGGGATAGCCTGGAATGGTGTAATGTACGTATACACGAATACCGAGATTCAAGCGTTTGCGGAAAAGATCGGCGCTTTCCTGTCCGGAGTACTGTGTGATGCATACGCTTCCCACGTAAAGATCACACTCTTTGAAGGACTCCATGAGACGCAGAACATCTTCATCGTAGGTGATTCCCCAAATCTCCCCGAACTTTATTCTTGTCAATGTCATTGGCACTGATAACAATAACGATCTCCGCCTGATCAGAAAGCTGCATCAGCATACGCAGTTTGCTGTCCGGTTCAAAACCCGGAAGAACTCTGGAAGCATGAAAATCGTCAAAATGCCGCCGAATTCGAGGTACAGCTTGTTGTCAAAGACTTGCGCCGTTCAGACTGTAATCTCGTATTTCTCGTTGTCAAATCCCAGTTTCACAGATTTTTTGATGGCTTTTCTGTCATTGGATCCAGAAAAAACTATGTCACTAGTATACTACAAATTTTCCGGTTTCAGCTTTTTTTGTTTTGGCGCGCTCTTTTTTGTAGGACAGAAAAATTGAATAAATTCCGCTTTGCAAGATTAAATTCCACTTTGAAAAGATAAATTCTACCCAAATACAGAAAAATGAGAGCTTTTTTTTTTATATATGAAATACCCAGAATCTTTGAAAAGTTAAAATACAGAAAAAAAGTAAAAGCTGTGGTTTTGGGTATTTTATTGCATGCCGAGCGGAAGTCGAATTTACGGTTGATTTTTTGGAAGGGTAAATTCCACCTCTGGGGGATGTTCTGCGATGATGGCTGCATTAAATTCCTGCCCAGCTTTTTATTAGATTTTGTTTACTTTAATAATTCAGGACTAAGGATGATTTCATCAGCAGGAATTTTCAGCAGATGAAATGCATCTAAAATTTTTCTGCCGTATTGAAACTCAAAAACTTCATAAGGACTTTTGTTACCGAGCTTTTTCCTGGAGTAGGAGTTAATGTGGCTCATCATAAGATCAATCTGCTCCTGTGAGTATTGTCCCAGGTCGGTTCCTTTTGGGATGATTCTCGGATCATTTCGTGGTTGTTTTCACAGCTCCCTTTCTGGTAAGGGGCACTGGCGTTGCAGTAGAACATAGTTGTCCTGCGGTTTCCCTGTGCATCCAGTTCGATTGCAGAAGGATTTGAAAATTCACTGCCATTGTCTGCCAGGAGAACCGGGAAGAGTTCAATGAAAACATCGGTTCTTAATTCAAGATAGAGACGGTTGAAAATGTCAATGACAGATTGGGAATCATTACGCTGGCGGAGAAAGGCAAGCTGCAGCCCCTGCTCAACAAAATGTATGGTGAGGAGGACAGCACCGCCTTTTGTCCCTTCTACAGAGTCAAGCTGTCGGACAGCAGCATCCGGATGCTCCGCCAAGAAATATTCAAAACACCGGAAATCACGACCAATACGACAGGACTTGTCTACTTTAAGTGTTTTGGAAACATTTTTCTGGGGCGCATGCGTACAGTACGAGGCATATCAATAGCTCTGGCGTGAAAAGAGTCCGCTGTTTATATAGGTATATAGGGTTCTTTCAGATTTCATGAGTTCATCAGCATGATGAACAGAGATATGGTGCAGGGACTGCCCCTTTTTGAGGAGAGGAGACACCACATCGTCAAGCTGCTTTAGTTCGGTTTCGGAAAGAGCAAAGCCGGAACGGGATTCACTTCTGACCTGTTCGTATTCTTCCTGTGCATAAGATGCCTTGTAAAGACGTTTTCCAGAGAGCACCGAGAGCGCTGCTGACAGCCATTGCAGACATAAGGAGGCTTGGAAAGTTTCGGGCAAATATATTTTTCATAAGCGATGCAGGAAGAAGTACACTTGCCACATGTCCAGCAAAGTTTATTATTCAGTAGGACAACGCAGACAAAGTTTCTGGAGAGAACACTGATGAAGGAAGGCAGCACGGCAGTCGTTGAAAGATCTGCCTAAAGCCCCTGTTTTCTCAAAACAGATATGAGCTTTAACTTCTTTTGAAATCGTAGTGCAGTCTTTGCCGAGTTCTCTGGCAATGGATTTAAAACTATGGTGTTCGTTGAGTAAAGTTTCAATGAGGATTCTTGCTTCCAGGTTTAAATGTTTTTGTTTATTCATAATGATCTCCTTACCGCTGGGAGGAAGCACCATGTTTGTATAAAGAATTATAAAGGAAAAATAGGAAGAATTAAATTCCATCTTTGAAGTGTAGATTTTTGCAGGATTAAATTCCACAGAGGGTGGAATTTAACTTTGCAAAATGAGTACAACGAAAAAACACGGAATTTCACAATATCCCTGTTGATTTATATACATTATCTTTATAATAAAAGAGTATGCGCGGATATGCGTAGGAGGAAAAACATGGACAATATGGACAAAAATCCCCAGGAAATCGTCCGGACAATGGGGAGCCGAAGAAGCCCGGCTCCGGAAAAAACCGACAGTCGATTTTTGCATTTTTGATATGCCTCCTTGTCACCATGGTCTGCTTCAGCTTATTTACGAATATGCTGCAGGACAATTCCAGCGAGATCACTTACGATAAATTTATCGAGATGGTGGACAGGACCAGATACAGGGAGGTCACACTGCAGTCGGGAACTCTGACGATTGTGCCGAAGAGCCAGGATGCTCTGTTTGAAGGCAAAAATATTACACCAACCAGCTGGAGGACGAGAATGCGCTCACGGAGCGCCTGGAGGAACGGGCATTGTGTTCCGCTCTGAGCCGCCGGATGCCATGGGCGAGTTTCTCGCCATGCTTTTGAGCGTACTTTTGCCAACGGTTCTTTTGTTTGGAATGCTGATGTTCTTTATGCGCCGCATGAACAAGGGCGGAGGAGTCATGGGTGTCGGCAAAAACCGCGCCAGAACCTATGTGCAGAGAGACACCGGTATTACCTTTAAGAATGTGGCGGGTGAGGACGAAGCCAAGGAATCGCTCCAGGAGGTTGTGGATTTTCTCCACAATCCGAAAAATACACCAAGATCGGAGCGAAGCTTCCCAAAGGCGCTCTTTTGGTGGGACCGCCTGGAACCGGCAAGACACTTCTGGCCAAGGCGGTGGCAGGAGAAGCGCATGTGCCGTTTTTCTCCCTGTCCGGTTCCGAGTTTGTGGAAATGTTTGTGGGCGTGGGCGCATCCGTGTGCCGGGATCTGTTTGAGGAAGCCAAGAAAAACGCCCCGTGTATCATTTTTATTGACGAGATTGACGCTATCGGCAAGAGCCGTGATTCCCATTACGGCGGCAACGACGAGAGAGAGCAGACGCTCAATCAGCTCCCTGGCGGAGATGGATGGCTTTGATACATCCAAGGGAATTCTGATTCTTGCTGCTACTAACAGTCCGGAGGTACTTGATCCGGCATTTCTTCGTCCGGGACGTTTTGACCGGAGAATCATTGTGGAGCGTCCGGATCTGAAAGGTCGTGTGGAAATCCTTAAGGTACATGCCAAGGACGTGCTTCTTGACGACACCGTTGATTTTGAGGCAGTGCGCTTGCCACCTCCGGCGCGGTGGTTTCCGACCTTGCGAATATGATCAACGAGGCAGCGATCCTCGCAGTCAAGAAGGGACGCAAGGCAGTTTCCAGAAGGATCTGTTTGCTGGAATCCGTGGAGGTTGTCTTGGTGGGCAAGGAGAAGAAGGACCGCATCCTGAGCGTGCAGGAGCGCCGGATCGTCTCTTACCACGAGGTGGGACATGCGCTGGTAAGCGCACTGCAGAAGAAAGATGCAGAGCCGGTGCAGAAGATTACGATCGTGCCGAGAACCATGGGCGCGCTGGGATATGTGATGCAGGTGCCGGAGGAAGAGAAATACCTCAATACCCAGAAGGAGCTGGAGGCGATGCTGGTGGGGGCGCTTGGCGGCCGTGCGGCGGAGGAGCTTGTTTTTGAGACCGTGACCACAGGGGCAGCCAATGATATCGAGCAGGCGACCAAGATTGCCAGAGCGATGATCACCCAGTACGGTATGTCCAAAAATTCGGCCTGATGGGACTGGCAAGCCAGGAGAATCAGTATCTTGGAATGACCGTGCGGTATTGAACTGCGGTGATGACACGGCAACGGAGATCGACCATGAAGTGATGCAGCTGCTCCATGATTCCTACGAGGAAGCCAAGAGGCTTCGGGCGAACACAGGGAAGCGCTGGACAAAATTTCAGAATATCTCGATTCGGAAAGAAACCATTACCGGAAAAGAATTCATGAAGATTTTCCGCGCAGATGGAAAAGAGGAATGGAGATTCCGGAGAATCTGGATGAGCTGGAGCCTTCAAGAGGAATCCGGGGAGGAAGAGAAACAGGTACAGCAGGAAGTGCCGGCTTTGGAGACTCAGAAGAGGTACAGGAGCCTGGAGACCGCAGCAGCAACCGAACAGGAACAGCCTGCAGAAGAAGCAGAAGTGAAAGGAGGCTTAACAGGCAGAAGCCGGGAGCAATCCCGGTTTTTCTGCTCTTAGAAACACAGGAGTAAACGATGTTTCAGATAGAAGAAGAACTGAAAAAACTTCCGGGTAAGCCGGGGGTGTATATTATGCATGGGGAGAAGGACGAGATCATCTATGTGGGAAAGGCCGTCAGCCTGAAAAACCGTGTGCGCCAGTATTTTCAGAGCAGCCGGAACAAGGGTGTGAAAATTGAGCAGATGGTGAGCACATTGCGCGGTTTGAATATATCATCACGGATTCCGAGCTCGAAGCCCTTGTACTGGAATGTAATCTGATCAAGGAACACAGACCGAAATACAATACCATGCTGAAAGACGACAAGAGCTATCCTTTTATCAAGGTTACGGTTCATGAGGCTTATCCGAGAGTGCTGCTTTGCAAGGCGAATGAAAAAGGATAAGGCAAAGTATTTTCGGACCCTACACCAGCGCCGGGGCGGTGAAGGACGTCGATTGAGCTGGTCAGGAAGCTTTACCAGGTGCGTTCCTGCAGCCGGGTGCCAAGGGACTGCAAAAAAGAACGCCCCTGCCTTTATTATCATATGAAACAGTGCAATGCCCCCTGCCAGGGAAACATTTCCCAGGAGGAGTACGCAAAAAATATTGATGAGGCGCTGCGCTTTTAAACGGCGACTTTGGAAAAGTCATAGAGAAGCTGACCGAAAAAATGCAGGCGGCTTCGGAGGAAATGCGTTTTGAGGATGCTGCGGCCTGCCGGGATCTGATTCAGAGCATTCGCCGCATCGGGGAGCGTCAGAAGATTACCGGATACGGGCAGGAAGAGAGGGATATCATTGCGGTGTCCATGGATGAAAGCCTTGATCTGCGGGAGCAGGATGCGGTGGTGCAGGTGTTCTTCGTGCGGGACGGAAAGCTCATCGGCCGGGATCATTTTATCTTCGGGTGGCGGGGAGACAAAAAGGAGCAGGTGCTGTCAAGCTTCCTCAAACAGTTTTATGCGGGGACGCCCTTTATCCCAAAGGAGATCCTGCTGCAGAAAGAAATTGAGGACGCGGCGCTTATTGAGGAATGGCTCCGCCAGAAGAGGACAGACGGGTGCACATCACAGTGCCGAAAAAAGGGACAAAGAGAAGCTGGTAGAGCTGGCGCAGGAGAATGCGCGCCAGGTTCTGGAAAAAAGACAGGAGCGCATCCGCCGGGAAGAAGGGCGTACCATCGGCGCTGTCCGAAGGTGGAAGGCTGGCTGGCTCTCGGGACTTGTGCGCATGGAGGCTTAGGATATTTCCAACATCAGCGGTTTTGAGTCCGTGGGTTCCATGATCGTGTACGAACGGGGCAAGCCCAAACGAAGCGATTACCGAAAATTCAGGATCAAGTGGGTGCAGGGACCGGAACGATTACGCCAGCATGGAAGAGGTGCTCACGCGCCGCTTCACCCACGAGAGCAAAAAACGGAGTATGACAGCTTTTCAGACTGCCGGATCTGATCCTCATGGATGGAGGCAAGGGACAGGTGCACATTGCTCTGCGCGTGCTGGAAAGGCTGAATCTTTCCATTCCCGTGTGCGGGATGGTAAAGGACGATCATCACCGTACCAGAGGGCTTTATTACAATGACCAGGAAATTCCGATAGATACTGCCAGCGAAGGCTTCCGGCTGATCACCAGAATCCAGGACGAGGCGCATCGTTTTGCCATTGAATATCATCGTTCCCTCAGAAGCAAGGAGCAGATCCATTCTGTCCTGGATGATATTCCGAGGGAATCGGAGATACCCGGCGGAAAGCTGCTCCGCAAATTCAAATCTGTGGAAAATATCCGGGACGCTTCTTTGGAGAGCTGGCGCAGACGGAAGCATGAATGCGGGAAGTGCACGGCAGGTGTCGAGTTTTTTCATGGGAAAACAAGAAAAAACCAAGTGAATTGTGAAAGGAGATATGATATACTATAAGCACTTAATGAGTGCGGGCAGAAGGAGAAGCACGAATTCAGTGATCACGGTGTTACCCCAAACTGCACTTAGTTTAGACAGAACCGAAAAAAAGGAGACAGATACATGAAAGGTGTACAGTTGACAAAGATGGCGCAGGAGCTGGAGCTGACAAACCTGACGCCGGAGATTGACTTATCGGAAATCTGGATCAAAACAGCGGAAATCAACCGTCCGGCCCTGCAGCTGACAGGATATCTGGAGCATTTTGCAAATGAACGGGTACAGATTATCGGATATGTAGAGTATACTTATCTGATGCAGCTTGAGACCAGAGAGAATGTTCAAATTTGAACGTTTTATTTCCAGTCAGATTCCCTGTGTGATTTTCAGCACTATGACAAGACCGTCCCAGGATATGATTGAGATGGCAATCAAATATCAGGTTCCTATTTTGTGACGGGAAAAACCACCTCCAGTTTTATGGCTGAGATTATCCGCTGGCTGGGTGTACAGCTGGCACCATGTATTTCCATCCATGGTGTGCTTGTGGATGTATATGGCGAGGGCGTTCTGATTACCGGCGAGAGCGGGATCGGAAAGAGCGAGGCAGCGTTGGAGCTGATCAAGCGTGGACATCGTCTGGTGAGCGACGATGTGGTGGAACTCCGCAAGGTGAGCGATGTGACGCTGGTTGGTTCCGCACCGGATATCACCCGGCATTTTATCGAGCTTCGCGGCATCGGCATTATTGATGTAAAAACCCTGTTTGGCGTGGAGAGCGTGAAAAATACGCAGTCCGTGGATCTTGTCATCAAGCTGGAAGAGTGGGACAAGGATAAAGAATACGACCGTCTGGGACTCCATGAGGAGTATACGGAATATCTGGGAAATAAGATCGTATGCCATTCCCTGCCGATCCGTCCGGGGCGTAACCTTGCGATCATCGTAGAGTCGGCGGCAGTCAACCACAGACAGAAGAAGATGGGCTATAATGCTGCGGAAGAGCTGTACAAACGTGTTCAGGCGAATATTGCCAGAAAGCATGGCGAACGTCAGGATTAAAAAGTACGGGGAGGAGAAAAAATATGGGATTATATTGTTTTGGAATTGACGTTGGAGGAACCAGCATTAAGTGCGGTCTGTTTCTGACGGACGGAACCCTGGTGGAAAAATGGGAGATTCCCACAAGAACGGAGAACAGCGGATGTGAAATCCTTCCGGATGTGGCCAAAACCATCAAAGAGAAGATTGAGGAGAGAAACATCGAAAAATCTCACATTGCCGGCGTTGGAATCGGCATTCCGGGGCCGGTAAACGAGCACGGTGAGGTTATGTGTGCAGTGAATCTTTACTGGGGCTTCAAGGCGGTTTCCCAGGAGCTGAGCGAGATGAGCGGGCTTCCGGCCATGGCTGGAAATGATGCCAATGTGGCAGCATGGGGAGAAGCCTGGAAGGGCGCGGCTTCCGGTGCGTCCAACGTAGTCATGGTAACGCTTGGAACCGGTGTGGGCGGCGGAATCATTGTAAATGGAAAAATTGTTTCCGGAACCCATGGCGCCGGAGGAGAGGTGGGACATGCCCACATCAATGATGACGAAACAGAAAAGTGCAACTGCGGCAACAAGGGCTGTCTGGAGCAGGTGGCTTCCGCCACAGGGATTGTCCGCATAGCAAAAAAAATGCTGGCGGAATATGAGGGAGAGTATCCTCAAAAAATGCCAGAAAATTAAGTGCGAAGATGGTGCTGGATGCCTTCAAGGAGGGCGATGAGGCTGCTGTGCAGATTGTGGAATATGTGTGCAAAAGAGCTGGGAAGCGCACTGTCTGTCTTTGCGGCAGTGGTAGATCCGGAGACCATTGTTGTGGGCGGCGGCGTTTCAAGGCCGGTCAGCCTCTCATTGACTGCATCCGCAAATATTATCAGGAATATGCCTTTGCGGCCTGCAAAACTACGCCGATCGTGCTGGCGAGACTTGGGAATGACGCCGGAATTTACGGCGCGGCGCGCATGGTGATCCGGGAGAACTGATTCCTTAAAAAACAGAACACAGAGCAATCAAAAAGGGACGTTGAAAAAACGGTTCTATAATAAATGTTGGGGTGCATGAAATTTAGCTCATGCACCCTGATGTTTTTATTATATAATAAGAATAATAAAAACCTCCAAGTGCCAGTCTAGCAAACAAACCACTCGGAGGTGCAAATAAATGCTCCCTAATTATATCAAAGATTTCCTTGATTTAGAAGATGTTATTCTTACAAAAACGGTTCATGCAGATAAGTATGTGAAATTTTTCTGGACACCAAACCCAGACCACATACTTGTCCAGTCTGTGGGAACTCCACTGCTAAGATTCATGATTATCGTTGGCAGACCATCAAAGATTTACCCTTTCAGCTAAAAACTGCTATCTTGTCCTTCATAAACGACGTTACGTATGTTCTTGCGGAAAGAAATTCTATGAGTCCTATGAGTTCCTTCCCAGATATCTGCATCGGACAAAACGGCTTACATGGAAAATAGCGGATCTTCTGCATGAAACTGTCAGTTTAAAATCGGTAGCCAAAGCTTCCAATGTTTCTGTCACAACTGTCTGCAGAATACTTGACAGTATCCACTATTCCTGTCCACCTTTAAAAGAAGCGGTTTCTATCGATGAATTCAAAGGAAATGCCCGCACAGGTAAATATCAATGCATTCTTGTAAACCCAAAGGATCATTCCATTATGGATATTCTTCCTGACCGTACACAGTCCCATCTTGCTTCCTATTTCCGGGAAATCGACCGGGCTCAGCGGCTCAGAGTAAAGTATTTCGTCTGTGATATGTGGCAGCCCTACGTGGATCTTGCCCATACTTTTTTCCGAATGCAAAAGTCTGCATTGATAAGTATCATTTTATCCGGCAGGTCACCTGGGCAATGGAGAAGGTACGCAAACGTCTGCAAAAGACCATGACCATCACTATGCGCAAATATTATAAGCGCAGCCATAAACTTCTCCTGACAAGATATCATAAACTGAAAGAGGAAAACAAAAAGGCATGTGATCTGATGCTTCTGTATAATGACGATCTGCGGTTGGCACACTGGCTGAAGGAAAAATTTTATGAAATCTGTCAGGATATCAGATACTCTCGGCAGCGCAGGGATTTCCATGACTGGATAAAGATTGCGGAATCTTCCGGCTTAAAGGAATTTGAAAAATGTGCTGACACATACCGCCGTTGGTCAAAAGAAATATTAAAGGCTTTTAAATACGGAATCACAAATGGGACAACAGAAGGTTTTAATAATAAGATCAAGGTGCTGAAGCGGACATCCTACGGGATTCAAAACTTTGAACGTTTCCGTACCAGGATCTTACATAGTACAAATTAAATAGAAACTTATAAACAAGACTGGCACGAAGGTTTATTTTCATGCCCAAATATAAGTATAGAACTTAAAAACGTAAAAAAGGCTCAAAATGCAGTAATAGGGCAGGATTCCTAAGAATCCCACCCCAACTCTTGACAAAGAGCCGAAAAAACGTCCCTTTTGTGATGTCTGCTATTCATAAATTGTCATGTCGCCCTCCCCATTGGGATCGGTGACTTCACCGCCGGCGTTGGGATCGGTCCCTCCTCACCGCCGCCAGCGTTAGGGTCGGTGACTTCGCCGCCGGCATTGGGATCGGTACTCCTCACCGCCACCGGCGTTGGGGTCGGTGACTTCACCGCCGGCATTGGGATCCGGGGTTGGAGTCGGTTCCGTAGGAAGCTCTTCCTGAATTTCATCCTCTTCGTAATATTCTTCGTCATATTCAGGCTCGTAGAAATGCTGGTCACAGTAATCGGTTGGCATGGAGCCGATATCGAAATATTCTGTGATAACGGAGCAGCCTGCTCTGGGAAGAAGTCCGGTGTCCGCGCAGATGCTGGTTTTTCAATGCCTTCCGGCATGGGGAAGCCGGGATCCTCAGACCCTCATGAATCCGCGACATAACCTTGCGCCACAGATTCTGGTGGAATTTTCGGGCATCCTCAGGAAGCTTTTCGTTGTTGTCATAGCCGGACCATACTGCACAGGTGTAGTACGGTGTGTAGCCTACGAACCACAGGTCATTGTAGTCCTCTGTAGTACCTGTTTTTCCGGCTACAGTCATATTGTCCAGCTGGCAGGCGGTACCGGTACCTTTTTTTACAACGTCTTCCATGGCGCTTGTAAGAAGCCAGGCAGTGGTTTCTTTGATAACGGAACGCTCAGCAGATGGATTCTCAATGAGCACATTTCCGTCATGATCAAGGATCTGTGTATAATAGATCGGTTTGATATAGTTCCCGCCATTAGCAATGGCTGCATATGCAGCACAAAGTTCCACGTTCTTGACACCTTTGGTGATACCGCCAAGAGCGGTGGAAAGATTTGCGTCACTCCACACATTTCCGGAAGCGTCAATATCTGCCTCGGTGCCATGGGCAAGCGTGGTAAAACCAAAATTGTCGAGATATTTCAGGCCGAGCTCCGGCGTCACATCTTCCAGACACTGTACTGCCACGGTATTGACAGAGTTCTGAATGGCTCTGCGGATGGTGGTGGTCTCCCTCCGTAGGAACGGGAGGAGTTATTTACCGGCGCGCCGTCCGGATAGAAGTACGGCTCATCCTCGTAGGTGGTCGCAAGGCTCATGCCCATTTCGTTGAGCGCCGGCGCGTAAGTGGAAACCAGCTTGAAGGTGGAACCGGGCTGACGTGTGGTGTCAGTGGCACGGTTCAGAGTCAGGCTGGCTGTTTTTGCCGCGTCCGCCAACGATGGCTTTGACATAGCCGGTATGCTGGTCAATGACAGTCATGGAGGACTGGGGCTGCGGCGCGAAGCTGCAGCGTTCCGCAACCAGGGTGCTTCCGTCGGCCAGGATGCTTGCCTTGTACTGGTCTACATAGGACTGTCCCTCTTCCGGAGAATCAAAGAGCAGGTCAAAGTCGGGATCTTCATTCTGGAAGTGAAGGCGCAGCATTTCCTTGCTGTAATTCACTTCATTGCCCTGGGGATCTTTGACAGTCAGGGCAAAATCAAGAGCATACTGCGTGTATGCGGGGAAATTGTCGGATTCTGGTATTCCTCGTCCAGAATCGCCTGAATGGTGGGATCCTGTGTTGTCATAATCTTCAGACCACCGCTGTAAAGAAGGTTCCGCGCCTGTGTCTGTGTGTAGCCCTTGATGCTCATGAGATCCTTGATGACCTGGTCGATCATCTCGTCCTCAAAGTAAGAGTAGACCTTGGTGCGGGATTCTGCGGTAGCCTCCTGTGCAGCCTGGATCCGGGAATAAACATCATCATTCAGGGCTTCGTCATACTGTGCCTGGTCGATATATCCCTGGTCCAGCATGTGCTGAAGGACTTCTTTTCTTCGCTTCGCATTGTCCTTGGGGTTCTGGATGGGGTCAAAGCGCGTGGGGTTCTGGGTGATTCCTGCCAGAGTCGCGCATTCGGAAAGGTTCAGATCCCATACGTCCTTGTTGAAATACTGCCGCGCCGCTGCCTGCACGCCGTAGGCCCCCGCGCCCAGATTGATCGTATTCAGGTAGTTTTCCAGGATCACGTTCTTGTCATTGATCTTTTCTTCCACCTGAACGGCCAGATACTGCTCCTGGAATTTACGGGTAAACCGTTCCAGCCAGGTGGACTCTGTGGTCCAGTTGGTAAATACGTTATTCTTAAGAAGCTGCTGTGTGATGGTGCTGGCACCCTCGGACAGGCTTCCGGTGTGAGTACACGGCTGGCAGCACGCAGAATACCTCTCACATCAATACCGTTATGTTCATAAAAACGCTCATCCTCAATAGCTACCACTGCATGCTGCAGATCCAACGGGATCTGGTCAATAGACACCAGGGAGACGGTTGGAACTGGGGGCGGTAAGTTTGCGGATCTGGTTGCCCTCGCCGTCATAGAGGAATGTTGCATAGCCCAGCGGGAGATATCAATATCATCCACATCCGGGGTGTTGTCAATGACGCCCTTGGAGGAGCCGAAGCCCAGGCAGATAACGCAGATGCAAAGGGCGATCAGAGATATGAAGGCGGCAAAAGCGTATCAGCGAAACATGCGCTTTTTCCAAGCATCGAGGTGCGGGAAATCAGGGCGTTCCGCTTTTTGCGGTCGATTTTTCCGTAATTCATGATATTCCTCCTTTATAATCCGTTTTATTATAACAAATATAAATAAGTAAATAAACCCCAAAATAAAAACTTCACATTTTCTTTAGATTCGGGTATCATGATTATGGTAAACGATTTATTTGGAAAAAGAAAGGGTCATAATTGGAGGAATTTTATGCTGGACAGCTATCGGACAGTTTACGCAGGAGGCCAGGGAGAACTTACAGAGAAAAATCCAGATTTATTGCAACTGGTCCGCCCCGTAAAAACGGAGGAGGAGGCGTTGGCTTTATAGAAGAAATGCGCAAAAATATTGGGACGCCAGGCATAACTGCTACGTTTATACTGTGGGAGAGAACCGGAGAAGACCCGCATGAGCGATGACGGGGAGCCCTCCGGGACAGCCGGGAAGCCGATGCTGGATGTGGTGCTGGGAGCGGGGCTTTACAATAGGGCAGTCGTAGTCACAAGATATTTTGGAGGGGTGCTTCTGGGAACCGGGGTCTGGGTGCGGGCGTATTCCGGCGCAGTGCAGGTAGGGCTTGCGGCAAGCACGGTCATCGAAAAGAAGCACGGCATCCTCCTTCCGTGACAACGGATTACACCGGCATCGGCAAAATCCAGTATATTGCAGGAGAACGGGGAATTCCCATTCTGGACTCCCAGTATACGGACAAGGTAGTGATGAAGCTTCTGATTCCGGCAGGAGACATCGGCAGTGTGGAAAAAGCGATCACTGAGAGCACCTGCGGAGGAGCAGAGCTTGTGCGGGAAAAAGAGCTGTATTTGCAGCTGTGGACGGAGAAATTCTGACGTTTTAAGCATGTGGAAGATAAAAGATACCAAGCGAATGTATCTTGACAAAGAACAGAAGGATCACTATAATAAATACATACCGAACGTATGTAAAAGAGGAGGATATTCCATGGCGCGCAATAAATATCCGGAGGTAACGGTAGAAAAAATCCTGGACGTCCCGGCAGCTGTTTCTGGAAAAGGGCTACGACCACACCACCATCCAGGATATTGTAGATCATTTGGATGGTCTGTCCAAAGGTAGTGTACCATCATTTCAAATCAAAAGAGGAAATTATGGATGCGGTGAGCGACAGGATGTTTACTGCGGATAATCCTTTGAAAGAGTGCGGGGGAGATGTGATTTGAATGGTCTGCAGAAGCTTCAGGAAGCGATCCGGCTGAATCAATCAGATGAAGCCCGGACAAACCTGGCAATACAGTCCATTCCTCTGACAAGAAATCCGCGGCTTCTGGTGGAAATGATCGAGTCGAACCGCCGTGTTCTGACACCCTATTGTCAGGAATTATTGGAAGAGGGCAACCGCGACGGCTCTCTGCACACAGAGTATGCAAGGGAAATTGCAGAATTAATACCGCTTCTCACCAGTCTGTGGCTGCTTCCTTCGGTTTTTCCCACAGACAAAAGAGGAATGAAGCGGAAGTTTTGTTTTCTCGGCGAAATGCTGGAGAAGATGGGCGTTCCCCTTGTGGATGCTTCGATCCAGGCTTTGGTGGCTGAATTCTTTGCAAAATGCCGGAGGAATAAAAAGTGGACTTGTCCACTTTTTATTAGACATATACATTCGTTTGGTTGGTATGTAAGAGATGAAATATCAAAAGGAGGAAAAATGAAAACGCTTTTTAATCGAAATTTTACGTTTTTGATCCTGGGGCAGGCCAGTTCCCTGCTTGGCAACTATGGGCTGAAATTTGCTCTGTCCATGTATGTGCTGGAGCGTACCGGCTCCGCTTCCGTTTTTGCGGGAATGCTGGCGCTTTCCATGCTGCCGACGATTTTGCTGTCGCCCTTTGGAGGATTCTTGCGGACAGGGCAAACCGCCGGAATGTCATGGTGGCCCTGGATCTTCTTTCCGGGCTGGCTGTTTTGCGGCCGGCTTTGCCATGCTGTGGGGAAAGGATCTGATCGTTATCGGCGCGCTGCTTATTGTTCTGTCGGTGCTGGGGGCTTTGAATCTCCGGCAGTGCAGGCCTGTATTCCGCAGATGCTTTCCGGGAAAATATCATAA
>VOFE01002201.1_pt1 | contig 66001 bp, 102 predicted proteins | sample 5384071 | NCBI WGS metagenome assembly VOFE01 (sample SAMN12384724, study PRJNA508395) | human gut metagenome | isolation source: healthy gut D | host: Homo sapiens
GCACGGCCTGCTGTTCGGCACCTCCATCTGCTACACAGCGCCAACTACAAGGCCGTCACCAGCGACGAGTTCATGGATATGCTCATCAGCCACGGTGTGCGCTTCAACTGGTACTTCCACTATATGCCCATCGGCGACGGCGCAAATGTCAACCTGATGCTGAACGCCGAGCAGCGCGAGTATATGATCAAGCGCGTGCGCGAGATCCGCGGCTACACCGGCGGCAAGCCGATCTTCTGCATCGACTTCCAGAACGACGGCGAGTACATCGACGGCTGCATTGCCGGCGGCCGCCAGTATGCCCACATCAACCCGGCGGCGACGTCGAGCCCTGCGTATTCATCCACTACTCGAGCCGCAGCAAATTTGCCAAAAACTCAACGAGGCTGCACAGGATGTGGATGCCAGCTTCATCCTCGACCGCTTGGACTACATGAAAAAGGGTGGGCGGTGCAGCTCGGTCACAGCACTGGGAGCAAACCTCCCCAAGCTGAAGCCCTGCATCGAAGTGAAGGACGGCAAAATGTCGGTGGGGAAAAAGTACCGCGGCAACTTTGAACGGGTCATCGAGCAGTACACAGCCGACCGCTTGCAGGACTATTGCGGCACAAACGGGACTGCCATCGTGGCGCATCCGCAGCGCCGGCAGAAGCGGTTGCAGCAGCCTGTCGGGTGCTGGAGCAGGATGGCAGGTTTGAGCAGATCATTGTGGCTCGTGCCGGCTGCACCGTTGCCTGCCACTGTGGTCCGAACACCGTTGGTGTCATGTTTTTTAAAAATCCACAATAGAAGATTTGTCATAAGAGCAAGCGGCACAGCAGAAAATTGCTGTGCCGCTTGTTTTCTTATGAAAAAAGGGAAGATTTTTCGAGCAAAAAAGGGGCTTGACTTAAAATTTTTATTCGGTTATCTTTAGAACAGAGTTGCCGGTAGCTCTTTATTGACAGATAAGGAGCGTGTAAAAATGTATCATGCACATTTGAAAGGAACACACTATGAAGCGGGCTATCGCTGGGGTTCTCTTTTGCTGAAAAACCAGCATATCATTTTGGAGAAGGTACCCTTTGCCATCACAGAAGAGCGGCTTGCCTATGCACAAAGCTGTTTGCCGATTTATCAAAAGGATTATCCCGAAATCCTCGAAGAGATACAGGGAATTGCAGATGGACAGCAGTGTGATGTCCGCCATTTACAGGCAGTGCTGTTCGGTATGTATGTCCTGCCGCCGTCCTGCTGCTGTTCCTGCTTTGCCTTCTCATCCGAACAGCAGGTGATGTTGGGAAGAAACAGCGATTTTTTGACGGCACTGGAAGGACAAAATTTGAACGTGGTTTATCGGTTAAACGAGGGTGCCTACGCTTTTACAGGAAATACAACCGCCTTTGTGGAGATGGAGGATGGAATCAATCAGCATGGGTTGGCAGTCGGGTTGACTGCGGTATATCCGAGGCAGCCTAAGCCGGGATGGAATGCAGGATTGCTTCTGCGTTACCTTCTGGAACGCTGCCAAACGGTAAAAGAGGCAATCCACACCCTGCACTCTCTGCCGATTGCCTCTTCCCAGACCTTTACGATGGCAGACTGCACGGGCGAGATTGCTTTTAGTAGAGTGCAATGCGGAGCAGGTGGCAGTACGACAGAGCTTGCAGCAGCCTTTTTGTCTGTGCGACCAACCGTTTTTATCTGGAGGAGATGCAGCAATACAATCTGCCGCAGGTGGATGACTGGTTTGCGCAAACAAGGTATCAAACGCTGTATACCGCACTAAAGCAGAAGAGAAACGGGGTGGACCTTCTTTTTTTGCAAAGGAGCTGCTGTCCGGCAACTGTGGTTTTCTGCCAATACGACCGAAGCACCGGGAAGGACACCGTCTGGTCGGTGGTGTACGACCTCAAACAGCGCAAAATTTACCGCTGTGAGGGAAATCCCGGGCGGCGCAGCTTTCGGGAGGACAAGCGTTTTCGAAAACAAGACGAGGTCTGTGCTGATTACACAGACCTCGTCTTGTTTTGATTTTTTAATACTTGGAATCGTACCAAAAGGTGGTGAAATCGTCCTGCGGAAGCGGATGAACCTGTCCTTCCTCCACCTTTTTACTTAATGCCTGCTTCCAGACAGCAGGGTGGAAGAGAATCAGCAGAGGGAACAGCTCCAATCGCCCTGCCAGCATATCAAAAATCAGCACATACTTGGAAAAGTGGGAGAAACCGCCGAAATTGCGGGTAGGTCCTACCAGCTCCAAGCCCGGTCCGATATTGTTGAAGGTGGCAGCGACCGCCGTGAAATTGGTCACAAGGTCTTTGCCCTCCAACGAAAGCAGGAAGATGGAACCGCAAAAAATCAGCAGATAGGTGCAGAAGTAGACGTTGATTGAGCGAAGCACCTCGTGGTCAATCGGTTTGCCCTCCAGTTTGATTTTGCGCACGCTTCTGGGATGGATATAGGAATTTAATTCCTTTGCCACTGTTTTGACCATGACCACGCAGCGGGAGACCTTAATGCCGCCGCCGGTGCTGCCTGCGCAGGCGCCAATGAACATCAGCAGCACCAGGATGGTACGGCTGGTCTGCGGCCCAGGTCAAAGTCGATGGTCGAAAATCCGGTGGTGGTGATGATCGACGCCACTTGAAAGCTTGGTGGGTCAGTGCATCAAACACGCCTGCCGAGCTGCCCAATATTTGCAGGAAGATGACGCCGGTGGAAAAAGCGATGATAATCAGATACCAGCGAACCTCCTCCATAGCAAAGGCACGCCGGAATTTGCCGAACAGCATCAGGTAATAGGCATTGAAGTTGACACCGAACAGAACCATAAAAGATGGTGACGACCCACTGCAAATAGGGGGAGTAGTCCATCATGCTGGTGTTTTGATGCCAAAGCCGCCGGTGCCGGCAGTGCCAAAGGCGGTGGTCAGCGCATCGAACAAAGCATGTCCCCAACAGGGCAGCAGGATTTCGATGACCGTCATCCCAAGATAGATGATATACAGGATGCGTGCGGTGTGTTTGACCTTGGGCACCAGTTTGCCGACCGAGGGTCCCGGGCTTTCTGCGCGCATCAGATTGATGTGAGAACCACCGCTCAGCGGCAGGATGGTCAGCAAAAGACCAGTACCCCCATGCCGCCAATCCAATGGGTGAAGCTGCGCCAGAACAGAGAGCAGTAGGACAAAGCCTCCACATCGCTTAAAATGCTGGCGCCGGTGGTTGTGAAGCCGGAAACGGTTTCAAACAGAGCATCGGTGAAGCAGGGGATTTCGCCGGTCAGCACAAACGGCAGGCAGCCGTACAGGCTCATCATAATCCAACCCAGTGCGGTGGCAATGCAGCCCCTCTTTGAGGTAGAAGATGGACTCATCCGGTTTTTTTGCGCACAATCAGTCCACCGATGACCGTTCCGGTCAAAGCCACGCTCAGGTAGTAGATGCCCTCTTGCTCCCGGTAGATGGCTGCGACCACCACCGGCAGCAGCATCAGTGTCGACTGCATGGCGAGGATATCAGGAGATATACCGTATCATAGATTTGTTCATTGCCGCTTACCTCTCCTCGTCCAGAATATCCAGGATGTCGTTGAAGCCGGTGTGGGTGGTAACAATCATTACGGTGTCGCCCACCTTGATGCAGTCCTGACCGCTGGGAATGATGATCCTGCCGTTGCGGTTGATGAAGGACAGCAACAAATCCTTCTTTAAAGGAAGATTCATCAGTGGAATATTGGTGACAGTGGATTTTTCCCCGACACGAAATTCGATGGCTTCCACCCGGTGGTCAAACATATGGTAGAGCGTTTCGATGTTGCTGTCGAGGGAATTGTGCCTGGCGCGAACATAGGCGATGATGGTTTCCGAGGTGATGTAGCGCGGATAGACCACACTGCCCAGGTTCAGTCCGCTGATGACGCTTTTGAAGTTGATGCGGTTGATTTTGGTGATGACCTTGGCGTGGGAGACTTGTTTGGGTGCAGGGTCAGCAGGATATTTTCCTCGTCGATGCCGGTCAGCGGAACAAAGGATTCGGTGTACTCGATGCCTTCCTCCTTGAGCAGTGCCTCGTTGGTGCCGTCGCCGTTAATGATGATTGCTTTGGGTAACAAGGTACTCAGTTCCTCGCAGCGGGCTTTGTCGATTTCGATGATTTTAACAGAAATGCCCATCTTCAGCAGCTGGCGCGCCAGATAGTAGGCTGCCTTTGCCGCCGCCGATAATCATAGTACTTTTTGACATGATTGGTTTTAAAGCCGATGGTTTCCAAAAGTCTTTGCCTGCCTTGCGGGAAGCAACAAAGGAGAGGACATCGTCTTTTTTAAGGTAAAGTTTCCAGAAGGAATGTAAACCTCGCCATCTCGTTCCACCGCACAAATCAGCACATTGTGGGCGATGTTTTTGCCCAGATGTGCAATGCTGATATTGTCGAGCATATTGCCGTCGGGAATCTTAAATTTAATCAGCTCCGCCTGTCCGTGTGCAAAGGAGTTGACCTCCAGTGCGGTGGGCAGATACAGAATGCGGGCGACCTCGTTGGCAGCCTCCAGCTCAGGGTTGATAATCATGGCAAGTTCCAGTTTGTCCCGCAGGTAGCCGACCTCAGTGCTGTAATCAGGTGTGCGTACACGGGCGATGGCAGCACAGTCGCCTACACGCTTGGCAACGGTACAGCACAGCAGATTCAACTCGTCCGATTCGGTGACAGCAATCAGCAGGTCAGCGTTTTCAATGCCTGCCTCCATCTGTACACTGTAGCTGGCGCCATTGCCCACAATGCCCATGACATCGTACAGGTCGGTCAGCGTTTTGTACCAATTTGGCGGAACGGTCGATGATGGTGATGTCATGCCCTTCCCGGCTGAGCTGTTCAATCAGGGTCGTTCCGACCTTGCCACAGCCGACGATGATGATGCGCATTCCTTTTTGGGGCGCCTTTTTTCCTCCGGGAAGGCTGCGAAAGCTGCCTTCTCCTTTGGTGTTTTTTTATTCCTAACATCTTGAAATCCTTCCTTAGATGAAATTTTTAAAATCAATGGAGTTTGGTAGAGGGTCTCAATCACAAATCCTTCTATACTATAACATGTTTCGAGCAGAAAATATATCCTTTTTTCAGTTTCTTTTTACAAAAAAGTCAAATTGTAAAAAAGATCTGTTCACAATCTTAAAAAGATAAAAAATACCCGACTGCCCTTGTTGGGACAGTCGGGTAAAACGGAAACGATAAAAGCGAGGATGTTTTTAAGCTTCAGGTGCCTGTGGATGCCATGCTTTTTCAAGCAGAGCGTCTGCATCCTTAGTAGAGGTAATCAGACCCAGGCGGATGTAGTCGTCAATAATCTGCTCCAGACCGGATTTGGTGTACTCATCGGTCAGACCGAACTTCAGAGTGTTCCACAGCTCCAGGTTCATGTCATAGTCACCGCCGATTTTGCCGTCGTCCAGCAACACGTTGACAGCCTCTTCCGGGTTATTGCGCATCCAGTTGCTGGCTTTCTTCAGGCACTGGGTGAGTTTCTTGGCAGTTACCGGGTTTTCATTGAGGAAATCGTTGTTCATAGCCACTACGCAGCATGGCTCATGAGCAAAATCCTCATCCAGCAGGGAACGAACCAGACGCAGGGTGCCGTCCTGTACCATCTTGTAAGCGTAGGTATCAGAAAGTAAAGCAGCGGAGATTTCGCCGTTCTGCATAGCAGCTACGCAGGCGCTCGATTCAACAGGGGTCAGCTCTACATCGGTGAGCGGGTTGATGCCGTCTTTGTCCAGCAGACGTGCGGTGATGTTGTAGTCGCTGTTGCCGATGCCGTTTGGAACTGCAATGCGGGTGTTCTTCAAATCTTCGGTGCTCTTGTAGTCACTGTCGCCCAGAACGTACAGGGATTTACAGCCAACGTGAGCGCCCATGATGAAGGTGTAGTTAACGTCGTTGGTGATCGGAACCAGCAGAGAAGCGATGTGGCTGATACCAACTGAGCTGCATTGGTGCCCAATGCTTCTTTAACAAAGCGGTACCGTTCAGGCACTCAGTCTGGATACCACATTCCTCAAACAGTCCCAGCTTCTGTGCTACATACGGTGCAGAGGTGCAGTTGCCGCCGTCGTACCAGTACTTGATGGTCTGACCATGCATCGGTTCGCTTTCCATTGCTGCTTTTTCTTCAGCGGTTGGGGTCAGGTCAAACTCCTCATAGTAAGGGGAAGAGGTGATAACATCGGTAACAGGGAAGAGAGGAGCTTTTTTGCCGTCTTCTTTAGCAGAAGTTTCTTCTTTTTTCTCCTCTTCCTTTTCTTCTCTTTCTTTTCCTCAGCAGGAGCTTCTTCCTTCTTTTCTTCTGCAGGCTGCTCGGTGGTCTGAGCAGGTGCCTGAGCAGTGGTGTTATCCTGACCGCCGCATCCAACAAAGGAGAGGATCATAGCAGCACACAAAGCGACACACAGTACTTTTTTAATCTGATTCATAGCTTTCATCCTTCGTTTCTTGTCTTAGATTTCTGTCTTTCTTCTTTATCTATCTTATCTTTACAGAACAGGGCTCCATACTTTGTCCATAACCTCTTCGACACTGTCGGTAGCGGTGATCAGACCCAGACGGATGTATTTTTCTACAACGTGTTCCAGGGAAACTGCGGTGAAATCCTGGTCCAGACCAAACTGGAGCGAGTTGTTGAGCATGGTGTTCATCTCAATGTCTTCGCTGTTCATGCCTTCGTCGATCAGAACCTGGGTTGCTTCCTCTGGGTTTTCGCGCATCCACTGATGAGCTTTCTGTACGCACTGCAGAACCTTCTTGGAGATGGTTGGGTTTTCTTTTACGAAGGTGCCGTTCATTGCGATGATGCAGCATGGTTCATCCGCGAAGTCTTCGTCCAGCAGGGAGCGGATACATTTGAGCTTGCCGTCTTTTTACCATGTTGTATGCGTAAAGGTATCGGACAGCAGAGCAGCGGAGATTTCACCGTTTTCCATCGAAGCAACGCAAGCATCGGTGCTGACCTGCATCAGGTTGACGTCAGTCTGTGGGTTGATGCCGTCTGCATCCAGCAGCAGGCTGGTGATATTGTAGTCGGAAGCGCCAATGCCGTTTGGAACCGAGATGGAGGTGCCTTTCAGGTCTGCAGTAGTGTTGTATTCGCTGTCAGCCAGAACATACAGCGATTTGCAGCCGATGTGTGCGCCGCCAACGAAGGTCAGGTCAACACCGTTGGTGGAAGGAACCAGCATGGTTGCGATGTGACCAACGGCTACGTCTGCCTGCTGAGTACCCAGTGCCTCGGTGTAGGAGGTGCCCTTGAATCCTTCAGAGGTCAGACCAGCTTCTTCATAGTATCCCAGGATGTTTGCAACGGTAGGACCTGAGGTGCAGCCGGCTGCAAGATAGAACTTGATTGGTTTGCCGTAAGCAGGTTCTTTTTTCCATAGCAGCCTGCTCTACAGCGGTAGGAGCCAAATCGCCGATTTCCTGTGCGCGTCCTTCGATGGTAACTGGAGCAAACATCTTGTCCCACTGACCGGAGGTAGAAGCTTCAAAAGAGTCGATGTGTTCACCTTTATCGGTGATTTCAAAGGTCTTGTTGGAAACAGAGGAGGTCTCTTCCTTCTTTTCTTCTGTCTTCTCTTCTGTTTTTTCCTCTTTTGCTTCTTCAGCTTTTTCCTCGGTCTGTGTAGCGGGAGCCTGTGTTTGTGCCGAAGTGCTTTCACTGTTGCCGCAAGCAGCAAAGGAAGCGACCATCATAGCTGCCAACAGGATGCTGAGCAATTTTTTTGCTTTCATTGAATTCGTTTCTCCTTTTTAATTGGAATGGATTGATATGTTTTATTATGACCGAAACCGGCAGCAGGAACATTTTATTCCTTTGCACCGTAGTTGAGCATCTCCAGAATCTGGTTACGATACGCAACAAACTGTGAACTGCTTCGGTTGCGGGGATAATCCATTGTAAGCGGAATATCTGCTTTGATGCGACCCGGATTTGCCTCCATGACAATGACACGGGTGCCCATGTAGATGGCTTCGTCTACATCGTGGGTGACCATGATGGCAAGCTGCTTTCGCTCTTTCCATGCGGACAGAATCTCGTCCTGCATATTCATACGGGTAAAAGCGTCCAGCGCACCCAGAGGTTCGTCCAGCAGCAGAATCGGCGGCTCATTGATGAGCGAGCGCACCAGAGCAACCCTCTGTGCCATACCACCGGAAAGCTGTCCCGGATAGTCGTCCTTAAAATCCTCCAGACCGATCAGACGAAGCATCCGCTCTACCTTGTCCTCATTACCCTTGAGCTTGTTCTGCATCTTTAAGCTGAAGGCAATGTTTTTCTCTACAGTCAGCCATGGGAAAAGGGTCGGGCGCTGGAACACCATACCGCGCTCCGGGTCCGGTCCGGTGATTTCTGGTCGTTGACAGTCAATCGACCCATGGTAGGGGTAATCAGTCCTGCAATCAAGCGAAGGATGGTGGATTTGCCGCAACCGGAGGTTCCGACCCCAGCTGATGAATTCGCCGCTTCTCATCTCAAGGTTGATGTTGCCCAACGCATGGGTGATTTCATCCTTCTCAACCTTGGCAAAGCTCTTGGACACGTTGTCCAGTTTCAATACAACATTTTCCGCCATTTATTTCACAACTCCAATCTGCCAGCGAAGCACGCGTTTCTTGATCAGCGCAAGGGTCTTGGTAACGATGGTGAAGATGAAGCAGATGACAAACAGCGCTGCAAACATTTTGTCGTAGGCCGCCCAGGATTTAGCCCAGTTCATATACCATCCAAGTCCTGCCTTTACCCCCATCATCTCCGCAATCATGATGGCGGTGCAGGCGCTGCTCATTGCCTGTGTCATACCTTGCAGGATGCTCGGCATTGCGTGTGGAATAGCAACCTTAAAGACCAGCTGACGTTCAGTAGCGCCCAAGGTGCGGGCAGCTTCAAAGTATTCTTTGTCTACATTGGAGATACCGGTCATCGAAGCAACGGTGACGGCAAACCAGGAGCCCAAGGCGATGATGAAGATAGCGCCTTTAAACAGGGAGCTGCAAACAACCATGATAATCGGAATCAGGTGGAGGTCGGGATAGGACCTAAGAATTTGATGATTGGGTCCACCCAGTTGCGGATGCGCTTGCTGTAACCGCAGGCAATACCGGTGACCAATCCGACCGAGATACCAATGAAGTAACCTAAGAACAGCAGGCGCAGGGTGTGCAGAGTGCTGACGAGGATGGTATTGCGGTCCTCCCAGGCGATGTTGATGATGCTGTTTAAGCAGGGAACGAACGGCTGGGTCAGGATGCCGGTTTTTTAAGGTGAGGTAGTCGTAGATTGCCAGCAGGAGGAAAAAGGCTGCAAACAAAGGCGCCTGATGGCGAATCTTCTGGAAGGGCTGGCGATCGCCGCGTTTGCTCTTGATTGCCGAATAAACAGCGCGCACCGCATATATGCCAATTAAAATCAGCAGAAGCACCAGATAGGTGTACGGTTTGCGGTTGGCAGAATTGTTTGGAAGGAACTGATACTCACAGACGGAGATCAATCCGCACACCAACGGAAGAACAACGATGACGATGTCCAGAAACTTTTGAAAGGGAGTTTTTTCTTTTCTTCCAGTTCCATCAGTTCCTGTCTGGTCAGATTAGCCACCTGCTTGCTCCAGTTTTCAATCGCCTTGGATTTCTCCACCGACTGTTGAGGTGACGAATGTGGATGATTCATGAATACATCACGCTTCCTTTTCCTTTGAATAGTATTTTGGCGGTAGTTCCTGCTGGGCTTTAGCAGTAATGTACATTTTAGACCGCCTGAATTGCAAATATAGTATAATACATCTTCATACTTTTTTAAAATATTAAATAATGATGAAGAGATACCTTTTTGTGATAAAGGAAAAAAGATGCAAATTCATACGAGAAATTTTATGACAAAAACAACAAAAAACGTGCGGAATAGATTTTGTTGATAGAGACTTAACGATAGATAGAAAAAAAAAGATAAACAGAATCCAACATATCTGTATGCAAAAGGAAGGATGGATGTCAAATAGAGAGAAAAGTGGCGTAAACACAAGGAAAACAGACAGAGGAGAAAAGTGTAAGATTGGTTTTTGAATGAATGTATGTTTTTATGATAAATAAAACTGATTAGAGAATATTCCAAATGCGTGGTAAAATGAATAAAAATAGAACGGATTGGGTGAAAGAATGAAAATCGAAAAATAGGATACTTTTTGAGTGTGGCAAGACATCTGAATTTTACAAAAGCCGCCCAGAATGTCACATCGCCCAGCCTGCCATCAGTCGACAGATGAGCTCGCTGGAAGAGGAGCTGGGATTTGCACTGTTTGACCGAAGCTCCCGCAAGGTGCGTTTGACACCGGCAGGTCAATCGTTCTATACCTCAATGATGCGCTTTGTCAACGACTATGACAATGGGGTTGAGCAGCTGCGGCATATCTCCGAAGAACGGATGCAAATGGTTGTATGTACCGGGGCATTGGGCATTTCTCCGCTGCTTTCCCGTACATTGGGTGATTTGCACATCCCATTTCCCACGCTGCACCTGGAGCTTGTACACGGGTGCGGAATGTCGGCAGAGCGCTGGCTTCTGGAGCGTCAGGGGAGATGGTGTTCAGTTGGGGGAGTTTCGACAGCTTCCAAAGGAGATTGGGATTAAAAATATCTGCACACGTGGTTGTGCGGTACTGATGTCACAGGACGACCCACTGGCAGCAAGCAATCATTTAAGCTGCACCATGCTGCGTGAACGAAGTTTTATTTTGCCAACTGCCCAGGATGAGGAATTTGCACGCCATTACCGCAGACTGCTCGAGGAATTAAAGCTGTCTGCCAGCGGAAACCTCATTGCACAGGACAGCGACAGCCTGTTTTTATGATACGCGCGGGAATGGGGATGGCGCTGGTGCCGCAGGGGATTTTTTGATGCAGAGCCACCGGGAATGGCAGTCAAACCGTTGGATGATGCCGGAGCGTTTGGAAGCTGGAAGGTGCTGTACCGACAGGAAGACACGCTGCGACCGCTCAAGCACCTGCTGGGAATTTTGGAGGAAAAGTATGTCGATTGAAAAGCTGGATTATTTTATCAGTGCAGCGACCAACAGCAGCTTTACCAAAGCGGCACGGGAGTGCGGGGTGGCGCAATCCGCCATCAGCCAGCAGATTGCTTCGCTGGAAAAGGAGCTGCAATGTGAGCTGTTTGCCCGCAGCGGTCGCCATGTGCGCCTGACCGGAAAAGGAGAGTATTTTCTGGAACAGGCAAAAAAATTGCAGGAGCAGTATGAGCTGGCGGTCACACAGGCAAAGCAGATTTCACTGGAAGGAAACCGGCACAAGCTGAAAATTGGTGTGGTCGGTGTCCGAAACAGCGACAGCCTGATTCATGTTTTAAGCAGGCTCAAGGCACGATACCCGGAGGTGGAGGTCGAACTGGAGCACTGTCACCAACCTGAGCAATTAGCCCGACTGCTGCGTGACAGGGCGGTATGATTTGGGGTTTGGTCATCTGCCGCAGCGCTCGCTTAAAGGGTTGATGAATCACCGATTGGGTCTGCGCCCTCTTCAGCTGATGCTGCCGGCGGAGTGGTTTGACGAACGAATGAAGGAACCGAGCTTGGAGACCCTTCTCAAATGTGTCCAACGGGTATATATCAGCCGTCTGCTGTGGTGCTTTTTGCAGGGACGATATAATTTCACCGTGCGTGAGCGGGAGAAAATCGAGCCGATAAACGATGCGGATGTGGTCATCCCGATGGGACTGATCAACCGTACAGCGGTCCTCAGCCTGGATGTGACCACCAGCATGCGCTATGAACAGGAAAACTTTCTGAGAATCAGCATCCCGCAAAAGGAGCTGTGTATGGAAGAAATGCTCATCTACCACCCGGAAAACAATAATCCGCTGGTGCAGCGCCTGCTGGAGTGCTGTTTGTGAATCTGTCATAATAAAAATAAAACCGGCTCGGTCCTTTTCTCAATGGGACCGAGCCGGTTTTGAATATTTTAAGCAGATAAGCTGGATGCCTGTGGTGTAAAACAGGCGCAGACATTTTTTAGGGTCTGTTCGGACAGCTGTGAAAGCAGAGCCATCGCACACTCCTGTGCATCAAACTCGCTCAATCCCATCTGATGAAAGACCGGGTACAGCCTTTGATACTGCTGTGCATACTGCTCGGTCAGCTGGCGTCCCAGGGGAGTGATATGCAGGGATTTGTCCGGCAGCTGCTCCAGCAGACCTTCACGGCTGAGTGAGGAGGCATCTTGCACACCGAAGCGCGTGAGATGCCCAGTTGAACGGCAATGTCGATGCAACGCACCTTTGGCAGACTGTCCTGCAGCCCGTCCACCGTCATCAGGTAGCGCAATTTTCCGGCGGTCAGTTTCATATCCACAACAGCTCCTTTCGACGATGAGAGGGATTTAAGCGATTGTTTTGGCAGCCTTCATTCTTTTGCCTGTTTCCTTTGGAGCCGGACGGACCAGCAGGTAGACCATTGCTGCCAGCAGGAGGATGCCGACGATGGTGCCGACCGACAGGACACCGGTGGTGAACCAGTTGCCCAGCTGGAAGATAATCAGCGAAATGATGTAGGCAAAAATACACTGGTAGCCAATGGCAATCCGGGTCCATTTTGCACTGCCCATCTCTCGGCGGATGGCACCGATGGCAGCAAAAGCAAGGTGCGCACAGCAGATTGAATACCAGGAAGGAATAAGCAGAAAGTGCAGTGAAATTCTGGGCGAACAAGGTCCAAATCTCATCGCCGTTTTCAGCAACTTCGGCAAATCCAAACAGGATGCCCAGGGTAGCCACTACGTTTTCCTTTGCGACCAGACCGGTGATGGTACCGACCGCAGCTTCCCAGTGTCCCCATCCTAAAGGAGCAAAGAGAGGTGCAATCAGTTTGCCCAAAGAGGACAGGATAGATTGCTGGGTATCCACCATCTGCAATTTGAAGTTGAAGCTGGAAAGGAACCAGATGACGATGGAAGAAAGGAAGATGATGGTGCCTGCCTTGCGGACAAAGGCTTTCAGACGATCCCACATATGAATCAGTACGCCCTTGATGCTTGGAAGATGGTAAGCAGGCAGCTCCATGACAAAGGGAGCCGGATCACCGGCAAAGAGGGTGGTCTTTTTGAGGATGATGCCCGAAACGATGATGGCAGCAATGCAGACAAAGTAAGCGGAGGTGGCAACCCAGCCGGAGCCGTTAAACAGCGCACCGGCAATCAGTCCGATGATGGGAAGCTTTGCCGAACAGGGGATAAAGGTGGTGGTCATAATGGTCATCTTGCGGTCGCGGTCATTTTCGATGGTACGGCTTGCCTGAACCGCAGGAACGCCACAGCCTAAACCAATCAGCATGGGGATGAAGGATTTACCCGACAGACCGAAACGGCGGAAGATGCGGTCCATGATGAAGGCGATGCGCGCCATGTAGCCGCAGTCCTCCAGCAGAGCCAGCAGCAGGAAGAGGACCATCATCTGCGGCAGGAAGCCCAGAACAGCGCCGACACCGGCAATCACACCGTCCAGCAGAAGCGATTGCAGCCACGGAGCGGTATTAAGCGATACCAGCCACCCTTCCACTGCCGGTGGGATGATTTCGGTGAATAAAACATCGTTGACCCAGTCGGTCATCATGGTGCCGACGGTGGTGATGGAAAGATAGTAGATGACAAACATGACCAGAGCAAAAATCGGAAGCGCGAGGATGCGGTTGGTGACAAAGCGGTCGATTTTGTCGCTGGTGGTCAGCTGACGGTTGGATTTTTGCGGTAGCAGCTTTTTGAGCAGGTTGGCAATGGTGAGGTAACGTTCGTGGGTGATGATGCTTTCGGCATCGTCGTCGAAAAGTTCCTCCGCCTGTTTGCGCAGCGATTCAATCTCATCCAGAAGCGACTGGTCGAGGGAAAGCTGCTCCAGCGCTTTTTCGTCCCGCTCAAACAGCTTGATGGTGTACCAGCGAAGATTTTGTGCCGGACAGCGTCCCTGAATCAGGTGAGAGATGGTGTGCAGAATATCTTCCAGCTGCTCACTGAAGACAAGGGAGCCGGAGGAGCTGCATTGCTTTGTGCCAGCGAAAGAGCAGCCTGTGCGACCTCGCTGCTGCCTTCTCCTTTGACAGCGCTGGTTTGGATGATGGGACAGCCCAGCTGCTCCGACAATTTTTTAGGTCAATCTGGTCGCCATTTTTACGCACCAAATCCATCATATTTAGAGCAATGACCATCGGGACACCGATTTCCAGCAGCTGGGTGGTCAGGTAAAGATTTCGCTCAGGTTGGAAGCGTCCACAATGTTGATCATCGCATCGGGATGTTCGCTGACCAGATAATTTCAGGTGACCACCTCCTCCAATGTGGGGGAAAGGGAATAGATGCCCGGCAGGTCCTGAATGACTGCCTGCTTGTTGGTGCGCAGCTTTCCTTCCCTTTTCTCAACGGTAACGCCCGGCCAGTTGCCGACATACTGGCTGCTGCCAGTCAGGTCGTTGAACATGGTAGTCTTGCCGCAGTTCGGGTTGCCGGCTAATGCAATTTTATACTCCATAGTCCATCCTCTTTTTCTAGATTGTCTGATTAGTTATTGCTAACCCAAACTCCTGAAAAAACAGCGCCTGCTTTTTTCGACGCTGTCTTTTAGGCGGTCACTTCGATTTGAGCGCAATCGGCTTTGCGAAGAGAAAGCTCATAGCTGCGCACATTGACTTCGATTGGATCTCCCAGCGGAGCTACCTTTCTGACATAGACCTGTGTTCCTTTGGTCAGTCCCATGTCCATGATTCGCTGTTTGACAGCACCTTCTCCGTGCAGCTTGACGATGGTGACCGTTTCGCCCGGTTTTGTGTCCTTGAGTGTTTTCATCACATATCCCTCCTGTTGCTATTTTTCAGCCTAAAAGAAGCCTAAAAGCATCACTCGTTGCGCCATAGCGGCATCCAGTGCGATGCGGCTGCCTTTGACGTTGATGATAAGGTTGCCCGCCAGGGACGAAACGACTGTGACCTGCTGTCCTACAACAAATCCCAGTTCCGCCAAATGCTGACGAACTTCATCCTTACCGGTAATTTTGCGGATGACCGCAGGCTCTCCGATCGGTGCGTAGGTTAATGGCATCACGATTTCCTCCCCTGTTTTTGTTTGCTTTTTATATTAGCTAAAGCTAACTTTTGACCTGCTGTAAGTTTAGCACAGACTAACTGAACTGTCAAGAAAAAGTTCGACATAAAGCAACGGATAAAGTTAGATTTGGCTAACAAAAGTATCGTTTCGAAGATCAGGAAGCTGTCCTTTGCAAAAACAGGGTGCAAAAAGCAGCAAGGCTAAAACGGCTTTGCTGCTTTTGCTTCTGTTATCTAACGGAGGAATATTTTATTTTATGGGAGTTCCATTTGAACGGCTAGGTTTTTCTGCCGCTTTTTCCTGACGAACTGGGAAAGGAGCATCGCTGCCATTCCTAAAAGCAAATAGACCAGTGCATACAGAATAAAATCGCTTTCTCCCATACCAAAGAACAACCATGCTCCGGCTAAAAAGAATAATGCGGTGATGACCGGCAATGCCCAGAATCTTTTATATCCTTGCCGGCGTATGCTCCGGTGCAAATTGCATAGATGGGATTTAGCACAAAAATAGAAATAAGCTGACTGCCATTCCGGCATCGCTTTTTACGAATGTGACGGCAAGCCGGGCAATGCCAGCAGAATGGCAGCTGATGCGATGAGCCAAGGAAATATTTTTTCATAGTCATACCATCCACTCCTTTGTTAAATTCGCATTTGCCAAAATCATTATACCATACTGTTTTGCTTGAGCGCAACCATCGAAAGGGAAAGCAGGCTTTTCGGGTGGGTTTGCCTGTATCAATGTGCGGACTTAGGTTGAGTATGTTATGCAATGTTGTGGTTTCTTAGTTCTTGTAAAAGTTCTTGATACTCTTGGATACTTTCCATAAATGCAAATTCATCACCATTTTCCATTTCTTCTTGTAGCATAGATAAAATATGTTCGGAGAAAATATTTGTTTCTGAACACTCTAAATGCCTATAAAGTGGATTTTCTTGGGGTTCCATTTTTTACGCATCGCTATCAAGGTAGATTTAAGTGCTGCCAAACACTTTTTTTGTCTTTTTTTGAGGACGGATAGTGACAATTTTGCATTATATGGTATCCATGGGCTTACATAAAACAGTTTGGATACCTGCTCATAAATATCAGCATAGAAATCTGCATCCTCTATTGGTTAATTGGAGAGATACCAGTCTACTTCTTCTACAAAACAAAAAGACGGATGGAAGCACCATCCGCCTTTTCTTTTTCCGGGGAATTACTCGATGACGTCGAATCCCAAATCCTCGATGGCTTCTGCCAGTGTGTCGCGATCCAGTCCGTCGCCCTCGACAACGACCGAGCCGTCTGCTGCACAGGCTTTGACTGCGGTGACACCGGGCAGGGAGGAGAGTTTCTCCACGACCCTTGCCTCACATTTTGCACAAGCCATGCCTTCGGTGATGAATTTGATTTCCATAATGATGACCTCCTGTTGATAGAAAAATGGGTTTACTTGTTTGGATTGTAGCGGGTCAGGCGAAGCGAGTTGGAAACGACCGACACCGAGGAAAATGCCATTGCCGCACCGCCGAACACCGGAGAGAATGCCGGACCGCCGAACAGCACCAGCAAGCCGGCGGCAATCGGAATTCCAATCAGATTGTAGATAAACGCCCAGAAAAGATTCTGGCGGATGATCTGCATGGTCTTGCGGGACAGCTTGAGCGAATCGACCACCGCGTGCAGGTCCTCCCGCATCAGGATGATGCCCGAGGATTCGGCTGCCACATCGGTGCCGGAGGAGAGGGCGATGCCTACGTTGGCGCCTGCCAGCGCGGGAGCGTCATTGATGCCGTCGCCGACCATCGCCACGATTTTGCCGTTGTTTTAAATTTCTCCACCGCACTGTGCTTATCCTGCGGCAGCACCTGCGCACGCACCGAGGAGATGCCTGCCTGACGGGCAATCAGATTGGCAGCGCCTGCGTTGTCGCCGGTGATCATCACTGTTTCAATGCCCATCTGGTTGAGCTGGGCAATCGCTTCCTTGGCATCTGGTCGGATGGTGTCCGAAAGGGCAATCATCCCCAGATATTGTTCGTTTACCGCCAGATAGATGGCAGTACAGCCGTCGGGGATGGTGGTGTTGGCAGAAGAAGGGATGGCGATTTTCTCCATCTCCATCAGAGCCATCGTTCCTGCCACGATTCGTTTGTCCGCGCAGCTGGCGATGACGCCGCGACCGGGCACCGTCTGGGAGGATTCCGGTGGCTGCACCGTCAGCTGCTCCTCCTCTGCCTTGGCAAGCACCGCTGCTGCGATGGGATGCTCCGAGCCATATTCTGCGGTGGCACAGGCGGAGAGCAGCTGCTGTTCGCTGACACCGTCGGCGGGCAGGATGGCAGCGGTCTGCAATTTGCCGTAGGTGATGGTTCCGGTCTTATCAAAGATGATGGTGTTGACCGAGGCAGCCGTTTCAATGACGTCGCCGCCACGGTAGAGGATGCCCAAATTAGCGCCTCTGCCGGTACCGGCAATGACCGCAATCGGGGTGGCAAGTCCCAACGCACAAGGGCAGGCGACCACCAGCACTGCGACAAAGTTGTTGAGCACAAAGGGCAGGTCACGTCCTGTCAGCGCCCACAGCACCGAGGTAATCACCGCAACGGAAACCACCGTCGGGACGAAGATGCCGGAAATTTTGTCCGCCAGACGGGCGGCGGAGCCTTGCGCTCCTGCGCCTCGGTTACCAGACGCAGCACCTGCGAGATGGCAGTATTGCCGCCGACACCGGTCGCTTCGATGCGCAGCATCCCATCCTTGCAGATGGTGCCGCCCGAAACATGGGAGCCGACCTCCTTGTACACCGGCAGACTTTCGCCGGTCAGCATCGACTCATCCACCGAGGCTTCTCCCGACAGGACGGTGCCGTCCACCGGGATACGGGAGCCGGGCTTGACGATGACAATATTTTTCAGCCGCACATTTTGGCAGGGATCTCCACTTCCTGTCCGTCCTTAAGGAGGATGGCGGTGTTCGGAATCATCGAAACCAGCGAATTGATTGCCTGCTTGGCGGAGTTTTTTGCTGTTCTCCTCCAGATACTTTCCAAGTAGCACCAGTGCGACCACCACCGCTGCCGATTCAAAATAGAGGTTGTGTGCGCCGTGAACATTTCCCCGGGTGATGGTGAAGGTGTTGTACAGGCTGTACAGGAAGGCGGTGGTGGTTCCGATCATCACCAGCGAGTCCATATTGGGATGCAGTTTGATGAGGTTTTTGGTTCCGTTGATGAAAAAGTTTCGTCCGCAGATGAGTACCGGGATGGTGAACACCAGCTGGATGAGGGCGAAGTTGAGCGGATTGATTCGGTCGTCGATGATGGCAGGCAGCGGCAGACGCACCGGCAGCATATGGGACATCCCGATGTACAACACCACCGCGCCGCAAATCAGCGCGATAATCAGCCGCCGTTTGCTGATGGTGTGGGTGAGTGCAACGCTGATTTCCTCCGGGTCGGCAAGGCTGCCGGAAAAGCCGGTTTTGTTGACGATTTCCACCAGCATCTGTTCGCTGACCGAAGGGTCGCACAGGACAGTGGCACTGTTAGTGGCAAGGTTGACATTGACCTGGAGCACCCCGTCGGCGCGCCGCAGCACGCTCCACCGAGGCGGAGCAGGCAGCACAGGTCATTCCCTTGATGTCGATTTTGACGTGTTTGGTCTGAGGGAGCATTGGTTGCCAAAAGCAATCATCCTTTCTATATCATAGACTTCCTGCCGGCAGATATTGTACTCGGGCAGGGAAGGAAGAGGCAATGCAATCTTCGTTTTTTATTATACACTAAAATGGGATATTTTCAAGAGCGGATTGGCAGGTATTGAATAGGTGTAAAACCGTGTATCTACACGATAACGGGGAGAGGCACACCTTCCTTTACAGGGAGATGATTTCTTCCAGCAGTTGCAGCAGCAGTTGGGCGCGCTCTTTTCCCATCTGTCGCTCAAACTCCTGCTGTGCCTGTTGCCAAAGGGCAGCAGCGGTTGTCCAAATTTGTTTGCCCTCTTCGGTCAGCTCTAAACTGCGGCTGCGCCCGCTTTGGGCAGTATCGCGTATCAGTCGGCGGTTTTCCAACGGCTTGAGGTTGCGCACCAGGGTGGTTCGTTCCAGATTCATCTGCTCGGCAAGCCTGCTGACGCTGATGCCCGGATGGTTTTGGATGTTGACTAAGAGGGCATATTGTCCGCGGGTGATGCCGGCGCGTTCCGTAACGGTTGTAGAGAGCGGTGATTTTCTGCTCGGCACGCTTGATGGTGGCACAGTAGCACCCTTCGGTAGAGCAGTGGCAGCGATAGAGCGGGTCCTGCATCGGGATCCTCCTTTGCATTATCGTGTATATACACATTATAAAATCAGCAGAGCAATCTGTCAATAGGATTTTGTTAGCTAAAAGCAACTTTTTTTATGTTTTTACACGGTTGTGATTCCCAGTGGAAAATTTCTACTGGAAAGTTTCTCTAACGAAATGGGATAAAAATCCTCCGCGCCCACGATGAGGAAACGAAGGGGAAGGGAATGCACGATTTGATTGTGGATTAGTCCACCAGAGCTTCGCAGTAGATGCAGCGGAAGGCGCCTGGTTTTTCTCCACCGGACGGAACGCCTGTGGCAGCTCCTGTTCAATCGGTGGTGATGCAGCGCGGATTGCCGCAGTGCAGGTGGTTGTGTACGACCTGTGGCTGATGGCGCTCGGGAGCAGGCAGCTGCTGGTCAAACGGTGCCGGGATGCGGTCAAGCAGCTTGAGGATGAGCGCCATACGGATGATTTTACCACAGAACACCGGGTAAAGTAAGCAGCGCGCGGGTCGTCGTCCACGGCGACGGAGATCTCGTTCACACGCGGCAGCGGATGCAGGATGTACATATCCGGCTTTGCAAGCTCCAGCTGCTTTGGAGTCAGGATGTAGCTGTCCTTGAGGCGCAGGTATTCCTCTTCGCTGGCAAAACGTTCCCGCTGGATACGGGTCATGTAGAGGATGTCCAGCTCCGGCATCGCCTCATCCAGACTCTGCACCTCGGTGTAAGGGATCTTCTTTTTGTCCAGGACCTCTTCCTTAATATAATCCGGTACTGCCAGTTCCTTTGGAGAGATGAGCACGAAGCGGATGCCGGTGTAGCGGGAGAGGGCAAGGATGAGCGAATGGACCGTGCGGCCGAATTTCAGGTCGCCGCAGAAACCGATCGTCATGTTGTCCAGGTGACCCTTCAGGCGGTGGATGGTCAGCAGATCAGTGAGCGTCTGAGTGGGATGGTTATGGCCGCCGTCGCCCGCATTGATGACAGGAATCGGGAATTCATCGCAGCGACCATCGGCGCACCTTCCTTTGGATGACGCATGGCAGCGATGTCTGCAAAGCAGCCGATGACACGGATGGTGTCAGCAACGCTTTCACCTTTAGCAGCGGAGGAAGAATCTGCCGAAGAAAAACCGATGACGCTGCCGCCCAGCTCCAGCATTGCCGACTCAAAGCTCAGTCGGGTGCGGGTGCTTGGTTCATAGAACAGGGTAGCCAGTTTTTTTGCCTTTACAGATTTCGGAATATTTTGCCGGATTCTGGATGATGTCGTCTCCTACTGCAAGCAGCTGGTCGATTTCTTCAACGGTAAGATCCATAGGATCGATTAAATGACGCATACGATGACCTCCCGAAAATGTAGATAAAACAAAGCCCTTCGCACCAAAAAACAGGGCAGAAGGGCAGCATTGCACAAGGAATATCAACGCCCTTTTCAGCCTCTCGGTGCTGTATTTAAAGGGGATTTTCTGATAAATAAGCATACTATACTGCGACAGGAAAGTCAAGGGTACGACAAAAATTTTTATGCTTCCTCCATAACGCTTGACGTGTTACCAGAAAAAGATAGATAAATTGATAAATAAGGTGAATGTTATCGAAAAATCAATTTTACATTTTTTGTAAAGATGCTATGCTAAAGATAGATTATAGAAAAGGAGTTGTTTTGTATGATCAAAACACAGATCCCTCGGCTGGGGCGAATTGGCAATCGAAAACCTGATTCTGGACTTCAACGGTACCATTGCAAAGATGGCAGAGTGCTGGACGGTGTCAAAGAACTGCTGAAAAAATCCATGACCGGGCGTTACCATCTACATTGTTACCGCTGATACCAACGGTACTGTAATGGAAGAGTGCGCAAAACTGCCGGTAGAAGTGAAAATCTTCGACAGCGACACTGTTGCAAAGGGACAAACGCTGCCTGTGCCAGAGCCCGGGCTGCGAACACACCGCCAGCATCGGCAACGGCAAAACGACATCCAGGTATTCCCGGTCAGCGTATTCTCCATCGCTGTCATTGGCAACGAGGGTGCATACACCAAATCTGCAATGCAGGCAGACGTTCTGGTTACCGATGTTTTGCAACGCTCTGGAGTTGCTGCTCTCTCCAAACCGCATGACCGCTACCCTGCGCGAATAATTTTTCTGTTGCAGGAACCCAAGGTCCTCCAAAGGCATAGGATGGTGGTGTAGGAGGGAGGCAGCGACCCCTTCTGCTGATGATGAAGGAGGCTTTTTCAAATGAGTTGTTGTAATTCCTGCACCCAGTCCAGTCAGACATCCCAGTCCAACCATTCGCTTTCCCGACTTCTTTCCGGCAGGCTACCGTGTTACCAGTGGTTATCCAAGGTATCCATACTATGTCAGTGTGCCGGTATTTATAGAGGAAGAAAGCTGCAATGATTCCGGCAACGGCTGTGATTGTGGCGGTTGTACCTGCCATTGTCATTGCCATTGCAGCTGCGATGATGGATGCAGTCAGAACAGCTGCAACCAGAGTTGTGGTAGCTGCAATCATTGTCAGGGCTATAATCGAACCGCTGTACCACACGCTTTCTGCCGTTGACCGACAGCAAGCAGGCGCTGTTTCTTTGGATGCAGCGCCATACATACTGCGGGTGGATTGCGAATGATTCAAAAGGGACCTTCTTTCAAAAGCTCCGAAAGGCGTTGAGCCTTTCTGGAGCTTTTTTATTTGCTGTTGTTTTGAAAAATCTTACTTAGACAGGGAAGCGACTGCTGCTTTTCAGACGTTTTACTGCCTCTTCTACAGCAGCGTGGGCAAAGCCAGTTGACGCGGGTGAATCCGCTGCCTTCCGGACCGAAGAAGGTACCGCCGTTGAACATCATGTGATGCTCTTTAAAGAAGGCGCTCAGCTGTTCGTCGGTCATGTTCAGACCACGGCAGTCTACCCATGCCAGATAGGTGCCTTCTGGATTCCACATCTTCAGAGGAGCGATGGCGTTGACCTGCTCGCTGAAATAATCCATATTGGATTTGATGTAGGCATTCAGCTCATCCAGCCACTGGTCGCACTGGGTGTATGCAGCAATGACAACCGAATCAACAAAGACGTTGCAGCCGCCGATGTGCAGGTTGTTGAACAGCTGTTTAAATTTGTTGCGCAGATCTTCATTCTGGATGATGATGTTGGAACCCTGAAGACCTGCAGGTTGAAGGTCTTGCTGGGAGCGGTACACAGGATGGTGCGGTCAGCCAGTTGCTCGGAAATGTTGTTCATCACGATGTGGTCTTTAAAGATAAGGTCGTTGTGGATTTTGCGTCTGCAATCAGATACAGGTTGTGTTTGAGGCAGAAGTTTGCAATGCCTTCCAGCTCTTCGCGGGTCCATACACGACCGGGTTGTGCGGGCTGCACAGCATGAAGGCTTTGGTGTTTGAGTCACGCGTTTTTCCATGTCCTCAAAGTCGATGGTGTAGTAACCGTCGTTGTTGACCAGCGGACTTTCAATCAGCTTTCTGCCGCAGGCGGTGGTAGCTCCGCGGAATGGACCGTAAACAGGTGAGAGGATCATGACCTCTTCGCCCGGTTCGGTGACAGCCTGTACGCCCAGGGTCAGTGCAACGACAACACCTGGAGTGAAGACGATCCAGTCTTTTTCAACGTGGAACTGATGGCGGCGCTGCATCCAGTCGATGACTGCCTGATAGTATCGTTGCTCAGACGGCTGTAGGCATAAACGTGGTGAGCAGCACGTTTTTCAAAAAGCTTCGTAGATTGGAGCAGGAGCTTCAAAGTCCATGTCCGCAATCCACATTGGCAGCATCTCCTCGTCGGTGAAAATGTCCCATTTGGTACAGTTAGTTCCTTTTCTGTTGTATGGGTGTCAAACTGATACATATTCCTAGACCTCCTGAAATCGCTTTTTTGATGGTATTCAACTAAATTAAAGTATATACCCTATCTTATCCGGTGTCAATCGGTTGTGCTATTCATATATTTACTATTCGAATGAATTGTTATTCATAAAAGAAATCGTTTTTGTCTTTTTATACCGTTTCCTGCCGGAATTTTTTGATAGAATCACCAAAGAATTTGGCAGAAAGGAAAGCGGACACCTTTCTTTTCGAGCAAAGAAGACGGAAGTTGAAAAGAAGCTGAATTTATGCTATCATTTTGATAAATACAGAAGTTTTTAAAAGGAGGAAAGAATATGAAACCTAAAGCAGCAGAAAAACTGGTAATCCTTTTTTTGGCACTCGTTGGAGTTGTGGTGATGCTGTTCGGCTATTTTATTCCAATCCTTTGGGCGGTCGGTGCAGTGATTGCCCTGTCCTCCATCATTCCAAATCTTCTTTTTTACAGGTGCCCCTACTGTGGCAGGATGCTGGGCAAAATCAGCGCCAGCTTCTGCCCGCATTGCGGGAAAAGGATCGACGACTGAAACCCAGTACAAGGTCTTTGCTCGGCTTGCTTTTATCGACAGTCGGTAAACCGGTTGGGGAGAGATGCCCCCTTGATGACTTGTCTACATATCATAATTATCAAAGGCAGCGCTTCCGATACAGATAGATTGGGAGCGTTGCCTTTTGCTATGCAAAATTTGCTGTACAAAAAGATTTTGCAATCCTTGGACGGATGCAACAGGAAATAGAGCAGGAAACAGAGAGATTTGTACAAGGGAAAAGAGCCTATTTTACACAGCTTTAACAAAACCCTGATTTTAGATTTTACGCACATCCCGTATACTGTAATCAGTCCAAGAGAAAAAGACAAAAACAAAAGAAAACAGCTAAGTAAGGAGATTGTAAAAATGATTTACAAAAAGTATTAGCAGCAGTACTTGCAGGAATGATGGTAATGAGCATGGCAGCGTGCGGTGGCGAAAGCGCACCGGCAACCAACGAGAATACAACTGAACCGAAAACTGAGACCACAACCCAGACCGAAGAAAGCAAACAGCCGGAAACCAGCAGCCTGAGCGGCAGCGTTTCCACCAACGGTTCCACTTCGATGGAAAAGGTAATCGGTATCCTTTCTGAAGAGTTCATGGCAAAAAATCCAGATGTAAGCGTTACCTATGACCCAACCGGTTCCGGTACCGGCATCGAAGCAGCATCCAACGGTTCGGCAGACATCGGTCTTTCCTCCCGCGCTTTGAAGGATGAAGAAAGCAGCGCAGGTCTGAATGGTACCACCGTAGCACTTGACGGTATCGCAATCATCGTCAATGCAGAAAACCCGGTTAACGACCTGAGCGTAGAACAGATTGCACAGCTGTTTACCGGTGCAGCTGACTGGAGCGCAGTCGGCGGCGATGCAGGTGAAGTTGCTTGCATCGGACGTGAAGCAGGCTCCGGCACCAGAGATGGTTTTGAATCGATTACCGGCACCGCAGATTCCTGCAAACTCTCCCAGGAACTGACCTCCACCGGCGCAGTCATCGAGGCTGTTAAGAGCAACCCAAGCGCAATCGGTTACGCTTCTCTGTCCGCAGTAGAAGGTCAGGAAGGCATCAAAGCCCTCACCGTTGGCGGTGTAGAATGCACCGAAGAGAACGTCCAGAACGGTAGCTACAAGATTCAGCGTCCATTCCTGATGGTAACCAACGGTGCATCGAACTCAGCCCGGCAGCTCAGGCATTCATGGAATTCGCAACCTCTGATGACGCAGATGACCTCATCCGTGAAGCTGGTGCAGTACCGGCAGCAGAGTAATCCCTTAAAGAATAGCAGAAGATACAGCCTGCTGAACATTCAGCAGGCTGTATTCGAGTAAAAAATAACGCCGCCCGAACAGGGAAGGAGCATCAACTATGCAAGAGCAAATACAAGCAAATATTCCCTACGCCGCAGTTTCCCCGGCTGACTCGGAAGAACAGCAATCGAGAAGGAACAATCCCAAACGCAGGAATATCCGGGAAGCAATGGAAATGACCATGCACATCCTCTTCCTTTTGTGTGGGATTGTCGCAGTCGCGTTCGTTCTGCTGATTAGCATTTATCTCATCATATCCGGTATCCCTGCTATCCGAGAGGTGGGTCTGGTGGATTTCCTGTTCGGACAGCGCTGGGCGCCGACCAATAAAACCGATCCGGCATACGGTATTCTTCCCTTCATCCTGACCTCTGTCTATGGCACCGCAGGTGCCGTGCTGGTCGGTGTTCCGATTGGCTTGATGACCGCCATCTATCTTTCCAAGTGTGCGCCTCCCAAGGTGGCAGCTCTTATCCACACAGCGGTCGAGCTGTTGGCGGGTATTCCGTCGGTCGTCTATGGCCTTGTCGGCATGATTGTGCTGGTTCCAGCTATCCGCAACCTGTTTGACCTTTCCTCCGGCGCTTCGCTGCTGGCAGCCATCATCGTGCTTGCTATTATGATTCTGCCATCTATCATCAATGTGTCGGAAAAATGCCCTCAATGCCGTTCCAAAGGAATATGAGGAGGCATCACTGGCACTGGGAGCCACCAAGATTGAAACTATCTTCAAGGTTAGTCTGCCTGCGGCACGCAGCGGCGTTGCAACAGCAGTGGTGCTGGGCGTCGGCAGAGCAATCGGCGAAGCAATGGCAATCATCATGGTATCGGGCAACGTGGCAAATATGCCGGGGTTGTTCACCTCGGTGCGTTTTCTCACCACCGCCATCGCCTCCGAGATGTCCTATGCGGCAGCGGGTTCCTTGCAGCGGCAGGCGCTGTTCTCGATTGCTTTGGTGCTGTTCTTGTTTATCATGCTGATCAACGTTGTACTCAATGTCTTTATCAAGAATAAAAAGGAAGGTGCCTAATCGATGAAGGAACTTGCACTTCGACGCAAGGTCTATGACCGCATTCTCAAAGGGATTGATGTACCTGTGTGCGGGTGTTACCTGTGCGCTGTTGGTCTTTTTGATTGGCTATATCTTTTACCGCGGAGCAGGCAGCATCAGCTGGGAGCTTTTAAGCACCCAGAGCAGCTACCGCAATAACACCATCGGCATCCTGCCGAATATTTTGAACACCCTGTACATCATCTTTCTGTCGATGATTGTGGTGCTTCCGCTGGGAGTTGGTGCAGCCATCTACCTGACCGAGTATGCCAAAAACCGTAAGCTGGTTGCAGCCATTGAATTTGCCACCGAGATTTTGACCGGCATCCCTTCCATCATCTTTGGTTTGGTGGGTATGCTGTTCTTTATCCAGCTGCTGGGACTCAAACAGGGCATCCTGGCGGGCGGATTGACGCTGGTGGTCATGATCCTTCCGACCATCGTGCGAACCACCCCAGGAGAGTTTAAAACCGTTCCGCAGTCCTATCGAGAGGGTGCGCTGGGCCTGGGCGCGGGGAAGTGGCACATGATTCGCACCGTCGTTCTGCCAAATGCAGTGGACGGCATCGTCACCGGCTGTATCCTTGCTATCGGACGTATCGTTGGTGAGTCGGCAGCTCTGCTGTTCACCGCCGGCTTTGGACTGGTGCTCAACGGATTCTTTGAATCGCTGCAATCCTCCTCCGCTTCGCTGACAGTAGCCTTGTATGTCTATGCCAACGAGCGCGGTGAGACAGCGGTCGCATTTGCCATCGCCTGCATCCTGATGGTGCTGACCCTGCTGATTAACCTTGCGGCAAACATCACCGGCAAAAAAGCTGAAAAAACAACAGTAATCACCTTCTTTTGATAGAATAAAACTGCATATTGAGAAAGGCATGGTTTAACAGAATGTCTACAATTATATCGGTTCAGAATCTGAACCTCTGGTATGGCAGCAATCAGGCACTGTATGATGTCAGCATGGAGCTGCCGGAAAATCAAATCACCGCATTTATCGGACCTTCCGGCTGCGGAAAATCCACCTTTTTAAAGACCCTCAATCGAATGAACGATCTGGTTGACGGAGTTCGCATTCAGGGAAAGATCATTTATGATGGACAGGACATCTATGCTCCGCAGGTGGACACCACCTGGTTGCGAAAAGAGATCGGCATGGTTTTCCAGAAGCCGAATCCTTTCCCGATGTCCATTTATGACAATATCGCCTACGGTCCCAGATTGCAGGGTATCCGTGCAAAGGTAAAGCTGGATGAAATCGTAGAAACTTCCCTGCGGGGAGCTGCTATCTGGGACGAGGTAAAGGACCGTCTGAACAAAAGCGCACTTGGACTCTCCGGTGGTCAGCAGCAGAGGCTGTGCATCGCCCGCGCACTGGCAGTTGAGCCAAAGGTGCTGCTGATGGATGAGCCGACCAGCGCCCCTGGACCCAATCTCCACCTCCAAAATCGAGGAGCTTGCCAGCGAGCTGAAAAAAATTACACCATCATCATGGTCACCCACAATATGCAGCAGGCAGCCCGTATCTCCGACAAAACTGCGTTTTTCCTGTTGGGCAAGATGATTGAATTTGACAGCACCGAGCAGCTGTTCTCGATGCCAAAGGATAAACGCACCGAAGATTACATTACAGGAAGGTTTGGTTAAATCTATGAGAACAAGATTTGATGAACAGCTGCGCCAGCTGAATGTGGAGCTGATTCGCATGGGAAGCCTGTGCGAAGAAGCTATCTCCATCGCTGCCAAGGTGCTGGAAGGAGAAAAAATATTTCGAATGAGCGGGTATTCGCTATCGAAGGGGAGATCGACCAGCTCGAGCACGACATCGAAAGCCTGTGTATGCGGATGCTGTTGCAGCAACAGCCGGTGGCAAGCGACCTGCGTGTCATTTCGGCAGCGCTGAAGATGATTTCGGATATGGAGCGCATTGGCGACCAGGCAGCAGATATTGCAGAATTGTGCCCATACGTTGGCCCACAGCCTGGCGCAGGGCAGACTACACATCACCAATATGGCAAGGGCAGCGGTTTCGATGGTCACCGAAAGCGTGGAAGCATTTGTACAGGGCGATTTGAAGATGGCTTGCAAGGTGGTACAGGACGACGACAAGGTGGATGAGCTGTTTTAAAAGTTCGTGCAGAGCTGATTGGCTGCCTGAAAGAAGAGGTTGGTGACCCGGAAGCGATTCTGGACCTGCTGATGATTGCAAAATACTTTGAACGAATCGGCGACCATGCGGTCAATGTAGCGGAATGGGTGGAATATTCTATCACAGGAATTCACGACAAGTAATGAGCATCACCCGCAAAATGTGTTATAATAAGCACGAGGTGATGAATCATGATTTACGTATTGAAGATGATGAAAGCATCCGTGAGCTGATTATCTACACGCTCAACGGGCAGGAAGATGGAGGCAAAGGGTTTTTCCAGCTCCCAGCGAGTTCTGGGAGGCAATCTCGGAAAAGGTGCCTTCATTGGTATTGCTGGACATCATGCTGCCGGAGGAGGACGGCTTTTCCATTCTGGAAAAGCTGCGTGCCGCACCGGCTACCAAGCGCTTGCCCATTATTATGCTGACCGCAAAGGGCAGCGAATATGACATTGTGCGCGGGTTGGACATCGGTGCGGACGACTACATTGCAAAGCCCTTTCGGATGATGGAGCTGCTTTCCCGCATCCGTGCGCTGCTGACGCCGCAGCGGAGCCAACGATGGCAGGATGGAGGAATATCGCGTCGGCAATCTGTATGTCAACCCGACCCGCCACGAGGTGCAGGTGGATGGAAAGGACGTTGTGCTGACCTTAAAGGAATTTGAGCTGCTTAACCTTCTGATTTCCCCGACAGGGCATCGTTTTTACCCGTGCACAGCTGCTGGATGAAATCTGGGGATACGGCTTCGATGGCGAAAGCAGGACGGTGGACGTTCATGTCCGTACCCTGCGGCAAAAAACTGGGACCGGCAGGCAATTACATTGAAACGGTGCGAGGCATCGGCTACAAAATAGGTGGAGAGAAAGAATGACCAAACGCATTTTTTTTCGTTCCCTGATCGGCATATCACTGGTCGTCTGCATGATTGGCATGACGACTGTTTTGCTGTCCTGTATTATTATTTTGACGACCAGATCATCAACGAGCTGCAAAGCGAGGCAAACTACCTTTGCGGTGTATGTAGAAGAAAACGGAGTGAAAGTCTGGAGGTGCTTCCGCAGGATTTTCAGCGGGTGACCCTGGTAGCACAGGACGGCAAGGTGCTGTATGACAACTTACACCGACCCGAGTCAGATGGAAAATCATGCACAGCGAGTGGAAATCAAAGAAGCGATGGAGAAGGGCAGCGCCTGCTCGGCGCGTCACTCCGACACCTTCCGCAAGCAGATGATCTACTATGCGGTGCGACTTTCCGATGGGACGGTTTTGCGCGTTTCAGCACACAGTACACCGCCGCTGCGGTGTTGACCAGTATGCTGACGCCGTTTTTCTGGATTGTCATGTGCATCCTGGCAATGGTCGGCTTTTTGGCATCGCGCATCTCCCGCAAAATTGTCGAGCCGCTCAATCAGCTTGATTTGGAACACCCCGAGAACAACGAAAGCTACGATGAGCTGGCTCCGCTGTCTCTAAAATCAGCTTGCAGCAAAAGACCATCCATCAGCAGCTGCAACAGGCAAAGCAGCGGGAGCAGGAGCTGTCCACCATCACCGACAATATGCAGGAGGGTCTGCTGCTGATTGACAGCAAAAGGGCAACATCCTTTCCAGCAACAGAAGTGCTTTGAAGATTTTAGGGATATCCCCGCAAATGCAGCAGAACATCGGCAGCCACAGAGAAAATGTGCTGGTGCTCAACCGCAGCGAGGCGTTCTGCAAGGCAGTGGACCGCCTGTTGGAGGGCAAGCATCGGGAAACGACGCTGGAAATCAACGGCGGCTACTTCCAGATGACCACGAATCCGGTTATGCGCGGCGGCAAGGTGGAAGGTGGCGTACTGCTGTTTGTCGATGTGACCGAGCAGCGCCAGAGCGAGCTGCTGCGTCGGGAATTTACTGCAAACGTTTCCCACGAGCTGAAAACACCGCTGACCTCCATCTCCGGCTTTGCCGAAATTATGAAGGACGGTCTGGTGCAGCAGGAGGATGTGCCGCAGTTTGCAGGAAAGATTTTTTCTGAATCCCAGCGGCTGATCGACCTGGTCGGGGACATCATCAAAATTTCTCAGCTGGATGAGGATATGCTGCCCTATGAGCGCCAGACGGTCGACCTGTACCAGCTGTGCGGCGAAATCTGTGAGCGGTTGCAGCAGCGTGCGCAGGCAAAGGGTGTAACCCTGACCCTGTCCGGGCAGTCAGCTCAGGTGAATACGGTGCGCCAGATTGCAGACGAGGTGATTTACAATCTGTGTGACAACGCTATCAAATATAACCGTCCTGACGGCTCGGTCACCGTTACTGTCAGTACCGAAGCGGGCAGTACAAAAGTTTGGGTGCAGGATACCGGCATCGGCATCTCATCGGCAGACCAGCGCAGGGTGTTTGAACGCTTTTACCGGGTGGACAAGAGTCATTCCCGCCAAATCGGTGGCACCGGTCTGGGACTTTCCATCGTCAAGCACGGAGCGGCATATCTGGGTGTCAAGGTGGGTCTGCAAAGCCGGTGGGACAGGGAAGCACCTTCTGGCTGGAGTGGTCTGCCCAGCCTTTGATGCAGCAGGAGGGTCCGATGCAAAAAAGACTTGAAACAGCACAGAATCTGTGATATAATAAGTCAACAGGCAAAATGCCCATCAAAGACTGAAAAGATTGAAAGGAATGTTGTTCAATGAAACACGTAAAAACTTTAAATAAGGCTAACCTGAAAGAAACTGCTGCAAAGGCGGCTGCGGCGAGTGCCGGGCATCCTGCCAGTCTGCTTGTAAGACATCCTGCACAGTTGCCAACCAGAAATGCGAGCACGCAAAATAAGGTAACACCAAACAAGGGATCGACCGAAATGGATAGGGGCAGCAACGCTGTCCCTATTGTTTTAGTCTATGCACAAGGGCAGGGAAAGGAATAAAAAATGCTACACAGTTTTCAATTAAACGGCTACAACATTGTGATGGACGTCAACAGCGGCGCAGTCCATGTTGTGGACGGCATGGTCTATGATATGATTCAGCTGCTGGATGCAGATTTTCTGGCACGTTCGTTCGACTCCAGCTTCACCGAAAAGCTGGAGCAGGCTTATCCGGCACAGCTGTTTTGCACCACTGGAAGCGCGCTTTGCACGCAGCCAACTGGAGGAAGGGTACGAAGAGATTTACGAGATGTACCAGAACGGTCAGCTGTTCACCTCCGACGATTATGAGCAGTTTGCGGACATGATGGTTTCCGCACCAATCAAGGCGATGTGCCTGAACGTTGCACACGACTGCAACCTGCGCTGCTCCTACTGCTTTGCCTCCACCGGCGACTTTGGCGGCGAGCGCAAGCTGATGACCGCAGAAACCGGCAAAAAAGCCATCGATTATCTGCTCAAATATTCCGGCGACCGTCATAATCTGGAGATGGACTTCTTCGGCGGCGAGCCATTGATGGCATTCGACGTAGTCAAAGAAGTGGTTGATTACGCGCGTTCGAAGGAAAAGGAATACAACAAAACTTCCGCTTCACCATCACCACCAACGGTATGCTGCTGACTGACGACAAAATTGACTACATCAACAAAGAGATGTACAATGTCGTTCTGTCGCTGGATGGACGCAAAGAGGTCAATGATCGGATGCGTTTCTGCGTCAACGGCAGCGGAAGCTACGACATCATCCTGCCCAAATTCAGAAGATGGCAAAGGAGCGCGGCGACGGACAGTACTACATCCGCGGTACCTTCACCAAGTACAATAAGGACTTTTCCAACGACGTTCTGCACTTCTACGAAAAGGGCTTTGAACAGATTTCCATTGAGCCGGTTGTCACCGATCCAAAGCTGCCTTATGCGCTGACCGAGGAGGATCTGCCGGAAGTTTATGCCGAGTATGAAAAGCTGGCAAAGATCATCATCGAAAAACGCAAGAACGGTGAGTTCTTCAACTTCTTCCACTTTATGATCGACCTTGACCCAGGGTCCATGCGCCATCAAACGTCTGCGCGGCTGCGGCTGTGGAAACGAGTATGTTTCGGTTACACCGGAGGGCGATGTTTACCCATGTCATCAGTTTGTCGGCAAACCGGAATGGATTATGGGCAGCGTCAACGATCTGTCGTTGAACACCGAGATCAAAGATTCCTTTGCAAAGACCACCGTTTACACCAAACCCGAGTGCCGCACCTGCTGGGCAAAATTCTATTGCAGCGGCGGATGCAATGCAAATAACCTCGAGTATGCAGGTTCCATCAAAAAAACCGTACAAAGGTTGCCTGCGATTTGGAGAAAAAACGTCTGGAATGTGCCATCATGATCAAAGGCAGCGCTGGCTGACCTGGGTCTGGAATAAAGAAAATGGATGCAAAAACCTCAAAGCCGTCCGATTTGTCGGTCGGCTTTGAGGTTTTATTTAACCCCCAACTTGACAGCAGGCATATTTGTGTTGTATCTTACAATCAAAAAGGGAAAGAGGTGGCTGATTTGCGCAGAAATTTGATTTTGTTCCTGCTTTTGGCAGCGGTGGCACTGGGCGGTTGTGATTCCCGCACCACTCAGCCAGTGCAGCAGCCGGTATCGGCAGAGCAAAGCGAGCAGGAACAGACGGAAAATCCCCACAGACTCCGGCGCAGGATGAAAAAGAAGAACCAGAGGCAGAAGAACAACCGGAGGAAAAGAAAGAGGAGCCGGAAAAAGAACAGCCGGAGGAAGAACAGGAGAGCGAAGAACAGACGCAAGAGGAAAGCCAATCGGAAGAGGAACAGCAGGAAACCTTTACTCCGAAGCAGGACTCGGCGTATGACCGCTACACTCCGCTGGTCGAGCCGCTGTATGCTGCCGGCATCCTTGAGCAGGATTTTTCACAGGAGCAGCCGGTTGAGTTGGATTCCTATGATTGGTATGCTCTGTTGACCGGATTGGATGAGCTGGCAGCGCCTTTTTCAGGGAATGGATGGGAACAGCCACTATGCACAGGATATGGTCCGAGCAGCTGCTGACTGAGCACTTTGATGTAGAAGTCGAGCAGCTCCGCAAGGAGAGCGAAGGCTATTCCGAAGAATTGGAACCTACATCGAGCCGGAAGAGGTGGAGGATTCTGCTGTGCCGGGACGCATCAGCGGTGCGCAGGAAAAGGACGGAACGCTGGTACTGGTGGTGGACCTGTACTCACCTCAAGGCAAGGTGTACAACACCTCGGTGCTGACCATCCAGTTGCAGCAAGCAGAATCGGAAAAAGAAGAAAACGAAAATATCCTCTCCTCGCTGGAGGGCTGGAAGTACCTTTCAATACAGTTATCTACCACAGCGACCAGAAGTAGGACAACCGGCATAAAGAGGACAGGCAGCGCATAGATATATTCCATACCAATCGGTAGGGAGGTTATCTGGATGAGATTTGCGCCTGCACGAAGAAGAGGATATGCCAAACGATACCTGCGTCACCAGCTGGGACAGCATGGGGTGGAGCTACTGCTGGCAGCGGCGTTTTTGCTGGGTGTTCTGCTGGGCTGTCGGATGACCTCAGGGGAAAACACAAGGCTGGTCGAACAGCTGAACGGACTGCTGTCGGCACAGCAGGGCAGCTTTTGATGCAGGTGGTCGGCTCCTTTGCAGCAGTTGCCGCTTTGCTGCTGATTCTCTTTTTGAGCGGCTTGGGTGCTGTTTTCAGCCATTGGTGCCGTTGGTGCTGTTCTGGCGCGGCATGGGATTTGGTGCGCTGGGTGTTTGCTCCTATGCTGCGGGACAATCGTCCAACAGCCTGTACTACCTGCTGGTGCTTCTTCCACGGGCGTTGGGGAGGTTCTGTTGCTGATTTGTGCGGGCGGATGTGCGCTGCGTTTTTCCAGCCGCTTTTTCTATGCACTCTTTCCAAAAGAAATCTCTGAGCAAACGCCTGTCCGCCAGACACCACAGGGCGGACTGCTGGGTTATCTGCTGCGCTATCTTATTTTTTATTTTCTGGGCGGCAGTGTTGCGTTGCTTTCCTCTTTGTTGGAGTTTGCCTTTTTCGCTGATGGGAGGTAAAAGCAAAAAAGAAGCGAAGAACCGCTCAGGTTCTCCGCTTCTTTTTATATGGGGGCTTTTTCAAAAACAGGTCTTACAGGGTAATGACTTTGTCAGCCATGTGCATCCGTTCGCTGATGTCATACATATTGGAAACGGTGCCGATTTTGAGGTTGTCTGCAATGCCAAAAGAATTTTAAGCAGGTGCCGCAAACCAAAATTTCCGAGCCTTTTCCTGCAGGGTCTTCAGATGCTCTACCACCTGGTCATTCTCGACCGGCAGTTTTACACCGCTGTTCATAAAGAGGATGTAGCGAGGAGCGTCGTTGCTCTCTGCCAGGGTGTAGAAGAACATGGTCATCAGAGAAGTGCCCAGCTCTTCGGAGCCGTCGCCGATGAAGTCTTTACCAACGAACAGTGCCCAGTTTTTGGTTTTGCGGTTTCTTCGCAGCAGGCAGCGGATGCGCCCTCTCCGGTGAAGGAAACATGAAAAATTGCCATCCTTGGTCTGAACCTGAGCCTGGTAGCCCTGGCTTTCAGCAAGGCGCTGGAGGTTCTGAACGGCAACCTCGTTGTCAACAGCAACGACGAAGGAGGTGTTGCCGGCATCAATTTCTTTTTTGCAAGGATAACAGGCATTGGACAAGCTTTGCCCAGAGCGTCTACAAACTGATTCATAACAAATACAGCTTCCTTTCTGTTTTAACTGTCGATTTAAGTATACTATTCTTCAACAGAATTTTCAAGAATATTGATAATTTCAGAAGAAAAAGCTTGTTTGATAGATTTTCTCAATCAAAATAAAAAAATTTTTCCCAGTGCAGTAATTTTTAGGTGCAAGGACACTTATATTGCGAAAGGTCCAAAAAGGACCGGTATTTTACCGAATGAAAATCAAATCTCAAGATAAGAATGGAGAAAAACGATGAAAAAAAACTGATGATTCTTTGTCTGACTCTGGCAATGTGTGCAACCATGATGACTGCCTGCTCGCAGAACGGAGGCAGCAGCGAAGGTGGAAATTCCACCCAGCAGGAACAGACCAAGCAGCCGGAGCTGGCAGACGTAGTACAGGCAGTGAAGGACGCTTACGGAGAAAACTACCTGCCTTCCACCCCATTGGACGAGCAGATGCTGACCGACATCTACGGACTGGACATGGAGAATGTGGAGGAGGTCATTGGTGAAGCGCCGATGATCAGCGCACACGTGGACACCTTCATCGCAGTCAAAGCCAAAGCAGGCAAAGGGGAAGCGGTAGAGAAGGAGCTTCAGGAGTATCTGGACTATGTTGTAGAAAACTCCGTCAATTATCCGATGAACGTTGCAAAGGTTCAGTCTGCCAAGGTGGTTCGCCATGGTGATTACGTCTTCTATGTGCTGCTGGGCGGCTATGATGACCGTACCGATGTCAGCGAAGAAGAGAGCGTAAAATTTGCACAGGAACAGGTACAGATCGGCATTGATGCCATCGCCTCCTGCTTCTAATCAGACGATTCTTAACCTAGGCGGCGAAGCGTTGACGCTTCGCCGCCTTTTTGCTGTTAAAATGGAAGGAATTTCTTGACGAGGAGCCTTTCTTTATATTACAATAAAAGAAAATGTGTTCTGCCTGCTTGCCTTTGGGGTGGACACGAAAAAAAGGAGAGTGGATGTAATCGATACCCCTGCTGATTCCAAAAGACCAGTACCTCTGTCCAAATCGAGCGGATTTTGTGGGCAGTTGCCCTTTCGATGATTCTGTTTGCATTTGTGATGGATAGCCCTCTCAACATCCTCATCGGAGAGTGGAAGCTGATTTTTGCAGCCCGATGCCCTCATCACCGATTACAGCGCGGTGGGCGGCTTTGGTGCGACCTTCTTCAATGCGGGCATCATTATGGCAGCTTCCATCGGCATTGTAAAGCTCAGCCATGCCAGCATCAGCGGTCCGACCATCGCCTGCGTCTTTTGATGTCCGGCTTTTCGATGTTCGGCAAAACATCGCCAACATCTGGCCGATTATTCTGGCGTTTATCTGTTTTCCCGCTTTCAGCACGAAAACTTTTCCAAGTATGTGTATATTGCGCTGTACGGCACGGCATTGTCCCCAATGATTACTGCCGTCGCAATGGAAGCAGTCGGCTTTTGGGCAAAGCTGGTTGCGGTGATGCTGTTCGGCACCATTATCGGCTTTCTGCTGCCGCCGCTTGCTACCTACTGTCTGAGGGTGCATCAAGGTTATAACCTGTACAACGTCGGCTTTGCCGCAGGGCTTGTAGGAACCCTTCTGGTGTCGGTGATGAAATCCTTTGGCTTTGAAATCAGCACCACCCTGATGTGGACCTATGAAAAACGACTGGCGGGTAGTAGCCTATATCCTGCTGCTGTCGTTGACTTTATTGTTGACAGGGCTGTTTTCGGTCAAGAATAAGTCGGACATCCGCCGTATCTACCGTCACCCGGTCGTCTGGTGGCAGACTTCATTATCCGGATGGTTTACCGGTCACTCTGTTCAATATGGGAACGCTGGGCATTGCAGCGACTGCCTATATCCTGCTGACCGGAGGAACCATCAACGGAGCGACCAGGGGCGGTATCTTGACCATCATCGGCTTTGGCGCCTTCGGTAAGCATCTGCGCAATATCCTGCCGATTATGGGCGGCGTATACCTCGGCTCGCTGGTCAAAACGTGGAATGTCAACGACCCCAGTGTGCAGCTGGGGAGCGCTGTTCGGCACTTCGCTTGCACCAATCAGCGGTCAGTTCGGCTGGCAGTACGGTGTGCTGGTCGGCTTTTTGCATTCGTCGATGGTGCTCAATACAGGTATTTTGCACGGAGGACTTAACCTGTATAACAACGGATTTTCCGCAGGCATCCTTGCGTTGATCATCGTGCCGGTCATTGAGACCTTTAAAAACGCAAGGAGCATCTGTAATAATAAAAGAGGATTACCCAGGAAAGGAAGGAAACTATGCTGTTTACCAGAAAAAAATTACAACCATTGTGGATGAGCTGACCACCTTTTTTCTTCTCGGTCGGCTCGGACGACATGGTCGTCAAAATTAAGCAGAAGCCGGAGGGCTTCCACATCTTTTTGCCAGCAATTTTGACGTTAAAATGCAGAAGACAGTGGAGCATCTGGAAGAAAATTTGACCCGCGGACGTGCGCCGGAAATCGAAGAAAGCTATTGGGGACTCAATGGCAGCGGTGACTTCCAGGATGAAAACGAGCTGATTCTCATCGGTGCGATGATCGACTCGGCACAGGTAGAAATCTGCGAAGGATATGCAACTCTCAATCTTTTCCGCGCTTCCTGATTCGTGTTAGAACGGAGGAAATGTCCCTGGTGGACAATGTGTCCGCAAGGGCGTTTCTACTGATTTATAAAACAAAAAGCCACAAGCCCAAACCGATTGTATCGTTTGGGCTTGTGGCTTTTTATAATGAAATTTTCCCGTATTGATAAAAATTATTCAGAGCAGGATACCTTCTGGCAGCAGGAGGATGTCTGACGGTGTTCAATGCGCAGATAAAGCAGTACGCACAGGACAGACAATGCCAGCTGTGCAACCGGATAAGCAGCCCAAACACCGTCCAGTTGGAAGAAAAGGGGAAGAGTCCACAAAGCGATTGGGAAAAACAGGCAAGGCTCGATGTAGACCAGCAGGCTGGAGATGCGGGTTTGTTCCACAGCGTAAAAATAAGCACTGATGCAGCGGGTGATCCCGACCATCAGGAAGGAAAAGGCGGTGATGACCAACGCCGGCATGGCTTGCTGGGCAATTGGTCCGCTCATACCAAAGAGGGTGACAATCTGACCGCGCAACAGGCATACACCGACTGCGGTGGAAAGAGAAATCAAAATAGACAGCGAGATTGCCTTTTTAAAGAGAAAGCGGATATGCTCCTTCTGACCTGCGCCGTAGTAAAAGCTCAGCAGCGGCTGAACACCGTCGCCCACCCCCTTGCAACAGCAGCTGCACCGATGCCAGCACATAGGACAGCAGAGAAAAGACGGCAAGGGCATCGTCGCCGCCGTAGCGGATGCACTGCCAGTTGGTCAGCACGATGATGACCGATGGAATCAGCGTTTGACCAAAGGGGAGATGCCGATGCGCAGGATTGTCTTTTAGGTGGGCAGCCGAGATTGCCAGATTGTGCAGGGTGAAGACCTCACGGTTGGTTTTAATCAGGTAAAACAGCGCCAGACAAGCCACCACCATCTGTGCGGTGACGGTTGCGATGGCAGCTCCTGCCAGTCCCATGCGCAGACGGAATACAAAGACATAGTCCAACAGAATATTGGTAACCAGTCCCGAGCTCATAAACAGGGTCGCTTCGATGGTTTTGCCGCGGTTTCGGATGAGCGGGGTGACGCCGTTGCCCAAAACCGGGAAGATGCCGCAAAGGATGATGATGGAGATGTACTCGTTTGCATATTGTGCAATCTCACCGGTGGCGCCCAGCAGATGGATGATGCTGTCCTTCGTCAGCCAGAAAAAATCCCATCAGTCCCAAACCGGCGATGGTGAGCAGGGAGAGGGTGGTTCCCATGGCACGGTCTGCCTGGTCATATTCCTCACTTCCCATGTGTTTGCTCATCAGGACAGCTCCTCCCACACCCAAACCGAAGGCGGTGGCATTCATGCACGCCTGAATGGGATACACCAGATTGATGGCAGCCAGAGCCTGGCTTCCGGCGGCAGCGTTGCCGACGAAGATGCCATCCACCATCGAATAGAATCCACTGAGCAGCATGGATACCATAGATGGCAGCACATAGCGATAAAAGTCTTTGCTGAGGTCTTTGTTCATGACAGAACCTCTCCTTTCCCGTATTTTGTATTTTCACAAGACAACAGTTTGCAATTATAAACTATGGTCTTACACTAGAGTCAACACCTTTTTATCATTTTATTAAAAAAAGAAAAAGGAAATCGCCAGTGGAAAGTGCTGTACAAAATTTAGTAAACAACAAAGGAATGGATTTTAAAAGGAAAAGTGGTAAGGAATTTTCTGTAAATAATTACAAAAAAAACTTGTGAAAGCAGAAAATATCTGATAAAATAAAGAATAGACTGGTGGAAGAACAATCCGATTTTCCACCGGAACAAATTAGTGAAAGAAAGTGGAGCTGATGAATTTTGGACAGTAGCAGCGGATTATCTTACATATTATTGGTGGTTTTAGTGGCACTTTCGGCGTTTTTCTCCGCATCGGAGACAGCGTTGAACAGCATCAATAAAATTCGTATGAAGAATATGGCAGATAACGGCGACCAAAGAGCAGCCAAAACCCTGGAGGTTGCAGAAAAATATGAAAGCATGATTTCCACCATCCTGATTGAAATAACATTGTCAACATCGGTTCGGCATCCATTGCAACCACCCTTTTTACAATCTGGTTGGGGGCAGATAAGGGTGCGGCGATTTCGACCGTGGTGATGACCATCGTTGTTTTGATTTTTGGTGAGGTTTTGCCAAAAAACTATGCAAAAAGCCAATGCGGATTCATTGGCAATGACGGTGGCAGGTCCAATCAGCGTTTTAATGGTTATCTTCAAACCGCTTTCGGCTGTGCTTAATTTTCTGTCCGGCATCATGACCAAGCTGACCGGCGGCAAGGAGGACAAACCTTCTGTCACCGAGGAAGAGCTGAAATATCTGGTGGAATCCATCGAGGAAGAAGGGGTGCTGGAGGAAACCGAGAGCGATCTTGTGCGTTCTGCGCTGGAGTTTGACGAAATTGAGGCGCAGGAGATTATCACCCCCGCGTGTGGATATGATCACACTGGACGTGGAGGACAGCTGGAAGGAAGCGGTCGAGCTTGCAAAAAGAGAGCAAGGTTTCCCGTATTCCGGTCTACGAAGGCTCCATCGACAATATCATCGGCGTTATTCATGTTCGAGATATTCTGGAGGCACAGATTACAGGGAACACAGCAGGACATTCGCAAACTGCTGACCCCTTGCCTGTTTGTCCATAAAACGATGCGACTGGCAACCCTGCTGGAAAAGCTGCGCAAAGAAAAAGATGCCTTTGGCAATCGTGACCGATGATTATGGAGGCACCCTGGGACTGGTCACCATCGAAGATTTGGTGGAAGAACTGGTCGGAGAAATCTGGGATGAGTACGACGAGTTTGAGGAAGAATTTGTCAAGAAGGACGAGAAAACATACGAGGTCAGCGGTGACTACAATGTGTACGACCTGATGGAAGAGCTGGATGAGGAAAACCGCTCCTTTGAAAGCGATTACAACACCGTCAGCGGATGGGTGCTCGAGCAGCTGGAGCATATCCCGCGTGTGGGAGAAACCTTTATTTACAACGAAACCATGCGGGTTACCGTTACAGAGATGGAAGACCAGCGCATCACCAAGCTGAAAATAGAGCTTTTGCCAAAACACCAGCCGGCAGAGGCAGAATGAAATGAGGCTGAGATATGTCAACAAAAAAAGGAAAGAAAAATGTCGCGGGATGGCAGAAATTGGAACCGACAGACCCACGGCAGTCAATGTAAAAGGAATCGGAGCAGCCTGCTGCTGAAAAAGAACAGGAGGCAAGTTCGGATACCGCACCAACCGAAACCAACCCTGCAAAGGAAGAGCAAGAGGAAGCTTTTGCCGACAAACGAAAAATCACCCGCATCGCAGTTGGTGCAGGAAAGTACCTCTCCGCAGGAAACACCAAAACAGAGCACAGCCAAAAGAAAGAACAGCCGCAGGAAATATTCGGTAGCGGTTCCCATCGGCGGCTTTTTTGTGCTGCTGGCAGTCATCGGACTGATTACCGTCATTACCTTCGGTGTCCGGGCAACCGAAAATTTAATTGACAACTCCAAGCAGAAGAAGGAATTTGAAAATATCATTCTGCCGGTTCTGATGTTCGACCCGGTTCCGTTTGATGACCCCAATGAGATGGGGGATCTAGCGTTGCTGCGTTCCTCTATCTGGGCTTCCATCATCCAACATAACCAGAAATATTCCATCAGCGACGGCAACATGGTGGCAGTACCGCAGAGCGACGTCGATGTTGCCTGTGCAAAGCTGTTTGGACCTCAGGTCACCTTAAAGCACCGGGCGTTTGAGGATTACCTGTCGATGTACTCCTACGACGAAGCGACCAAGACCTACTATGTGCCGGTGGATGCCACCATGCTGTACACTCCACAGGTGGAGGAAATCACCCGCAATGGAGATGTCTTCGAGCTGACGGTTGGCTATCTTGTGCCGGACAACCAGTGGATGCAGAGCATCAAAGGGAGGAATCCACCCCGACCCCAAGCAAATATATGATTTATGCGCTGAAGAAGGTGGACGACCACTATCAGCTGGTGGGCATCAGGACCCGCCGGATGGTGCAGTACCGGGTATCCCGCAGATCAATAATCAGCCGACGGTACCACAGACCACAATAGAGCCGGAACAGCCGCAGACCATTCAGCCGGAGGAAACCGAGCAGTCGCAGCCGGAAGAGACCGAGCAGCCGCAGCAGCAGACCAAACCGGCGGAGGATACCGAAAGCGCCCAGCTTTAAATGGGCGTTTTTGTGGACCAACCGACAGGACAGTGTGAGCATTCTTTCACGCTGTTCTGTTTTTGTTTTGAGAGAAACGAATCGTTTCAGGAGGGAAAGCAGAATGAAAAAAGTACTGGTCATTGGATGTCCCGGCAGCGGGAAAAGTACCCTTTCCCGTGCGCTGCAAAAAAGAACCCAGCTGCCACTGTTTTATCTGGATAGGATGAACTGGAATCCCGACCGGACGACGGTGGAAAAGAGGTGTTCCGAAAGCGTTTGCAGGCTGTGCTGCAGCAGGAGGAGTGGATTATCGACGGCAACTATGCTTCTACCATGGAGCTGCGTTTGCAGGCGTGTGATACCGTCATCTTTCTGGATTATCCGACACAGGTCTGCCTGGACGGCGTTCGGGAAAGGCAGGGAAAACCTCGCCCGGATATGCCATGGATTGAAACGCAGGAGGACAGCGAGTTTATCGAGTTCATCGAACGGTATCACCAAGAAAGCAGACCGCAGGTGATGCAGCTGCTGGAAAAATATGCCGACAAAAAACGGTTATTCTCCACAGTCGGGAAGAAGGGGAGAATTTCTTAAATCATCTGCTCTGATTGGAACGGACAAAGCTTTTTGTGCATCTTTTAGCAAAATCCTATTGAGCCACCCCACAGGCTGTGCTATAATAAAAACTGTTTGAGAAGAAAAAAAGCCCGCCTTCTGTACGGGCGCAAAAGATAGGATGATAAAATTGAAAGTAAAGCTTCTGGTCCAGATTGGAATCGTCTTTGGAATCTGCCTGGTAGGGGAGGGGATTGCCGCAATTCTGCCCTTTGCGTTTCCGGCAAGTGTCTTGAGTATGCTGCTGCTGTTTGTATTGCTGCTGTGCGGTGTGCTCAAGGTGGAACATATCCGGGAAAAGGGAGATTTCCTGCTGAAAAACATGGCATTCTTTTCTTTATCCCATCGGGCGTAGCGCTGTTGGAGCAGGTGGATTTTCTCAAAGGGAAAATCATGATTCTGCTGCTGATTTGTCTGATTACGATGGTGCTGACCTTTGCTGCCACCGCTTTTACCGTGCGGCTGGTCAGCCGTTGGCAGAAGCATCTGAAAAAGGAGGAATGTTAAATGGATGCCGTTTTTCTTCCCCGCTGTTTGGAATTGTTCTGTGCATCTTTACCTTTGAAATCGGCGTGTGGCTCAACCGCAAGACCCACTCGCCTTTGGCAAATCCGCTGCTGATTGCCGTCGCGCTGTGTATTGCCTTTTGCAGATTTTCTCGATTCCGCTTGCGGACTTTAACGAAGGCGGCAGGATGATTTCGATGTTTTTGGCGCCTGCTACCGCTGCACTGGCGCTGTCCATCTACAGCCAGATTGAGGTGCTCAAAAAGAACCTTCTGCCGATTGCTGCGGGAACGCTGGTCGGTTCCCTGACCTCCATCATCAGCGTGTTGGGATTGTGCAAGCTGTTTGGACTCAGCGATGAGCTGGCTGCTTCCCTGATTCCAAAGAGTGTTACCACACCGATTGCGATGGAAATTTCCCAGCAGCAGGGCGGCATCGTTTCCATCACCGTAGCGGCAGTGATTGTCACCGGGATTTTTGGCGCCATTTTTGCGCCGACCCTGCTCAAGCTCTTTCGGGTCAAGGACCCGGTGGAGGCAGGAATCGCCATCGGTACCTGTAGTCATGCGTTGGGCACCTCCAAAGCGGTTGAGCTTGGTGAGGTGGAGGGTGCGATGAGCGGAATTGCCATCGGCGCTGCCGGCATCTTTACGGTTTTGCTTAGTATGTTTTTATAGAAAAGCCTCTGCTTGTTTCCAAAGGTGACAGGCAGAGCTTTTTTATTGCAGCCTTTATCTGAGGGACAGCGGTCTACTTTGGTAAAAGTATTTTAACTAAAAAAGATGCACCACCACTTTTCTTTTTTGTAAGAAGATGGTATAATGAAGTAACCGCAAATATCAAACAGGGAGTGAGAGGTTTGGAGCAGAAACCCGCATTTAAAAAACAACTGCTGGGATTGGAACAGGATGCTGTTTTTCAGTATATCGAACAGATGAGCCGCACCGCATCCGAGTCGGAACAAAAGTTGCGCGAGCAGATTGATCAGGTCACCCGTTCCCGCGAGGAGTTGGAAGGGCAGATTGCCTCCTTTGAGGAAAAACTGCGCTCGGTCAATGAAACGCTGGACACAGAAAAGGCAAAAATAAAAAGCTCAGTGAAATGATCGGGTTGCTGCAGGAGGAAATCGACCGCCAGCGCCGCCAGAGCGAAGCACACAGCCGGGAATATCATGCGATGCAGGAGAAAACCGACAGCTCAGCGAACAGCTGGGTGCAAACCGTCAGCAGCGCGAGCAGTATGACCGGGCGGTTGCTACCATCGGTTCTGCTATTTTTGGAGGCTAAGCAGACTGCCAAGACGATTGTCGAACAGGCAAACGTTCAGGCACAGCAGGTCGTTGAGCAGGCAAACTCCCGGGCACAGGTCATCGAACAGGATACCGGACGATTTTTTGACAGTTTAATCGAGCGGATCGACGGGATGCAGCAGGACTTTATGCTGCTGCACCAGCGGATGGAGGAATCAGTCAACTGTCTCAATAACCGCTTTTGCCCAGTTGGATGAGGATATTGCCCATGCCAGAGAGATTGTTTTGGAAGCAAAAGAAAGGCTTGGGCAGCAGGGAAAAAAAGTAAGTCCGGTAGAGCAGGGCGCAGAACACTCTGCCGGACAGGAAACAACTGCGCAGCCCAATACCGAGCTGACAAGGCTCAAGGAGCAGCTGAAGGATAAAAATTCTGGATGCGCGCGGTGAAACGATATGCCGGACGCGGCAGAAAGGGATGTTGAGGAATTATGACAGAAGCATTGAGAATGGACGTGGAGCAACTGCGTGAGCAGGCAGGAGAACTGGCAATCGAGCAGCATCTGCTGCTTTCGGGATGGGTATACGGCTTCACCGACCAGGCACATAAACGCATCTATGACCTGCTGGCAGACGACAAGGTGTTGCCAGTGGATTTGGATAAAGCAATCATCTTTTATACCAATCCGTCTCCGTCCCCGAAAGGGCAGAAAATCGGTGCGGTGGGACCGGCAACTTCGCTGAATATGGACATTTATCTGCCGCAGGTGATGGATTTGGGCGTAATTGCCACCATCGGCAAAGGAGAGCGCTCCAAAGAGGCGTATGAAACCATCCAGAAGCATGGCGGCGTTTATCTGACTGCAGTGGGCGGAACGGGAGCATTGCTTTCCAGCTGCATCGAGGAATGGGAAACGATTGCCTTCGAGGACCTCGGCGATCAGGCGATCAGACGCTATCTCCTGAAGGATTTTCCGGTCACCGTAGCAGCAGACAGCACCGGACGCAACCTGTTTGAGATTGGAAGATTCAAATACCGCAGATTCTAATCGAAAAATTAAAATTGATTCATGCCGTCTTTGTAATTTAAAGGAAGGACAACTGCATGGAAAAAGTGGGACGGCAGACCCTGTTGGGTCTTGCCGTCCTTTTATAGTTGACAGGGGAGTTTTCCCCTTTCTTTTTAAAACAGCAATTGACTTTTGTGGCTTGGTAGAATAAGGAGGGAAAAAGATGAAAGCAAAACGAATCATTTGGTTGGTACTCAGTTTTTCTGTTTTGTTGCTGCTGCTGACCGGCTGCCAGCGGAATGCGGGGAATCATTCGGAGATTCAGCAGGTTGTTCCACAGCAGCAAAATGAACAGGGAGTAGCACTGGACAGCCAATTCCAGCTGTTGTTGTCCGATGGAAAGAGTGAGGAACAAATACGAAACCAGCTGCAAATCGTTCCGTATCTGGAGTATACCCTGCAAAAGGCGGACGGGGATGGACGCTGATCCCCGCTTCTGCCTTAAAAGAGGACGAGGTCTATACATTTCGGGTGAAGGACAGCAAAGGGAATCCCTCCACTCCTTCGCTTTTCAAACGCAGTCGCCGTTGAAGGTGGTGTCGACCTATCCGCAGGACGGAGGCTATCTCTGGGACGACAACGGCATCGAAATCGCCTTCAACAAAAATATCGCCGGTTCTGCAAGTCAACTGCTGCAAATCACACCGCAGGTCGAGGGTGTGACGAAGGTGAAAGGAAAGAAGCTGGTGTTCTATCCGACCCAATCCTTCGAGGAAGGAAAGGGTTACCAGGTCACGGTGAAACAGGGGTGACTGCCTTGACCGGCGAACAGCTGGAAGAGGATTACCGGATGACACTCAAGGTGAGCAGTCGGAATGAAAAAATCACCATCAGCGAAAAACGGATGGAAACCTTTTGCCGGGAGATTTGACCGTTGCCCAACTCTACGGCGAGTACAAGGGAGTTTTAAAACAGACCTCTATCGCTTTTTCGGATGCGGAGGATTACATCCGCGCAGCAAAGCAGGTCAATGCGACCGTCCGCTACGATAAAAATCTCCACAACCGTCTGGACCCGAAGCAGTTTTCGGTGGAGGAATACACCAGCTTCGAGCAGATGCCGCTGAGTCAGGAGAACTATTCGCTCAAATCGCTCATCCTGCCCGATGGGATGGAGGAAGGCTGGTATCTGGCGGATATTTCCATCGCGGACGGAGAGGAAAATGACTGGGTGCAAAAGCTCATCCAAATCACCAACACCTCCGTCTATACCCAATCGCTGGGTGGCAAGCTGCTGGTCTGGCTCAATGATGCCGACACCCATCAGCCGATGGCAGGCTGTACGGTCCAGATTTCCGACTGCAAAAGCGACCGAACGGTGGAGGGTGTTACCGATGCACAGGGCATGGTGACGATAGAAACCGGCGAGATGGCGGACGGTTGGCTGTCTGTTCGCAAGGATGACAAGCTCACCTATTTCCAGCGGGTTCCATTGGACCAGAGCGGGAGGAACCGCTGGACGAGCTGTATTATACCACCCTGTACACCGACCGCGAGATCTACCAGTCGACCGATGAGATTCGCTTTTGGGGAAATATCGCACCGCGCCGTGAAGGATTGGAGCAGCCAAAGCAGCTCGAGATTGCCCTCGGACGATGTGTATGTGCAGCAGGTGGAGGTGGATGAAGAAGGATACTTCACCGGATCCCTCTCCTTCACCGCCCTCAAACAGGGCGCCTACTCCTTTGCAGTAAGAAGGGAGCAGGACAAAAACTACCGCATGGAATATCTGTCGATTGAAATTACAGCAAGCCGGCGTATATCATCGACGTGCAGCCGGACAAGGAATATTTCACCGCAGACGAGGAAATTTCCTTTACGATACAGGCAAACCATTTTTGACGGACTGCCGGCGGCAAATGTTGCTCTGCGAGCGAACTGCTACTGGCTGGATTTGGACAATGAGGAGTTTGTGTTGGATGAAAACGGAAAAGCCAGCCTGCGCACCAAGCTCAAGTCGGACTATGAATTCGCAGACTGGACGCCGGAGCAGCTTTATCTGTATGTGAACAGCGCCGGTGAGGAGGAAATCGAAGTCCAGTCGGAGTGTGATTTTACCGTCTTCCCATCCCGATATGCAGTGGACCTTTCGCTGGACACACCGGGACAGCTGAAGATACGAACCGCAGAAATCGACCACGACCGTCTGCTGGTCCAAAAGGAAGAAAAGGACAAGAGCGATTTTGACCATTACAGCAAGCAGGCTGTCGACCTGCCAATCCATCTTCGCATTTACCACGAGGAGTGGGTGGAAACGGTTGTCGATACCTACTACGACAGCATCAATAAACGAAGTATCCCGGTGAAAAAGGGCGAGTGGAGGACCGAGGAGGTGTTCAGCCGTCAGCTGAAGACGGTCGATGGAGAGGTCGTTTTGGAAAATCTTCCGATAGAGGAAAGTAGGAGCTGGAAAAGCTATTACAGCTACCAGATTTCCCTTTGACGGCGATTACGGCTGGCAGATTCAGCAGAGGAAGAGGGATTATCGAAGTTCGCTTGCCCTGAACGGAAGCGGCAATTCCTATTCCTTTGTGCCGGATGACCGCTATGAAAAGGGGGCCTTTGCAATCGGGGGAATCGTTGGAGCTGGGCTTGTATCAAGACGGTAAGCCGGTGGAGAATACCGGTCGGGTGCTATACACCCTTTTGCAAGACCGGGTGATCGGAGCAGGGCGTCTACGGCAAGGGAGAATCAAACGCTGACGATGAAGGAGGAATATCTGCCGAACTTTGCAGTATTCGGCGCCTACTTTTGACGGCAGACACATTTATCAGGTAGAGAGCTACGATATAGCATACCGCTATGACGAGAGAAAACTTTCGATTGATATTACCACCGATGCAGACAACTACCAACCGGGCGAGGAGGTGACCGCCTCCTTTACAGTCAAGGATGCAAGCGGTCAGCCGGTCCCGCAGGCAAGACTGTGCGTCGGTGTCGTGGACGAGTCTGTTTTTGCCGTACAGCCGCAGGATGTCGATTTAATCAAGCAGCTGTATCAAACGGTTTTCCATTATTACCCGGAATGGGACGTTTCCTACCACGAGTACGATTTTGGAGATTACCCGATGGAGGGCGGACGCGGCGGCGGCGACGGCGAAGCCAACGTGATGCGTTCGGAGTTTGTGGATACAACCGCATTTGAACAGCTTACCTGTGACGAAAACGGCAAAGGCGCAGCTGACCTTCACCCTGCCGGACAACATCACCGACTGGCGCATCACAGCAGCGGCGATGAAGGGCAAAACGGCTGGGGACAACATCGGTCATGCCATCTCCTCCAAGCCGTTCTATCTGCTGCCGCTGGTGACCGAAAGCTACCTGATCGAAGATGATTTGACGGCAGCAGTCGGTTACAGCACCTCCCAGCAGCAGACAAGTCAACCGATCAACTGCACCGTCAGCCTGCTGGATTTGAGCGGAACGGTACTGGATTCCAAGCAGGTCACCCTCTCCAAAGGCAAGAAGAGCGGGGTCAATTTCGGCAAACAGCCGCAAGGAAGCTATCAAATCCTCTTTGATGCCACTGCGGGAGAATACAGCGACATGGTGCTGCTGCCGGTGCAGGTCAATCCGACCAATCGGGAAACAACTTTGGCACACAGCGTTTCGCTGGAAGAGCTGACAAAGCTGGAATCGGTCCGCTATCCGGTGCAGGTGGTCTTTACGACGAGCAAAGGCAGCTGTATATGGATGTGCTGGAATGGCTGATGCACCAAAACGGCAGCCGCACCGAGGTCATTACAGCAAACTATCGGGCAAGCGCTGCCTATGCAAAGCTGCTGCCGAAGGAAAGCCGCTGGGAGGTTTCCTACGACAAACGGCTGGATGAAACCAAAGGAATGCGTATTCTGCCAAATGCACAGCCGGATGCAGCTACCACCGCCAAGATGCTGCTGGCAGCTCCCGAGCTGGTGGACCGCTACTATGCGGAAGAATTTTTAGGGGAGACCCTTTCCGATTCCCCGAAGGCAAGTGACAGCAGCGTGATGACCTATGTAGCACTGGCAGCGATGGACCAGCCGGTGTTGTTGGAAATAAAATCCTACCTGAACGATTGCGACCAGCTGCTCACCGACAGCCAGAAGCTGTGGCTGGGCTGTGCGCTGGCAAAGCTGGGCGATTTTGAAGGAGCGCAGCAGGTCTACCGCTCGGTAGAGGAACGCTTTACCGAAAAGGACGGCAAGCTGTACCATCAGAACGACCCGGCAGCAAACCGCCGCTGCGATGGTTCTGCACTCGCTGTGTCAGAGCCAGCAGGCGCAGCCGATGGCAGTGTACCTGTTGGAGGCAGCAAAACAAAAGACGCTGCCGGAGGAGATGCTGCCGCATCTGGAGCTGTTGATTTGGGCAAAGGGGAGGAAGCCCGCCTGCAACAGCTTCAGCCTGCGACCCTTGGCTGGGAGAATTCTTCGGGTAAACCGAACACAGCAGCTCAACGAACAGGGATTTTTTGCCAAGGATTTTTTCATACGAGGAATTTAGTGGCATCCGCTTCCGGGCAAAGAAGGGTGAAATCTTTGCAAGCGTCAGCTATACCACATCGACAGTCCCCGAGCAGCTGGAAGAACAGTTGGACAAAACGATTACCGTCCGCAAGACCTATCAGCCGATGGACGGTGAACATAAGGTCGGTCGGATGACACGGGTGACCATCGAGGTCATCTTGCCGGAGGATGCGCCGGATGGCATCTATCAGATTGTGGACAGCATCCCTGCCGGTATGCGGCTTATGAACAACCAAAATATGCAGTATCGTCCGAACTTCTGGATGCAGGAGGAAGAGCAGCTGCTGCACGGTGGATTCTACCGCCATACGCAGGATGGAGTGCTTCGAGACGAGGAAGAGGAGGAGAACGCAAACCGCTTTGAAACGGTCTACTACCTCAACGGCGTGATGGCAGGAGAATATGTGGCAGAAGGAACGATGGTCACCTCTCCACAGGAAGCTATGGATTTACACCGAACCAGAAAATCGTGATTGAGCCGTAGTTTATGCAGAAGGCGGTCGGAGGAGAGTTTTTTTCTCCGGCTGTCTTTGTGTAGATGCCTGCAAAATGCTAATAAATAGGAAGATATTAACACAATATTTAAATTTGACCTCCGCAGAGCAGCAGAAAATATGATATACTGAAATAGTATTGAACGAAAATAAGGAGGTTGGTGTTTTGAACGGTTATCTGCTGCTGATGGGGATTGTGATTATTATTTGTGTGGGATTGCATCGCTTTACCGAAAAGATACAGATTCCCTCTCTGTTGATTTTTATTGGACTGGGAATGTGCTTTGGAATCAACGGAATCTTCCGAATCGACTTTAGCAACTATGAAGCTTCGGAGATGATTTGCTCGGTTTGCCTGATTTTGTCATGTTCTACGGCGGCTTCGGTACCAGTATGCGGGAGGCGCATCCGGTTGCGGTGCAGTCCTTCCTGCTGTCTCCCCTGGGTGTGGCGATGACCGCAGGTCTGGTGGGTGTTTTGCGCATTTTGCGCTGGGCTTGGAGTGGACCCAGAGCCTGCTGATTGGCTCGGTCGTGGCATCCACCGACGCAGCTTCGGTGTTTAACATCCTGCGAAGCAAAAAGCTGAATCTGAAAAATAATACAGCGTCCCTTTTGGAATTGGAATCTGGCTCCAACGACCCGGTGTCCTATATGCTGACCATTGTGATGCTCAGCCTGATGAGTGGAGAGAGCATTTCCATCCCGCTGCTATTGTTTAAGCAGATTGCCTTTGGTTTGCTGTGCGGTCTGCTGCTGGGTAAAATCTCGGTGTGGGTCCTCAACAACATCTCCATCCGCATGGAGCAGGGGGAGACCATCTTCGTTTTTGCGATGGCGATTTTAGCCTATGCGCTGGCAGGACAGCTGGAAGGAAACGGCTATTTGAGCGTCTATCTGTGCGGCATCCTGATGGGCAACAGCTATCTGCCCAAAAAGAGGGATTTGGTTCACTTTTTTGATGTTGTCACCAATGTGGCGCAGATGATGATTTTCTTCCTGCTGGGACTGCTGGTCACACCGGTCGAGCTGCCGCAGGTGCTGCTGCCTTCGCTGTTGATTATGGTGTTTATGACCTTTATCGGCAGACCGATTGCCGTGGGGACCATCCTGCTTCCCTTTAAGACCTCGATTCAGCAGGTCGGCGTGGTTTCCTGGGCGGGTCTGCGCGGCGTGGCGTCTATCGTGTTTGCCATCTATGCAGTGCTGTCGGGTGTGCCGATGAAGTATAACCTTTTTAACCTGGTGTTCTGCATCGTTCTGCTCTCTCTGGCGTTTCAAGGCGCGCTGCTGCCTGCTGTCTGCCGCAATCTGAAGATGATCGACCGCAACGCCGATGTCCTGCGCACCTTCAACGACTATCGGGAGGTAAATGACGTCAGCTTTGTCAAGATACCGGTGGGAGAGGACCACCCCTGGAGCAACGGCAAAGTCAGCCAGTTGCCGCTGCCCAAGGATTTTCTGATTGTGCTGGTGATGCGCAAAGAGGAGAAGATTGTTCCCAATGGGGATACTGTCATCCTGCCGGGCGATTTGCTGGTGATTGCAGCCCGAGCCTTTGAGGACCGGGAGAACCTGACCCTGCGGGAAATCACGGTGGACAAAAACCATCGCTGCAAAGGCAAGACGCTGGAACAGGTGGAGATTCCGCAGGAATGCTGATTATCATGGTGCAGCGCGGCGGACAGACCATCATCCCGCGGGGAGATACCCTGATTGAAGAGGGAGATATGCTGGTAGCGGCGCAATTTTAGCCGGTTTTGTCGCAGAAACGTCTTTATGGCTTGACCGAACTTGTGCGGCTATGCTATACTCTATGCAAACGACTTTGGAATGGAGAATGAAGCGATGATTACAGTCAACAACGTCAGTCTGGATTTCAGCGGACAAAAGCTGTTTTCCGACGTCAACCTTTTGTTTAATGCCGGCGAGTGCTACGGCGTCATCGGTGCCAACGGCGCCGGTAAATCCACCTTTTTGAAGATCCTGTCCGGCGAGCTGGAGCCGACCACCGGCTCGGTCGAAATCCCGGACGGGGAACGTATGTCCGTCCTCAAGCAGGACCACTTTGCTTATGACGCTTTCTCGGTGCTGGATACCATCATCCGGGCAACCCGCGCCTGTATGAAATCATGCAGCAGAAGGATGCGCTGTACAACAAAGAAGATTTCACCGAGGAGGACGGCGAGCTGGCAGCAGCGCTGGAAGCGGAATTTTCCGAACTGGGCGGCTGGGAAGTAGAAACCGAAATCAGCAAGCTGCTCAAGGGTCTGGGATTGGACCAGAACCTTTTGTATGAGCAGATGTCGGCAATGGGCGACAAGGAAAAGGTCAAGATTTTGCTGGCACAGGCGCTGTTCGGTCAGCCGGAAATCATCCTGCTCGACGAGCCGACCAACCATCTGGATATGGCATCCATCAGCTGGCTGGAGGATTTCCTGATGGACTATGTCGGCACCGTTATCATCGTATCCCACGACCGCCATTTCCTCAACAACGTCTGCACCCACATCGTCGACATCGACTACAATAAAATCAAATTATATGTCGGAAACTATGATTTCTGGTATGAATCCAGCCGCCTGATGCAGCGAATGATTGCCGACCAGAAACGCAAAGCCGATGAAAATTAAAGAGCTGCAAAACTTTATTGCACGCTTTGCTGCAAATAAATCCAAATCCAAACAGGCTACCTCCCGCAGAAAGCTGTTGGATAAGCTGACGGTAGAGGAGCTGCCGGCATCCTCTCGTAAATATCCTTATGTGGGCTTTACCATGGACCGAGAAATCGGCAAGGATGTCCTGACGGTGGACCGCATCAGCAAAACGGTGGACGGCGTTAAGGTACTCAACGACATCTCCTTCACTGTGTCCAAGGGTGATAAGATTGCCTTCATCGGCGACAACGAGATTGCACAGACTACCCTGATGCAGATTCTTGCCGAGGAGCTGGAACCGGACGAGGGGCTCCATCAAATGGGGTGTCAGCACCTCCCGTTCCTATTTCCCGAAGGATAACTCGGAATATTTTAACGGCTGCGACCTCTCCATTCTGCAATGGCTGTCCCAGTACTCCAAGGACATCACCGAGACCTACCTGCGCGGCTTTTTTGGGCAGAATGCTCTTCTCCGGCGACGATGTTTATAAGCCGGTACAGGTGCTGTCGGGAGGAGAAAAGGTTCGTTGTATGCTTTCCAGAATGATGCTCTACGGCTCCAACGTGCGCATCCTCGACCAGCCGACCAACCACCTCGACTTGGAGTCCATCACCGCAGTCAACAATGGCTTGGCTGAATTTAAATCCAACGTTTTCTTCACCTCGCACGACCACGAGTTTGTGCAGACGGTTGCAAACCGTATCATTGAGCTGACACCGGACGGAATGATTGACCGCCGCTGCACCTTCGATGAATATTTGGAATGGAAACAGCAGAATCAGAAATAAGCGACCGGTACATTTGCCCTTAGAGGAAATCTATTTTTCCTCTAAGGGCATTTTTAATAGAAAAGCAGGCGCTTTTTTGTCTAAAATTTTGATGTAAGATTGCAAGTCGTACAAAAGATTCGGTGAACAATAGGAAAAGCTATTGTTTTTCATTTATCAAAGTCGAATAATATGAAGATAGAATCGTGAAAATTTCCGCATAATGATGCGGTTTCAGAAGGTAAGCATAGGGTAATCGGATGATTTTGGCACCCTTTCAGATGTGAGCAGGGTATTGATTATTTTTAAAAATACGTTAAACTATATGATGTTATATATTGTTATAGGAGGCAGAAGGTGAAGCAGAAAGTAAAATACCTCCTGCTGGCACTGGTATCCCTGTGCGCTGCTGTGCGGAATTGTTGTTGCAGCAAACCGAAAGGCGCAGGAGTATCAGCTGAGTGTGTCCACCAGCTTCATTATGGATACGGTGATCGAGCAAAAGCTGTACGGTAGAAACTCGCAGCAGGCAGCAGCAGAAATCGAACGCCGTCTGCGGGAGTATGAACAACAGTATTCGATGTATCTTCCCGACAGCCAAATCAGCCGTATCAATGAGCAGGCGGGCAAGGATTACACCGAGGTGAGCCAACAATGCCTTGTACTTTTGCAACAGGCTATTGCAGTCTCCGCCCAGTCCAACGGGCTGTTTGATATTACCATCGCGCCGCTGACCCGACTGTGGGACATCACCGCCGAGCATCCAAGGGTGCCGCAGCCGCAGTTAGTCGAGCAGGCAAAGCAGTTGGTGGATTACTGCGACATTTTAATCGACGGCAACCGGGTGATGCTGCGCAATCCGGGACAGGCAATCGACCTGGGAGCGGTGGCAAGGGCGCTGCCTGCACCATCATCCGCCAGGTGGCACAGGAATATGAAATCAAGACCGGCTATGTGTCGGTAGGAGGCAACCTGATTGTTTTGGGCAAGGACCCACAGGGGGAGGATTTCCGTTTTGCTATCCGTGACCCGCAGGGGAAGCCTCAGGAATACATCGCGACCCTTTCGTTGACCGGCAGCACCATGGCGACCACCGGTGCTTATGAACGCTGGTTTGAGCAGGATGGAAAACGCTACCACCACATCATCGACCCGCGCACCGGCTATCCGGCAGAATCGGATTTGCTGAGTGTCTCGGTCATCTCGAGGACGGGATGCTGGCAGATTGTATGTCCACGGCGCTGTTTATCGAAGGAAAACAGGCAGCCCTGCAACGGATGCAGGAGGAAGCATACCAGCTGGTCATCGTCGATACCGACGGAAATATCTACTATTCTCCTTCGCTGGAGGGCAATATCCAGCCAAATACCGACAACCAATGGGACTATCACTGGAACTAATGGGAAAGGTGGCAGGAACAATGAACAAGACCGCTGCAAAGGTCAGCCTGATGGGACTGCTGTTTGCTTTGGCAATGACCTTTTCCTATCTGGAAAGTATGATTGTGATTCCCGGGATGCCGCCGGGCATCCGCTTGGGACTTTCCAATCTGGTGACCATGTACTGCGTGTTTTTCTTAGGAAAGGCGGCGGGCTACACGATGGCAGCGTTAAAATCGCTGTTCGTCCTGCTGACGCGCGGCGCAGTCGCCGGAATGTTGAGCCTGTGCGGCGGACTGCTGTCGGTGACTGCCATTTTGCTGGCAAATTTCTGTCCAAAAACAGCTGCACTACCTTTCGCTGAGCGTGGTAGGAGCGGTGTTTCATAATATCGGGCAGCTGATGATTGCTGCCCGATTTTTGGTCAATGTTTTTTATACTATTATATACCGGTGCTCATCCTTGCCGGATTGCTGGTGGGGATCATGACCGGAAAACTATTCACCTGGATAATACCCTATCTTCCCGAACGCTATCGCGGCGGGCTGCACAGCGGCAGAAAAGAGTAAAGGGATTATTATACTGATACACAGGGCGTTCCGGCACAAAGGGACGACCTGCTGTCTGTCTGGAAGGATTCAGGCAAATTATAGAAATGGGGGCTAAAATCGTGTCGAACAATGGTAACAAGACATTGCCGGGTGTGCACGTGCCGCACCACAAGAACACCAATGACAGTGTTCCGCAGGCTATGCCGGTTCCGGCCAAAGGTGTACATCTCCCTGCATATGCACATGGGCGCACCTTGCAATCCTCTGGTAAAGAAAGGGGACTATGTAAAGGTAGGTCAGCTGATTGGTTCTTCGGATGCGTTTATGAGCGCAAGAACCCACTCCGAGCGTATCGGGTACCGTAGAAGCCATCACCACCATGACCACCAGCATCGGTAATGTCGATCAGGTGGTCGTCATCGCTACCGATGGCAAGCAGGAGGTATCCGAGGAGGTACAGCCGCCGGTCGTCAACAACTACCGAGGAATTTTTGGAGGCGCTCAAGTGCTCCGGTCTGGTTGGTCTGGGCGGTGCGGGTTTCCGGCTCATGTCAAGTTTAACCTCAAGGACCTGAATGCAGTGGATACCTTGATCATCAACGCCGCCGAGTGTGAGCCGTACATCACCACCGACCTGCGCACCATTCTGGACAAGTCGGATATGCTGCTCAAGGGTATCAGGCTGTACAGAAATATATGGACATCGGCAAGGTCTATATCGGCATCGAGGACAACAAGCCACAGGCAATCGAAAAACTGCGCAAGGAATACGGCAGTGACTCTAGCATCGAAGTGGTTGCACTCAAAGCGCTGTATCCAAAGGGCGCTGAAAAGGTCATCGCTTATGAAACCTGCGGACGGGTCATCAAGGAAGGTCAGCTTCCTTTCCAGGCGGGTATCATCGTCAGCAACGTCACTTCGATGGCATTTATCGGAGAATATCTGACCACCGGTATGCCGCTGATCACCAAAACTCTGACCATCGACGGTTCTGCTGTCCGCGAACCAAAGAACGTCATCGCTCCAATCGGCGCTCCGTTTAAAGATATCGTCGATTTCTGCGGCGGCTTTACCGAGGAACCTGCCAAGTTGCTGATGGTGGTCCAATGATGGGTACCCCGCTGTTTGACGTCAACTACCCGCTGGTCAAAAAACAATAACGCGCTGCTTGCCTTTGCAAAAGTGGATGTTCCACATTACGAGGAAACCGCCTGCATCCGCTGCGGTCGCTGCGTAAGAGCCTGCCCGATGGGTCTAATGCCTTCGCTGATCGAAACCGCTTTCAAGATGAAGGACGTCGATGAGCTCAAAGCGCTCAAGGTCAACCTCTGCATGGAGTGCGGCTGCTGCTCGTATGTATGTCCGGCAAAACGCCAGCTTGTCGTTACAAACAAATTGTCCAAGCGTCTGATCGCTCCAAAAAATAGGTTGAGGTGAATTGTTTTGAGTAACAAATTGATCGTATCTCCATCGCCGCACATCCGGGACAATGCGACGACCAGCACGATTATGAGGGACGTCCTCATCGGTCTGGCACCGGCTATGATTGCGGCAGTTGTGATCTTTGGATTTAGAGCACTGCTGATGACCGCTGTCTGCGTGGCGGCGTGCATCATTTTCGAATACGGTACCGAGCGCATCCTGGCAGAGAAAACACCATCTCCGACCTGAGCGCAGTGGTGACCGGTGTCATCCTTTCCTTTAACCTGCCGGTTCAGCTGCCGCTGTGGATGGCAGTGGTCGGCTGCTTCTTTGCAATCGTCATTGTCAAGCAGCTGTTCGGCGGCATCGGCAACAACTTTGCAAACCCTGCCATCGCAGCCAGAATCTTCCTGCTGCTTTCCTTCTCTCAGCCGATGACCACCTGGCTTCAGGTAGAGGGTGGAAGAGCTGTACAGGGCGTGTACGGTGCAACCCCTCTGGCGCTGATTTCTGCCGGCGACACCGCCAACCTGCCCAGCGTGATGGAGATGCTGTTGGGTACCCGCGGCGGCTGTATGGGTGCGACCTGCGCCATCGCACTGATTCTCGGCGGCGTTTACATGATTTGGAAAAAGGTCATCACACCGACCATTCCTCTGGCATTCATCGGCGGCGTATTCGTTCTTTCGCTGCTGTTCGGCGTAAACCCTGTTTATGAGCTGCTGGGTGGCGGTCTGATGCTGGGTGCCTTCTTTATGGCAACCGACTACACTACTTCTCCAATTACCGAGAAGGGCAAAATCATCTTTGGTCTGGGCTGTGCGCTGATCACCATGGTCATCCGTGTGTTCGGCTCTTACCCGGAAGGCGTTTCCTACCCATCCTTCTGATGAACATCATCCCTCACATCAACAGAATGGTTCGCAATAAAGCGTTTGAGGTGTGCAGCAGTAATGAATGCAATGAACGAATTTGTAAAACCGACCTTAGTCCCGGCAATCATCTGCCTGGTGATCACAGCGCTGCTTTTCGGTCAGCCATGAGATTACCCAGCCAATCATCCAGAAAATGAGCCCAAAACAGCAGAGCTTGCCCGTGCGGAAGTTCTGGCAGAAGCAGATTCTTTTGAACAGCTGACCGGAGAATTCCCGGAAGGGGTACAGGAGGTTTATGCTGCTGCCAACGGTGTGGGCTACACCGTCACCATTACCTCCAAAGGCTATGCCAGCGACCCGCTGAAGGTCATGGTCGGCATCAAAGAGGACGGTACCATCGAAAAGGTCAAGGTGCTGGCAAACAACGAAACCCCTGGTCTGGGCTCCAAGGTTTCCAATGACGAATTTGTAAACCAGTTTAATGGAATGGGCAGCCCGATGGACGGCTTTGAGGCAATCGGCGGAGCAACTCTCTCCTCCAATGCAATGCGCCGTGCAGTCGAGACCTCCTTCCGTGTCTATGAAATGGTGAAAGGGGGAATAAGGGAAGATGGAAAAATCGAATCTTCAGATCCTGACAAACGGCATCATCAAGGAAAACCCTGTTCTGGTGCTGGTTTTGGGTACCTGTCCGACCATGGCTGTCACCACAATGGCAAAAAATGGTATCGGCATGGGTCTGGCAGCAACCTTTGTTCTGCTGGGCTCCAACATTGTTATCTCTCTGTTAAAAAAGATTATCCCGGATAAAGTGCGTATTCCATGTTACATTGTTGTCATCGCAGGCTTTGTTACTCTGCTGAGTGCTCTGTTGCAGGCGTATGCGACCGACATCTATAACGCGTTGGGTATTTTTTCTGCCGCTGATTGTAGTAAACTGTATCATCCTGGGTCGTGCCGAGATGTTTGCAAGCAAAAACAGCGTGCTCAAATCGGCACTGGACGGCATCGGTATGGGCATTGGATTTACCTTAGCTCTGCTGATTATCGGCTCCATCCGTGAAATCCTGGGCTCCGGCACCTGGTTCGGTCTGCCGGTTACCATCAACCTGTTTGACCCAATCTCGATCTTTGTTCTGGCTCCCGGCGGCTTTTTTGGTTTGGCTGCGTTATTGCACTGCTCAATAAGCTGACTAACGGCAAGGGCGTCAAAAGAAAGAGCTTTGACTGTGCGTCCTGTCCAAATGCTTCCGGCTGCTCCAATGCAGGGAAGGGAGGATGTGAATAATGGAACTGTTTATGAATCTGATGTACATTCTGGTCACCTCCGTTCTGGTAGAGAACGTGGTACTGGCAAAGTTTTTGGGCTGCTGTCCGTTTTTGGGTGTATCGAAAAAACTGGATTCGGCAGTTGGCATGAGCTCGGCAGTTATCTTCGTTATGCTGATGGCTACCGCAGTTACCGGCCAATCTACACCTATCTGCTGGCTCCGCAGGGACTGGATTATTTGCAGACCATCGTCTTCATCCTGGTCATTGCAGCGCTGGTTCAGCTGGTAGAGTTTATCCTGAAAAAATACATGAAACCTCTGTACCGTTCGCTGGGTGTTTACCTGCCGCTGATCACCACCAACTGTGCAGTGTTGGGTTGTACTCTTTTGAACATTGAAAACCATTACGGCTTTGTTGAATCTCTCATCAACGCACTGGGCAGCGGTCTTGGTTTTATGGTTGCAATGGTGCTGTTTGCCGGCGTCAGAAGCAAGATGGAAACAGTGGAATTTCCAAAGAGCTTCCAGGGCATTCCGATCACACTGATTGCGGCTTCTATCGTGTCGATGTCCTTTATGGGATTTGCAAGCGTAGCAGATGGTATTTTTAAATAACGAGAAGGGGACGAGAATATGATGCAAACAATTTTAGTGCCTGTCCTCATCGTTACAGGAACAGGTTTGATTGCGGGACTTTTTGCTGAGCGTAGCCTCAAGTTCTTCGCAGTAAAGGTGGACGAAAAGAGTAACACAGCTCAGAGAGCAGCTGCCGGGCGCCAACTGTGGTGCTTGCGGCTGTGCAGGCTGTGACGAATACGCTTCCAAGATGGCAGCAGGTGAGGCAGAGCCAAACCTGTGTCCGGTCGGCGGTGCAGCGGTTGCAGCCAAACTGGGTGAAATCTTGGGTGTATCGGTCGGCAGCATCGAGCCAAAACGCGCGGTTGTCAAATGCCGCGGTCATTTGCAGACCAGCGAGTATATTATGGATTATGATGGTCCAAAGACCTGTCAGGCTGCCAAACTGCTGTATGACGGCAGAACCAGCTGTAATTTTGCCTGCCTGGGTTATGGTGACTGTACCAGAGCCTGTGAATATGATGCTATCCATATCGTAGACCACATTGCAAAGGTCAACGAGGATCTGTGCATTGGATGCAGCGCCTGTGCAAAGGTTTGCCCGAACTCCATTCTGGAGATTCTGCCAAGAAGCCAGAAGGTTTATGTGACCTGCATGAACCATGAAAAGGGTGCGGACACCAGAAAGGTATGCTCCAACGGCTGTATCGGCTGTAAAAATGTGAGCGCGTCTGCGAATTTGGCGCAATCACCGTTGAGAACAACTGTGCGCATATCGACCCGGAAAAATGTACCAACTGCGGCAAGTGCGCAGAGGGTTGTCAGTTCATTGTATCCACCTCGAAAATTTATAAAAGAATGATAAAAAGGACCCTGCGGGGTCCTTTTTTATTATTTTGAAAAATCCACAAAAAAAAAGGCTTGCAAGTAAAAAGATTATGCTATACTTGAGTAGGGAACACAGCCATTCTAAAGGCTGTTCTTTGAACAGATTTGGTGAATTTCAAAAGTGTTTCCTTTACGCAGAAGAAATGGAGGAAATGGAAAATGACCGTAAACGAAAAGATTGCAAAGATTCGGGAACGGATGGCGGAAAATCATATCGACGCTGTCATCGTTCCAAGTGCAGACCCGCACATGAGTGAATATTACTCGGAACACTGGAAGACCCGCGCATGGCTTTCCGGTTTCACCGGTTCTGCCGGCAGCTTTGTTATCACCCAGTCGGTCGCCGGTCTGTGGACTGACGGCAGATATTATGTTCAAGCCGAAAAACAGCTCTCCGGCAGCGAGGGCGTCCTCTTTAAAATGAACGAGCCGGAAACTCCCAAGATTCATGAATATCTTGCAAAAGAGTTGCCGGAAAATGCAGTGGTCGGAATCAATGGTCAGCTCTTCTCGGTGGCTTATGTCAAAGAGATGCAGAAGGCTTTTAAAAAGAAAAATATTCAAATTGACAACCAGGTCGACTACGCCAACGACCTGTGGGAAGATCGTCCGGCTGAAAGCGCGACCGCAGTGTACAACCTGCCGGTAAAATACGCCGGAAAATCTGCACAGCAGAAGATTGAAGAGCTGCGCAGCAAGCTGGAAGCAGCAGGAGCAGAGGCAATCTTTGTCAACGCGCTCGATGGCATTGCATGGCTGTACAACATCCGCGCCAATGATGTTGCCTGCACTCCGGTAGCAGTCGCTTACGCTTATGTTTCCAAAGAAAACGCCATCCTCTTCACCAATACCGCAAGGGTAGACGCAGATGTTCTGCGGGTACTTTCGGAAAATGGCATCACCATGCGTCCATACGAGGATGTATTTGAATATGCAGCCAACATCAAACATCAGCAGGTTGTTCTGTGTGACGAAAGGGAGCTGAACTTCAGCCTGTACCACACATTAGCAAACAACAGCAATCTGACTCTGGTGGAAGGCGACGACCCAATTAAACTGATGAAAGCCATCAAGAACGAGGTCGAAACCAAGAACACCTATGAGGCTTACCTGCAGGACGGTATTGCAGAAGCAGAATTTTACGGCTGGCTGTTTGAAGCACTGGAAAAGGGCGAGACCATCACCGAGTACCAAGCTTCCCAAAAACTCTACTCCTTCCGTGAGCAGAGAGAAAACTTCAAGGGCGACAGCTTCACTGCCATCCTTGCTTACCGCGATAACGCTGCCATGATGCACTATGCACCAAAGGCAGAAGGCTCGGCAGTCATCAAATCGGAGCACTTCCTGCTCAACGACAGCGGCGGTCAGTATTTTACCGGTACCACCGATACCACAAGAACCTTTGCAATGGGTGAGCTGACCGATGAGGAGCGCCGCGATTACGATTGTACTCAAGAGCGTGATTGCAATGAGCACCGCTGTCTTTAAAGAAGGAATGACCGGTTATGGCCTGGACATCCTGTGCCGTGAAGGTCTGTGGAAGTACGGTCTGGACTACCGCTGTGGCACCGGTCACGGCGTAGGCTATATGCTCAACGTCCATGAAGGTCCACAGAGTTTGGGCGATCGCACAACCAAGCTCCAGCCGGGTATGGTCCTGACCATCGAGCCGGGTATCTACACCGAAGGAAGCCACGGCATCCGTACCGAAAACACCGCAGTGGTTGCAATGGGTGAAAAGACCGAGTACGGTCAGTTCTACCATTTTGAAACCTTTACCGTTGTTCCGATTGACACCACCCCGCTGAAGCTGGAAATGATGACCAACGAGGAAATCGAGTGGCTCAATGCTTTCAACCAGCATGCATACCAGACGGTTGCACCACATGTCAGCCCAAGAGCAGAACAGTGGCTGAAGAAAGCAACTGCTCCAATCAGCAAATAGTCCTGACTCCATCGTTTTCAGTCAGACCCTTTCGAAAAAGGAAGGGTCTGACTTTTTCTATGGAAGGACAGTCAGGATATGGGAAAAAGATGCGTGAAAATAAATAGTAAAGTTGCACAAATGACAATCCAATACGGGATATGATATAATATAGAATAGGGAAAATATAAAAGCATGATACTTTTGATAGCAGATGCTTTCATCTCGATGGGATTCTAAACGGGAATAAAGAAAAAGATGAGAGAAAATTTGAACGAAATTTTGAGCAAAATGACAAATATTGCACTTGAATTTTGACAAAGTATTTAAAAAATGATTTGATGTGGTATAATTACTAACGAAAATTGAAAGATTGTTATTTTAATATATTTTTGGAGGAAAATTCATCGAACAGGTATTGCAGATTGAAAAAATAGAACAGGTTCTGATCCTGTTTGGAAATGCGGACCAGAACGCAAAAATTATTGAAGAGCATTTTGGCGTGCATCTTGTCTGCCGCGGCACCGAGGTGAAAATCACCGGCGAAAGCGAGGCGGTTTCCAAAGCGCAGCGCACAGTGGACACCCTGCTTGCGATGATTGCAAAGGACGGGACCCTGTCGGAACAGAATGTCCGCTATGTGATTACATTGGTGGAACAGGGCAGCGAGCAGAGCATGGTGCAGATGAACAACAGCTGCATCGCAGTGACCGTCAAGGGCAAGCCGGTCAAGCCCAAAACGCTGGGACAGAAAAAAATATACCGATGCAATCCAGAACAACACCATCACCTTCGGCATCGGGCCTGCAGGTACCGGTAAAACCTATCTTGCAGTGGCAATGGCAGTGCGTGCCTTCCGCGATGAGCAGGTCAGCCGCATTATCCTCACCCGTCCGGCGGTGGAAGCAGGGGAAAAACTGGGCTTTCTGCCGGAGATTTGCAGGACAAGGTGGACCCATATCTGCGCCCATTGTATGATGCGATGTTTGACATGATGGGCCCGGAAAATTTCAGAGAAATATGGAAAAGGGCTGCATCGAGGTGGCACCGCTGGCATATATGCGCGGTCGAACACTGGACGATTCTTTTTTATCATTCTGGATGAAGCGCAGAACACCACCCGGGAACAAATGAAGATGTTTTTGACCCGATTGGGCTTTAACTCAAAGGCAATCGTAACCGGCGACGTCACCCAGATCGACCTGCCCAACGCAGGGCGCTCGGGACTGATTGAAGCGGTGAAGGTGCTGAAGAATATCGACGATATTGCCATCATGCGCCTGACCGAAAAGGACGTTGTCAGACATAAATTGGTGCAGGATATTATTACAGCATATGAAAGGTATCATAATAAGGAGGCTCGCAGATAGAGTATGGATGGAGTAAAAGTTTCAATTTCGAATAAACAGAAGGCAGTTAAAATTCCGACCGGCATCCGCTTGCTGGTCAGACGTTGTTGCAGCGCCGTATTGACCATGGAGGATTTTCAGGGTGCGGCAGAGGTCAGCGTCAGCTTTGTGGACAACGAGCAGATTAAGCAGCTCAACAATGAGTTCCGCGACAAAAACACCGCGACCGATGTTCTTTCCTTCCCGTTGGGAGAAAACGGCGTCTATGATTACAACAATGAAACCGGCGCTTATATGCTGGGCGACATCGTCATCTCGGTGGAACGTGCCATCGAGCAGGCACAGATGTACGGACATTCGCTGCGCAGAGAGATCGGCTTTTTGACAGTACACTCGATGCTGCATCTGTTGGGCTATGACCACGAAGGCAGCAACCTGGAGGCGCTGCGGATGCGTGAGAAGGAAGAGTTGGTACTGACCAAACTGGGTCTGCAAAGAGATATGAGCTTTGTGGGCGAAGAAGATGTACAGGAGTAATCTTTTTTTCGTCCTTTGCAGCGGCAGGCAGCGGGATTTTGCAGGCGATTCGGCAGGAACCACACCTGCGCTTTCACCCGATGGCAGCTGCCTTTGTGCTGTACTTTCAAAGATACTTTACTTTGGAGCGGTCGGAGCTGGCGCTGCTGATTTTGACCATCGCGTTGGTGATTTCGGCGGAGCTTGTCAACACCGCAATCGAACGAACGGTGGATTTGTGCTGTCCGCAGCGCAATCCACTGGCAAAGCTGGCAAAGGATGCGGCAGCAGGAGCGGTACTGGTTAACGCCATCGCTTCGGTGGGAGTCGGATTATTTTTGTTTGGGAAACCGCAGGTGCTTCGCCGGTTGATGCAGGAGATTTTCTCCTCGCCCACCCGAACGAGTGTGCTGCTGATAGCGGTAGTGTGTGCAGGATGTTTTGTTCTCTTTTTACCGACCGCAGTAAAACGAAAATAAGGATTGTTGAAAGAAACGAAAGGCAGGATATACATGACAAGATCGGCATTTGTTGCCATTGTAGGAAAAACCGAATGTGGGCAAATCTTCTTTGCTCAACCTCCTGGTGGGGAGAAAAATCGCCATTATTTCGGATAAGCCGCAGACCACCCGCACCCGTATCACCGGTGTTTTGACACAGGACGAGGTGCAGCTGGTCTTTATCGACACCCCGGGGACTGCACAAACCAAAGAACAAGCTGGGCGATTACATGGTCAAGCAGGTGACCGATTCGGTGGGCGACGTGGACTGTGCTGTTTTGTCGCCGACCCGTTTGGCGACATCACCGAGTCGGAGCTTGCTCTGATTGAAAATATTAAGGAACTGCATCTGCCTGCTATTCTGGTCATCAATAAAATCGATGCGCTGGCAAACAAAGAAGATATGGTCAAAAAATGGTTGCCATCTCCAAGCTGTATGACTTTGAGCAGGTGGTTCCTATCAGTGTCCGTGAGAAGGACGGACCGATCTGCTGCTTTCGCTGATTCAGCAGCAGGCACAGGAAGGACCACACTTTTTCCCAAATGATACCCTGACCGACCAGCCGGAGAAGGTGATCGTGGCAGAAATCATCCGCGAAAGGTCCTGCGCAATATGCGCGATGAAATTCCGCACGGAACCGCAGTGGTCATCGAGCGGATGCGGGAGCGGGAAGGCAAGGACATCATGGATATTGATGCCACCATCCTGTGTGAAAAATCCAGCCACAAGGGCATGATCATCGGCAAAAAGGGAGCGATGCTCAAAAAAATCGCCAGCGAGTCCCGCACCGAAATCGAATCCTTCTGGAAAGCCGGGTCAATTTGCAGTGTTGGGTCAAGATTCGTGAGGATTGGAGAAACAGCGAATTTTCCATCCGCGACACGGGCTTTAATTAAAATATCCCGACTGCAAAAAAGAGAAAATCTGGGCATACTGATTTCTGTAAAACAATTTACAGGAGTGGTTGCCATGAGAAGACAAAGAACGCCTTGCTGCATGGATGCAGTTTGAACAAAAAGCGGAACGGTTGCCGATTATCTAAACTACTGCGCACAGATTGACAGAGAAGGGACAGGGACAGA
>VOFE01002413.1_pt1 | contig 66001 bp, 99 predicted proteins | sample 5384071 | NCBI WGS metagenome assembly VOFE01 (sample SAMN12384724, study PRJNA508395) | human gut metagenome | isolation source: healthy gut D | host: Homo sapiens
AAAATTCTTCCATACCTTCGAAACTTTGCGCTTGCAAATGCAAGGCGATAGCGGAACTGTCTTTTTCTGTCATCAGGCTACTTTTCACCCTAAAGCTTCTTGAAATTTGCTGCAAAGATAATAATAGTTGATGTATTGAATACGTACATATTTGTTTTCCGGATTCAGATCGAGTGCTTGCTCATAATATTTTAGTGCTTGTTGATTCTTGGCTAATGACCGGCAGCATTCGGCTGCCTCAATGTATGCACGGGTATTGGCTGTATCGTTGGCTATGATTTCCTGATAAGTGGAAAGTGCTTCCGCGTTCAGTCCAAGTCCCCGTTGTGCTTTACCTTTTTGCAAGAGTAGGGGAATGGTGGTTTTTTCTTTGGCGATGAGAATGAGTGCTGTCTCATAATCGTAGTCTGCTATTGCTTCCTGGAAGATGACACCGGATGCTGTGGCAATGACAAATGATAAGGCGCCCAGACCGAATATCTTGATTGAATCAAGGGTTAAGAACTCGGATGCTTGCGTAGAAGCACCTACTGTCAAACCAAGCAGAATAGTAATCGTATCAATCAGCGGACCACTGGCTGTGTTTGCCAGACGACGTGTGTACACTCCACTTTCTTTCAGTAAATTTCCGAAGAACAGCATACCCAACAGAGGCAGACCGGAAGGTACAAGGAAATGTGGTCAGTAACAAACCGATAATCGGGAACATTACTTTTTCCGTATGTGAAACCACACGGGGAGGTTTCATACGGATAAGACGTTCATTTTTACTGGTCAGCCAACGCATAATAGGCGGCTGTATCACCGGTACTAATGCCATATATGAGTAGGCGGATACCGCAATGGCACCCATCAAGTTAGGAGCTAGCTTGGAAGAGAGGAAGATTGCCGTCGGGCCATCTGCACCACCGATGATACCGATTGCACCAGCCTGCATCGGGTCAAATCCTATGGCAAGGGCAATCATATAAGCACCGAATATACCGAATTGGGCTGCTGCACCAACCAACATTAATTTGGGGTTCGATATCAAAGCAGAGAAATCCGTCATGGCACCGATACCCAGGAATATGAGTGGCGGGTACCAACCGGAGGTTACTCCCTGGTACAGAATATTAAGTACGGAACCTTCTTCATAGATACCGACTTTCAATCCGGCTTCCATATTGAAAGGTATATTACCAATCAGCATACCGAAACCGATAGGAATTAATAGCATCGGCTCAAATTCCTTGGCTACAGCCAAGTATATGAAAAACAAACCTACCAGAAGCATTACCACATGTCCTACCGTTGCATTGGCAAAACCTGTATAAGTCCAGAAGTCGGCAAGGTTGTTTCCTAAAAAGTTTATAAAATCTCCCATATTATTCAATAATTACGAGGTCATTACCTTCAAGAACAGAGTCTCCCTTGTTTACATTGATGGCAGTAATCTTACCGTCTTTATCTGCATTGATATTGTTTTCCATCTTCATGGCTTCCAGAATGATGATAACTTGTCCCTTCTTTACTGTATCGCCGACATTTACTTTGATATCGAGGATTACACCGGGAAGCGGAGATTTTACACCTGACTTGCCGGTAGAAGCAGCGGCCGTTTTTACTACCGGAGTAGCAGGAGCAGCAGGAGCGGATGTGGCTGCCGGACGTGCTACCGGTTTAACGACTACCTTCGGTGCTTTCTCCATTTCTACTTTGTAGTGTGTACCGTTCACTTCTACGTGAGCGATGTTGTCTTCAATATCTCCAATGGTTACTTTATATGAGTTACCGTTGATTTTATATTTATATTCTTTCATCGTTTTATTTTATTATGGGTGACTTACTTTTTGTGAGGAGTCTCACGCAACGTATAAATCTTTGAACTCCACGGTGAGTAACTGCGTTTTACACGGGTAATGGTAAGTATCGTGTCTTCCACATCGTGTACATCGCTTTGGAATTCGTGCATGGCCATTGAAATGGCAGCAAAAACTTCTCCCGGAGCCTGCCCCAGTTGTTTCTCTTTTGCTTCTTGTTTATCAGTAATACCTTTAGCTTTCATAGCATTGCGTTTGCTGAGGTTAACTGATATTTTACCTATAATCTTGAAGGAGATGAACTAGAGAATATCAGCCCGCAGAATACAACGCTCATGGCAGAAATAGCCATACCGATACCTACGCTGTCATGCTCTTCGAATTTTTCCATTTTGGCATTGCTGTCGATAGTCTTGTTGTTGGTACTCGGAGTGACATATTTATCTTCGCTTCCACCCTTTACTTCCCATTGGTCGGCTGCATCACTGACACGGGCATAGGATTGGTTGGCTTTTAAAGTACCGGCAGGCACTATGACTTGATCAAGCAATTTCTTGCCGGAATCATACAACCCAATCCAGTTGGCATTTGTGGCATCCAGTTTGAAGTTCGTATGAAATGTACCGCGTCTTGGTTCTCCATCAGCCCAGAAAAGTGCATGCTGACGTGGTTTTATGAGTGTCAGAACGTCACCTTTGGGAATGAAATAACTGGCAGTATCACCCGGCTGGCTGCTGAATTTCAGATAGCAACCTGCAAGGTCGGCGCTGCCGTATGATCTGTTGAATATTTCAATCCATGCGCTGTGCAAGCCGTAATCATCCTGATAATTGCTTTCGTTGTTGACCAGCACTTCATTCAGCAGCAGTTTGTTGTTCGATTTCTGTTCTTTGCAAGAAGAGCAAAAGCCTAACACCAGCATCAATGAAAGGAATATTCCGATTTTGGTTTTGTTCATAATCGTTCTTGTTTTAATGTGAAAAGTTTGATTACAACGGAATATTACCATGCTTCTTAGCTGGGTTAGTCAATTTCTTGGTTTGCAACTGTTGCAGGGCACGAATGATGCGGAAACGTGTGTTACGCGGTTCGATCACATCATCAATGTAACCATATTTAGCTGCATTATAAGGATTAGCAAACAGTTTCGTGTATTCTGCCTCTTTTTCTGCAAGGAACTGAGCCGGATTTTCCTGTTCTTTTGCTTCACGTGCGTACAATACTTCTACTGCGCCGGCACCACCCATTACAGCGATTTCAGCTGTCGGCCAAGCGTAGTTCATGTCACCGCGGAGCTGCTTACAGCTCATTACGATGTGAGAACCACCGTAGGATTTACGCAATGTAATCGTTACCTTGGGTACAGTAGCTTCACCATAAGCATACAGCAACTTAGCACCATGAAGGATAACGCCATTGTACTCCTGGCCGGTTCCCGGAAGGAATCCCGGAACGTCTACCAATGATACGATAGGAATATTGAAAGCATCGCAGAAACGAACGAAGCGTGCACCCTTACGAGATGCGTTGCTGTCGAGCACACCTGCCAGATACTTCGGCTGGTTGGCAACGATACCTACGGACTGTCCGTTGAAACGGGCGAAACCGATAATGATATTCTTTGAATAATCTTTCTGGATTTCGAGGAACTCACCATTATCTATGATAGCGGCAATTACCTCGTACATATCATACGGCTTGTTCGGGCTATCGGGGATGATTTCATTCAGAGAATCTTCCAGACGGTCGATAGGATCGGTGCAATCTACGTAAGGAGCTTCTTCCAGGTTGTTCTGAGGAATGTAGCTCAACAGTTTGCGAATCAGGTCGAAACCTTCTTCTTCTGTTTTGGCGGTGAAATGAGTCACGCCCGATTTAGTAGAGTGAACGCTCGCGCCACCGAGGTTTTCCTGGCTTACGTCTTCACCGGTTACAGTCTTAACTACCTTCGGACCGGTAAGGAACATATAAGAAGTACCTTCCATCATCAATGTGAAGTCAGTCAGTGCCGGAGAATAAACGGCACCACCGGCACAAGGACCAAAGATACCGGAAATCTGTGGATGACACCCGAAGCAAGTATATTGCGCTGGAAGATTTCAGCATAACCTGCCAAAGCGTTAATTCCTTCCTGGATACGTGCACCACCCGAGTCGTTGATACCGATACAAGGAGCACCCATTTTCATAGCCTGATCCATAATCTTACAGATCTTCAGTGACATCGTTTCTGACAGTGAACCGGCAGAAACTGTAAAGTCCTGTGCGAACAGATAAACCAGACGACCTTCGATCGTACCGCAACCGGTTACTACACCGTCACCGGGATAGTGTTTCTTTTCCATGCCGAAGTTGGTGCATCTGTGCTCTACGAACATGTCCATTTCTTCGAAACTACCTTCGTCGAGAAGCATGGCTATGCGCTCGCGAGCTGTATATTTACCTTTTTCGTGTTGCTTCGCAATTGCTTTTTCACCGCCTCCGATACGTGCTACGGCACGGCGTTCAATAAGCTCTTTAATTCTTTTCAAGTTGATTACTCATGAATTTATATTCTTTAAGTGTTTATACAATTTATGATTTGATGATTTTACAGTCTTGCTTATTCCGGTTTCTCGCAAAGCTCAGTCAGGACACCGAGAGTTGACTTCGGATGCAGGAATGCAATGTTCAGACCTTCTGCACCTTTGCGGGGAGCTTTGTCTATAAGGCGGATACCTTTTTCTTCGACTTCGGCAAGCGCACCGGCCACTCCGTCTTCAACGGCGAATGCGAGATGATGCATGCCACCGTTACCGTTGTTCTTTTCGATGAACTTGGCAATTGTGCTTTCGGGAGAAGTAGGTTCCAACAATTCGATCTTTACATCGCCCACTTTCAGGAAAGCGGTTCTAACTTTCTGATCTTCCACTGTTTCAATGTTGTAACACTTCAGACCTAATACATTTTCGTAGTAAGGAAGGGCTTCTTCAATGCTTTTTACAGCAATGCCCAGATGCTCAAGGTAACCGAACATCGAATTATTGAGGTTCCGAATTCGATCAGGACACAGCTACGCGATGCTTCTTGTGTGAGATGTTCGAGCATATCGCCAAAGACTTCTTCTGCCTTTTCTTTGTTGGTCGAAAGCGACTCATCTAGAAATTCACCTTCGCTATATACTACGCAATGTTTCACTAAAGAGGAGGGAAGCCACTTTTTCGCTTTGCGGATGGCAGCAAGCAGGCGTGCCACAGGTCTGCCGTCTTCTGTTGCCACTATTAATAAAGGAGTATACCCGGAGTCGCTTCATAAATCTGAAATAACTCTTTGGAATGGAAGGCGTTTTTTCCGGGCAATTCAGGAATGTCCTTCCCATGATAATATGTGGTTAGTTTAAGTGGCATCTAGGTACAAATTTACACTTTTTATTCTTTATTCAACAACAAAACAGAGATTTTGTTGGAACTGCCTGAAGTAAAGTACAATATATCTTTGCATATTTAATGGAAAAAATGTATTTTATAGGAGAAATATGGTATGAAAAGTGAGTACGTATTAAAATTAGGTTCGTCTTAAATTAAGATTATAATCGAATAGTTTTTGCAAAACAACGAGAATTAATATTAACTTTAAATTAGAACGAATGAGATGTAATGCATTTGTTGAAGCATGGAAGAATCATCATAGACGCGCTTCCATGATTTTAGGGCTGTCTTTATTGTCTGCCCCTCTGTCATACGCTGTTTATGCAGAAGATGGAGTTTCTAATACTATGGTGCAAGTTGTCACACAAACGAAAACTGTGAAAGGAACTATCATTGATGAAAGCGGGGAGCCGCTGATTGGAGTTTCTATCGTTGTGAAAGGAACAAGTACAGGTACGATTACCGATTTTAACGGTAACTTCTCTATCGATCTTCCGGCGGGAAGAAAAGAACTGGTCATTTCTTATATCGGTTACAAAGAACAAACGGTGACAGTGACGGGCAACGGACCGGTCAATGTGAAAATGGTTTCGGACACACAGGCATTGGATGAAGTGGTTGTTGTGGGTTACGGTACGATGAAAAAACGCGATTTGACAGGAGCTATCACTTCTGTAAAAAGTGAAGATGTAGTGATGAATCCAAGTTCAAATCCGATGCAGGCTTTACAAGGTAAGGTGGCAGGATTGGATATTACGCGTGAATCGGGACAGGCCGGTTCGGGAGTAAAGATGCAGTTGCGTGGTAACCGGTCATTCCAGAAGGATTCCGGAAATCCTTTATTTATAATTGATGGTATGCCGGGGGATTATTCTACATTGAATCCGAATGATATTGAAAGCATTGAAGTTTTAAAAGATGCTTCTTCGACAGCTATTTACGGTTCACGTGGTGCTAACGGTGTTATTTTAATTACTACTAAAGGTGGTAAGGAAGGCAAAGCAATTGTTAATTTTAATGCATACGTAGGTGTAAACGGCTGGTCAAGGACTCCGGAGATGCGTAGTGGAGAAAGTTATATACAAACCTTGAGAGATGCATCTGTTGGTGCTGGCGATGGACGTTGGAGTTCGGTTGCTGATGATAAAAATCTGTTTACTACTGATGCTGAATGGAGTGCACATCAAAATGGCCAATATATAGATTGGGTGGATGCTTTGTTGAAAACCAGTGTAACACAGAATTATTCTGTTTCTGTGGCTGGTGGAACGGAAAAGACAAAGGCATATTTTTCTCTGAACTTCTCTAATGAGGATGGGCAGTTTGCACAAGATAGCTATAAACTTTATTCATCTAAAATCCGGGTAGATCATAAGATTAAAAAGTGGATGAAGGTGGGCATTGATGCTCAACTGTCTTATGTACATCAAAATAAAGCTGATTCTGATTTACAGACTTTGATGGCGTCAAATCCTCTTTGATCGTTGTATAATGAAGATGGAAGCATCAATCCGCAACCTGTTGCCGATCCTTCATCTACAGTATATAATTATCTTTTAAATGAGGATAAAAGTTTGTACCGCAATCAGGCTCAAAACCTTAAGGTCTATTTTAATCCTTACTTGGAAATCACTCCTCTTAAAGGGCTGACTTTTATTACTCGTGCTGGTGCTAGTTTGGGATATTCACGTAGTAACACTTTCACAGGAGAGGGGTCTGTTCAATGGTATAAGGCAAATCAAACGGCAGACGGCATTAAGGCGCAAGTTAAGGACAACCGTTCGTATAATTATAAGTGGGAAAATATACTTACTTACAATTTCCAAATTAAGAAAGTGCATGATATAACTCTTACTGCAGTTACATCTTGGAATCACAATCGTAGCGATGTCACTACTTTGTATCAAAAAGGTGTTTCTGATAATAAATTCTTATGGCATAATATTCTTGATGGTAATTCCGCAACTTCGGGAAGTACTTCTTATAGTATGTCTAAGGGGATGGGATATGTCGGCCGTTTGAACTATTCATATATGGGTAGGTATTTATTTGCTGCATCTGTCCGCCATGACGGCTCTTCCAGACTGGCAGAAGGTAATAAATGGGATACTTTCCGGCTTTTTCTTTGGGATGGAGAATTTCTGATGAAAAAATTTATGGAGAGTACGACTAACTGGTTGAGTAATCTGAAAATTCGCTTCGGATATGGTGTTACGGGTAGTACAGCGGGTATTGATCCGTATTCGTCTGCTGCATCATTGGATGCTACTGCTGTAAATATGATATTAGGAGGTGTTCTGACGCCGATTTATAAATTCTCACAGAATATTCCGAACTATTTGCTTACATGGGAAAAGTCGTATAACACGAATATTGGTATTGACGCTGCATTCTTAAATAATCGCATTGATGTCAGTATGGAATATTATAATACAAAAACAAAAGATGTTATATGGAACAAGGCACTTCCTGTTATTAATGGAGCATTCTCCCCGGATGGCGGACCTAAAGCGAATTATACTACTAATTTAAATATGTGTGAGACTAGCAATAAAGGTTTTGAGTTGGCTCTTAATACACGTAATATTATAACAAAGAACTTTACCTGGAGTTCAAGTGTAACTTTCAATCATAATAAAGAGAAAATAACCAAATTGTCCGGTGGAGATTCAGATGTGCTTAATAATGGTGACACCGGTTATGCATTGGCATTGGGAGAAGCTATTAACTCTTATTATCATTATAAGTTGGATGGTGTATGGCAAAAAGGTGAGGAAACTGATGCGGCGGTATTTGGTGCTGCACCTGGTGATTTGAAAATCAATATACCTAATTTAGTAAAAGAATCTGATGGTAGATTCTATAAAATAGATGAAGAAACGGGTAGTGCTGCTGTGGATGAAAATGGTAATGTTATTTATTACACTTCTGATAATAAATATACTCCAAGTGATGCAGATTATCAAATTCTGGGTCACAACTCTCCGGATTGGTCTTTAGGATTCCAGAATAATTTTACCTGGAAGGATTTTGATTTAAGTGTGTTTGTTTATGCACGTTACGGACAGATGTTTGCTTATGATATGTTGACGTCTTATGACCCGAAGGGTATACGTAACTTCCCGACCTATTTCAATTATTGGACTGAAAACAACCCCTTCAAATGATTTTCCTGCCGCCAATGCTAATAAAGGTCTCGAACAATATACGGGATATTACGCATTACGCTATGTAGACGGTTCGTTTATAAAGATTAAGAACATTACATTGGGATATAGTCTGCCGAAATCTATCTTAAAATCAGCCGGTATAGAGAAGTGTCGTTTCTATGCTACCATTACAAATCCGTTTGTATTTGCGAAAAGCCATTTGCTGAAAGACTATGATCCGAAATGAATGGTTCTCTGAAGTATCCATTGACCAAACAATTTGTATTTGGTGTAAATGTTACATTCTAGTTTTTCACTAAAAAAGTATTGAAATGAAAAGTACAATCTATAAAATAGCAGCGCTTACATTCGCTGTGGCTTCAATGTCTGCCTGCTCGCTTGATGAGTATAATCCAAGCCAAAAAACAGGAGATGAAATTCTTGCAACGTTCGATGGGCTTAAAGGATTACAGTCTTATTGTTATTCATCACTTTACGGGCAGTTATTCAGTGTCTATGATTTCTTGTCTGTGGCTGAAGGTGGTACGGACTGCTGGATAACTCCTGCCGGTAATCCGGATTATGCCAAGCAGGTGATTTATTATGATGGTTTAGCTACGAATACGAATGCTACAAATAAATTATTCGGTCAGGCTTATTCTATGATCGGTAATTGTAATGCAGTAGTAAACAGGGCTGAATTACTAACGGATGGCAATGAAAAAGATATAACGACTTTAGTGGCTGAAGCCCGCTGTCTTCGTGCGTTTTATTATTCCATATTGGTGAATACGTATGGGAATGTAACGTTAACATTGGAAGAATCGTCTCAAGATCCTATTTTGACTCCGCAGCGTAACTCTATTGAAGAACTATATACGCAGATAATTGATGATTTGAAATTTGCGGCCAATAATCTTGAAGATACTCCTTATGATAATAATCGTGCGCGTGTGACTAAGAAAACCGCGTTAGGACTTTTGGCTCGCGTTTATGCTCAAGGTGGTGGCGAATATGGGCTGACAGAAGAGGGAGTATCTTATTGGCAACGTGCTAAAGAAGTGGCAGAGGACATGATTTTAGCGTATGGTGACTGTCTGTATGATGATGTGGAAGATGTTTGGGCTCCGGCAAATAATCGAAATAATAAAGAAGCTTTATTTATTGCTGCCGGTCCGGATGCTACGAATTTGGAGAACTGGAATGCTGGAACACAATGTAATAACAACTTTACTTATATGTATCCAAAGCCAAATACTCTCACTATTTATCCTACTCCGGATAATCAAAATTATTGGTATGGACGTACTAATAATAATACGTTGGCACCTTCCAAATATTTGCTGGATTGTTTTGATGCTGATTATGATAAGCGGTGGGAAGTAACCTTTACTACGGCTTTTGTACAGTTTTCTGCCGTACAGTCAGGAGGTAGTTATTTATTTACTAATAAGAAGCAGACATTGGATGATGGTACAAAACCAAAAATTGGAACAAAACATGGCGTAAATGATAATATTAGTTCATTTACAATTCTTACTCAAAATATAATCGATACTTATGGATTGGATGCAAAATTCCATAATGAGTATATTTATCCTTATGGTGATTTGAATTATACATATTATGATGGAACTTGGGCGCCCAAAAATGATAGCCAAGGTTTGGCCGAAAGGTGAAAATAGCGGTGATCCTTCCAAATTGCAGGAAGTGAAGAACCCCTATGTGATACCTTACCCTGTAGCTGAAGATGATGATAGAATCTGTTTCTACTTATCAAAGGAAAGACTTTCGGATGCGGAGAAAGCGAAACGTAGATATTATGTAATCAATATTGATGATTTGTTTGATAACGGACAATATCGTAAAACAGATATAAAAAGTTACTAATGACAAAAATATGTACCCTGGTTTCAACAAATACAATTGGTTGTCGGAAGATTCATATAGTAGCAATTTGCAACGTAAGACAGGTGATGTGTTCATTATGCGTATGGCTGAAGTATATCTGATTGCAGCTGAAGCTAACCAACAATTAGGAAATGGCGGAAAAGCTGCTGAATATTTAAATGTACTGAAAAAGCGTGCCGCTCGCAATGATGCATCTTACAATGCTATGAAATTGAGTAATGCTACACAGGATGATGTTATGGACGAATATGCTCGTGAATTATGTGGAGAATATCAACGTTGGGTATTGATGAAGCGTCACAAAGATTCTTTTAAACAACGTCTTGCTGTTGGTAATCCTCGTGCAGCTGAAAATTTTGATGAAAACAAGCATTATTTGCGTCCGATTTCTTTTTAACTTCTTGAGTCAGATTGATAATGCAGAAGAATATGGAAACAATGGGTATTAGTACTCTTACAGATTAAATTTAGATTAAAAGGGGATATGTCGTGATGATATGTCCCTTTTTTTCTATATCTTTGTGTAATCGAACAGAACTTTTAAAAAGCGGAACTATGTTAGAAGAAATTTTAGCTTACAACAAGCAATTTGTTGAGAACAAGGGATATGAAAAGTATATTACCAATAAATATCCTGATAAGAAAATAGCTATTCTTTCCTGTATGGACACCCGACTGACTGCTTTGCTTCCAGCCGCATTAGGAATTAAGAATGGCGATGTAAAAATGATAAAAAATGCAGGTGGCGTTATTTCCCATCCTTTCGGTAGTGTGATTCGTAGTTTGCTCGTTGCTATTTTTGAGTTGGGTGTGGAAGAAATAATGGTGATTGCTCACTCCGATTGTGGAGCTTGCCATATGCACAGCGAAGAAATGCTCGAAAAAATGAAAGCACGCGGAATCAATCCGGATTATATTGACATGATGCGTTTCTGCGGAGTTGACTTTCATTCGTGGCTGGATGGTTTCGAAGATACGGAAAAGTCGGTGAGAGGAACTGTCGATTTTATCGTACGCCATCCTTTGATCCCGTCAGACGTGAAGGTCTATGGATTTATTATTGATTCTACGACCGGGGAATTAACGCGGATTGTATAGATAATTAGATAGATAGGTAAATAGGTAAATGATGCTTTTTTAATGGCCCCTAAATATAGTGACGCCATTCTTATTGTGTAGTGTCGCTATGTCTGGAGGATAGTGACGCTATTTTGAAGACAAAAAAATAAGGCAGCTTTTTATCGGCTGCCTTTATCTTTTTACGGTTATATACTTTCTTTGACTGGTGCACTCGTTTGTGACAAATAGGGTGTCCGTACATCTCAATTTCTGCCTCACGGCTAGCTTTACGATTCGCTTTAACGTAATCGTCTTGTGTAATTCGTTTTTTCATAATGAATATATTTCTCTCAAAGATACAATATATGTTCATAGATATCAATTTTATTTCCTATTACGCTCGGTTTGCGCTATCTTTGCATACATAAATTAAATGAAAACGGAAATAATATGGAAAATTTCAGTGAATTAATAAAGAACCGTCGCAGTATGCGGAAGTTCACCGATGAAGAACTGACACAAAATCAGGTTGTTACGTTGATGAAAGCAGCTTTGATGTCTCCTTCTTCCAAACGTAGCAATAGTTGGCAGTTTGTAGTGATTGATGATAAGGAGGTATTGAAAGAACTGTCTCATTGCAAGGAACAGGCCTCTTCATTCATCGCCGATGCAGCTTTGGCAATTGTCGTAATGGCCGATCCGTTGGCCAGCGATGTCTGGATTGAAGACGCTTCCATTGCTTCCATCATGATACAGTTGCAGGCCGAAGATCTCGGCTTGGGAAGCTGCTGGGTGCAGGTACGCGAACGTTTCACCGCTACAGGAATGCCTTCAGATGAGTTTATCCATGGAATTCTGGATATACCCTTACAACTTCAGATTCTTTCCGTAATTGCTATCGGGCATAAAGGGATGGAACGTAAACCATTCAACGAAGAACATCTCCAATGGGAGAAAATTCACATTAATAAATTCGGAGGAAAATAAAGATGGGAGCTGTTAAAGCAAATAATAGTAAAGATACTTATCTGGCTACTGCTGTCACCTTTATTGTGATCGGAACTCTTTTTCTGATCAATAAGCTACTTCCTTTCGCCTCCATTGGGCTGTCTTGGGTGATGAATAAGGATAATTTACTACTGTACGCTGCGATTTGTTTTTTGATATTCAAACGCGATAAGTCGGTAGGTCTTGTGCTGCTTGGGCTTTGGTTGGTGATGAATATCGGTCTGGTAATGTCATTGCTTGGTTCGTTATCCGGATATCTGTTGCCACTGGCACTATTGATCATCGGAATTATTTTATTCTGGGTCTCAAAACGTTGAAAAAACGATGAAAAGAAGTATAGAAGATACCCCGGTCGTATTTCTCGGTGCAGGTAATTTGGCGACCAATTTGGCGAAAGCTCTTTATCGTAAAGGATTTCGTATTGTACAGGTATACAGTCGGACTGGAATCGGCACGTACCCTTAGCCGATGAGGTAGAAGCTGAATATATACCGACTTAAAGGAGGTTTCGAAAGAAGCCAGACTGTATATTATTTCCTTGAAAGATGCGGCTTTCGTAGAACTATTGCCTCAAATAACGGAAGGTAAACAGCAATCACTACTGGTGCATACAGCGGGCAGTATCCCTATGAGTATCTGGGAAGGGCATGTAGAGCGTTATGGAGTATTTTATCCCATGCAGACATTTAGTAAACAACGTGCGGTTAAATTTCGGGAAGTACCTTTCTTTGTTGAGGCCAAAAGGCCGGAGGACGTCGAATTGTTGAAAGCTGTTGCCGGTACGCTCTCTGAGAAAGTGTACGAAGCTGATTCAGAACAGCGCAGGAGTCTTCATCTGGCTGCGGTCTTTATCTGTAACTTCACGAATCACATGTATGCGCTCGCTGCCGAACTGCTTCGAAAAAGTATCATTTACCTTTCGAAGTCATGCTTCCGCTGATAGATGAAACAGCACGTAAAGTCCACGAATTGGCGCCACGTGATGCACAGACCGGACCCGCTGTTCGCTACGACGAGAATGTGATCAATAAACATCTTTCCATGCTGGTAGATACTCCGGCATTGCAGGAAATATATAAACTAATGAGCAAAAGTATCCATGAGCACCATCAATTATGATCTATCCCGTATCAAAGCTTTAGCTTTTGATGTGGACGGAGTACTGAGTTCGACAACAGTTCCTCTGCATCCTTCCGGAGAACCGATGCGTACAGTAAATATCAAAGACGGCTATGCCATCCAACTGGCGGTAAAGAAAGGGCTTCATATTGCTATCATTACCGGTGGGAGGACAGAAGCGGTCCGTATCCGTTTTGACGGACTGGGAGTGAAGGACTTATACATGGGTTCTGCTGTGAAGATCCACGACTACCGTGACTTTCGTGATAAATACGGATTGACCGATGATGAAATTCTCTATATGGGTGATGACGTACCCGATATAGAAGTAATGTGTGAATGTGGATTGCCATGCTGCCCGAAAGATGCCGTGCCGGAAGTGAAATCCGTTGCGAAATACATATCTTATGCAGACGGTGGGCGTGGCTGCGGTCGTGATGTGGTGGAGCAAGTGTTGAAAGCTCACGGTAAATGGATGGCAGAAGATGCCTTCGGTTGGTAAATAATCATTCAATTTCTAAATTGTAACTAAAACCATGCTTAGCAATTTAGAGAAGTATCAGCTTATATTGGCCTCCAACTCTCCCCGTCGGAAAGAATTAATGTCTGGCTTGGGAGTGGACTATGTGGTCAGGACATTGCCGGATGTAGACGAGTCATACCCGGATACATTGGTAGGTGCTGAAATACCTGAATATATTGCCCGTGAAAAGGCGGATGCCTACCGTACCATGATGAAGCCGGGAGAATTATTGATTACGGCAGATACCATAGTCTGGTTAGATGGGAAAGTACTTGGGAAACCGGAGGGCAGGGAAGGAGCCATTGAAATGCTTCGCTCTTTCTCGGGTAAATCTCATCAGGTTTTTACCGGGGTTTGCCTCACTACCACTGAGTGGCAAAAGAGCTTTACAGCTTCATCTGAAGTGGAATTTGATGTCTTGTCGGAAGAAGAAATTCCTGTATTACGTAGATAAGTATCAGCCTATGGATAAAGCGGGAGCTTATGGGCGTGCAGGAGTGGATCGGGTATATTGGAGTGAAATCTATTTCCGGTAGCTTCTATAATATAATGGGGCTTCCCATACAGAAACTGTACGGGGAGTTGAAAAAAAGTTATAATAAATCCAGCATTAACGGGATATCCTCTTCTTGAATACCTTGTTTGAGAAGAGCTTCCTCGTCTTTACGGAACATTTCTGAGGAATCTTTCTCGCGTTCCACAGGCTGTAATTGCCTTTCCATAGAGAACAGCCGCTTTCTGGAATATTTCCCATTACCCAGGCAACATGTCCTGCATTCATATAATCAATAGCTAACGGTTTATGCTCGATGATCTTTTCATAATACTTCATCGCCTGCTCATACTTCAAGCTGATGAATGAACACCAGCCGATACCGCGCCATGCTTTCACACAATTACTTCGATAAAATCCAGTTTGAAAAAATAGTTGGCTGCTTCTTCGTACTGACCGAGTTCGGCCAGGCAACTACCGATGTAGAAAATCACATTGGTGCTTTCCGGTGTAGCTTCTTCTACCTTCTTATAGTAGGTCAGTGCTGCCTGATAATTTCGGTTTAACCGATAACAAATAGCCAGATGGCGATTGTTCCAGATATTATCCGGTTTCAATGTATCAGCTTTTAGATAAGCATCGATGGCTTCCGCATACTTCTTGTCTTTTTTGCAGAGCATATCCGAATTTTTGGTAATATTCTGCACCTTCTCCTCTCAAATCCTCCGATTTCAATCAATTCTTTATAAATGTCGATAGCCTCATCCCAACGTTCCTTTGAAAGATAAAAAATCAGCAATCAGGAAACAATTCTTCTTCACAATATAGTGATTGTCGAGTGCGGGAACATGATGAAGATCGAGTTTTCTCTTTAAAAATATCACGAAATTCACTCTTGCGCACACTAAGTTTGAAGAAACGATACAGATCGTGCAGATACTGGTTGCTGACCGTTCCCGGACGTTCATTGAATTTCTTCATTGTCTCCACATTCGATTTCTCCGCCAATTCTGCTACCTGCTGTTCATTCAGTTGGCTCAACATCATTTCCTGTTGCATTTTAGGCAGTTGGTGAATGGTGAAAAAAGAGTGAATATTTATCGCTATTACTGAAAAATCCTGATTGGAGAATTAAGTCAAGCAAACTGCTTCCTTCGTTTCCCTACTTGTTTCAGTGCCTTGAGTACATTGGACTGTTGCTTGCTGAACGGATAAAACCAGTTCTGTACCTCACGAAAAAACGGATAACTTTTTCAGAGAAAAAAAGTGCTCATATATACATCGGCCCCTTCCAGTTGCAATTCATTCATTTCACGCAATTTATCCCCCAGACCCGACTTCTCGAAAGCATCCGCCCAATCCGGATTCATGTCGTTATTCTCTTCCTCACTCTCTTCAAAGCCGAACCGCATATTTTTCATGGAGGAAACATTCTTCAACATTTCGGGAATGATTTCCTCCCTCATTTTTTTGTCAATCTTCTCCGTTTCCTGACATAATAGCATTTGGCGGTAAATGCGAGCGACATCTTCTCTGAATGAAGGAATTTCTTCCATGAAGGTCGACCCTCTTGATAAGTTCTGGGTAATAAAGAAGCCGGGTTCTGTGAATGTAGAAGATGAATATGACACCAACCAATGCCCGTTGGCTGACATTGACATCTTTATGACGGTAAGCATCCAGTAGCCACATTATTTTTCGTAAGTCGAAACATTCCATCAAGCTCAATGTGAGGGCACTGACAAATAAGCATAAGTCGTCGGGTAAAAGCAATTCCGAACCCAACATGGATTTTGCGTCTTCTTCGTCTTCAGAAGTCCACGAACTGTTTGTCCATGTTCTTACAAACATGAATTTAAGAGTGTTCTCATGCCGTTGCAGCACTTCATCCATTTTAGCATCGGAGAGTAATCCGCTGATTGCTAAGTCATCATTAAAAGATTCAAGTATATGAAGTATTTTTTTAGGCCATATTCTGCCAAATCTGCCGGTTCGGGTGTACGACGTACTTCGTGATAATATTTTGATGAAGCGTTGTCCAGCATGAGTAGGCGTGACTGGTCGGCAATACTCCATGTGTCCGCCACCAACTTTTGGTATAGATTCCATCGCTCGGGGTCATTTGCTCCCTGTTTCATGTATTCCAGCATATATTTGTAAGAAGTCTGCAATTGTTCCAGGCGAGTGCGTAGATCCCAGTCAGGACATTGCCACAGCAGAGATTCCAGCTGCATCAGAGCTTCCTTGAGCCTTTTCTCTTCAAGTAAGGTACGTATATATGCGTATTGTTCATTAATCGTTTTCTCGTTCATCATTATTTAATTATTTATTTTTTCCAATCCAGGTCAAACGTTTCCAGAGACCTTCAAAAGGACCGTGCTTATGGTGTCGGAGCCACCACGAACAGAATACCATTTGTAATAGAACAAAAAGGATGCCAAAAAGAAGCTATAGGTGATTCCTAAATATCGTCCCAATTCGAATCCCCAATGATAGAACAAAAGAGAACCGAAAATGGATTGCCCGAGATAATTCGTTAAACTCATTTTACCATAAGATGTGAAACGCATAAAAAACTGCGGTCTTTCACACGGTAGAAAGGTCAACAGTAATCCTGTCACCAGTAATACCATGAAACTAAGGCTGCTGAATGAACTTAATATCAACTGTAGAGGAACAAGGACGGCACTCCTTCGATGAATTCCGGCAGCATATTGTTCAATCCGTAGATGGGGAAGAAGCAGAGTAGCGCGATAGCCAATGCTTTCAGCCACAAGCGCTCGTTCTGTTCGCTATACAGGAAATATTTGCGGCGGCCAACCAGCATACCGAACAGGAATAATCCCGGTGTTTGTAGGATGCGTCCATGTTCCAAAGCCCAGGTCATGTTAGCAAGTTGTCCTTCCCACATATTCATGCGGACTGTTTCAAGGAAGTTGCCATGTTTTTGTACGTCGAAAGCGATGCTGAAATAATAACCTGCCAGACTTTCACCTGCCACATAGTCAGGATTACACAAAGCATAGATTAATTTTGCCCAGTCGATAGGTTGCAGGATCAGCAGGGTGGCAAAGATGACGACGATACGGTCACTCATCCGGCAGAATATCGGCAGGATAATACCTAAAATCGCATACATGGTTAATATTTCGCCGGTAAAGAAAGCAGCATTGAACTGTCCGATGATAAAAAGGATAAATAGCCTCCATAGGAAACGGAGCCGGAAGTCCTTTCCTTTGCGTTGTTGATTATTATCCTGAATATAAAAACTAAAGCCGAAAAGTAGGGCGAATACTGCATACGCCTTATTACTGAATGTGAAGAATAATCCTCTCCAGATAGCCTGATCGGTAAATTTCATCCATTCAAAAGGGACTTCTCTCCGGGAAAGAATAAGAAATTAAAGTGTTCGATGCTGTGCAAGAGGATGATTCCCATTACGGCCAGTCCTCTTAGTACGTCGGCCACGTCTACTCGGGCGTTGGGTTCGGCGATTTTGTGTTCCATGATTTCCAGTCTTTCTTTTATAGGTTTATTATATGATGATTCTCCATAATACTTGCAACTTAAAATCTGACCTGTACCTGTGCCTGTATCAGGTTAGAATCTTTCTGTCCGTCTCCTTTTTTATCACAAAAAGTATATTGTGCCTGTACACGACATCTGGGGTAAAACCAGTATTGTAGTCCGGCAATGTAATTATTTTGTTTGAAATCTGCCGCTTTATTAGGATTAAAATAATCAAACGAAGCGATAAAGTCGAGGTTTCGTGCGAAACACACACTTCCTGTCGCATAGAATCCTTCACTTTTTACGTTCCGGTCCTTGCCGCCGAGATATTCGGTACGCAGATTGAAAGTGGCAGTGGTGACAACCCCTCCTGCACTCCAACGCGTTTTTTGGCATAGTTCTCTCCCGTTTTGATTCCTGAATATTGCGAGTCGGCTATTGCATGCCCGGTCCCCCGAATGAAAGATCCTCCCACGGATAGCCATTCCAAGGGATACATCATCAGATTGCCGACTACATCTTTCTGACTGTTCTTATCTTTGTATTTAGCCCCTGTCCGTTCATGACGGCAACTTTATATTGTAGGAAGTCGTGGAATAGTTTACCGTGAATCATCATACCAATGTCTCTCCCGAAGTCATCCCATAACATTTGTCACTACCGCTGACTCCTGCCAGATAGCAGACTGACTGCGAATAACAATTGATGAGCTCTACTGTGGTAGGAGATAACTCGTTTTCTATCGTATAAGGTACTTTAAATTCACCGATACGTGCTGTAAGTCCGGAGAAAATCCGGTAATCGGTGTATACTTCGAGTAACATGCCGCCATTGTAAAAGTCATACATAAAATCACAAGTCCACCGTTTGGTGATCTTACCGTGTGCCATGAAGATAATCCGTTTGATATCGAATGTGTTGTCCGGATTGGCAGCGTCATCGTATGTGTACCCCAACTGTGCATAACCGGCCAGACTGATCCGTTCTTTCAGCGTATTGACAACTTGGTTCAATGGTGTTTTCTCCTGTGCAAGGAAAGGGATTTTGTATACCGGCATGCTTGATAAAGATAATTGAAAGTAAGAGTGTTTTTCGCATGGGATTAATTTATTTGATTTTGTTATTTGAATGGTGGTTGATACTGTGGGAATATATGTAGTGTCAATCAGATTGCTTTCCGAGTACGTTTGGGGTATCCGGTGATTTGCTTTCAGCCACTGGGTTGCTTTTTCTATGGCTTCTGCCGAAGGTCGTGTTGCTTTCGATAAGGTAGGGAGGGCGATCGAGTCCGGTTAGATTCTCCGGGACACCGATCTCTATCAATACCTGTTTCCACTCTTATTGAGGGTGCATTTTTATATAGTCTATTCCCAAGTTATACTCCGTAATTAGCAGTTCGATTTCTTTTCTTTTCTCTTGGATAGCTTTTCGGGAAAAAGCGGTGGCGATAAATTCAATTCCCAGTTCCTGCGTACTTATTAATGATTTGTTCTTGCTGTTCATGGCGATAGAAGCGGCAGGGTCGGGTAAGAAAGATGCGTCAATCTGGTCATATTGTAGCATTTGCAGGCGGAGGGGAAGTTGACTGATTTCCGGTTTGTTTGTCTCTGCATACTTGATTCCCGCTTTGTTTAATAGTTGGTCGGTCGCATATTCGACAACGGTATTGCGGGATACGGTATATTTTTTCTCTATAAGTTGTTCCGGTTGGTTGATACGGCTTTCTTTGGAGACGATAAAACAGAGATAGCCGTCATTCTTAAAGATAAAGCCCAACTCCGTATGATGAATAGCTTGTTTAGTGTTATCGCACTGGGGTAATCAGTTACCATACCATCCATTTGTCCGGTTTGGAAAACTGCTTCAACGATAGCTTCGCCAACTGCGCGGGAACCGTCTGTGAAGTTGTCGAATTCGAATACGCCGGTAGGACCGTTCCAAAGAATAGTCTTGGATTCTTTGATTACGTTAGCGAAGATTTCTTCAGTCTTCGGACCGATGTCAAGACCTTCCCATCCGTCAGGAATTTCGTCAACAGCACAGAACTGAGTGTTAGCGTCGTTAGAGAAAGCGTCAGCAATCTTAGCGTCAACAGCCAATACAGTTTACACCTTTTTCTTTTGCTTTTTTGATCAGATCCAAAGCCAGGTCAAGTTTGTCGTCCTCACAGATAGAGATACCGATCTTGCCGCCCATAGCCTTCGTGAAATGTGTAAGTCATACCGCCGGTGATGATCAGGTTGTCTACCTTGTTTAACAGGTTCTCGATGATTTCGATCTTGGAAGAAACCTTGGAACCACCCATGATTGCGGTAAACGGACGAGTGATGTCGTTCAATACCTTTTCGACAGCCTTTACTTCTTTCTCCATCAAGTAGCCGAACATCTTGTGGTCAGTGTCGAAGTAATCGGCGATCAATGCAGTAGAAGCGTGAGCGCGATGAGCTGTACCGAACGCGTCATTTACACGTAGCAGTCAGCGTAAGATGCCAATCTCTTTGTGAATTCTTTCTGGCTTTCCTTTACGGCTTTCCTTGGCTGCTTTTCTTCGTCTGTAGCATCTTCAGCCAAACCTCTCGGCTTGCCTTCTTCTTCTGCGTAGAAGCGAAGGTTTTCAAGCAACAAAGCTTCGCCCGGTTGCAGAGCGGCAGCTTTAACAGCAGCTTCTTCGCCCATGCAGTCGTTAGCGAACTGAACTTCAACACCCAGCAGTTCAGACAGATGCTTGATGATATGTTTCAAAGAGAATTTGTCGGCAACGCCTTTCGGACGGCCCAAGTGAGAACCGATGATGATGCTTCCGCCGTCAGCCAAAATCTTCTTCAAAGTAGGAAGAGCTGCACGCATACGAGTGTCGTCTGTGATGTTGAAGTTTTCGTCCAGAGGAACGTTGAAGTCAACTCTTACAAATGCCTTTTTGCCGGCAAAATTGAAATTGTCAATTGTCTGCATAATACTCTATTTTTATTTAAAAGTGTTTTAAATATTCCTCTTTTTTGATCGACCGCAAAGTTACTATTTATTTCGGTTCCTTGCTATTAAATCGTTATTTATTCTTGGCTTTTGGTGCCTCTTTCGTAACTTTATAAGTGTTACAGAAATATTTGCACATCATTTGCAAACCGCAGGTGTCACATTTCGGGAGTGCGTGCCTGACAAACATAACGACCGTGTAAAATGAGCCAGTGGTGGGCTATGGGAATGAGGTTTTCCGGAATATTCTTTACCAGTTCTTTTTCCACACTGAACGGGGTGGTGCAACTGTCCGGTACTAGTCCGATGCGGTGGCTGACGCGGAAAACGTGTGTATCTACCGCCATTGCAGCTTTATTGAACACAACCGACTGAATGACATTGGCAGTCTTTCTTCCTACGCCGGGAACTTTATCAGATCTTCCAGATTATCCGGCACCTCACTATTGAAGTCATTAACCAGCATCTTTGGCCATCCCTACCAGATGTTTGGCTTTGTTGTTGGGATAAGACACGCTCCGTATATATTCGAAAATCACTTCCGGGGTAGTGGCAGCCAGCGCTTCCGGAGTCGGAAAATCCCGATACAAAGGCGGAGTGATCATATTCACCCGTTTGTCCGTACATTGTGCGGAAAGGATGACAGCAATCAGTAACTCGTACGGATTATTGTAATGTAATTCGGTTTCGGCTACTGGCATGTTGTCCTGAAACCAAGCGATTACTTTCTCATAACGTTCTTTCTTTCTCATCGTAGCTTGTTTTTATGATAATGAGGCGTCACTTTAATTTGAAATAGAGGGCGGAAACTACCGTCAGACAGGCTCCGAAAAGGTACGCCTTATCAAATGTACATATTTCTGCTATATACCCTCCGGTCAACATACCGATACCGATTCCTACGTCCCATGAAGTGAGGTAAGTAGAAGTCGCTGTCCCCCGCTGGTTGTTGGGAGCGAGATTCACGAACAGCGTGTTAAATGCCGGAAACATAATTCCGAACCCGATGCCCATGAGCAGAGCAATGCCGAAAAACAGTATCGTACAGGCTGTGTCGCTCCATTGAATCAGATACACACAACCTGAAAGCAGGAAGAAGCTGAACACTACTAGGTAAAGTCCCGCTGCTATTACTTGCGTGATTCTTCCGCGGTCCACCAGCTTGCCCGAAAATATTCGGGAAATCGCCATGCCAATCGCCATAAAGGTAAAGAAGAAACCTGTTTGTGTGTGTAGTCCTATCTCTCGGGCGTACATAGCGACATAGTTGGTCGTCATCCCATAAGGAATGGAAAGTAGCAGCAGCTAAGTCCCGCAGGCAATCCTTTCAATAAAATAAAACGGTCGAGTGAAATCGGTTCTCGTTTTACGGGCGGCTTGTAGGGCGTTTTACCAGACTTGCGCATAGAAAACCTAATATACATGCCCCGAATGCGTAGCAGAATATCGTTGCAAATGAGACTCCCGCGTCATGCAGGAAAAGTCCGGTCATCGGTCCGATAGACATTGCTATATTGTTTGTTAGACCATAATATCCAGTCCCTCTCCTCTGCGCGAAGAAGGCATAATATCGATAACTACTGTATTTCCGCCTACCGTAACCATTCCGAAAGAGACACCATGAATAATTCGGAATATAATAAATAAGGTGAGCGAACCTGCAATCAGATATCCCGCAAACATCAGCATAAATATGAAATATGCGAAAGATAGAGTGGCTTACGGGCGAATGTATCCAGCAGATAACCAGAAAACGGGCGAATACAAAGTGCAGCTACCGTATAGCAGGAAAGCACGATACCAATAGTAGAATTTCCCGCCTGAAAAAACTCGGACAGATAAAACGGCAAAACAGGAATCAGCAACCAAAAACCGAAGTAGAGCAGGAAGTTGGCTGCCAAGATGAAACAATAACCGGAAGTAATGAGTCTATCCTTTGCCATAATGAATGATCGTTCAATCGACCGATTCGCAGATTGGAAACCAAACGCCGTTGGTGATTGGTCTGTTGATGAATATGCCAATGTCCCGATCACCGTATTCCGACGGTTTCATTGGGAACATTCATACTGGTAAATTTAGCACATTATTAATTGGCTGCTTCGAATTCTTTCAGGAAGCGTGTATCATTTTCAGAGAACATACGGAGGTCTTTCACCTGATACTTCAGGTTAGTGATACGTTCAATACCCATTCCGAGAGCATATCCACTGTAGACTTTGCTGTCGATGCCGTTGGCTTCCGAAGTACATTCGGGTCCACCATACCACATCCCAGAATTTCCACCCAACCTGTGCCTTTGCAGAACGGACAACCTTTACCGCCGCAAATATTGCAACTGATATCCATTTCGGCACTTGGTTCGGTGAACGGGAAATAGGACGGACGCAAACGGATTTGTGTATCCTCGCCGAACATTTCTTTAGCGAAGAAGCAGCAATACTTGTTTTAAGTCGGCGAAAGAAACGTTTTTATCCACATACAAGGCTTCTACCTGATGGAAGAAACAGTGAGCACGGTAGGAGATAGCTTCATTACGATATACACGTCCCGGACAGATAATACGGATAGGAGGTTCTTGATTCTCCATGACACGTGTTTGTACGGAAGAAGTGTGAGTACGAAGCAATACATCCGGATGAGCTTGGATGAAGAATGTGTCCTGCATGTCGCGGGCAGGGTGGTCTTCTGCAAAGTTCAGAGAAGAGAATACATGCCAGTCTTCCAATGCTGAATATGCGAAGATATCGATGACTTCGTTCTTTACAATCGTAATCGGATGACGTGTACCGAGTTCGATCGGATAAGCCGAGCGCGTCAAATCCAATCCGTCACAACCGTTGTCCTGACTTTCGAACTGTTCTTTCAGTGCATTGATTTTATCCTGCGCTTTAGTTTTCAGTTCATTCAGTCTCATGCCGACTTCTTTTTTCTGTTCGGCAGCTACGTTACGGAAATCCGCCATCAAATCGTTAATGGCTCCCTTCTTACTAAGGTATTTGATGCGGAGAGCTTCGAGTTCTTCGGCATTGGAGGCGTGCAAAACTTCTACCTCTTTCAGAAGTTGTTCAATCTTAGCTATCATATTTTTGATGTATTGTTATTCAGTTTCTTAGTAAAAACCGTGCAAAGATATAATTTTATCACGAACCATCGAAATAATTTGTATCTTTGTTGCCGACATGTACCGAAAATCGGGGAGCACATATGAAAAAGATTGTTTTCTGTCTTCTGCTTTTAACCTTTTCTTTTCGCCTGGCGGCCCAGATTGACTATTTGGAGCCGGTGAAACCTTTTTCCTCTTATACAGGCGAGTTAGGTGAGTATTATCGGAGTGTGTTTTCTTTACTTAATACGGGCTTCCAGAAACAGCCATATGCGCGTTTCGCAGCTATCCCTTCCTTTTCGCCGGAGTATGCAATGTCGGTAGAGAAGAAGAACGGACGTTATACGCTGGTTTCGAACACATTATCGCGTACCTATTGGCAGGCAGAGAAAGGGACAGTGACCGTGGATACTAAATCGGTGGTTATCAGTGCTTCCCTTTATCAGTCTTTAGGGTGCTATCTTTCGTACGGTGACGAGTCAGGTACAGGATTTGGACGGTTCTACGGCAGGTTTGGACGGAGTTGTTTATTATTTCTCTTCTACGGATGCAAAAGGTAAAGAGCAGATGGGACGTAAATGGTCGCCGGAAAAAGGAACGTTGATGGAACGTCTTGTATTGGTTTGTCAGTCGGTATATATGTTATCCCGGGGAGAGAATATTTCGGAACAGACATTGGCAGAAGAGGCTGCTTCTTTATTAAAAGCATTGCAACAGCGCACCAAGGAAGAGCCGGATGCTTATAAGCGGCCGATGTATATCGGAATTTATCCGGTGGGTCCCCGTTCAAAGACGCTTTCCGGAAGGCAAGTGGAAGAACCTGCTCATTTCTCTGCGATGGCTCCGGAAGAATATATTGCCAGTGAAATGGTTTATCCGTCAGGGCTTTTGGAGAAGAATGTTTCGGGTTATGCTTTATGTGAGTTTACTATTGATAAAGAAGGGGTTATCCTTCGTCCTCATATTCTACGTTCCACTCATCCGGAATTTGCAGAGGAGGCTCTCCGCATTGTCAAAGGAATGCCGAAATGGTCACCTGCATTGGTGGGAGGAAAGCCGGCGGATAGTAATTATACTCTTTATATTCCTTTCCGTCCGCAACTTTATCGGAATAAATAAGTAACTTTGTATTCAAAGTCCGATTAATAAAAAAGAAATATTGCATTTATAAGTTGAACTTATACTCTCTCCAATAAATAAAAAAATAAATTTGCTGTCATCTGTCACAGATTGCAACTTAACTGTTTGATTATGAAAAGTAAATGGCGTGACAGCAACGTGGTGACAGCACTGTGACGGCAATAGTGCTGTCACTGCAAAGCCAAGAAGATATAAACGCACTGCAAAGACGGTATGGTAGAGATGCATACCCAAATCAAGTAAAAATCACAGATGAAGTTTCATTGCCTGAATAGTATTAACCACAGGCAGATAAGCTATTTTATTTATTACCCCTGTACTTACGGGGCGGGACCTGCCTTGTGACTGATAGTTTCAAGCCTTGAAACTATTTGTTCTGCGGCTTGAAACTATAGTTTCGTAGGCTTGAAACTTTTGTTTCTCTTGCTTGGAACTATTAGTTTCTTACTGATGAAACTATAGTTTCTCACCGATGGAACTGTAGTTTCTCGCCGATGAAACTATTCTCCCGTGTAGTTGTTTACTTATTTGTCTTATATAAAATTCTATTGTAACTAAAAAGCTTGTCATTTATTATCTTTCTTTTCAGAAAAAAGAAGTGTATTTGCAATCAAGGACCGGACCTTTGACAGCCGGACTTGTATTTATAGGACATTTAATTTATTAGTAGGAAAGTCGCATTTTCGAATAGATGATAAATCAAATGTCCGTGCCAAGCTTATATCCCTATCGATATATAAGTTCTGGTGCGGGCATACTGTATTTTTCATCTATGGGTATGCGACTACCTCTACTAGGAAATACATGTATCGTTCGCACCTTTTTTATATCTGGTTGCGACGCATACATCTAAAAATAAAACGAGGTATGACAACAAAACAATGGATTGGTATTGAAGAAGCGGCAACCAAGTATCAGGTATCTACCAGACGTATTATTACTTGGTGTAAAAGGCAAGAGATTATTTATTCAGAAGTCGGCGATTATCTAATGCTTGATGAAAACAGTCTGACGGATTGTCTTGAACGAAATATCCGGTTCAGTCTTTCCGAAGAAGAACACAAACGCCGGATGGATGAGAAGATGAAGGAAAAATGAAGAGGAATTTTTTCTACTTCAATCACTGAAAGAGTTGACCCCATTGATCCGGTTAATAATAAAGGAGCTTGCCGGAATGATAAGGAATGATGAAAGACGGCAACTATTTCTTTATACCGTCTTACAAGGAAATATTAAGGATTTTAGTGTCCGGAAACGCATGAAATATCGTCAAGCGCAGAAAGCATTTGAGGGACTTGTACAGGAAATAAAATCTCAAGCGGGATTCCTTTAGGACTTATAAGGAAGAAAATATCCGTCTTAAAGCAACAGTACGGGCGTATGAAATGAAATTCCGCCAAAATGGCTTTGATAATGATATGTTCATGAGAGAGGCGGAAGAAACGAATCCGGAAATTTTTATTCCCGAAGATATAAAAGCGGCAAAGGCTTTACTGATACTCCTATCACAGAATTGAAATTCGATATTCGGTCGCAGCGGATCATTTCTGAAGCTGATATAAAAACACTTCGGGAACTGCTACAAATCACTTCTCAATATGGGTTTAGGAAGTTGCGTGATATGTTACGGAATTTCGGGCTGGTTTCACAAAAGAAAGTGGAAAAACGCTTGAAAGAGCTGAATGTACTGGACGTTGCCGGCAACTGCAATTTATATAGGTATCTGGATGAATGACACAGATTGGGCTGGAGTGTTTCTTTGATAGTATAATAACATGGCTGATTTCTTCAAAAATCATTAAAATAGAAAACTTTTCTTCGTTTGTATTGTCTTATAGCCATAAACTTTTAAAACGAGAACTTATGGATGATATGATTAACAGGCATGATTCGATAGCCGAAGAAAATATCGAACCGAATGGCCGTCCGGCCAAGGACCAGTTTGAAGAATGGAGCGGTGAGGTTGCCGACCGTGCCGATGACGCATTTAAGAATGACAAGAAAGACGGTCCTATTAAAGACCGCGAGAAACGTATAAAAGAAATGGACGAAGTGATTAAAAAGGACCTTGAATAAAGGTCCTTTTTTTGCTATTTATGCAAAAAAAAAGGAAGTCTGATTTGTCGGGATATTATTTGATTGTAATTTCTATTTGTATATTCTTGGGTATAAGCTCTACTCCATATTTTTTCTTGAACATAGCTTTAGCTCTTTGTACCGAAGTGTCATTGGAGGGATTACGGCTTGATACAATAATAGCCTTTTTTTAATTGTATGGTTGGGGGCTGATAATTGCTGGATACTGGCTTCCAGTTGTTCAACAGCATGAGGCAGATCTTTCCCCTTTAATTCAACAAAATATTCGTTGTGACAATGGTCGAGTATCAGGTAGTCACATCTGATGCCATCAGTAATTTGGCAACCATCAACCTTTATTTTTGTGAGTAGATGCTGATTGGGATTTGAGAAAACGCATTTGCATTTATTTTCTTTTACTACCAGCAACTTATCTGTTACTTCCCATGTGCAGGCTTGTTTGAATATTGCCATATTATTCTAAATCTAATAATGAAGAAAAAATCCTTCCCTGTTCATCTGAAGTAGAGTCTATTTGGTCGGCGACAATGATGTTATATTCTTTATCTAAGATAGAAATGATATGTCCTTTTTCTATCTTATAGGCAGTAATTTTATTAAAGTCAACCCAACTGCTTTTAGGCATGAGTGCTGCAATCTCTTCTTCTTTTTCCGGGTGTAACTTAGATACGTTACCGGCTTCTAGCATATTGTTTAAAGCCGACAGTAGATATGGGCTATGAGTTGTTATTGTCAGCTGATGACATTCTTTTACTATGTGTTGGAGCAAGGCAATTTGAGTTTCAGGAAAGAGATTAAGTTCCGGTTCTTCTATTACGAAGTGAGTGTCCGATTGCTCCTTGGTGATGTAATCAATAACCATGAGTAAGGGTACGACGGATTGAATACCGACGATGCGTCTTTTGAGTTGGCGCAAATATAATGGATTATTCTGAAATAATTGCTATGTTTGCGGTAAATAATAGTATTGAAATTAAGATATGCTGATTTATAATACAACTTTTCAAGTGGACGATGCTGTTCACGACAATTTCATGATTTGGATAAAAGAGAGCTATATACCTGAAGTGCAGAAGCACGGAACGTTGAAGGCCCCCGCATTTGCCGGATATTAAGTCACCGGGACGAAGGAAGTTCGTATTCTCTGCAATGGGAGGTGGAGAGCAGTGGTTACTGCATCGTTGGCACCTGGAACAGGGAGTGCGTTTGAATGACGAACTGAAGAAAATATTCAAAGATAAAGTAGTCGGATTTCCGACCTTGATGGAGATAGTAGAGTGATTCAGCCGGTAAAAGAAAAGATTATTCTGGGTATTGACCCCGGTACGACGATCATGGGATACGGTGTTCTAAGAGTGAAAGGAACCAAGCCCGAAATGGTTGCAATGGGGATTATCGATTTGCGTAAATTTGCCAATCATTATTTGAAGTTACGTCATATTCACGAGCGGGTATTGAGCATTATCGAAAGTTATCTGCCGGATGAGCTGGCTATTGAAGCACCATTTTCGGCAAGAACGTGCAGTCCATGCTGAAATTGGGACGTGCTCAGGGAGTGGCAATGGCAGTAGCACTAAGCCGGGATATTCCGATCACAGAATATGCTCCTTTGAAGATCAAAATGGCTATCACTGGCAACGGGCAGGCCTCGAAAGAGCAAGTAGCAGACATGTTGCAGCGTATGCTGCGCTTTTCGAAAGAAGATATGCCTACCTTCATGGATGCGACGGACGGTTTGGCAGCCGCATATTGCCATTTCCTGCAAATGGGGTGCCCGGCATTGGAAAAAGGATATAGTAGCTGGAAAGATTACATTGCAAAGAACCCCGATAAGGTGAAATAAAGCGACTGATTATGCTATAAGGGATAGATAAAGGCACTATATATCAAAGGAAAGGGTTAAGATGAAGATGGGAGGTAATTATTTAGCAATACTAGGGAGTAACTACGATGACAACAGTGATGAGCTGCTCCCCTGCAAAAAAGGAATACACTTCTTTTGAGTTGTATCCCGTTCGTACGGGAAGTCTTACTGAAATGGAGTATACACCGGAGGCAACCAAATTTTACTCTTTGGTCACCAACTGCAGAAGAGGTGCGCCTGATGCTATATGAGGCCGGGGAGGGTGGACACGCCTACGAAACAGAGAAAATGGAGCCCACTGAAGACGGAACCTGGACAACTGTCAGTAGATGAGAACCTGCTTGGCAAATTCTATGCCTTCAATGTAAAAATCAATGATAAATGGCAGGGAGACACCGCCGGGAATCAATGCCCATGCTGTCGGAGTGAATGGCAAACGTGCTGCCATTATTGACTGGAAGACTACAAATCCCGAGGGGTGGGAGAATGACCGACGTCCTTCTCTGAAATCTGCTGCTGATATGATTATTTACGAGATGCATCATCGTGACTTTTCGGTAGATTCCACTTCAGGAATGAAGCATAAAGGTAAATACCGCCACTGACCTAACATCGGGCGATGAATTCCGACAAGGTGATGACACGAATCGACTATCTGATAGAACTGGGCAGTGACACATGTACACCTTCTTCCTTCTTCTGATTATGCTTCTATCGACGAAACAAAACTGGAAGAAAACCACTATAACTGGGGATATGATCCGGCGAATTATAATGTGCCGGATGGCTCCTATGCCACTGATCCCTACCAGCCTGCGGTTCGTGTGAAGAGTTCAAACAGATGGTACAAGCATTACATCGGGCTGGTATCCGAGTGATAATGGACATAGTTTATAACCATACTTTTAATACCAAAGAAAGTAACTTCGAACGTACCGCTCCTGGTTACTTCTATCGTCGGAAAGAAGATAAATCGCATTGGCTAATGGCTCGGGATGTGGCAATGAGACAGCAAGTGAACGTCCTATGATGCGTAAATTCATGATAGAGTCTGTCCTTTACTGGATTAATGAATATCATATGGACGGCTTCCGCTTTGACCTCATGGGAGTTCACGACATTGAGACCATGAACGAAATCAGGAAGGCTGTCAATATGATTGATCCCACTATCTGCATTTATGGAGAAGGATGGGCAGCTGAAGCTCCTCAATATCCGGCGGATTCATTGGCCATGAAAGGGAATGTTTCCCGTATGCCGGGATATTGCCGTATTCTCGGATGAACTGCGTGATGGGCTTTGCGGACCTGTGGGAAAAAGGATGAAAGGTGCGTTCCTCGCCGGTGTTCCGGGAGGAGAGGCGAGTGTTAAGTTTGGTATTGTGGGTGCGATTGAACATCCGCAAGTGCGCTGTGATTCTGTTAATTACAGTCAGAAACCGTGGGCGAAGCAACCTACACAGATGATTAGCTACGTTTCCTGTCATGACGGATTATGTCTTGTTGACCGAATAAAGGCAAGTATGCCGGGAATTACTCCCGAGCAACTGGTTCGACTTGGATAAGCTTGCGCAGACGGTAGTCTTCACTTCGCAAGGTATTCCTTTTATCTATGCAGGAGAAGAAGTGATGCGCGATAAACAAGGGGTGGATAATAGTTATAAGAGTCCGGATGCCGTCAATGCCATCGACTGGCGACGTAAAACGACGAACGGAGATGTTTTCATGTATTATAAGCGGCTCATAGATCTGCGTAAATCTCATCCCGCTTTCCGTATGGGAGATGCGGAAAAGGTTTGGAAGCATCTGGAGTTTCTTCCGGTGGAAGGACAAAACCTGATTGCATTCCGCCTGAAGGATCATGCGAACGGAGATAGTTGGGAAGATATTATCGTGGCGTTTAAGTTTGGAAGTGCCTGTTGGTAAATATACGGTAGTATGTAAAGATGGAGTGATAGATGTGCGTGGATTGGGTACGCAAACCGGACCGGAAGTAATTGTTCCCGGTCAGTCTGCATTGATTATGTATAAGTAGCTTTAGTCATTATTTGTCATATCAATAACGGCTTTCTTTCTAATTTAGATTCTTGTTTGTAACAAGTCTAATTCTGTTTGTTACATCTGTTGTTCTTTATATTCACTCGGTGAAATTCCGTAAAAGTCTCTGAATGTATTGGAAAAATGAGAGAGGTTGGAGAAGCCTGTAGCGTATGCAACTTCCGAAACGCTTAGATTCTTCTCACGTAGCAGATTGGCAGCTTGTTTCAGTCTGATAGAACGAATGAAATCTCGTGCTGACTGATTAGTCAACTCCTTTAATTTGCGGTGCATATGTACGCGGCTCATTCCAACGTTGGCTGCCAGCATCTCTACATTAAGGGTAGGGTCGGCAAGATGGTCATTGATGGTTTTCATTACTTTACTCATCAAGATCTCATCATTGGACTTCATTTCTATCTTTGTTATTTTTCTTCTACTTGTTGTTCACCTACCAGTTTGCCACGCAGTCTTTCCCGATTGGCTATCAGATTACTGATAGTAGTTCGTAATAATTCAGTGTTGAATGGTTTTACGATATAAGCATCTGCTCCAATTTCAAGCCCTTCGATTTGGTCTTCGGCTTTCGATTTGGCGGTTAATAATATAATTGGTATATGATTGATATTGATATTCTGTTTTATTTTCCGGCAGAGAGTGATCCCATCCATTTCGGGCATCATAACATCACTGATGACGAGATCGGGTTTCTCCTTCAAAATGGTTTCCAGTCCTTCCCGTCCATTTGTACATTCATAGATACGGAAATCACTATCCAGTTCGCTACGTATGTAGCGGCGTATTTCTTCATCATCTTCTACGATTAAGACGCGATAACGTGTTTTTGCTTTGGTTTCCTGTACTCGTTAGTTTTGTTTTCTTCTTCCGTTTCATAGATCGAATCTTTGGGAAGTTGGGAGATTGTTGGTTCGCTTCCGGTTTCTTCAGGATTTTCCAGTTCTTCTGCTTTCAAGTGATTACTACCTAACGGCAGGCGGATGATGAAACGGGTTCCTTGTCCGTCTTCGCGGTTTTCTGCTTTGATGATGCCGTGGTGCAGTTCCACTAACGACCGTGAAAGATGCAGTCCGATTCCTGTACCGAAATTAGATTGTGTCATGTCGTTGTCAATCTGATAGAAACGTTCGAATATTTGTTCTATTTTGTTTTTGTCAATACCGATTCCGTTATCGGTGATATCTATCTCGAAATAATCTTTCAAAGCACCCCGGTAGGCATCGTTGTGACCGGTTTTCAATAACACTTCGATATTTCCTCCCTCATGTGTATATTTGAAAGCATTGGAAAGGACATTCATCAATACTTTGTCAAAGTTATTTAGATCAATCCATACTTTCAGAGAATCAGCACCTTCCAGTTCTTTTTCGAAAGTAAATGTGATGTTCTTTTTTGCGCTTGATAATTGAATGTTTGCATCAAGTCATTGATAAATCCTACGATGTCTGTTTCCCGGAATTTCAGATGCATTTGTCCTTTGTCCAGTTTTCGTATGTCCATCAGTTGATTGATCAGACGTAGAATACGTTGGGCATTCCGGTAAAATCATGAGATAAACCGGTTGTTTCTCGGAATGTTCGGCTAACAGTTTCTCTAACGGGCTGATGATAAGAGTCATCGGGGTACGTATTTCATGTGAGATATTAATGAAGAATTGTAATTTGGCTTCGTTAATCTGTTCCATGTGTTTTTGTCGCATCACTTCTTGCCGGTGGCGGATACGTGACAGAATATACATGGTAAGAGCATAGATTAGTAATGCCTGAGGCATCCCCAGATTACTTTTGCCCACCAGGTCTGGTACCAGGGTGGAGTGATGGCAATAGTAACTGTGCGGATATTAGAGAAATTATTATGGTCGCGTGCCTGTACGGAGAAAGTGTATTTCCCCGGTTTCAGACTGCTATAAGTCACCCGGTTTGTTCCCGGTTGCGTACTGATCCATTCATCGCCTAATTCTTTTATCTTATATTGATAACTAATCCGGTCGGGATTGCTGAATTCCAAAACAGAAAAATCAATGCTGAATGTATTTTCATTATATGCCAGTGTAAATTGCTCGGTATCCATGACAGCAGTATCAGTGATGACATTGTTGCCGGATTTATCCCCTTTTTTCACAGGGCGGTTAGCAACGTGAAAGCCGGTAATCAATACATTCATTTCTTTTTTTGATTTCGGTGATATCCTGGGGGTAGAAAGCTGTTACTCCATTGGTACCTCCAAAAAATATCTTGCCGCGTTTATCTTTAAATACAGCAGTGCGCGTAAACTCATTTCCTTGCAGACCGTCGCCTGCATAATAGTTGATAAACTTCTTTTCCGGAGGATTCAGTTTGGAGATTCCCTGATGGGTACTGATCCATATATTTTTTTTTCTCGTCTTCAGCCAGGCCGCAAATAATATCACTGGGGAGTCCATCGGCAGTAGTGAAAAGTACAGGTGTTAGTCTGTCTTTATTCAGGCAGACCAATCCTTCGGAAGTACCAGCCCAGATCTCTCCATTACTACTTTCCAATAAACTGTAAACGACATACCCGGGGAGGAGATTGTTTTGCTTTTTATAATTGATAAAATTGTCCGTTTGAGGATTGAGTACGGCCAGACCTTTATAAGTGCCGATCCATATCATTCCTCTCTATCTTCCAGTAGGTAGCTGATCCAATCGTTTGGAAGTCGGTTGATGCTCCAGTCATCGTTTTGGTTGCGGGTAGATTCGTAATAGGTGACATGTTGAGTTGGTAAATTGATTTTGTATAAGCCCGAACCATAAGTACCCACCCAGAGATTCTTGTTTTTGTCTTCAATGATGCAGGAAACTTTGGGCTTGCCTGCGTTAAGATTTCCTTGTAAAAGCGAGGTGGCATCTTGACATGTTCCGGTTTGTTTGTTCATCCGTGCCAGACCATTGAAGTAAGATCCTAGCCAAAGTTCCTGATTGGAATCTTCATAGAGACATAGGATAGTGCCGGGGACAGATTGGGGATTACCTGCCTGATGGGTGTAATGGCGTAATTGTTTTCCCTGATCGTTTATGGCATATAATCCGTCGTTATCCGTACCTATCCAGATTGTAGCTTGTTCATCTGTATGAATAGCCATAACACAGCTGGAACCAATGGTGTTGTTGTGTATTGATTTGTAGCCGTAGTAGTCGAACTTATTTGAAATGCCGGGCACTAGTATCAAACCTTTCTGAAAAATGCCCAGCCATAAATTGTGATCTTTATCTTCGATTAACGAGTGAACCTTGGATTTGGAGAAGTCAAAGGGACCCGCATTAATCTCACTGTCCACAATAATATCTTGTTGAGGCTGATATTCTTTTTTACTCCTTCACCGTCTGTTCCTATGATAAGTTTTCCACGGGTATCAATGATGAGAGTCCGGATATTCAAATTCATCCGGTTTTGGTAGAGGACAGGTTCGAAGTTTCCTTCCTGCCGGGATGATAGTCTGAAAAGACCTTTTGTCAAGGTTCCTACGAAAATTTGTCCGTGTGCATCCTCACAAATGGCAGAAACGTCATCACCTGCTATATGATAAGGTGCTTTATAGCTTTTAAGCTCTTTATTTTCCGGAGAATAACGGTAAAGTCCTTTTCTTCTGTAGCAATCCATAAATTTTGCCGGGAATCTTCGAAAATGACATTCAGGTAGTTACTACCTATCCGGTCTGTCAGTTCGGTTTCGATATGGAAGGAGGCGGGATTGCTGTTCTTTTTTAGGGATATGGCGCCTTGTCCGGAAGTTGCTATCCAAAGATCTCCGTTCCGGCGTTCAATAATGGAAGTGATATGAGGATTCTTTCGTCCGTCTTTCCGAGAGATGAATAATTCGTGAAAGTTGTCTGTGGCGCGGTCATATCGCTGTAAGCCATTGATGCATCCGATCCAGAAATTACCGCGTCTGTCTTCGAATAATGTCCGTACATAGTTGTTTTTCAAACTGGTGCTATCCGTAGCATTATGTCGATAGATCGAGAAACGTGTCCCGTCGAATTTATTAAGTCCGTTTTCGGTAGCTATCCAGATAAATCCTTTCCGGTCCTGATATACGGCATTGATCAGACTGTTGGAAAGTTCTTTGTCTGTTGAATAGAATTTGCCGGTCTGTGCTTTCATAACAGGAGTGCTTCCTATCAGGAAATAGTATATGGAAAAAAAGGAATAGGATTTGTGCTTTCATACTCATTAATATAAGCAGGGTTTATTGGTGCTTTTATATAGACAAAGATACTATATTAAATTAAAATAGCATTAGCTTTGTTACTTTTCCTTTTACTGATGTTACAGTTGGTGATTCCCCACATGCCTTGCCATCTGCAAACCCTTTAGGGATGCTTCTGGGAGGGTATGTAACGGGTGTGCAATATCGTTCTCACATAGCTTGTAACGTACATGCAAGTGTATGTAACCGCCTGTCAATTGCTTGAAACAAAATCTCCACCTATGCTTGATATATTATCCATAAATTTGCATTAACCAAAAAAAAATGAATTGTCGGACACCTTAAAATAATAACTGCTTATGGAAACATGAAGGTTCCTTACTCTATTCCTTATTATAAATAAGAAGAGAAAACCTATAACTTGGATTAACCACTATCATTATTAATTAAAAAATGATTTTATGGAAAGCACAAATCATTATTTTCGACCGTTAGGTCTTATCATTCTTTTCTGCCTCTTCCCTGTATGGGTATTGGCACAGACTGTTTCCGTGACGGGGATGGTCAAAGATGCATCGGGCGAACCGATTATCGGAGCCAGTGTAGTAGAAGCTGGCACTACCAATGGTATAGTTACCGATTTGGATGGTAATTTTAAGTTGAATGTATCAGCCAAAGGTAGCTTGAAGATTTCTTTTATCGGATATCAGACACAAACGATTCCTGTAGCCAGGGAAAAAGCAGTTTGATATTACCCTCAAAGAAGATGCAAAAGTATTAGACGAAGTAGTTGTAGTTGGATATGGTCAGATGAAACGTAGTGACCTGACCGGTTTGTTGTATCGGTCAACGATGAAGCCATTAAGAAATCTGTAGTGACTTCCGTTGACCAGGTACTGCAAGGACGTGCTGCTGGTGTGCAGGTACAGGCTAATAGCGGTATGCCCGGTGGTAGTTCTTCCATCCGTATTCGTGGTATCAACTCTTTGAATGCCTCCAATGAACCTATCTTTGTCATTGACGGTGTTATCATCGACGGTTCCACAGGTTCGGGAAGTGATAATGCACTGGCATCTATCAATCCTTCGGACATCGTCTCTATGGACGTATTAAAGGATGCTTCCGCCACTGCTATTTATGGTGCGCGAGCTGCAAATGGTGTGATTATGATTACTACCAAACGTGGACAGAAGGGTGAGGCGCAAATAACTTATGACGGATATATATAGGATGGCAGGAAATGCCTAAAAAACTGGATATGCTGAATCTGCGTGAATATGCGGAGCATAAGAATGTTCGTTCAGGAAAAGACTATTCGGGAAATGATTGGGGAATAGTGAACAAGGATAATAACTTTGTTCGTCCGGATTTACTAGGTGAGGGTACAGACTGGCAGGATGAGATGTTCTCTAAAGCTATGATGACCAGTCATAATCTTTCTGTGACCGGAGGTACTGATAAAAGTAACTATGCATTGGGAGCAGGTTACCTCAATCAGGATGGTATTGCTGTTGGTTCAGGGTTCAGGCGTCTGAACTTACGAGGTAGTTTTGATGCCCAGGTGAAGAGCTATTTAAAATGGGTATTAACTTTGCGTTTAGTAATTCCCGTCAGAAATTGACTGTATCTGACGAGTCGTTGATTAGAACTGCTTTATTGCAGAGTCCGAGTGTGGCTGTTCGTAATGCTGAAGGCACATTTGACGGACCGGATACGGACGAATGGGTACAAACGAATCCGGTGGGTCTTGCCATGATTAAGGATAACCGCAACGAGAAAATGGGTATTCGGGCAAACACCTATGCTGAAGCTACTATCATTGACGGACTGACGTTTAAAACGGAATTGTCTTTCGATTATGGGGTAACTAATACTTATAAATTTGATCCCTCATATACTTTTGGTGCGATTGAAAATACGGACCGTCAGGGACTTTCTCCAAATCATATAATAAGTTCTGGAGTTGGAGAAATATCGTGAATTACATGAAAACTTTTGGAGTGCACAATGTGAATGCAATGATTGCCAGGAAATGCAGGAGAGCAAATGGGAATATCTGATGGGAAGCCGTATGGGATATTTGTCCAATGCTGCAACCGACCTGACATTGGGAGATGCCGCAACAGCCAAGAATAATGGTAATAGTGGAGAAAGTTCGATTTTATCTTATTTCGGCCGTCTGTTCTATTCATACGATGACAAATATCTGTTGACATTTACTCTTCGTCGCGACGGTTTCTTCCAAATTCTACAAAGATAATCGTTGGGGATGGTTCCCGTCGGCTGCTTTGGCTTGGAAGGTTTCCAATGAATCTTTTTGAAAGACAACAATATTATTAATAATCTGAAATTGCGTTTAGGATGGGGTGTTGTAGGTAATCAGAATGTGCCTAATAATGCATATAAAGCCATTTATTCATCTGTTGCTACCGTTTGGGGAACAGGATTGCTGGCTGGCAATACTCCGAATCCCGAATTGAAATGGGGAGTCTACTTATTCAAGTAATCTGGGACTTGATATTAATCTTTTCCAGAACAGGATTGAATTGATAGCCGATATTTATTATAAGAAAACAAATGATTTGTTGTTGCAAGTGCCTCTTCCTGCTTACGTGGGAACTTCAGGTCAGGGCTCTACTTCCGCACCCTGGAAGAATGTGGGTTCTTTGGAGAATAAAGGACTTGAGTTGACTTTAAATACAGTGAATATTGATAAAGGCGGATTTCAATGGAGAAGTAACGTGGTATTCTCTATGAACCGTAATAAAGTAAAATCGCTGGATACGGCAACCAGCCTGATAGATAAGAGTAATCAGACAGGCGAAACAATAACCGTACTGACACGTACATCAGTAGGAAACCCTATCGGACAGTTTTATGGTTATAAAGTGATTGGCCGCTTTGAAAAGGCTACTGACTTTTACTATAAAAGATGCTTCCGGAGCAATTAAGCCGGTAGCATTGCCTGAAGGTATGTCGATTTCCAAGAATAGTATCTGGATTGGTGATTTATATTTTGAAGATGTAAACAAAGACGGTGTTATCAATGAACAGGACCGTACTTATATCGGTAATCCTGAACCGGACTTTACTTTCGGCTTCGGTAACTCTTTCTCTTATAAAGGCTTCGACTTGAGCATTAACCTGACCGGATCGGTGGGAAATGAAGTTGTAAACTGGGGGCGTCGTGAACTTGAAAATCCACGGGGCAATAATAATATCCTGAAATCGGCGTTGGATTATGCACAACTGGCTTTGATTGATCCGAATGGTCGGATGATTATCGGAATATACAGATTGTAGGCGGTGACCCTTATGCTTGCCGTATGGCTATTGCCAAAGGGACAGATGATTCCAATTATCGTTTCAGTGACCGCTTTTGTGGAAGATGGTTCTTTCCTGCGTATTCAGTCTATCTCTTTCGGCTATACGTTCCCGCGTAAATGGTTGGCACCGATTGGTATTCAGAATCTGAAACTTTATTGTAACCTGCAGAATGTATATACATTCACAAAATACAAAGGGATGGACCCGGAAATAGGTTCTGCCAATCAGGACGCTTTGCTTACAGGCTTTGATAACTATCGTTATCCTTCTCCGCGAATTTATACATTCGGTCTGAATTTAACCTTTTAATCATTTAAAGTGACTAAATATGAAAACAAGTAAATATATATACTCTTTCATGTTGGCTGTAGCTTTGGCGTTTGCAGGATGCAGTGACTTCCTCGATTCTGAAGATAACTCCAATATCGCAGGAGATAACTTTTATCAAACGGAAGATGATTTCCGGGCAGCAACAGCTCCTTTGTATAATAAGGTGTGGTTCGACTTTAACGATAAGTTCTATTATGGACTGGGTGATGGACGCGGATTCAACCTTTGTGCGACAACCTCTAATTATATCTATCCTTTTGCCGATTTGACCGAAACCGGATTGACGGGGCCGTTAGTTTCGGCTTGGGGCTCATTATACAATATAGTACAGCAAACTAATAAGATTATTAACGGGATCAAAGGTAACTCATCCAATAGCGAAGAAGTGAAGAACCCATATATTGCTGAAGCACGGTTCATGCGTGGAGTTGCTTATTCCTATCTGGCGATGTTATGGGGAAATGTTATTATAAATGAGGATACGGATGAACTGGTGGCTAATCCAATTGTCAATACTAGCCCGGTAAGTGATGTCTATGAATTTGCGATGCGTGACTTGGAATTTGCGGCAAAATATTTGCCGGAGGTTTCTTCTGCTGCCGGACGTGTCAATAAATACAGTGCCTTTGGCATGTTGTCGCGTGTTTATCTGACGTATGCCGGTTATAGTAGTAACCCTAATAGTGCGACCCGTAATCAGGACTATCTGGATTTGGCAAAGAAAGCGGCTTTAAAAGTGATAGAAAAACAGAAATTTTGAACTGATGACTGATTATGCCGATTTGTTTATGATTGATAAAATAACAACTCGGAAACACTATTTGCTTTACAATGGGTTAGTAATGGTACGTATGGAGAATGTAATACGATACAGGATTATTTTGCTTGTGAGTCGGCTATTACCGGTAATGACCGTGCATGGGGCGGTTATGTTTTTGCACAACCGGACGTGATTTGGGAGTATGAAAAAGGAGATAAACGGCGTCAGCCGACTTGGATGGCTTATGGCGATCATTATCCTGAAATACAGAAAGCAAACGGAGGATATACTTGTGAGAAGAAAGCATCGGGTACTGTTTCCGGAATTTATTGTAAGAAATATGTTTGTGGTTCTAGCAAAGATAATGCGAAGATCACTTCCGGAAGTACTCCTATCAATACTTACATGTTGCGTCTGGCAGAAGTATATCTGATTTATGCAGAAGCTATATTGGGAAATAATCCTTCAACAGATGATGCCGATGCAATGGAATACTTTAACAAAGTGCGCAAGCGTGCCGGTTTGGAACCCCAAAATTCGATTACTTACGAAGATATTCGTCGTGAGCGTAGACTGGAACTTTGTCTGGAAGGACAGTATTGGTATGACTTGGTACGTAGAGCTTATTATAAACAACAGGAAGTATTCAATTATATCACCGGACAGGATAGGGGTACTGCTATTCCTGTAGTATGGGATGCGGATACACAGACTTTGAAGAGAGACGAGGATTCGGATGAAACGAAGCGTGCCATAGGTGACGTCGATTCCAGTATATTCCTTCTTCCTTATCCGGAATCGGAGACTGTGCAAAATCCTTTGTTGAAAGCGGATCCTATGCCTTATGCATTTAAGGAAGACAGAATAACCGATTTGTTTAACTAAAAACGAGAATACGAATGAAAAGCTTGATATATAAAAATAGTATGAAAGCATTTGGCTTATTGGTGAGTCTGCTCATCTGCTCTTGTTCATTTGTTTCGTGTGACGACGATGACGATAATGGCGGAAGTTCTGTGATGAACATAACCGGGATCTATCTGGAAGACGCGAAGTCGAATGTTCCTGACCGTTTGGTTGATTTTGCCCGTTTGGGACAACTGATTCGAATTGAAGGTGAAGGATTCAACGGATTGAAGAAAGTGTATATTGATGGATATAACTGTTATTTTAATCCGGTATTTGTTTCGAATAAATCTTTTCTGGTTAGTGTGAACAGTAAAGTTCCGACTACAGAAGCAGACGAGAATGTACGTAATACAATTCGTTTGGTAAAAGATGGCGGTGAATACGTTTATGATTTCCAGATTCGTGCTGCTGCACCGTCTATAACGAAAATCTCCAACTGTATGCCGAATGTAGGTGAACCTATCATTGTTTATGGAAGTGGATTGACGGAAATAGCAAAAGTCGTTTTCCCGGAAATGTGGTGGTGACAGAAGGTATTATTTCTGATCTTGACGGTGAATATTTTATGGTGGATATGCCTGCCGGAGTTTCTGAAGAGGGCGGTTCTATTTTCGTAGAAGGTTCGAATGGTGGTGCTTATTCTCCTGCCTATTTCAATTATAAGAAAGGCTTGTTGTTGAACTTCGACGGAGTGGGTGCACAAGGGGCATGGGGCGATTCTGAAAGTATGATTCAAAACAACCGAACTGGAATCAGCTTCGATTGGTGAAGGTAATGTGTCGCAAGGTGCTTACTGTCGTTTGCCATTAGAAAGACAGTTGCCGGTGGCAGCAGCGAAGAATCGTTGTGCTGAAGTTTGGACAGCTGGTAATGGTACTGATCCTGACTGGTTGACGCTGGGTGTCCCTGCTGAAACTCCTGTTACCGAATGTGCTATTCAGTTTGAAATTTATGTGCCCTGAACCTTGGTCTGAATCCGGATTCCTGAAGATTTGTGGTCAGAACGGATTCAACGGTGGAGAATGGGAGAGAGACTGTTATAATTACGTACCGTGGCTTGTAGACGGAAAGATTGTTCCTTTCCAGACAACCGGTTGGCAGACTGTAACTGTTCCGTTTAGTGAATTCTACAAATCGAAAGCATCCAGCGGAGCTTGGACCACTTTTTTGCCGATGTGGCCGCTACCCGTGCATCTGCTTCTTATGCCAACTTCGGTTTCTATTTTGAGAACTCTGATATTACATTGGATAAGATCACAGGTGCGAGCTCGGATAAAGAAACAGAGTTTCTATCCAAAGCAACTTCCGTGAAGATTTATATTGATAACTGGCGTGTCGTACCTTTGACGAAGCCGGAATATACCGATTTCCCGGACGAAGAAGAGGATGCAGAATAATAATGACTTTTAAATTGAAAAGATTATGAAATACAGAAATATGCTTCCGTTTGTTGCCTTGTCGGTGCTGATATTGACATCGTGTGACGATAATAAGATGGAGTGGTATAAAGACCCTACACATGGAGCGGTTACTTCTTCCGAACTGCCTTTACAGTTGGCTGAAAAGATTTCCCGTTACAAGCCGTTGAAAGAATATTTATCCGATCCCAACTTTAAGTTGGGTATCGGAGTGGGGATGGATGAATATCTTGGTGACGAGACAACGACTACCATTGTGAATGAGAACTTTAATGATCTGACGATAGGATATGCCATGAAGCACGGTCCTATGGTCGATTCTAAAGGGAATTTGAAATTTGATAAGGTAGATCAATTGTTTACAAAGACTACAGAAGCGGGTATAAGCATTTATGGACACTGTCTGATTTGGCACACTAATCAGAATGCGAGTTATCTGAATAGTCTGATTGCACCGGAAGTTATTCCGGGACCGGCGGGCAGTAATTTGTTGGATCTGTCAGGCATTGAAGATGGAACCTTTGATGGCTGGAATCGTAAAAATGGAAGTGATGCGATGTCCATTGTGGAAGGGAAGGACTGACAACTACTTCCAAAGCATTGAAATTTACAGTAGGATCTTCTGTAACGGCTGCTCATTCTGTGCAATTATATACTCCTGACATTTCAGCAGTAAGTGGGCATAATTATGAAATTTCATTTTTGTCCGTTCGGATAATCCCGGTAAAGCCCGGTTGACTTTTGATGGGTTAGGGAAATAATTATCCATATAAAGACTGGTATGCTACAGGTGGCAGTTGGACGGAAGCTTTTGAGACAACGTCTCAATGGCAGCAGGTGAAGATCACAGTGAATGATTTTGTTAGTACTACATTTCAGATTGCATTTGAATTTGGTTATTTGCCGGATGTGACTTATTATGTAGATAATATTGTTGTGACAGACAAAGATGCCGATCCTACTGTGGTTAATCTGATTTCTAACGGAGATTTTGAAAGCAAAGCTATTACTCCTTGGGGAGCTTGGAGTAGTGGAAAGGCCGCGATTTCGGAAGAAGGTGAAGGATATGGAAGTTCATATTCGATGAAGCTGACTAGTTCTGTTGACGGAGGGGCGGGCAATGCATATAAGGCACAGGCTGGATATGGCTTTGATACTCCTTTGGAAGTCGGCAAGACCTATGAGTTCTCTGCTATGATTAAAGCAAGTGTCTCAACTACTTTCCAAATTCAAATTCAGAACTCAACGAGTTATGCAGGTGAATGCTATGTAGATGGAAATGTGAGTACGACTTGGACAGAATTTAAGAAAGAATTTACAGTGTCTAAAGAGGATATGAATCGATTCTGTATCAATTTCGGAGTTAGTGCAGGCGATTATTATATAGATAATATCGTATTGTCGGAGAAAGTGGTGGAGACACGTGCTGTCACTCGTGCTTCCGGTCCTACTATCATTGAGAAGACCGACGAAGAAAAAGCCGAGATTATCAGAGATGCTATGGAAGACTGGATTTCAAAGATGGTTACCCATTGCAAACCTTATGTTCATGCATGGGACGTAGTCAATGAACCAATGGATGACGGAAAAACATCAGACATTAAGACTGGTAAAGGCAAAACTGATCTGGCTTCTGATGAATTCTACTGGCAAGATTATTTCCTGACTCCGAAAGACTATGCAGTAGAAGCTTTCAAACTTGCCCGTCAGTATGGAAACGGATGATAAACTATTCATCAATGATTATAATCTGAATATAACCTCAATAAGTGTGACGGTCTGATTAAATATGTGGAATACATCGAAAGCAAAGGGGCCACAGTGGATGGTATTGGTACACAAATGCATATTGCTATTGATTCCAATAAAGACAATATTGCTCAAATGTTCCAGAAACTGGGTGCTACCGGCAAGTTGATTAAAGTATCCGAGTTGGATATTAAGGTTAACACTTCGTCGCCTACTACTGAAAATCTGGCACAACAGGCAGAAATGTATCAGTATGTCATTGATATGTACAAGAAGTATATCCCAGCGGACAAACAATATGGTATTACCATCTGGGGAGTATCGGACAATGAAAAGAACATGTGAATTGGATACCGAATGATGCTCCGAACCTTTGGGATGCTAATTATGCACGTAAACATGCTTATAAGGGAGTGGCCGATGGTTTGGCTGGTAAAGATGTCAGCGGAGACTTTACCGGAGATTTGGAATAAATGATTTTATAACGATTAAAGAAGGGGAGAGTGAGGGTTACAGTAGTTGTTATTATCTTGGAGTGGATCAAATGAATAACAATAACTACTGTAATCCGCTCGTTCTAAAACTTTCCCTTTCCTCTTGTTTATCGGTGGTTTCAGCTTGAATGTAACATTACGACAAGTATTTGTAACATACGTAAACGATGATGTAACAAGCGAGTAATGATTTGAATCAGAATTTCTGGGTAAGTGGGAAGAAACTTCCTAAGTTTGCAAAGTGGAATCCCTGATGGATTTCTTCTCTTGCTAAATTATCATGAAATAAAGACATATAAAAGAAAAGACAGAATGAATAAGTATTGGTTTTATAAGGTAGGGTTAGTAGTTGTGTTCCTTTGCTTCGCCTTGTTGGGTGGAGCAAAGGTTAAACTTCCGACTCTTGTTTCCGACGGAATGGTACTTCAGCGTGGGGAACCTGTCAATATCTGGGGGAACGGCTGATCCTGATGAAACCGTTGATATAACTTTCCTGAAAAGAAATATAAGACTGTTGCTGATGTACAAGGTAACTGGAAAGTGACTTTGCCTATATTGAAAGCTGGCGGACCTTATACGATGGCCATTAATGATATCGAATTAAAGGATATTCTTATTGGTGATGTTTGGGTATGTTCGGGACAGTCGAATATGGAATTACCTGTTTTACGGGTTACAGACCGTTTTCGGGATGAAATATCTGCGGATAATGATTATCCGATGGTACGCTATATAAAAAACTCCTCTATTGTATAACTTTCATGCTCCGCAGGCAGATATTCCGGGAATTTCCTGGCAAGCGATGACTCCTGAAAATGTGATGCCTTTCTCTGCTTTTAGCCTATTTCTTCGCTAAAGATGTCTATCAAAAGACAAAGGTTCCGGTAGGAATCATAAATTCCAGTGTCGGAGGTTCACCGGTAGAAGCGTGGATCAGTGAGGGAGGGTTGAAGCCTTTTCCATTTTATTTGAATGAAAAGCGTATCTATGAGTCAGACGATTTGATGGAGTCGATGAAAAAGAGGAGAGGAAGAAAAGTCATGCCTGAATGTGGCGTTGTTTCAGGGAGATAAAGGGATGCATGAGGCTACCCCTTGGTATGCTGCCGATTATGATGATAGCAATTGGACAGAAACAGATTTGTTTACTTCCGGCTGGGCAACAAACGGACTGAATACCGTCAATGGCTCCCACTGGTTCCGTAAAGACTTTCAGGTGTCTGCACAACAAGCGGGAGAGAAGGCAACTCTTCGCCTGGGATGCATCGTAGATGCAGACTCCGTCTATGTAAACGGTACGTTTGTGGGAACTGTTTCTTATCAATATCCTCCCCGTATCTACACCATTCCTGCCGGATTGTTGAAAGCCGGAAAAATACAATAACCATACGTCTTTTCAGTTATGGCGGTTTCCCTCATTTTGTAAAAAAGAAACCCTATAAGATACTTTTCGGAAAAGGCCAGCCGGAAAAAGGAGAATCGGAGATCAATTTGGAGGGAGTTGGAAATATCATCTTGGTGCTCCCTATGCCCGCTGCTCCGGGGCAGACAGCCTTTCATTATAAACCTGTAGGACTTTATAATGCTATGATTGCCCCATTGCTGAATTATACGGTATCTGGTGTTATCTGGTATCAGGGTGAATCGAATGTCTCACGCAGAAATGAGTATAAAGACTTGTTGACGGCTATGATTAGCGATTGGAGACAACGATGGAATAAGTCGGATATGCCTTTCTATATCATTGAGCTGGCGGATTTCCTCTCACCCGAAGATAAAGGAGGACGCACTGCCTGGGCGGAATTCCGGAAAGCGCAGGCGGAAGTAGCCGATACAAATAAAAATGTTACTCTGATTAAAAATAGTGATTTAGGAGAATGGAATGATATTCATCCATTGGATAAAAAGACGCTAGGGCAACGAGTGGCAGCAGCTATCTTGATAGAAATGAATACGAAAAACAGAAAATGACCAATTTATCTATTTTATGGAGAATACAATAAAGACCAATGAAGCGAAAGGTTTCTATAAACTCTCTTGGCTTCAACGTATAGGCGGTTCCGGTGATTTGGCGCAAAACCTTATTTACCAGACCGTATGTATGTATCTGCTGATTTTTTATACCAATGTATATGGACTTAAAACGGAAGTGGCAGCCGTATGTTTCTTATTGTCAGGATAGTGGATGTCCTTTGGGATCCTCTGGTGGGTGCTCGTCGATAAACACAATCCTAAACTAGGTAAATACCGTTCATATCTTATTTGGGGAGGAATTCCGCTGACTGGTTTTGCTATTCTTTGTTTTTGGAACGGCTTTTGGGTTCACTGTTCTATGCCTATTTCACTTACGTTGGATTATCCATGTGTTATACATTGATTAATGTGCCTTATGGAGCACTGAATGCGTCACTTACCCGCGATACGAATGAAATCACGGTGTTGACGTCAGTGCGTATGTTTCTTGCCAATTTGGGTGGTTTGGCTGTGGCATACGGTATTCCGATACTGGTGAAGGTGTTGTCTCCCCGATGGTAAAATCAATACTACTGCATCTGCTAACGCATGGTTTATTACGATGACTATTTATGCTGTTATCGGATTGGCGTTATTGATGTTCTGCTTTAGCCAGACGAAGGAGCGTGTGGTTATGGATCAGGAGGAGACATCGTTAAAGTAAAAAGTGTCCGACTTGTGGGTAGAATTTTGTAGAAATAAACCTTTGCGTATTTTGGCGTTCTTTTTCATTACTGCTTTTGCAATGATGGCGATTGGTAATTCTGCCGGTTCATATTATATGATTTATAATGTACGTGCACCGGAGATGTTACCTTATTTCATGGCCTTGGGCTCGATACCCGCATTCATTTTCATGCCGATGGTACCTGCCATTAAACGTGCCATTGGAAAAAAGCAAATGTTTTATGTATTCCTTTCAGTCGCTATATTGGGAATGGCATTGCCTGTATATTATTTCTGTGGTTCCGGTACAAAACAGCAGATATGGTTGGTCTTGTGGCGCAGTTCATAAAATCGACGGGAGTCATTATTGCGACAGGGTATATGTGGGCTTTGGTTCCCGAAGTAATTTCGTATGGCGAATATACTCATGGTAAACGTATTTCGGGTATAGTCAATGCTTTGACTGGTATTTTCTATAAAGCGGAATGGCTCTTGGAGGATTGTACCGGGGACTTGTTATGGTCTTTTGTCGGATTCGACCAGACAAATGAAGTGTCACAATCACCTTTTGCCGAACAGGGAATACTGTGGCCTCGTAGCCGTTATTCCGGCGTTGTTGCTTTTGGTCGCTATGTTCATTATTTCTAAATATGAATTGGAAGATAGTGATTGACAATATAAATGAGGAGATAGAATCGCGCTGTAAAAAGGCGAATAGATAAGATAGTAGAATGTTTATTACTCAAAAATATAACGTATGAAACTCAAACGAATAATTCTGTTGTTATTGACAGTGATGTTTTCTTTTTCTTATGGAGAAGTTTTTGCGAAAGATGGAAATTCGCTGAAAAAAGGCTTTGAAAAACAAGTTTTTGATTGGCGTGTCAGTGAACACACATCAAAGTTCCGGTAAGGATGTCGCAGCTGTTGAAATTGTAAAGAAGAATTTTAATTCCATCGTGGCGGAAAACTGCATGAAGTCTTCTGTCATTCATCCGAAAGAAAATAAGTATAATTTTGCGCAGGCAGATGAATTTGTCAGTTTTGGTGAGAGCAATCAAATGGCTATCATTGGTCACTGCCTGATTTGGCATTCACAATTGGCTCCCTTGGTTTTGCGTAGATAAGGAGGGAATAATGTTTCTCCGGAAGTCCTGAAGAAACGGATGAAAGACCATATCACTACCATCGTGAAACGCTATAAAGGCCGTATCAAAGGCTGGGATGTAGTAAATGAAGCGATTGAAGATAATGGAGCATATCGCAAGACAAAGTTTTATGAGATTCTGGGGGAAGAATATATCCCATTGGCTTTCCAATATGCACACGAGGCCGATCCGGATGCAGAGCTTTATTATAACGATTATTCAATGGCTCAACCGGGCAGAAGAGAAGCCGTCGTGAAAATGGTGAACGATTTGAAAAAACGTGGAATCCGTATTGATGCGATAGGTATGCAAGGACACATCGGCATGGACTATCCGAAAATCAGCGAGTTTGAAGAAAGTATGCTTGCCTTTGCCAAAGCGGGAGTGAAGGTAATGATAACAGAACTGGATTTGACGGTGATACCATCACCGAATCCCAATGTAGGTGCAGAAGTTTCCGCTTCCTTTGAATATAAGAAAGAGATGAATCCTTATCCGGATGGATTACCGGAAGAGGTATCGAAAGCATGGACTGAAAGAATGAATGACTTTTTCCGTCTGTTCCTGAAACATCATAACCTCATCACCAGGGTTACTCTTTGGGGAGTAGCCGATCAGAACTCTTGGCGTAATGACTGGCCGATGAGAGGCCGCACGGATTATCCGTTACTTTTTGATCGCAATTATCAGCCGAAGCCGGTAGTCGACCTGATTATCAAAGAGGCTGAAAAAACAAAATAAGTTTCTAACAGAAAAACCGAAAAAGCATGAAAACAGAAAAAAGATATTTAGTTCCCGGTGATTATATGGCTGATCCTGCCGTACATGTATTTGATGGCAAACTGTATATTTATCCCTCGCACGATTGGGAGAGTGGTATTGCTGAAAATGATAATGGCGATCATTTCAATATGAAAGATTATCACGTGTATTCTATGGATGATGTAATGAACGGTGAAATAAAAACTGATCATGGAGTGGTGCTTTCCACAGAGGATATTCCTTGGGCGGGCCGTCAACTTATGGGATTGTGATGTGGTTTGTAAAGATGGTAAGTACTATATGTATTTTCCATTGAAAGATCAGAATGATATATTTCGTATCGGGGTAGCTGTGAGTGATAAACCTTACGGACCTTTTATACCGGAAGCTAATCCGATGAAAGGAAGTTACAGCATCGATCCGGCTGTCTGGGATGACGGAGATGGTAACTATTATATGTATTTCGGTGGATTGTGGGGTGGACAACTTCAACGTTACCGTAATAATAAAGCATTGGAATCAGCCATTTTACCCGAAGGAGAGGAGGAGGCTTTGCCATCCCGTGTTGTTCGTTTGAGTGATGATATGATGGAGTTTGCGGAAGAACCCCGTGCAGTGGTAATTCTGGATGAAGACGGTAAGCCATTGACAGCAGGGGATACGGAACGCCGTTTCTTCGAAGCTTCGTGGATGCATAAATATAATGGTAAATACTATTTTTCCTATTCTACGGGAGACACTCATTTGCTCTGCTATGCAACAGGTGATAACCCTTATGGTCCGTTTACTTATCAGGGAGTCATTCTGACTCCGGTGGTAGGATGGACTACTCACCATGCTATTGTAGAGTTTAAAGGTAAGTGGTATCTGTTTCATCACGATTGTGTACCATCAGAGGGAAAGACTTGGCTCCGTAGCCTAAAAGTCTGTGAACTTCAGTATGATGCAGACGGGCGAATCATTACTATCGAGGGAAAAGATGAATAATAGAATACATTAAAACAACCGCTTCTATCTGAAAAATATGCCTAGAAATATATTTGCATTGATATTCACTATCCTTTTTTGCTTTTCTTCTATTTGGGCAGAAGATGGAAGTGCCTTGTGGCTTCGTTATGCATCGGGAGCGAAAGCGGAAATTACCAGCAAGAAACAATCACCCACATTACGTATTGCGGTTTCCGAATTACAGAACTTCTGGCAGGAGGAATCCCCGGTTACTTTGGAGGTCCGGAACAATAAAGAACTTCGTGCACTTGGAAATGAGGGATATACGATTCAGACCTCCAAAGGTGGCAGTCAAATAACGATAGCTTCTTCCGGTGAACAAGGAGTACTTTATGGAACGTATCATTTACTCCGTCTGCAAGCTACCGGACAACTACCGGAATCAGCTTTGCAATCCCTCAATATCTCCGAACGACCTGATTATCGAATTCGTATCCTGAATCATTGGGATAACTTGGATGGTACAATCGAACGTGGATATGCCGGACATTCGCTTTGGAAATGGGACGAACTTCCTTCTGTTGTCTCTCCCCGTTATGAAGCCTACGCTCGTGCCAATGCTTCTATCGGCATTAATGCCACTGTAATAAACAATGTCAATGCAAGTCCTAAGATACTATCTAATGATTATTTGCAGAAAGTCAAAGTCTTGGCCGACGTTTTCCGTCCTTATGGCTTGAAAATATATCTTTCTATCAATTTCTCTTCTCCCGCAGCTTTAGGCGGTTTATCCACTTCCGATCCGTTGAATAAAGAAGTGATAAACTGGTGGAAGCAGAAAGCCAAAGAGATTTATTCTCTGATTCCCGATTTCGGAGGTTTTCTGGTGAAAGCGAATTCCGAAGGGCAGCCCGGTCCGTGTGACTACGGACGGACTCATGCCGAAGGAGCCAATATGTTTGCCGATGTGTTGAGGTCCTATCATGGCATTGTGATGTGGCGCGCTTTCGTTTATTCTCCTACCGACAGCGACCGTGCCAAACAAGCCTATCTTGAATTTGAACCTTTGGATGATAAATTTCGGGATAATGTTATTGTGCAGATCAAGAACGGTCCGATAGATTTCCAACCCCGTGAACCATTCAGCCCGCTGTTCGGAGCCATGAAAAAGACGGCAGTTATGCCCGAATTTCAAATCACACAAGAGTATCTTGGTTTTTCCAATCATCTTGCATTCCTTGCTCCTATGTGGAAAGAGTGTTTAGACAGTGATACTTATCTGCAAGGCAAAGGCTCTACCGTTGCCCGTGTGACAGATGGTTCTTTATTCTTTCATCCGCTCACGGCTATTTCCGGGTGGCAAACATCGGTGATGATACTAATTGGTGTGGACATCCTTTTGCCCAAGCCAACTGGTATGCTTTCGGTCGTTTGGCATGGAAACATTCACTTTCTTCCGAGCAGATCAGGTGAAGAATGGTTGAGGCAAACTTTTTTCTTCCCGTTACCGGTGCGCAAACCGATACTCCGGCAGGAGAAGTCATTCAAAAAGAGCAGGTCGACGCTGAACTCTCCCTTCTCAACTCTCAACTTCTCCAAGAGTCGAGGGAAGCAGTAGTAGATTATATGATGCCGTTAGGACTGCATCACATCTTTGCATGGGGACATCATTACGGGCCCGAGCCTTGGTGTGATATTCCCGGTGCCCGTCCCGACTGGATGCCTTCTTATTACCACCGTGCCGACAACATGGGAATAGGTTTCGACCGCAGCAGCAAAGGGAGCAATGCGACCGCACAATATCACTCTCCTTTATGCGAACAACTGGATAATGTAGATACCTGTCCCGAAAATCAGCTTCTTTGGTTCCACCATGTTCCCTGGAATCATCGGATGAAGAGCGGGCGTACACTTTGGGCAGAACTGTGCTACGCGTATGATCGTGGTGTAAACGAAGTGAGAAACTTTCAAAAAGTGTGGGACAGGATGGAACCGTATATTGATTCCGAACGTTTTCGTGATGTGCAACACCGCCTGAAGATTCAGGCACGGGATGCTGTCTGGTGGCGGGATGCTTGTTTGCTTTACTTCCAGCAATTCAGCAGACAATCGATACCTTATGAACTGGAACGTCCGGTGCATGAATTGAAAGATATGATGGAATACAAACTGAATATCACTAATTTTGAATGTCCGCCTTATGGGTTTAGTAAGTAAATAAAGATATTCCTTCTACGGAACGAATAAGAATATGTTTGCAATTTGGCGTCTTTTATGATAAAATTGTTACCTTTGCGGGCAAAAATAAAACAGAATATAAGAATATGAGCCAAAATACATTCAGCATGGCGGGGGGCGTAGCACGCAACCCGCTTGTGCGTTTAGCCAAACCTATCACGGCAACTATCGGAGCGAACGAACACATAGCCATTGTAGGTCCCAATGGTGGTGGTAAAAGCCTTTTTGTAGATACCCTGATCGGAAAATATCCATTGCGTGAAGGAACCGTACAATATGATTTTTCCCCCTCTGCCACCCAGACTCTTTATGATAATGTGAAATACATCGCTTTCCGTGATACCTATGGAGCTGCCGACGCCAATTACTACTACCAGCAGCGTTGGAATGCTTACGATCAGGATGAAGCTCCTGATGTTCGTGAGATGTTGGGAGAAATCAAGGACGAGCAACTACAACGCGAACTGTTTGAACTTTTCCGTATCGAACCGTTGCTCGACAAGAAAATCATTCTCCTTTCCAGTGGTGAATTACGTAAATTCCAGCTCACAAAGACCCTGCTGACTGCTCCCCGTGTGTTGATTATGGATAATCCGTTTATCGGATTGGATGCTCCTACGCGTGAACTGTTGTTTTCTCTTTGCTTGAACGTCTGACAAAATGTCTTCCGTCCAGATTATTCTGGTACTTTCCATGATGGATGATATACCTTCCTTTATCACTCACGTTATCCCTGTGGACAAAATGGAAGTTTTTCCAAGATGGAACGCGAAGCCTATCTGGAAGCTTTCCGTTCAGAGATGTGGTTACCTCTTTCGATGAATTGCAGAAACGGATTATAGATTTGTCTTATGACGGCAACAACTATGACTCGGAGGAAGTAGTAAAACTTAATAAAGGTAAGTATCCGCTATGGTGACCGCACTATTCTGAACGAACTGGACTGGACAGTCCGTCGTGGTGAGAAGTGGGCGTTGAGCGGGGAAAACGGTGCAGGAAAATCTACTCTGTTGAGCCTTGTCTGTGCAGACAATCCACAATCGTATGCCTGTGATATCAGTCTCTTCGGACGAAAAAGAGGGACCGGGGAAAGTATTTGGGAAATTAAGAAACATATTGGCTACGTCAGTCCGGAGATGCACCGTGCTTATCTTAAAAATCTGCCCGCTATTGAGATTGTAGCAAGCGGTTTACATGATAGTATCGGGTTGTACAGACGTCCGCAACCGGAGCAAATGGCTGTATGTGAATGGTGGATGGATGTATTTGGTATCGCCGCATTGAAAGACAAAGCATTCCTGCAACTTTCCAGTGGTGAGCAACGGCTGTCTCTGCTGGCAAGAGCTTTCGTCAAAGATCCGGAACTGTTGATTCTGGATGAACCGCTTCACGGACTGGATACTTACAATCGTCGCCGGGTGAAGAAGGTGATTGAAGCCTTCTGCCAACGTAAAGATAAAACGATGATTATGGTGACACATTATGAATCGGAGCTTCCCAACACTATAACAGATCGTATTTTCTTAAAGAGAAACCGGTAAACATTGTTTTCTGATATTTATTTTGAATTTAGATTTTAGTTAATCGGATGCGTAAACCAGAAACAAGAACCTTTCCCCGGTTCTGATTCCACTCCGATTTTGCCGCCTAACTGTGTGACGATACTTTGACAGATAGGGAGTCCCAGCCCTGTGCCGGCAATAAAATTATTCAATTTCACGAATCGGGTAAAGATAGCTTCCTGCTTTTTCCGGTTCGATGCCCATTCCCGTATCTTGAACCGAGAATCTGACTTCATTTCCGTTGATTCGGTAATCAATAACAATACTGCCCTCGGAAGTAAATTTCAGAGCATTCGTTACAAAATTCAGCAATACCTGATACAACCTGTTTTTGTCGCTGGTAAAAAGTAAGCTCGGGCAGTTCCGGTGCTAAGAGAATCTCTACTTGCTCTGTAGCCCTTACCTGCATAGATTGTAGCAGTTCATTGCAAAGTTGTTGTGCATCCACTTGTTCCGGGATAATGTCGAAAGTCCCTGCCTCAATCTTTGATAAGTCAAGAATATCCGAGATCAGTTGTAACAAGAGCTTGTTGTTTTCTTCAATAATCGTTGCATACAGATGTTTTTCTTCTGCATCCTCCGCTTCCTCAAGCAAACTGGAAAAGCCTACTATCGCATTGAGCGGGGTACGTATCTCATGACTCATATTCGCAAGAAAAGCAGATTTTAGCCGGTCGGCTTCTTCAGCTTTCTCTTTGGCGCCAATCAGCATCCGCTCTGTCTCTTTCAGTTCGGTAATATCAAAGTTGATACACAGCATTTCGATGATATTGTCCTGGGGCTGGTAATTCCTTACTAATACGTTAACCCGTGTCCAAGTGTAATTTCCATCTGCTCTGCGAATCCGGACATCGCGGGATAGCTTGGAACTTTCTCCTTTTATCACTTTATCCAGGAAGTCGATCATCACAGCCCGATCTTCTGGATGGAAATGGGAATGAATGCCGATGATTTCCGGCAATGGGGTACCCTCTTCTTCACCTACATTCCTGTACCAGCTTCTCAAAGCATACCCATCCCGACTCAAAGCATCGAAGTGCGCGTAACCTACTTTGGCATAATCTCCTACCAGGTCGAAAAAAACTCTCGAATTCCTGAATCTTATTATAAGCAATTGTATCTTCGGTCTTGTCTACATTAATTAAGAGGTAGTTGATAGGTTCGTGATTGTGATCGTATAGAGTGGTGACTTTGGTTGTTAAGTCAATGAAACCGGTTGTACTGTTAGGCTGATAATATTTGTTGATTTTGGAAAAGTCATACCGGAATGTAAAATCTGCGTTCTCATTGTCTTTTTATTTTCTGTTTTATCTCTTCCGGCAATATAGGATTCTCGAAAATGTTGACTCCCAAAATATCTTCTTTATTGGAAATACGGAACATTTCCATATCTTTTTTATTCAGGTCGACCATTTGACCGTCCTTATCATATAATTCGATGCCTACCGGAAGATTCTTATATATATTATGAAGGATCCGCTCGCTATTTTGTAGAGCCTGGTGTGCAGATGCTATATGAATTCCCTCTTGGGTTTCGGCAATTCCATATACTTTGGTGTTACCATTTTCGTCTGTTTCCTGGAAGCATGCCTTGCTACGAATCCATACATGACCTTTGGGAGTATCAAACAAGTATATTTCTTCTACAGTCTGTTGTACTTTGTCAAAAGACGGAAAAGTTGCGTATCCCTGATCTTCTTTTAGAATACGCTTGTTGAAATCTTCGAAACTGATGAGCCCGTCTTCTCCTATTCCGAGTAGTTGGGAGATAAGTTCCGAACACTTGTAAGTCTCTGCTTTCAAGTCAGCTTCCCACCATCCTATATTCGGTGTGTTCATAAGCTTTTTGTAGGAATTCGCTTTCGTTTTGTTCGTTTATTTTCAAGGTATGTCTGTATTATCAGGTAGTTAGACAATAATTTGCTCGTAAAAATAATCATTTTTGTTGAATTCCACCTTAAAAAAGTAAAAAGATAGTATGATTGTATCACAAGGAAAGTATGTATTACAAAGAAAATGGGCATATATGAGCAGAGTATCAATAAATTATCTTCGTGTAAAAAAAAAGTAATCGAAGCATTCTGTACGCGTAAAGATAAAGCGAAGATTAAATCAATGTCCAGATGAATGGAAACGGCTGGATATAGTTGTGAATCGTATCTTTCTGGAGAGAAACATAGTGTCAAAATATTAAGAGTCAGACGATGGGAATAGAATATGTCTATAACAACAAATGTATTTATATGAATTATAATCTTTTTAATAAATAGAGTGTTTTTTGCTCCAATTGGTTATCTTTTGCGCTCTATGAAACGCAAAAAGTAACTATAAATACATGAATAATAGTCAAAATGCTATAACTGTTATATACAGGAACATTGGCAAAAACTCTATATTCATGCATATAATCTGCTGAATGATGAGGAAAGCGCAAAAAGATGTGGTGAACGATGTCTTTTGTTCGGTGCTTGAGAGCAACGAACGGTTGACAACGGAAGAGGATCTGCTGCCGTTATTCTTCGTCATGGTGCGAAATCGTTGTATTGACCAAATACGTCATCAGAACGTGGTGCATAAAAATGCGGAAAGATACTTGGAAGAACTTTACAGTGGCTGGACTGTGAAAGAATACCGTGAGTATGAAGACAAGATAAACCGGATGCAGGAGAGTATTCGCCAGATGGCGCCACAAATGCGAACCGTAGTGGAAGAATTCTTCTTAAATGAAAAGAAATGTGCGGAAATCAGTGAAAAGTTACGTATTAGTGATAATACCGTTAGAACGCACATTGCCAGAGCTTTAAAGATACTCCGAAAACAATTAACCATCTTTTTTATAAAAAAAATCCTATCGGGGTGTCATCAGTTTCAGTAACCTTTACGTGTTTAATGAAACTATTGACACTATGATAGACCATTCAGATAAAAAATTAGATTATGCACTTCGTGCCATACAACATCCACAATTAAGAGAAACTGATGAATTTCTTCAGTGGATAGGTATACCTGAAAATAAAGAACTTTTCTTGGAATTAATGGCTTGTAAGGAAGCTGTGATACGTGAGAATCTGCAACGGAAACGCAAGTACAGAAAGAAAATGCGTATCTTGGCAATTGCTTCTTCTGCTGCAGCTGTCTTGATACTGGCTTTTCTGATTCCTTCTTTGCTTCCTTCCACTTCTTTACCTGCAGAACAGCCGATACGTTTTTTTGCTGCGAACAACAATGATGAACATGTGGTCCTACAAATGGATGGTCGTAGTGAACAGCAGTTATTGACAGACAGTGTGATGGATGTGAAAGACTGGAAAACTGTCTCGGCAGACACTGTATGCTGTCAGACTTTGACTACACCACGTGGAAAGATTTTCTGCTGGTACTGGCTGATGGGACTAAGGTATGGCTCAATGCTGAAAGTCGTTTGCGCTACCCTGTGGCATTTCATGGAAAAGAACGACGTGTGGAACTAGAAGGGAGGCTTGCTTTGAAGTGGCAAAAGATGCCGAACATCCGTTTATTGTATGTGCTAATGGCATGAATACCATGGTGCTGGGAACTAAATTCAACGTGCGTTCCTATACTGTTGAAGATCGTCATGTAACTTTGGTGAATGGTAAGGTGCAGGTTACAAACACAGTTAACAATAAGTCGGTAACATTACGTCCGGGACAGGATTTGACCTATACGGAAACCGGAGAGGAAAAAGTGTTAGAAGTGAATATCGCTACATATACAGCCTGGACAGAGGGAATGTTCTACTTTGAGGATGCCGTTGGAAGAAATCATGGGTGCTTTGGGAAGATGGTATAATGTGAATATCGATTTCGAGCGGCGCGAATTGTATCATATCAGGTTGAACTTCTGGGCTAATAAAAATACCCATTTGGATGAAGCATTGGAACTGCTGAATAAGTTGGAGAAAGTGCAGGTAGACTATCAGGACGGAACCATTACGATCAAACAGATTTAACTATACAAATACAACTCTTATGAAAAGCAACAAATTACATTATTAGAAAAAAGAACTAAAAAAAAGCTTGTGTGGATGAGAACTGCCTTTCTATTGCTGGTGTTTACAGCAACAGCCTTGCAAGGATGGGCGCAGAATGCAGAAAACAGGCAGATTTCTTTAGAGATGAAAAACGAACCGCTCGGTTCGGCCTTGAAACAGTTCAGCAATGTATCTGGTTATAAGGTGAATTTTCCCAGTGAAGACGTTGCACCCTATCGTGTAACTGTGAGTATATATCAGATGTCTCCTTTTGCAGCACTTCAGAAGATGCTGGAAGGAAAGCCTTTTTGAGTATGATGTGAAACAAAATTTCATCACTGTCCGTAAAGTGAAAACTACCTCGACAACTGCTTCAGGCAAGTTCAGAAATGTTGGAGGTCAGGTAGTGGATGAAAGTGGTGATCCCTTGCCGGGAGCAAATGTAAAGGTGCTTAACAGTCCCTTTGGTGCTATTACGGACGCAGAGGGAAACTTTACTTGTAGAGTTCCGGTCGATGTACATACATTGAAGTGTCTTTCGTTGGTATGCAGTCGGAAAAGGTTTCTGTTAAAGACCGTAACAACGTCAGGGTGATAATGCATGAGGACAAGCAACAGTTGGGTGATGTTATTGTGACGGGTTATCAGCGTATTAGCCGTGAACGTTCTACTGCCGCTTTCGGTTTGTTGATTCCGAGCAACTGAACAGACAGATGCACAGTGACCTGGCGTCATCCTTGGAAGGGCAAGTAGCCGGTTTGCGTATGAATATTAATTCGAATAACGGTGATATGAGTCCTATTCTTCGTGGGGTAGGGTACATTCTCGCATGATGTGGGAACAGAACCACTGATTGTTGTGGACGATATGCCAACCAATTTGAGATTGAGCGAGATAAATCCGTATAATGTAGAGAGTATTACTGTTCTGAAAGATGCCGCAGCAGCCAGTATTTATGGTGCTTTGGCTGCAAACGGCATTATTGTGGTAGCCACGATGCGGGCTAAAAAGAAGGTGCGCACGTGAGCATTAATGCAGACTGGTTTATCACTACCAAACCAAATTTCAAGAGTTTGAATTTAGCTTCAACAAGTGATATTATTGATTATCAGACAGCTGTTTTTGATGCCAATGTAGCGGAAAAAGGAAGTGCGGCGAATTTTTATCTTCTTTTGAGTATAATTATTACAATCCCTTGTTTCAGCTTTATCTGGATCAGGCCAATGGGGATATTACCAGTGGTGAAGTAAATGCTACGTTGAGGCAATGGCGCAATAATGATTATTATAAAGAATATCGTGATAACGCTTGGCGTACGGCTATAACCCAGCGCTATAATGTAACCGTATCACAGAAAGCCGGAAATAGCAACCATCTCCTTTCTTTCAATTATGAAAAGGATAGTCAGCGCGTTATCAGTGGCAAAAGTAATAAAATTTCTTTATACTATAAATCGAATTATGCGGTTACAAACTGGCTGAACCTGAATGCCGGAGTGGATGTACGTATGGGACGTAGTTATACCCCCGAATAGCGGTTATACTAGCTACACCCTGCAACAGCGATATGAGCGGATATTGGATGCCGACGGTAACCATTATACTTCTCCTTATGTGAATGTAGGTGCATATCCTTCCTATAATGGGAGTGTTGTAAGAAAAGCTGAAGGTGTCTCACCTTATAGAACGTTTGGTTTCAATGTACTTGATGCATTGGAGGAAAGCATAACAAAGTCACATGATGTTAGTATTCGTCCGTTTGTAAGTTTACAGGCTCGTTTCTGAAAATGTTCAAATACAACTTCATGTATCAATATGAATGGAATAAAGATAAAGAGTGAACTATTTGAGTCGGAAAATACTTATGTAATGCGTATGCTACATAACAGTATGGTTGATACAAATGGAAAAGCACAATTGCCGCAAGGGGGACGTTTTTCTCAGACAGAAGTTGAAAGTAAGCGTTACACGGTACGAAACCAAATAGACTTTGATAAAACTTGGAAGGACCATACAGTGACTGTCATTGCCGGTCTGGAATTTCGTGAAAATAAGATTCCGACACCTGCCCGCCAATTGTTGTATGGCTACGATCCGCAAACATTAACTTCTGATTTTATGAATTGGCAAGCCTATCGTGACGGTGTAGGAACCAGTGCTCTTTCTGACAGAACGATTACTTTATCGGGGCTGTCTGCTACTTTGCACGAGTCACGCCATCGTTATGCGTCTTTTTATGCAAATGCAGGATACTCTTATCTGTCACGTTATAATCTTTCCGGAAGTATACGTTGGGATCAAGCCTGACTTGTTCGGGCTCGATATACGCAATCAGCGCCATCCTTTGTGGTCAGTCGGTGCGTCTTGGATTTTATCGGAAGAATCGTTCATAAAAGAGATTTCCTGGCTGGATTACCTTAAACTACGTATGACATACGGTATCAACGGTAATGTCGATCAAAGCTCAACTACCTATTTTGTTGTAAAGAAAAAACGCAAAGTAATCCTATTAAAACGACCTATCTGACTTATGAGGATGATGATTTGCCAAATCCGAAGCTTCGTTGGGAGAAAACAGCCACCTACAATATAGGATTAGATTTCCGTCTTTTCAAGAATCTGATAAGCGGTAGTCTGGAATATTACAATCGTCACTCATCTGATTTGCTGGTACGCCGATATATGGACCCTACTTTAGGAGCCGGTTCACGTGTGGTGAATAATGGTGAGATGCGTAATCGTGGCGTAGAACTTTCCCTTACAACCAATATCATACGTAAGAAAGACTGGAACTTCGCTGTAGATTTTAACTTTGACTATAATAAGAACAAAATGTTGAAAGTCGATCATAGTGAATCTGATAATGCAAGAGTCTTTATCGCAAGTCCGCAGGTTTATTTTATGGAAGGTACTAGTTATAATACGTTATGGGCTTACCGTATACATTGTATCGAGAATGGATATCCGGTAGCAGTGGATAAAGATGGAAATGATCTGGTGAAATTTAATGAAGACGGCACGGTAGCCAGTATCACTTCTGGTTCTTCGCTCAAAGGTACTGATGACTTGGTGAACCTTGGTTCGCTGACTCCGAAATTCAGCGGGTCAGTGGGGTTAAGATTCAACTATAAGAATTTTGATTTGAATGCATTCTTTGTGTATGCTGGTGGTAATAAGCTGCGTAACAGTGTATTAAAAATGGATGACCAGTTAGGTACTCAAACCTTGAAAGGAATTGCCAACCGTTGGACTGCGGATGATTCGAATGCACAGGTACGTATGTACCTCGATATACCGGCACAGGTGAAAACTTATGCCAGCACTTTCCAAGATTGGTGGCAATACGGTGACATCAATGTGAAAGATGCAGGTTATGTAAAATTGCGTAGCTTGAGTGTAGGGTATAACTTACCGTTTACGGTTTGCCAACACCTCCGCCTCTTCTCTGAAAGTGAAAGTGCAGGTAAATAATCTGTTTACCTGGTGTAAGGCAGGAAGTGATATTGATCCGGAAAGCTATGGAATGAATGACGGTACACGTGGCATCGCTTCTCCCAAGACTTATTCTATCGGATTATCAACAAGTTTCTAACTATTTAAAAGATATAAGATATGCGTAAATTACTTTATATATTGCCAGTTATTCTCATATTGGGTTTTGCAGCCTGTGAAAACTATGTGGATATTACTCCTACAGGCAAGAAAACGGTGGATTCTACTGATACTTATTATGAATTGATAGCCCTGCCCAACCGGGCCTACCATCCGGCAGCTTTTGCCTTGTTGAGCGATAATGTCTGGTCGAAAGAATCGAATATCATAGGTAATGAATTTATTTCATGGGATGGTATTAACATGACTTTTAATGAGGCAGCTAACCGGAAAGAGCTAAGTGATAACAATTTATATGAAAATTGTTATACATATATCCTACGGTCAAATATCGTAATTTCATTGGTTGATGCTAGTCTGGGTGATAAAGATGTTAAGGAATTGGCAAAAGCGGAAGCAAAGATCATGCGTGCCTGGGATCACTTTATTCTGATAAATACATTTGCGAAAGCATATAATCCGGAAACTGCAGCCACTGACGGTGGAGTTGCTATCATTGATAAATATGATTTGGAGGCTACTCCAACCAAATCTACGGTTGCTCAAGTATACGATTTTATTATTAAGGATATAGAAGAAGCGCTTCCTTATTTACAGGAAGAGCCGGTGAATGTATATCATCCGTCAAAAGCTTTTGGATATGCGTTGGCTGCCCGTGTTTATCTGTTCCATCGAGATTGGAAAAAAGCGAAAGAAGCTGCCGAAGAATCATTGAAGTTGAATAATACCCTGATTGATTATATTGATTTGGGAGCTAAAAGGAGGGCCGACTAAGGTTTACTACTTATGCCAAAGGCGGTAACCCGGAAGTGCTGAACTATGCTTATATGGGTGGTCCTACTGAAGTTTTGGCCTTTTGTTATGGTATGCTTAGCCCGGAGATGGTACAACTTTTCGGGCAGAATGATGAACGTTTGAACCAATTCTTTAAAACGAGTGACAACAGTATATACTACTTTGACGAAGGTTCAGGAGCTGCTTTGTGGAATACTTCGATTACTTATTCTAAGTTTCAGCCTATGTCTGTGGGAATGCGTACTGCCGAAGTTTACCTGATTCTGGCAGAAGCGAAAGCACGGCTGAAAGATATACCGGGAGCTGTCCAAACATTGAATCAGTTGCGTGAAAAACGAATCAAGGGAGCCGAAGCTGTATTGCCGGAACCTGCTACCGAACGTGCGATGGTGCAGGCAGTCATTGATGAGCGCCGTAAGGAGTTAATCTCCGGATTTAGTCGCTTCTGGGATTTGAAACGATACAATACGGAAGCTGATTACGCAAAGACAATCACCCGTACTTTTCCGCTGGTATCTACGGATGTCGAGAAAAAGACATATACGTTGAAGCCGGATTCACGGTTGTATATCATTCCATTCCCGTTGGCTGCCCGTGAAAAAAATCCGAACCTGACAATGAACACTAACGAATAAAAAAATAAAGAGAAAACTATGCGAAAGATTTTGATGATGGCTGTGTTGGCGTTCCTGTCCTTGCAAGGTGTGGGAGCTCGTGCCAGTGGTATATCTCTTCTGGAAAGTGGAAAGAAGAAACTGGTAGCACAGGGAGATACGGTCAAGAAAGACACTGTTAAGAAAGTAACGGCTTATGAAAAACTGTTGAAAGATGGAGGAAGTGAATGTGAGGGTATGTTTACGGTACGCCACATCAAAGATAACTGGTATTTTGAAGTGCCGGATACTCTTTTAGGACGGTTGTTGTTGGCTGTGACCCGGTTTAAAGCAGTGCCACAGGGTTTCAAAAATGCTTAGCGGAGAAGAGGTGAACCGGAGCGTTGTTTATTGGGAACAGCATGATGATAAGACTCTCTTTTTACGCGAATATGTGCAATCACAGTTTGCCCGTCCGGTGATAACATTGCCGAGGCATTGAAACAATCGACTGTAGATCCTGTAATCTATAAGTTTGATGTAATCGGTAGAAATCCGGAGACTCAGGCACAGCTCATTGATGTATCAAAACTCTTTTTAGGTGATAATAAATTGTGTGGCTTTACCTCAAGCGACCGTTCCATTCTTGGCATCGGTACTTTAGCCCAGGACCGCACATTTATGGATACGATAAAAACCTATCCTATCAACGTGGAGGCAGTGACTTTGCGTACTTATAGTATTAGTGCTGGTAGACTACCGGCTGCACAGACTGGTTCGGTGACTGTGAAACTGAATACAAGCATCGTGATGTTACCCAAAGAACCGATGCAGCCACGGTTTGCCGATGACCGGGTGGGATTTTTCCAAAACTCGTTGACCGAATTTTCGGACGACCAGCAGACTACCGATCGTGGAGCTATCATTCAGCGTTATCGGTTGGAACCGAAAGACCCGGAACGTTATCGTCGAGGACAACTCACCGAACCGAAAATCCCATTATCTACTACATTGATCCGGCAACACCGAAGAAGTGGATACCTTATCTTAAAGCAGGTGTCGAAGACTGGAATACAGCATTTGAAGCTGCCGGATTCAAGAACGCTATAATAGCTAAAGAATGGCCGAACGATCCAAATATGAGTTTGGACGATGCGCGTTATAGTGTGATACGTTATCTACCCTCCGAAACGGAGAATGCTTACGGTCCGCGTATTGTCGATCCGCGTAGTGGAGAAATTATGGAAAGTCATATTTGTTGGTATCACAACGTAATGAACTTACTCAAAAAGTGGTATATGGTGCAGTGCGGGCCACTGGATAAGCGCGCACGCACGATGACTTTTGACGACAAATTAATGGGCAGTCTGATTCAGTTTGTCTCTTCACATGAAGTGGGGGCATAGTATCGGCTTACGGCACAATATGGCAGCCAGTTCGGCTACTCCGGTAGAGAAACTGCGTGATAAAGCTTGGGGAGAAGCGAATGGTCATACGGTATCAATCATGGACTATGCACGATTCAATTATGTGGCACAGCCTGAAGACCGGATTTCAGAAAAAGGACTTTTCCCTCGCATTGGCGATTATGATAAATGGGCTATCCAATGGGGATATCGCTATCGTCCGGAATTTAAGGATCCTTATAAAGAAAAAGACGTATTACGTGCCGAAGTAACCAAAAACTGCGGGGAGATCATCGCTTGTGGTTTGTTGGTGATGAAGGAAAGGATTTGATCCCCGTAGCCAGAGTGAGGACTTGGGCGACAATAATATGAAGGCTAATGAATATGGTATCAAGAATCTGAAAAGAGTGATGGAAAACATACTGACCTGGACAGCACAGCCTGACGGAGAGTACACTGACTTAACCACCATTTATAATTCGGTTCGTGCCCAACATCTGAAGTATACCCTGCAAGTGCAGAAGAACATAGGAGGACGCTATACCAATAATTTGCCGGATCTCAAAGTGCATGATTATCTGCCACGCAGTTTGCAGAAAGAAGCTGTTGAATGGTTGGGACGCAATTTGTTTGTAGCTCCACTCTGGCTCTACCCTGATGAAGTGGTGAGTCGTACCGGAGTCAAACCGGTGGATGAGATTCGTGACCGCCAAAGCTCTGTTGTAGCTTTGCTACTTGCACCGGGAATGTTGTATAATATTTACTCAACCTCATTGTGTTCTTCGGAATCGTATGCACTGATGATTATTTGAACGATGTATTTACTGCAATATGGAAACCGTTGAATGATCCCAGTGAACTGGAGAATAATTTCCGCCGTCAGTTGCACCGGACTTATCTGGGGTTTGTCGAAGGAATGATTAAACCTAGTAGCAAAGATGGTGCCAATGCAAATCTGGCAATCAGCCGTTCTGATATTCAGCTTTTTGTAGAAAGCCTATACTTCCTATCTGAAACGTGCGGTGAAAACCTTGAACTGCGTACTTGACAAAATGAATCTGGACTGGATACCCGTTGAGAAGAGCTGGCGTTTGAATGAGAAGCATTACGGTGATCTGCAGGGATTCAATAAGGCCGAGACAGCAGAGAAATACGGAGAAGAACAAGTGCTAGTGTGGCGTCGTAGCTATGATATAGCTCCCCATCCACTTTCCGAGAACGACTTTAGAAATCCCGTTTTGATTACCGTTACCATGAAGTACCCGATGCTGAATTGCCGCGTACCGAATCATTGAAAGATACCATCGACCGTATTATGCCCTATTGGGAATCGGATATATTCCCGGCTTTGAAAGATGCCCACACCCTACTGGTCGTGGCACATGGCAATAGTTTGCGGGGGATTATCAAGCATCTGAAACATATCTCTGACGAAGACATCGTACAAGTTGAACCTTCCTACGGCTGTTCCTTACGTATTCGAGTTTGATGAAAACCTGAACGTTTCCAATGACTATTTTCTGGGAAACCCCGAAGAGATCAAAAAACTAATGGAAGCGGTAGCCAATCAGGGAAAGAAAAAATAGAAAAGTTACACATTAAAAAAAGAAGTTATGAGTAAAGTAGTAGAATTATTAAGAGATAAGGCCTGTTATTACCTGGACCACACTTGCGAGACCATTGATAAATCATTGATTTATGTACCGTCACCGGATACTATCGATAAAGTCTGGATTGATTCGGACCGCAGCATCAGAGTGTTGAATAGCTTACAAACTAGTTTGGACATGGCCGTCTGGCAAATACCGGTTATGTGTCTATACTTCCTGTCGATCAGGACATCGAACATACAGCCGGAGCATCGTTTGCTCCCAATCCTATTTATTTCGATCCGGAAA
>VOFE01002470.1_pt1 | contig 66001 bp, 107 predicted proteins | sample 5384071 | NCBI WGS metagenome assembly VOFE01 (sample SAMN12384724, study PRJNA508395) | human gut metagenome | isolation source: healthy gut D | host: Homo sapiens
ATGGAAAGATCATTTCAAAAAAACCGTTGAAACTTCCGCGTGAGATCAAAAATATCATCCGCTGTAAAAATCCCCGCTGCATCACTTCTATCGAGCAGGGGCTGGATCATATTTTGTCCTGACTGATGAAGAGAACCAGGTGTACCGGTGTAAATATTGCGAGGAGAAGTATCAGACGGAATTAAATTGCTCATTAAATTTGTAGTTGTGGGGGGATACGCTTGTAAAGAAAAAAGACTTCTTTGTGGCGAATCGGACGCAGAGCAGGGATATTCCTTCGCGGTGCATTGCTCGCTTTCTCAGCCCGTTGACCGTTTGTAACTCGAAAGTGGAAATCTTCGTGCAAAGGCACTCGATTTACTTTCTCTAACAAACGCTGCAAAGTGTCTTCGGAACGCTCCCTGCTAATGCACCTGCTCAGGAACACCCTGCTTTCCGCTGACCATCTCGATAAGAAGTTTTTTAGCTCCACAGCGTATCCACCCAATAATGCAAATTTAACAAATTTAAAAATCGAATATGTCTTCAAAAAAGCCGGATGGCTATTGACTAAGATATTCGATAGTAAATAAGACAGTAGATGATATTTACTATTTGACAAATCCTTTATCCTGGTCGATAGCCATCCGGCTCTTTTATTTCTTATTGAAATTTCGTTTTGTTGAGAGAAAATGTTCTGGCATGAGGGAAAATTTTCTGATTTGCCTAATATCCGCCCTTGCTGTTGCGTGAGCAGTGCATTGACAGGGAACGTTCCGAAGACACTTTGCCCAACTTGTTAAGGAACGTAAACAGGAGTGCCTCTGCACGAGTGTTTCCACATTCCTGTTACAAGTTGTCAACTCCCTGAGGTAAACCCTGCACTGCGATGCAACAACAACGGACAAGATCCTTCCCAGATCATTTCCACCTGTTGTCGTAACATCCATGCCCTGATAAATGAAGCGGTGCGGTCCCTGTGCTGCAACAACAGAATTGAGCATTACCGATAAATCTCCACTTGTCGGATTCTTCATCCCAATCGGGATATCCATTCCGCTCGCAGTCAAACGGTGCTGCTGGTTCTCAACCGAACGCGCACCAATCGCTTCATAAGAAAGAATATCATCCAGATAACTTCTGTTCTCCGGATAAAGCATCTCATCTGCTGCTGTCAGATAAGTCTCTCTGCATGGCTCTGATATGCATTTTACGGATTGCAATGATTCCTTCAAGAAGGTTTGGAGCCTGATCCGGATCCGGCTTCCCACGATAACAACAAATTTATCGGATTTTCCTTCAAAAATCATTTTCCCGAATCTCCGCATCACGTTTCTTCTTGATCTCTGCCAGTTCTTTCGGAAGCGGGTATTCCGCCTTCAGGTTTGCAGGTAATGGTAATTTGCATTAATTTTCATTCCCATGGTCTTAATTCCTCCGTTGTCTGTCTCTTCAAAAGAATCTATCTCAAATAACTTCTTCCGCATTATTAATAACTAAAATACAAAAGGAGTTTCTAAATAAAACTCCCTCCATTGATTGAGCAAAACGATAAGCCGGGTTATGTCGTTGAACAATCATCTATCTAGGCTGCCGCGTTACCGCTGCGCTCAAGCGACCCACCTTAAGCGTGACGGGGCCAGCCACATTGCTTATATTCGGTCTTGCTTCGGATGGGGTTTACATATGCCCTCCCTGTTACCAGGAAGGCGGTAGTCTCTTACACTGCCTTTCCACCCTTACCTGCACAAAATAGGCGGTTTATTGAGCGATGAAACCGATGACGCTCAGAACATTTTAGGTTATAAAGTTGAAATTGCCAACGGCAACGATACTTATACCGAAATTTACAGGAAAGAGGAAAAAGCAAAGCAAAAAGAAGTCATCAAACTGACATCTCCGGTCAGTGCTACGGACGTGAAAGTTACCATTCTTTCTGCCGATGCAGGAACGATCAACTGGGTCAATGTCGGAATCAATGAAATCGAAATCTACGGTTCTATTAACAACGATTATTCTCTCAGTGATGTAGCCGGTATGATCACCGGTGGTACAACCATTGCTGCCGATGTGGCAGATTTTCCAATGCCGACAGTACCTGAAGGATTTAACATCAGAATCAACGGAGCAGATTTTGAGCAGATTATTTCCAGGGATGGAAAGATTGTTCACCCACTGACAGATAAGACCGTAAAGGTATCCTACGTGATTACCAAAGAGGAAACCACAGCATACCACAAATGCTGCAAAAAATACAAAGCCATCCATTATTCCTGAAATTGCAGAATGGTATTCTGACAGCACTGATTCCGTTGCAACAGACAGTATCACTGCTGTTACTTATGATAATAATGCACTGGAAGATGTTGTTGATGAATTTATTGCTGATTACAAAGATTTCAGTGGCATTGAATTACAGAAAGTAAAAGGAAATGCAAAAGCAAATGCATTCAACTTTTCTCTTGCCGCTCCTGACGAACTGCTCGGTGATGAGGGATATACTATGAATATTCTTTCTGACCGTATCAATGTAGCTTCTGAAAGCACAGTCGGAAATATGTATGGTATGCAGTCAATCCTGCAAATGTATAAATCCAATCCAGATGCATTTTCTATTGGAACAATGCGGGACTATCCAAGATTTTCAACAAGAGGATTTGTTCTGGACGCTGCACGTAAACCAGTCTCCATGGACATGCTCAAAGAAATCTCAAGAACCATGCGTTACTATAAGATGAATGACTTCCATGTGCATTTATCTGACAACTACATCTGGCTGGAAGATTATGGTAAACTGGATCAGGAAAATCAGGCATTCGATGCATATGATGCATTCCGTCTGGAATCCGGTCTCACAAATGATGCCGGTGAATCTCCGACAGCGGAAGATTATTCTTTCTCTAAAAAGGAGTTTAAAGAATTTATTCAGACTGAACGTGCTGTTGGTGTAAATATCGTTCCTGAAATTGATGTCCCTGCCCATGCAAATTCCTTTACAAAGGTATGGCCGGAACTGAAAGTAACCAATAAGACTTCTTCCACCAGTGCCAACCGGCCTCTCATCGACCATCTGGATATTTCCAAAACGGAAACCGTTCAGAAGATCGAGGAAATTTTCGATGACTATACTCACGGAAGTGATGCTACTTTTGACAGTGAGACAACCGTTCATATCGGTGCAGATGAATTTCTTGACAATTATTCTGCTTACCGTAACTTTATCAATACGATCGTCCCGTATGTAAAGCAGACCAATACAGTCCGCATGTGGGGTGGTCTTACCTGGATCAAAGACAATCCGGTTACTCAGATCAATGCTGATGCCATCGACGGTGTGGAAATAAATCTCTGGTCGAAAGACTGGGCTGATGGAATCGAAATGTATAATATGGGGTATGATCTGATCAATACCATTGATGATTATGGTTATATGGTTCCTGATGGAAGTAAAACCCGTGCAAATTCTTATGGAGATCTGTTAAATACAAGCCGTATTTTCAGTTCTTTTGAACCAAATAAACTGAGATCCTCCAGCGGTTACGTTGCTGTACCTTCCGGTGATGATCAGATGCTTGGAGCTGCTTTTGCATTGTGGAATGATAATATCGATAAACGTGCTTCCGGACTTTCTGAATCTGATCTGTACTGGAGATTTTTCGATGCACTTCCATTTTACGCGGAAAAGACATGGGCTGCTACCGGACAGGAAAAAGGCTCTGCAGATGCTCTCAGTACCCTTGCCACATCTATGGGGACAGGTCCGAACACCAACCCATATTATCAGGAGTCTTCTGTAGATAATTTTTATGAATCTTATGATTTCAACAGTGGTAAAGGACTGGATGATACATCTGAAAATGACAGAGATCTCACACTTGCCTCTGACAGTACTGCAAAAGTACAGAATAAAGCTCTGGTTCTCTCCGGAGATAAGAGTTATGTAGAAACACCGATCGAACAGCTTGGTAATGGAAATGCACTTTCCTTTGATATCGCACTTTCTTCTGAACCAGAAGCCGGTGACATTCTGTTTGAATCTGACGCAGCATACGGAACTCATGATATCCGTATCATGAGCAACGGAAAACTCGGATTTACACGCGAATTGTATGATTATTACTTCGATTATACATTACCGGTCGGAGAAAAAGTAAATATCAAGATTGTGACCCAGCAGCAGGTAACAAAGCTGTATGTCAACGGCCAGTTCGTATCTAACGCGACCGGAGAATTTAACCATAATGGTACAACCAAGAAATCCGGTATTACAAATGCCACATTTGCTCTGCCGCTTCAGCGTATCGGTTCTGAAACCAATGCGGTTCAGGCAACCATTGATAATGTAAATGTAACCGCAGCAGATATGTATAATAAGTCCAAGTGGACCGGAACAACAAACTCCGAGACAACCTATAACAATGTAGAGGGACTTCTTCGCTATGCGTTCGACAACGATTATACCTCCAGATGGCATTCTAACTGGAAAGGTGCTACCGATAAACTGACAGGCAGCAATTCGTTCTATGCAGAGATCAACTTTGGTCAGAAATACACGATCAACCAGTTTTCATTTACTCCTAGAACAGATACAGCCAGTGGATATGTCACAAAAGCAGACCTTTACATTAAAGCAAACGATTCTGATGAATGGACACTTGTCGCACAGGATCAGACCTTTGCAGCAGATGCAACTCAGAAGACATTCACTTTTGATGCACAGGAAGTTCAGTATGTAAAATTCGTTGCTAAAGCTTCCAGTGACGGATGGGTAGCCGTTTCTGAATTCGACATTGCCAATACTGCTCAGAATCCGGATCAGCCGGAAGCTGATAAGACGGCTCTTCAGGAACTCGTGGATCAGGCTGTAACTGATTTCACCGGTTACACTGCTGATTCTGTTGAAGCCTATAAAGCCGCAGTCAATACTGCAAAAGCTGTTCTTGATAATGAAGATGCAACCCAGGCAGAAATTGATGACGCTCTCGCTGCTCTCAGAAATGCAGTTCTTGTAACTGACAAATCTAAGCTTGAGGAGAAGATTAATCAGGCTGTAACTGATTTTGACGGATACACTGCTGATTCTGTAGCCGCTTACAAAGCTGCCCTTGCAAGACTCAACGAAGTACTTGCTGACACAGATGCTACTCCGGCACAGGTAAGCGAAGCAATCGCCGCTTTTGATCTTGCCAGACTCGTAAAAGACACATCGGATGATGGCAAGAAAGATGATGACAAGAAAGACGACGATAAGAAAGACGACAATAAAAAAGACGACAATAAAAAAGATGACAGCAAAAAAGAGGATGGAACGAACGCTAATTCTTCATCCACAAATGGAAAAGCTGATAAGAAAGATACTGCATCAAAAGCTGCAAAGACCGGAGATGCATCCACTGCTCTTCCTTATATGCTCCTGATGCTTGCATCTGGAAGTGCTGTCGTGATTCTGAAAAAGAAAAAAGAACAGTAAGATCTTTTAGATCCCGTCAGAAAGGGCGTGTGAAAAACTTTCGTTTGTTTCACACGCCCTTTTTCTATCTTTTTATTTCAATCCTTCATCCACGATCAGTTCATTCCCGTCTGCCGCAGTTGTTGCAAGCTGGTCACACCTTTCATTCTGAGGATGTCCGTCATGTCCTTTTACCCAATGGAAAGTAACCTGATGTCGGCTTTTCACTTCCAAAAGCCTTTTCCAAAGATCCACATTTTTCACCGGTTCATTCTTTCCACGTTTCCAGCCTTTTTTGATCCAGCCGTCAACCCAGTGCTGGTTAAATGCATTCACCACATACTGTGAATCCGAATAAACCTCAACCGTACATGGCAGGTTCAATGCTTCCAGTCCTGCGATTACAGCCATCAGTTCCATCCGGTTATTCGTTGTCTTCGTATAGCCCTGCGACAGTTCTTTTGTATGCAACTGTCCTTTTTTCCGTCCACATACTCCAGTACAGCTCCATAACCTCCCGGTCCGTCCGGATTTCCCCTTGCTGCACCATCTGTATAAACTTTTACAAGCATTTATCCGCTCCTCCTTCTTTTTTATCTATTGCTGTAAAATGCTGCTGTACCTCACTCGGATCCTGTCATTTTCATCCATCTCATCCAACAGAAATACCTGCCCCGGCTTTTCAATCCTGACAATACGGTCTTCATAATCTTTCGCACATTTTTCCAGTGCCAGCCGGTTAAAAATACTGTAGTTTCCCCAAAAATGCATTGGGAATACTACTTTTGTTTCTGTTCTCTTCATAAAACAGTCAAGTCCCCAGCAATACTGTTCTCCCAGTCTTGGGTCTACCGGGACAAAAGCTATATCGATCTTCTCATCCATCAGACGGTTGATTTCTGCCTGATAAGCCCGACGCATCTCTGTATTTTTTTCATCCGGCCCCTTCCCAGTGCCACCAGTTCAGATCCCCAGCATGGTAAATCGTCTTGCCTGCATAATGAACAACAAAGGCTACTCCCTCATCCGTGGATCGAAGTGTTCTGATCTCTGCTCCCAGCACTTCCTTCTTCTCATTTGGCTGCATCTGAACGATATCTTTTTCTGCTTTTATCTCGATATCAGATGACAGAACATACCGGATCTCCCTGAAATGCTTTCTCAGATTAAAAATATCCTTTCTATAATGATCATGGTGCACATGGCTTACAAACACAAACATCTTTTTCTCCAAATCAATCTGCGGTAATCTGCCTTTATAATAATCAAATAAAAAAATAAGCATCTTCTAATTCTACCAGAAAACCGCTGTGGTCTAAATACGTCACTTTTATCATACTGTTCCTGACTTCCTTACATTTTTTTCTATAATTTTCGTAACTAGCCGCTCAAATTCTGCACTTCTCCGATCTGCAACAGCCTGTACCTCCTGATGGCTCAGTTCTTTTCCTGAAATCCCGCTTGCCATATTTGACACACAGGAAATCCCACATACACGGATTCCCGCATGTCTTGCCGCAACCGCCTCGCAGGCTGTACTCATTCCTACGGCATCTGCCCCCAGAAGTCCATACATTTTAACCTCTGCCGGGCTTTCAAAATTCGGTTCGTACCCTGTAGTCTGCAAGATAGACTCCTTCCCGGAGGGGTACTCTTTCTTCCGCTGCAGTTTCTCTGATCAGATGTTGAAGTTCTTCATCATAAATATGAGTCATATCAGGGAATCTGGTCCCAGTTTCTCTATATTCTGTCCGATCAACGGAGAAGGAACAAAGCTTGCAATCTGATCCCGGATCATCATAAAATCGCCTGCCGCAAACTCTGGATTGATTCCACCGGATGCATTCGTCAGAAACAGAATTTCTATCCCCATCTTTTCATCAGTCTGACCGGAAGAACTACCTCTTCCATCGAATATCCTTCATAATAATGCACTCTGCCTTTCATGACAACGACCGGTACTTTCCCGATCCATCCCAGTAAGAATTTTCCGTCATGCCCCTGCACAGTGGAAACCGGGAAATCAGGGATCTCCCGGTATGGAATTTCTTTTTTCCACGTGCATATTCTTTGCATATCCTCCCAGCCCTGATCCGAGAATCAGACCGACTCTGGGGTGAAAATCTGCAATACTTCTATAATATTCATAGCATCTTTCAAGCTTTTCATACTGTATACTCATCGTTTCCTCCTTAAAATCCCACAAGAAACTTCTGTTCTTTATTATAACGGACTCAGACTGTTCTGTCCACTCGGTCAGATCAGATAATAATACAGATCAGCCCGCCATTTGTATCATTTACAATCTTCTGCATGGAATCCTGCAGCTTGGATCTGCTTTCATCCCCGATCAGAGTAATCTTATTTTTCATTCCGTCCATCACCAGTTCTTCGATCGACTTTCCGAAAATATTTGTTCCCCAGACTCCCTGTGGTGTCTCACTCTCTTTTTAATATACTCCACAAGATCTTCCGCCTGCTGTTCATTTCCGACAATCGGAGCGATCTCAGTTTCTATATTCGCACGTATCATGTGAATTGACGGAGCTTCGAACGTATCTTCACGCCAAATTTACTTCCCTGCTTGATGATTACCGGTTCATCCAGCGTAATCTCCTCTTTTCTCGGACATACAACCCCGTATCCTTTCATTTTGACTTCGGTAAATGCATCCCGGATCTGCGAAAATTCCTCTTTCATCGCTGCAAGTTCTTTCATCGTTGAGATCAGTTCATATTCTCCGTTGATCGTTGTTCCCTGTCAGTTCACTGAGTATTTCGTAATAATACTTCTGATCAAAACCAATTCTGACACAGACTTTTCCCGCTGTCCATTTCCACTTTTTCGACCTGCATCCGGTCAATATACTCTCCCTGAGGCTGGATTTTCAAGTTCACCGCACTCCGTATATCACCTAATGCATCCAGGACAGTTTTTACATTTTCAAGAAGATTTTGCTTGATCCGATGATCTCTCGACAGCATTTCCACCCACTTTGGAAGATAAAATTCCACTTCTGTAACCGGAAATTCATATAATATCTGCTGCATCATCTCATGTAGATCCTCTGCTTTCATCTGTTCACAATTCATTGCGATCACCGGAGCCTGATACTTCTCCTGCAAGCTCTTCCTTCAGAGATTTTGCCTCTTCTGCATAAGGTTTCTGGCAGTTCAATATAATCAGAAACGGTTTTCCGATCTCCTGCAATTCCCGAACGGTCTTTTCCTCTGCCGGGATATAATTTTCTCTTGCCAGCTCTGTCACACTTCCATCCGTAGTCACTACCGTTCTGTGCCATTTTCAATGTGGCCGGATGCTCCCTCTACCATATACCCTACACAATCCACCAGCCGGATCTTCACCTCCACATCTTCTCCCAGCTTTACACTGACCGCCTCTTTCGGAACAAATTTTGGTTCTGTAGTCATGATCGTAGTACCTGATGCGGATTGTGGCAGTTCATCTTTCGTTCGTTCTTTTTTTATGTACATCCGTCAGATTCGGCAGGATCAGAAGATCCGCAAATCTTTTGATAAATGTTGATTTGCCTGTCCGTACCGGTCCGACTACGCCAAGATAGATCTCGCCGTCTGTCCGTGCTTTTTATATCTCTGTATACCTGAAATGAATCCATAAAAATACCCCCTTGCTGTGCTGATACCAATGTATGCAGCCAGACAAAGGGGTATGACTTTAATTTTATATTCGTTTCGTTCTCTTATTCTTCCCAGAGAAGAGAAGAGTTCTCAATCTTAGACTCGCGAAGCATCAGGTCATCTACTGCCTGTTTTGGATCCTTTCCTTCAAAAAGAACCTTGTTGATCTCATCTACGATCGGCATCGGAACATCATATTTCTTTGCCAGACTTGCAGCAGCCTTAGCTGAATAGACACCTTCCACAACCATGTTTACTTCCTTCATAGCCTCTTCCATAGACTTGCCCTGTCCCATCAAGATAACCGGCTTTACGATTACGGCTATGAACACTGGCACAAGTAACGATCAGATCACCGATTCCGGTAAGTCCACAAAAAGGCTCTCGAACTTGCCGCCCATCTTCACGCCAAGTCTTCCGATCTCAACAATACCACGTGTGATCAGAGCAGCCTTTGTATTATCTCCATAGCCGAGACCATCTGCAATTCCTGCCGCAAGTGCGATGACATTCTTCAAGAGAACCTCCAAGCTCGATTCCAAGCATGTCAGGACTTGTATACACACGGAATACTTTACTGTTAAATGCAGACTGCAAGTACTCTGCTGTCTTTTTTGTCTTTGCACCGATCACGCAGGATGTTGGAAGCTTTCTTCCGACTTCTTCTGCATGTGTCGGTCCACTGAAAGCACTGCTACGTCCGCCTGCGGAATCTCCTGGCTGATCTGCTGAGACAGCGTCATCAGTGTATCTTCCTCGATTCCCTTCGCTACATCAACGATCATCTGCCCATCAACAACATACGGCTTCATCTTTGCCGCTGTACTCCTTGTAAAGATAGAAGGAACTGCAAGAACTAAGAAATCTTTTTCCTTTAATAGCCTCTTCCATCTCATTTGTGATCATAATCTCTTCTGAAATATGGACACCCGGAAGTTTTGATACATGCTCCCGCTTCTCACTCAACATCTCCACTTCTTTCGGATCGATCGACCAGACAGTTACATCATGTCCATTATCATGAAGAAGGATTGCCAGAGCTGTTCCCCAGCTTCCTGCCCCAAGAACTCCTACTTTTGCCATATCATCCCTCCTTTTCTTCGCTTCTTTTATTTCTTTGAACCGAATTTATTCTCTGTTCCATTCAACAGACGTTTAATATTGGCGCGGTGTCTGTACCATGCAAGTGCTGTAAGTAAGAACGTGATCACATATAACTCATATACCGCACCCTTCGCCATATCAAACCATCCAAGCTGTCCGAAGATCACCATCTCGGATAAAAAAACACTGCATAAGCAAGCAATGAACCAAGGGAAACATATCTTGTCACAAGCACCGGCACAAGAAAGAATGCCAGTGTAACAAAAAACAGGATGGAACTGTACGGCAGATGCCAAAAACAGTTGCTTACCACAAGTGCTGCCATAACAGCGATTCCCTTCCCACCTTTAAAATTCATATAAAATGGGAAGTTATGTCCCAAAGTAACTCCTGCTCCTGCATACATCATCAGAAGCGGAAGAATATTACTTCCATGGTATATTGCACGGACAATGAGCACTGCTGCAAAACACTTCAGCACATCCCCTGCAAAAGTCATAAGTCCCGCTTTCCATCCCATCACGCGGAGTGCATTCGTCGAACCGGAATTTCCGCTTCCTGCTTTTCTTATATCAATATGATGCATCTTTCCGACAGATACCCACTCTGCAAAAGTCCACAGACATATCCGATTGCCAGACAAATGATCCGTTCCATTCTACTGATCCTTTTCCTTTTTCTCTCACGGATAAAGAACTTCAAAGAAGTTCCCCGGAATCCAAATGCCTCTCTGATCTTATTCTCCAGATATCTGGTATAGGAGAAATGCATCAGCTCCTTGTCATTTACAAAGATAACAAATGTCGGTGGTTAACAGCAACCTGTGTAATATAGTAAAGCTTCAATCTCTTTCCTTTATCCGATGGTGGCTGCTGCATAGCAACTGCCTCCGTCATGATCTCATTCAGGACTCCGGTTGCAATACGGAGTGTCTGATTTTCTATCACCATATCAATCATATCATACAGCTTTGGAAGTCTCTGACCGGTCATTGCAGATACATACATAATCTCCGCATATGGCATATAGGAAAGTACCTGACGGATCTTCGCCTCATACTCTCTCATGGTCTTATCATTCTTTTCGATTGCATCCCACTTATTCACGACAATGATAACACCCTTCCCTCTTTCATGGGCAATACCTGCGATCTTGGCATCCTGTTCCGTTACACCTTCCGTTGCATCGATCACCATAAGGACAACATCGGCACGCTCTACTGCTGTTACAGTACGGATGATACTGTATCGTTCAATCTCTTCCTTGATCTTATTCTTTCTTCGAAGTCCGGCTGTATCGATAAACACGTATTCTCTTCCGTCGTGTACAATATCTGTATCAATCGCATCTCTTGTCGTTCCTGCAATATCTGATACAATCACCCTGTTCTCTCCCAGCAGACGGTTTATAATAGAAGATTTTCCTACATTCGGCTTTCCTACGATTGCCACTCTCGGACGGTCATCATCCTCTTCTGATGGATCCCATGTTCCGGGAAATGCTATAACCGCATCAAGCATATCTCCAAGACCAAGTCTGGATGCTGCTGAGATTGGCACCGGATCACCGAGTCCAAGATTATAAAATTCATACACATCCGGCATAAACTTGTCAAAATTATCTACCTTATTTACAACAAGAACAACCGGTTTACCTGGGCGGCGAAGCATATCAGCAACCTTAGAATCTGAATCTACCAGTCCCTGATTAACGTCAGTCATAAATATGATTACATCTGCCGTATCAATGGCAATCTGTGCCTGCTCTCTCATCTGCGAGAGGATGACGTCTCTGCTGTCCGGCTCAATACCGCCTGTATCGATCAGGGTAAATTCTCTGTCAAGCCAGTCCACATCTGCATAAATTCTGTCTCTTGTCACACCGGGCGTATCCTTTAACAATGGAGATCATCTCCCCTGCCAACACATTAAAAAGTGTGGATTTTCCTACATTCGGACGCCCTACAATGGCAACTACCGGTTTACTCATTCTATTCTTACCTTCCTGTTTTCTCTTATTTTCTCTTAAATAGTTTCTCTTAAGCCGTAGTGATCCTACGGTCTTTCATCTGATTTTCATCTATATCTGTGGGATTCGGACCTGCGACACCTAAAATAGCATCGATCAGATCCTGCCCGCTTGATTTTACAATATCGATCGGAACTTGTAAAGTATCCGCCACCTCATCCAATGTAAAATCATCCAGAAAAATATCCTCATCCATCTTCAGCATATTGCACGGGATCAGAAGCCTGCTTCCAAGTGGCTGATCTTTTAATTGCTTCATCAGATCCTGTCCTGTGATCAGACCGGAAACTGTGATCTTCTCTCCAAAGAAATCATTTCGAATACAATATGTGTGAACCTTAAGTCCCTCATACTTCTCCTCCATCTTCTTCGCCATACGCTCAAGATACGGATATGCAAGCTTTGCTGTTGCAAGGGAAATCTCTTCCTGATGTTCTCCGCTTTCCAGCTTCGCATAACCTTCTTCAAACTCATTAAATAAAAAGACGAAGCATGCCGACTCCATTCTCCAGCTGAAGATATCCGTCATAACGTTCCTCTTCCGGAACTTCTTCCTCTGCCAGCAGATACCATTCATCACCTGCATGGATAAAATGGATCCCGTATTCTGCGTAGACTTTCTTCTGCCACTTCTCAATCGTGCGAATGACTTCCTTTGCCTCTTCCTTTGTAAATGGCTCTAATGGATACAATCCATCTCGATACTTGGAAAGTCCAACCGGCACAACCGACACACTGCGTAAAAGCGGCAGATACTGCGTCAGGTCACGAATACTCCGTTCCAATTCTTCCCCGTCATTCACTCCACGGCAAAGAACAATCTGTCCGTTCATCTCAATGCCGCCCTGATACAGAATATCAACTTTCTTCAAAGCCTCCCCTGCAAAACGGTTATGAAGCATCTTACACCGAAGCTCCGGATTCGTTGTCTGAACGAAAAATTGATCGGTTCCAGTCTATAACGGAATACGATTCATATCCTTCTCACTCATATTTGTCAGTGTGACATAGTTTCCCTGAAGGAATGACAGTGCGGAATCATCATCCTTAAAATACAGAGTCTCTCTCATGCCCTGGAGGCATCTGGTCGATGAAGCAGAACATACATTTATCAATGTGATCATGCCATTCCTTTACGAAAGCAGACAGCATAAACGTACCAGAAGAGAATCTCTTGACTGTGCACTTGCCCTTGAAGAGCTGAATGCAATGGGGGTTTGCCAATATCATTACTTTTTGATGCCCATGACCCACGTGTACAGAATGCGATCCCGTTAAGTGGCTTTGACAGCTTTGACCCGCCGTATCAGTTCCTGAAGGCACTTTTCCGTGAAGTTCCTGATATCAAGCCTGATAAAGAACATCTGATGATCGTCAGCCCTGATGAGGGAGCGATGCATCGTGCGGTTTACTTTTCTAACGTACTTGGTGTTGACATGGGTATGTTCTACAAACGCCGTGATTATTCTACCATCGTAAATGGTAAAAATCCGATCGTTGCACATGAATTTCTGATGATGACCGGAAAAGATTCATCATCGTAGACGATATGATCTCCTCCGGTGAAAGTATGCTGGATGTTGCCAAGCAGTTAAAAGAACGGAATGCCGGACGCGTTTTTGTATGCACGACTTTCGGACTTTTCACAGATGGATTCGATAAGTTTGATTCCTTCGTTCAAAATGTAACCATTTATTCGGTGCAGATAAAATCCATGCATTACTTTACCTCAGCCCGTTGACCGTTTGACCGTTTGTACTCGAAAGTGGAAATCTTCGACTCTCTCAACCATGATGTAAATTGGTTCTTCGTGCAATGGCACTCGATTTACTTTCTCTAACAAACGCTGCAAAGTGTCTTCGGAACGCTCCTGCTAATGCACCTGCTCAGGAACATCCTGATTTCCGCTGACCATCTCGATAAGAAGTTTTTAGCTCCACAGCGTATCCATCCAACAATACAAATTTAAAAAACGATAGAAAAAGCCGGATGGTTATTGAGTAAGATATTCGATCGTAAAGATGTCGGGGCAAAGCCCCCGACAGTAGATATAAGGTCTTTCATTTATGAGCAAGCTCAAAGACCTTTTGATCCTGGCATCTCGTAAATAGCAGTAGATATGATATTTACTATTTGACAAATCCTTTATTGGTCGAAATTCCGCTTTCTACTTCTTATTTGAAATTTCGTATTTGTTGAGAGAAAATGTCCCGGTGCAAGGAACGCTTTCTGATTTGAAAAGCCTAATATCCGCACTTGCTGTTGCGTGAGCAGTGCATTGACAGTGGGAGCGTTCTGCGATGCAAAGACACTTTGCCTTCAATCTTCTTTCTTCAATTTCGGTGTCACAAGGCTTTGCTACCATCGCAACAGCACCGGCATTGATCGGTGATGCAATATATCCTATGAACATATTAGAAACCGTAATTCCGACTCCGGCAATAAATCCTGCCCAGACTCCTGCTCTTGTCACACCTTTCCAGTACAGACCATACAGAAACGGTGCAAGAAACGTAAATTCCCATAAGCTGGCAATAAAAAGTGCCTCTGCACGACGATAAAAAATACGATTCTGCATCGTAATGATCTGCTTTTTCTCACTCATCTTTTTCATGATATTGTCTTTCAACAGATCCAGTGTCATCGTTGAACTGGATGTTACAGGGATGAAAGTGTTGACATTGATCCAGGACAACCACAATTCCGATCAGAATATCCGGCAGTTTTGAAAGCATGGAAGGAATAATACTATCGTAAACGACCGCTCCGGTTTCTGCATTATAAATTTCTGCACTGTCAAAAAGCCTTCCAAATCCTCCCAGGAAATAGCATCCTCCTGAAATCACAATAGCAAAAAGTGTAGAGATCACTGTTCCCGTATTAATAGACTTTTCATCTTTGATTGCATAAAATTTTCCGATCATCTGCGGAAGTCCCCATGTTCCAAGTGAAGTTAAAATCACTACGCCAAGCAGATTCAGCGGATCGTCGGACCGAAGAAGGCTGTAAATGCTCCGGGCTGTCCCATCGTTGCAGGGACATCACTCGGAATCTGTGCCATCTTAGAAACTGCTTCCATAAAGCCGCCCTGACCGTTTAATACAGCAGCAATCACCGCAACAATTCCGAACAGCATAATAATTCCCTGAATAAAGTCATTGATCGCTGTTGCCATATATCCGCCCAGAATCACATAAATCGCCGTAAACACTGCCATTGCGATCACGCACCATGTATAAGGAATGTTAAATGCCATTCCAAAAAGTCTGGACAGTCCATTATAGACGGATGCTGTATACGGGATCAGGAACACAAACACAATCACCGATGCTACGATTTTTAACGATTTGCTTCCATACCTCTGTCCAAAAAAATCCGGCATTGTCTTTGCACTCAGATGCTGCGTCATAACCTTCGTTCTTCTTCCAAGAATAACCCATGCCAGCAGACTTCCGATCAATGCATTCCCGATTCCGATCCAGGTACTTGCAATTCCGTATTTCCAGCCAAACTGTCCCGCATATCCCACAAATACAACTGCAGAAAAAATAGGAGATGTTCTTCATCATAAAATCTGATCAATGCCTGCGTCCCCAGTTCTCCATATCCTTCCTGCCTCCAGTTCTTCATAATTCGCAAGAACCATACTGAGTACATCAAGGGAAAGTCCTTTTCTGTTCGCTTCGATCAGGGCAAGCTTCATATCTTTGATGAAGTGTTTCATAAAGAATCCAGGTGCATAATCATCTTTTAAGATCTTTGGTCCGAATGTGTCAAGCTGCTTGCTTCCTGCTGCACCTGTCGCAACGGACTTCATGAATACTTCCGGATCCAGCCCCTGCTCTTTGGCATAAGTAAGAGCCTCACATACACCGGAAAGTGTTCCGGCGATCATGATCTGGTTTGCCAGCTTACAGTGCTGACCTTTTCCGGCTTCTCCCTGGTAATTGATGTTCGTTCCCATCGCCTCAAAAAGCGGCATACATACTTCAAAATCTTCCTTATCTCCACCCACAAGAATGGATAACGTTCCTGCTTTCGCTCCTGTATCTCCGCCTGTGACAGGTGCATCCATCACATGGAAACCTCGTTTTGTACCTTCCTCGTAAATCTTTTCTGCAATCTGAGGACTGGTTGTTGTCATGTCAATCAGATAAGCCCCCTTCGATGCACAGTCAAGGATATTCCCCTCATCAAAATAAACTTCTTCCACATCCTGTGGGAATCCTACGATCGTAATCACTGCATCACAATCCTGCACGCAATCCTTGATCGACTCATGGAACTGTGCTCCTTCGCCGATCACATCTTCTACTTTACTCTTTGTTCTTGCATAGATATGAAGTTCAAATCCTGCTTTCATAAGATTTCTTACCATGGATTTTCCCATGATGCCTACGCCAATAAAACCTACTTTATTCATCTGCTTTATTCCTCCTGTCTAAGATGGCTCCCATGTCATCACACAGGAGCCATTCTTATCATTTTCTATTTTCAACTATCTTTCTTCTTTGTCACAACTTCGCCCTGTTTTTTGTAAATGCTGTTTGCCGGAACGAATCCACGTACAGAAGAAAGTGGATAAATATTACTGTGACTTCCAACAACAGTTCCTGGATTCAGGACACTTCCGCATCCGACTTCTACTTCATCTCCGAGCATCGCACCAAACTTCTTCATGCCTGTCTCGATCTTCTCTTCTCCGGCTTTTACCACAACAAGTTTCTTATCTGATTTTACGTTAGATGTAATTGATCCGGCTCCCATGTGAGACTTGTAACCAAGTACAGAATCTCCTACATAATTGTAATGTGGTACCTGTACTTTGTTAAACAAGATCACATTTTTCAGCTCGGTCGAATTGCCTACAACAGCACCCTCTCCTACGATCGCATTTCCACGGATAAATGCACAATGACGGACTTCTGCATCCTTTCCGATGATCGCCGGTCCATTAATAAATGCAGTCGGAGCTACCTTTGCACTCTTCGCTACCCACACATTTTCCCCGCGCTTCTCATACTCGTCCTCACTCAGCGTCTTTCCCAGCTCCAGAATAAAGCTGCTGATCTTCGGAAGTACTTCCCATGGATAAGTCACTCCTTCAAAAATATCCTTTGCTATTGTCTGATCCAATGTATAAATTTTTTTACTGTTAATGCTTCTGTCATCTTTTTTTCCTTTCTACGCTTTGAATTTTCTGTACCCGGTACAAAGATCTACCTCATTGACAAGTTCTTTTTCCATCAAGGAATGCCTCCAGATTCTCTCCGCGATCTTTACAACTGTATCAAGGATCTGCCTCATATGGTAATTGCCCGATACATGTGGTGTGATCAGAAGATTGGGAAGATCCCACAAAGGAGAATCTAGCGGTTCCTCCTCCGTCACATCCAGAATTGCACCTCCTAAATGACCTTCAACAAGCATTTTTTTCAATGCTTCTCCCGGGATCAGGCTTCCACGCCCTACATTGATGAGGATTGCTCCCGGTTTCATTTTCTTCATCCGCTCCAGGTCAAACATCCCTGCTGTCTCCCCTGTTCCCGGCATACAGCACGCAACGCTATCCGCTTTCGGAAGCAGACGGTCTAAATCTTCCTGCTGACAGACTTCTTTTATATAATCCGGTCTGGCTGCTTTATGCTTTCTCACACCGATCACTTCACTGCCCAGTGCATGCATTTTTTCCGCAAACTGACTTCCAATATCACCAAGTCCCACAACAAGCGTCACCGAATCACGGATTGACAGCACTTCTCCCTCGTCCTTCCACAGATGCTGCTCCATATTTTTCTGATACAGATGCAGCTTTTTCCGCAGCATCAATACTCCAGCCAGCATATATTCTGAAATTGCCAGCCCGTAAGCTCCTGTGGCATTTGCCAGCTTTGTATCCGGCATGAGGACTCCTGATGCCGTATATTCTGTCGATCCGGCACTGTCAAGCTGGAGAAACTTTAACTTTTTAGCCTAGGGACCAGCTCTACAGGGATATTTCCCAGAATGATCTCCGCATCCACCACATCTGAGACGGTTATTTCCTCTTTTGTCCTGTAGCAGAACTGAAATTCCTTCCCCTTTTCTTCCAGAAACTTCCGGTCTTTTTCCCGTACCGGAATGGTTACAAGTATTTTTTTCATTTTCTACCTCTTTTATAAAATGCAGCTGCATGGTCATAACACGCACGTAGCTGATACTGATTATTCAATCCTTTCACGCCCACAGTCCTGACCGTTACAAAATGATCCAGCTTCTGCATATATTCCTCGGAAGTGATCGTTCCTTCTGCCACGTAGTTCAGTCCTTTTTCCCAGCTTGCTGTCAGCTCCGGATTCAAAAGTGATTTGATTGAATGATCAACCACATCATAAACCATCTCTCCCTGAAGCGTCGGCGTGATCACCTGCGTCTTCTTATTCAGAGAAAGATATTTAATATTGATCAGCTTTTTTCAGGATTTCTGCACGAGTCGCACTCGTTCCGATTCCACTGCCCTTGATCTGAGCCCGCAATTCCTCGTCTTCAATCAACTGTCCTGCATTCTCCATCGCAAGAATGATCGAACCGGAATTATATCTTTTCGGTGGAGACGTTTCTCCCTCTTTGATATTCAATGCCCTGACCGGAAGCCTGCCCCTTCTTCAGTGATTTGATCACCTCAAACAATGCAGTATCCAGTCCCTGTTCTTCCTCTGCTCCATCTGCTCCGCTTTCTTTTTCTTCCTCTTCTTTCATGCTGCCTTCCGGTTTTCCTTTTGCGGAAGTATTCCTGCCTTTCGGAACTCCTGCCACTTTCAGATACCCCTCTTCTGCCAGTACTTTAAAGTTGGAGAAAAAGCGTTCTTCTTTGATGGAGGATACGATTGCAACTTTCTGATATACGGCAGGCGGATAAAAAATACTTAAAAAACGCCGTACGATCAGATCATAGACCCGTGTGCTGTCGGTGCAACAGAACTTAAAGCATTCAGTCCCTTGCCCCGTCGGAATGATAGCATAATGATCCGTGATCTGCTTATCATTTACATATCTGGTCTTTGCAAGCTCCTTATAATTTCCAAATGCCTGGATATCCTTTCAGATAAGGTGCCGCCATCGGATATTTTGACAGACCGTTCAGATTGCGGGATGATCTCTTTTGCCACTGCTGTGGAAAGCACCCTTGCATCCGTTCTCGGATAGGTTACAAGCTTCTTCTCATAAAGTTCCTGTACAATCCGGAGCGTCTCGTCCGGACTGATCTTAAACAGTTTTGAACAGACATTCTGCAATTCTGCCAGATTATATAAAAGCGGGGATTTTTCTTTCCTTTTTCTTCTCAATCGATTCGATCCTGCAGTTCAATCCTGACTGTCCCTGTATTCCTGCTACATTTACAGACTCGTCATCCGGTGTCTGCAGGTATTGAATCAATTCTTCCGCTTTCTTGCGCTCCTTGAATCCATTTTCCTTATAAAGGTCATAGGACTCAAAATAGCGGGAGCCTTTCACTGCTCTCCACTCACCCTCGAACGTATGCCCCTGTGCATCAATTGTGCTGAGTACACGGTAAAACGGTGTCTTCACAAAGACACGGATCTCCCGTTCTCTCCGCACCACCATTCCAAGCACACAGGTCATCACCCGTCCTACAGATACAACGGAATACTTCGTTTGCAGAAAATTTGAAATACTGTTGCCATATTTCAAGGTCAGCAGACGGGAGAAGTTGATTCCCATCAGATAATCTTCTTTGGCGCGCAAGTATGCGGATGCTCCGAGATTGTCATACTCCGACATATCTTTTGCCTCACGGATGCCGCGCAGAATCTCCTCCTCAGTCTGCGAATCGATCCAGACTCTCCGGCGTTTTTCCCTCAATGTGCCTTCCTGTTCCACGAGCCGATAGATATATTCTCCCTCCCGCCCGGAGTCGGTGCAGACATAGATCGTATCGACATCTTCCCGGTTCAGGATCCCGCTGACGATCGGAACTGCTTTGCCACTGACGGAATGACTTCGTATTTGAATTCTTCCGGGATAAATGGCAGCGTCTGCAGGTTCCATTTCTTAAGTGCCGGATCATATTCCTCCGGATAGCTCATCGTCACCAGATGTCCCACACACCAGGTAACAATGGCTTCTTCCGACTCCAGATATCCGTCCCGTCGTTTTGTATTTAGTTTCAATGCTTTTGCGAATTCCTGGGCAACGCTCGGTTTCTCCGCAATGTATACTGATTTTCCCATAAATTAATTATTTATCTTCCATTCACTTATTTTACGCGAAATCTATAGGCAGTACGAGTATCATATTTCTCGCCTTTCTTACAGATCGGTCCCGGGAAGTTTTCATGGTGGATTGCATCCGGATAGTACTGTGTCTCCAGACAGATGGCATCTCTCATCTCATAAACCGCTCCGTCTCTTCCTTTCTCTCCGTCAAGAAAGTTCGCAGTATAGATCTGCACACCCGGAAGGTCTGTCAGTACGCTCATATGGATTCCACTTTCATCCCCGGCCACTTCTGCTACTTTATCAAATCTGCCCTCGTTTTTCAATACCCAGTTATGGTCGTAACCATTTCCAAGTATCAGCGGTTCATAGTCTCTCTCAATGTCTTTTCCGATTGTCTTATCTGTTCTGAAATCCATCGGAGTTCCTTCCACACTGCGAATCTCACCTGTCGGAATGGATGCTGCGTCTGCCGGTGTAAATGCATCCGCATTCAGCCATAATGTATGATTCAGAACATCTCCGCTCTTATGTCCGTTCAGATTGAAATAACTGTGGTTTGTCATATTAATTACCGTATCCTGATCCGGCTCTGCTTCGTAGTGGATCATCAAAGTATTCTCTTCATCCAGAGAATAGGTCACTTTCATAACAAGTGCTCCCGGATATCCCTGATCTCCATCCGGGCTGTCCATCTCAAATGTTACATGAGTATCATCTGCATCCACAACCTTCCACATTCTTCCGTGATAGAAATCAAGTCCGCTGTGCAAGTTGTTCTCTCCGTCATTCTTTGTCAAGTGATATTCTGTTCCATTAATCTCGATCACTGCCCCACCGATACGATTTGCGTTACGTCCGACAGATGCTCCAAATGCATTTCCAAGTCCGGCTTCATATCCGGCTGCATCATCATATCCCAGTGTCACTTCTACCGGATTTATCCTTATCCGGAACAAGTACGCTTGTCAGTGTTGCTCCGAAGTCAGATACGCTGATCTGCATTCCTGCTTCATTTTCCAGTGTATATACGGTAGCCAATTCCCCTTTCGATGTCTTTCCAAAGTCTTTTTCTGTAACGGTTTCATCTTTCTCTGCTCCTCCATCTCTCGTCCTTCTATTGTTTTTTTCTGAAAATCTTCAGTACGGTTGTTAAGAATCCTTCTTTTTTCTTCTTCGGCACATTGGCTTCAGCCGGACGTTTTGCCTGTGATGCTTCTCTCATAAAGGTCTCCTGTGCATTCACAAGACTTGCTCCGTCTTCCACCGGTTTCTTCACATATGTTCCGTCACTTGTCATCGCGCGGGCTTTCACATTGTCAGAAAGCATTACATGAAGCTGATGGAACAGGCGTTTCCGGATCTCTACATCATAGACCGGGCACGCGACTTCTACACGCTTCTCTGTATTTCTTGTCATCATATCAGCAGATCCAATATAACTGTTGCATCTGCTCCTTTTCCGAAGACGAAAAGTCTTGGATGCTCCAGATATCTTCCGACGATACTTGTCACACGCAGATTCTCTGTCTTTCCCTTGATTCCCGGGAGGATACAGCAGATCCCACGCACGATCAGATCTATCTTCACCTCTGCCTGAGATGCTTCTGTTACTTTGCGAATGAAATCCATGTCCGTAACAGAATTCATTTTCATAATGATTCTTCCGTTCTCACCTTTTGCAATTTCTTCATCCATCAAGGCAAGTACTTTCTGTTTCAGGCTTGTCGATGAAACAATCAGATGCTTGTAAACTCCATTCAGATTACTGATCGACATATTGCTGGAAAAAGACTGCTGCGTCTTCACCAATCTCTTGTCTGCTTGTCATTAGGGAATAATCCGTATACATCTTTGCAGTCTTTTCGTTGTAGTTCCCTGTTCCGATCTGGGTAATGTAATGAATTCCGGTACGGTTTCTGTATGTGATCAGGCAGATCTTGGAATGTACCTTATAGCCTTCAAATCCGTAACACCCGGCATCCTGCCTCTTCCAGACGCTCGGACCAGTCAATGTTGTTCTGCTCATCAAAACGTGCTCTCAGCTCGATCAGGACCGTAACCTCTTTTCCATTCTCAGCCGCTGCGCAGAGATATTCTACAAGTCGTGCTTTCTTCGCCAGACGGTAGATTGTGATCTTGATCGTCAGAACTTCCGGGTCTGTTGATGCTTCTTTGATCAGCTGAAGGAACGGTTCCATGCTTTCGTATGGATAGCAAAGGAGTACGTCTTTCTTCTTTATCTGCGGAATCACACTTACCCTCTGCAAGCATGGAAGACGGTTGCGGAGAAAATGGTACATCCACGAGCGTTTTTTCTTCGAATCCGGAAGTTTATCAGCGATTGCAAAGATAAAGTCCAGCTTCATCGGCATCTTTGTTCGGAAAATGCATTCCGGATGGATATTGAATTTCTCACAGAAATATTTCTCCATCTCTTTACTCAGAGAATTGGCTGCCTCAAGACGGACAACAGCCATCCTTCTTCTCTTATGAAGTGTCTCCTGCATCACATGACGGAAATCTCCGCTGTCTGCATAAGCCTCATCATCCGGTGATACATCTGCATTTCTCGTTACACGTATATAGTTCTTGTCTGAGATCTGATACTGGTCAAAAACAAGATCAATAAATTCCAGAATGATCTTTTCCATTCTGATATAACGGATATCATACCTGGAAGATACAGAATATTGGAAATATATTGTGGTACCGGGATGATTCCGAGCATCGTCTTGTCTCCCTGCTTCAGATTCGCAACCACATACAGTTCTTTACTTAACAGATGTGGGAACGGATGGTTCGCATCTACGATCTGTGGGGAAAGCACCGGCATTACTTCTTCTTTGAAATATTTCTTTACAAACTTCTTCTCCTGCTGTTCCAGTTCCTTGAAGTCAAGACCGCAGACACCATACGGACTTAACTGTTTTTGATCTCTGCATATGTCTTATCTCGTTCCTTGTAAAGTGGGGAAACAGCTCGATAAATTGCATCTAACTGCTGTTTTGCTGTCATACCGGATCGCTGATCGATCTTTTTGCTGTCTGCTGATGCCATATCATACAGACTTCCTACGCGGATCATAAAAAACTCGTCTAAGTTACTTGTGAAAATAGCTACGAATTTCATACGTTCCATCAAAGGAACTGTCTCGTCCCGTGCTTCTTCGAGAACGCGCTGATTGAACCGAAGCCACGATAATTCACGGTTCTGAGTTTCTTCTAAAATCTCTCTCATATAACTCAACTCCCTTTTCTCTCTTCTTTTAACAAGTCGATTTATTTTTATTACTGTTCAAGATACTTCAGCATTTCTTCTGTCTTTCGCTCCATCAGATGATAACCATGCTCATAAAATGCATGCAGGACATCCGGATGCTGTTCGAGCCGTGATACTGGTTTTACATGTGGACGAAGGACATAGATCTCTCCACGCTCTCAGCAGCTGATCCAGATAATTCATCGTCTTATTATACATAAAACTTCTCCGTAAGATCGTCCGCACCACATTTCGGATAAGAACTTGTAAGCCTTTCTGTAAAGCTTCTGCATTGCAGGAGAGATCACTTTTTTACGATAGCCCGGATTTCTCGTCAGGATCACTATGATCTTCTCATTCCCGATTTCCTTTGCCCTGCGGATCGGTACTGAATCAGCCAGTCCTCCGTCTAAATACGGAACATCCTCAATATTTACGATCGGAGTCAGAAGCGGCATACTGCTCGACGCCCGGCAGATTTTCATCAGTCTGTCCCGATCTTCCTCTTCTGACATATATTCTGCCTTTCCGGTCAGGCAGTTTGTCGTAACCAGTTCACAATTCATCGGTGAACTGAAATATGTATCAAAATCAAACGGGATCAGTTCATTCGGAAACCGGTCAAAGATCAAATCCATATTCATCATGACTCTTTGTACGGATCGTATCCCTGATCCCATAAATATATTTTCCATACTGCTCATCGGGAATCATACAGTCTCTTGTCCTCCCCGGCTGCCTGGATACATAATCCAGTGCATTGCACGCTCCTGCCGATACCCCGATCACATCTGACAAATAAATATTCTGTTCCATAAGGTAATCCAGAACACCAGAAGTAAAGATTCCTCTTGTCGCCCCGCCTTCAAGTACGATTGTAGCTTTTTTTATCGCCATAATTTTCCTCTTTTCCTGAATCTATGTCTTTTTGTCTTCCATAGTTTATTATATCTTTTTCATTCGAAAGAACAACGAGTTTTCTTACGGAAATGCAGCCCTTGCTTTTTTTTATCATATCAAGATTTCCTTTTCTCCCTTAAATTCTATGTTAAATGGATTGGTATGTTTTACTTTCACCCATGTTAATATAAGCGTTGATGTTTATTTTAATGTATGACTGATAAGGAGATCATTATGATTAGTGCAAATAACGTAACCCTCCGCGTCGGGAAAAAGGCGCTGTTTGAAGACGTTAATATCAAATTTACAGAAGGGAACTGCTATGGTATGATCGGTGCCAATGGTGCAGGAAAATCTACTTTTCCTTAAGATTCTTTCCGGTCAGCTTGAGCCGACTCAGGGAGATGTAGTGATCACTCCGGGGAGAGCGACTTTCTTTCCTGCAGCAGGATCATTTCAAATATGATGAATTTCCTGTTCTTGATACCGTTATCATGGGAAATGCCCGCCTGTACGAGATTATGAAAGAAAAAGAAGAAATCTATGCAAAAGAAGATTTCACAGATGAAGACGGAATCAAAGCAAGTGAACTGGAAGCTGAGTTTGCTACCATGAACGGCTGGGAGGCTGAATCGGATGCTGCCAACCTTCTGAACGGACTCGGAATTGATACCGAGCTTCACTATAAATGATGAAAGAACCTGACCGGATCTGAAAAGGTCAAGGTTCTGCTTGCCCAGGCATTATTTGGAAATCCCGACATCCTTCTTCTTGACGAGCCAACGAACCACCTGGATCTCGATGCCATTGCATGGCTGGAAGAATTCCTTATCAATTTTGATAATACGGTCATCGTCGTATCTCATGACCGTTACTTTTTGAATAAAGTATGTACACAGACTGCAGATATTGATTACGGTAAGATCCAGCTCTATGCCGGAAACTATGATTTCTGGTATGAATCCAGCCAGCTCCTCATCCGTCAGATGAAAGAAGCTAATAAGAAAAAAGAAGAAAAGATCAAAGAACTTCAGGACTTTATTTCCCGGTTCAGTGCCAACGCTTCCAAATCCAAGCAGGCGACATCCCGTAAACGTGCTCTTGAAAAGATCCAGCTTGATGAGATCAAGCCATCCAGCCGTAAATATCCATACATCGACTTCCGTCCGAACCGTGAAATTGGAAATGAAGTCCTGACCGTAGAAGGACTTTCCAAGACCATCGACGGAGAAAGATTCTTGATAATCTTACATTCACACTTGGCCGTGAGGATAAAGTTGCTTTTGTCGGAGGCAATGAATTTGCAAAGTCGATCCTCTTTAAGATCCTGATCGGTGAAATGGAACCGGATGAAGGGAATTACAAATGGGGCGTTACCACCTCCCAGGCATATTTCCCTAAAGATTTCGGTGGAGAATTTGATAATGATTATAATATCACAGAATGGCTGACTCAGTATTCTGAAGAGAAAGATGTTACTTATGTCCGTGGTTTCCTCGGAAGAATGCTTTTTTCAGGGGAAGATGGAGTGAAAAGGTTGCTGTCCTTTCTGGTGGCGAGAAAGTTCGCTGCCTCCTTTCCAAAATGATGATCTCAGGTGCAAATGTCCTGCTTCTTGATGAGCCAACCAACCATCTGGACATGGAGAGCATCACCGCATTGAACAACGGACTGATCAAGTTCCCTGGTGTACTGCTCTTTGCATCCAGAGACCACCAGATCGTGCAGACCACTGCGAACCGTATTATGGAGATTGTTCCGGGCGGTAAGCTTGATCGATAAGATCACAACCTACGACGAGTACCTTGAGAGCGATGAGATGGCAAGAAGAGAACCATCTGATCTTTTACATCTGCAAAACGGTCTGTCAGATCTTTTTCAATGGCATTGAGCATCGTCTTCTTCGCTGCCTTCCAGCCTCTGACTTTTGCAAATGCATCCAGCTTCTCTCCCTGGATCTGAAGAACCGGCTTTAAATTCAATACCGTTCCTATAGCTGCTGCTGCCGGAGTGATTCTTCCACCCTTTTTCAGATACTTCAACGTATCTACTGTGATATAGATACTTGCCTGCATTTTTTCTTTTTCCAGCACCTGTCTGATCTCTGCGGCAGATTTTCCCTCATCACGCAGCTTGATCGCATCGTAAACTGACTGTTCCTGCGTAACGGAAATTCTCTGATTATTTACAACCTGCACTTTTTCATCATAATCCTGTGCCAGTGAAAGAGCCGTTTCGCAGGTACTGCTCAGACCACTTGACATCGGAATGCACACAATTTCATCATAATCCTCTAAAAGCTTATCCCACAGATCCATGACATCTCCCGCCGGAATAAATGCACCGGAAAGTCCACCGACATAAGAGGATGCCATAACGCCACCCTTCTTCACCTGATCATTGAGCATGGCAAGTGCCGCAGTTGTACCTGGTGCACCGGAACGCGCTCCAATTTCCTCAGAATCTCTGCAACACTATCTCCGACTGCAGGTGTTGGAGCAAGCGAAAGATCGATAATGCCAAACGGCACTCCCAATCTCGCAGATGCTTCCTTCGCTACAAGCTGTCCAACTCTTGTGATCTTAAATGCAGTCTTCTTGATTGTCTCACAAAGTTCTTCAAATCCTTTTCCACGCACTTTTTCAGTGCTTCTTTACAACACCCGGACCACTAACACCAACGTTAATGATGCAATCTGCCTCTGTCACACCATGGAATGCACCTGCCATAAACGGATTGTCATCCGGCGCATTACAGAACACAACAAACTTTGCACAGCCGATGGAATCCTGATCCTTCGTAAGCTCTGCTGTCTCCAATACAATTTCACCGATCAGCTTGACTGCATCCATATTGATACCGGTCTTTGTGGAACCGGTATTGACAGAAGAACAAACCTTTCCAGTTACTGCCAATGCCTTTGGGATAGAACGGATCAAAAGCTCATCAGCCTTTGTCATACTCTTCGAAACAAGAGCAGAATATCCACCGATAAAGTTAACGCCTACTTCTTTCTGCAGCTTTATCCAATGTCTTTGCAATCGTAACAAAATCTTCCTTGTCTTACATGCTGCTGCCACCTACAAGTGCGATCGGTGTAACAGATATACGCTTATTTACGATTGGAATACCAAATTCTTTTTCGATTTCCTTCCTGTAGAAACAAGATCTTTTGCAACTCGTTGTGATCTTGTTATAAATATTTTCATTTTCATCCAGTGTCCGAATCCACACAGTCCAACAGACTGATTCCAAGAGTAATTGTGCGTACATCAAGGTTCTCCTCTCAATCATCTGATTGGTCTCATATACTTCATATCATGTTAATCATGTCTTTCCTCCTTTCCGTCCAATTTTAATTTCTTATAATCTGTGCATTTTTTCAAATATTTCTTCTCTCTGACAGTGAATGGCAACACCGATTTCTTTTCCGAGTGTATCCATCTCCTTCGCAAACCACAAATCTTTGCTGCAGATTTGAAACATCAACAATCATCATCATATTGAAATAGCCGTGCACGATCGTCTGGGCGATATCTAGGATGTTGATCCGTTCTCCGCCAGGTATACACACACTCTCGCAATAATTCCCACCGTGTCTTTTCCAAGTACTGTGACAATACATTTTTTCATTTTCATTGTACCTCCATTGTTTGATAATTCTACTTTTCTTATAATAATGATATCAGAAACTGATTCTCTGTTTGCAACCAACATCGGAAAATTTTCATCCCTTATAATTCATTATCACCAAGTAATTTCCAGCTTCACTGTCTCATAAGCAAGCTTTGCATAATTATTCTCCCTACTTAGATGTCCCAGCATAATATGTTTCAGATTATCATGTAGTATATCACAAAGGAGCTGTCCTGACAATTCATTTGATAAATGACCCCGGTCGCCGAGAATCCTCTGCTTCAGATAATATGGATATCCACCGACCTCCAGCATATGTATGTCATGATTTGCCTCCAGAACGACCGCATTCAAATCTTTTAGATGTTCTACGGTATAATCATCATATATTCCAAGGTCTGTTGCAACTGCGACTGCCTTTTTTCCACCTTTATCTATCCGGTATCCGGATGGTTCGTTCGCATCATGGGAGATTGCAAACGGATCAATATCAGTGTGTCCCAGTGAAAATGGCTGATCTATATGGATCGGATGTACAAAGTCCATCCGGAAGGTTTCCAATTTTGAATAATTTTGATTCCTGCAATCGTTCCCGGAGTCGCATAAATTGGGATCTCGTACTTTCTGCTGAACACACCAAGTCCCTTAATATGGTCCACATGTTCATGTGTGATCAGGATTCCTTCCAGTTCATCTCCCTTTTATCTCCAATTTTGCCAACCCTTCTTCTATCTTTTCTTGCTGATACCGGTATCAACCAGAAGATGAGTCTTATCATCTCCTATATAGATGCAGTTTCCACTGCTTCCACTTGCTTGCTGCATAATGCTAAATATTTCTCATTTTATAAGTCTTCTATGATCTTATTGCTGGATCTTTGTATCTTCAAAGTGTCCGCTGTTATCGATCACGGTCACATGACGCATGAAAGATCTTTCGGATGGTTGTGAAGCGATCGAAAATCTGATCTTCTTTCATCCTCATATCCTCTTGCATATTTCAGACGTTTTCTGCGGATCGAATCTTCCACATACACATACCAAAGTTCATCACAGATCTCCTCATAATGATCCTCGATCAGAAGTGCTCCTTCAATCAGCATCAGATTCGTACTTTTGCGTTCTTCTCTTTGCAATCTTCTTCTGAATTTCTTCTTTTACTTTTGGATGTACAATCCCATTCAGTACAGAAAGTTCAACCCTGTCGGAAAAACAATGTCTGAAAGCTTTGTCCGGTCAGTTCTCTCCTTTTTCATCCAGAATCCCTTCTCCGAAATGCGCAACAATTTCATCAAAGCATTCTGTTCCTTTTTCTGCAGTTTCTTTTCCTACTTCATCATGCCATACAAATAGTCGCACCATATTTATTATTCAGATATTCCAAAATCTGTGTTTTCCCTGCGCCTACTCCCTCCCGGGTAATTCCTATAATCTTCATCTCACACCTCTTATTTTGCTTCGTACCAGTTCACTCCTGTATGCATGTCTATTTCAAGCGGACCTTTAATTTGGCCGCATGTTCCATCTCTTCTTTTAAAATCTTTTGAACTGCTTCCAGTTCCGGTTCGTATGCTTCTATCAGAAGTTCATCATGCACCTGTAAGACAAGTCTTGATTTCATCTTCTGTTTTTTCAGTTTCTGATTCACCCGGATCATTGCAATCTTTATGATATCTGCTGCCGCTCCCTGAATCGGGGAATTCATCGCAATGCGCTCTCCGAACGAACGCTGCATAAAATTACTCGAGGAAAGTTCCGGAATCGGACGTCTTCTTCCGAACAGTGTTACCACATACCCTTCTTCTTTTGCATGTGTCACTGCATGATCCAGAAAAGTCTTGATCCCCGGATAGGTCTCAAAATAATGTTCAATATACCTGGCTGCCTCTTTTTCTTGTAATACTCAGATCCTGACTCAGTCCAAATGAACTGATTCCATACACAATACCGAAATTTACGGCTTTTGCATTCCTTCTCTGCTGCGGAGTCACCTCATCAAACGGTATATGAAATACCTGCGATGCTGTAATACGGTGAATGTCACTTTGTTCTTTATATGCCCGGATCAGATGCTCATCTCCGGAACAATGTGCCAATACGCGAAGTTCGATCTGTGAATAATCGGCATCCACGAACCGGTATCCATCTTCCGGAATGAATACTTTACGGATCAGGCGGCCAAGCTCCATCCGCACCGGAATATTCTGAAGATTCGGCTCGGTACTGCTGATTCTTCCGGTAGCTGTTACGGTCTGGTTAAATTTCCCGTGAATCCTTCCATCTTCCTGAATATAGTTTGCCAGTCCGTCCGCATATGGATTTGAGCTTTGTATACTGTCTGTATTCCAAAATCTTTGCAACTACCGGATGTTCCGGCGCCAGTTTTTCAAGAACATCTGCAGCAGTGGAATAACCCGGTCTTTGTCTTTCGTGCATGAGGCATTTCCATTTTTCAAAAAGAATCACGCCAAGCTGTTTTGGAGAATTGATGTTAAACTCTTCCCCTGCCATTTCATAAATCTCTTTTTCCAGCTCAACGATCTTGTTTCCAAGCTGATTCTCCATACTGTTTTAATGCCTTCTGCCTTCAACACGGATACCATTCTGCTCCATATCGAACAATGTAAATACTAACGGCATCTCAATTTCCCATTAAATAAACGGAACATCCCATTCTTTTCCAGTTTCCTTCTCAAGAACGGGACACAGGCATAAGCTGTATAAGCCTCATAACAGGCCTTTGTACCCTCATCAAGTTTTTCATCAATTAAAAGATTCCAAATGTTCTCTTGCCACATCTTCTGCATTGTAATCACTTTTTCAGAGGATTCAGAAGATATGCTGCCACGATCGCATCAAACCCGTTCTCACGGTTTCCTCCGATCTTAATCTGATTCCATTGATTCTTTCAATCCACACATTGAAAAACGTTTCACCTTTTTGCAAGGTTTCCAAGAGACATTCCTGTCAGATATTCAAAATCATGCATCCATATCACAAGGAATCGTAAAATCTTTTCTCTTCAGTAGCAAAGACCGAATCCTTCCGTATCCTGAAGCATGTGCAAACAATGGGAGAACATTTCCACATCTTTGGAAAATGCCGCACCAACGGTCTCTGCTTTCTCCGCCTCTTTAAAGACTTTTCAATTTCTTCTTTTCCTGTTACCTCACGAAAATATTTTTCCACATCATTCACTGACGCTTCTACATCAAATCTTCCAAGTAGATTTTTAAACTCCAGTCTTTGGAATAATTCATGAGCTTCGTTTTTTGTATATAGGATTCTCAGTCTGGCATTTTGCAAGTTCAAATGGTAATATCTGCATCCAGTTTAATCGTCGCAAGTGTCTTACTCATCTGTGCCTGCTCCCAGAACTCTTTCAGATTCTTGACTTGCTCTTGGCGGCTTTAATTCGTCTGCATGCTCATATGCATTTTCAATCGTTATATTCCTGGATGATCTTTGTCGCCGTCTTTTCTCCAATTCCCGGAACTCCGGGAATATTATCCGATGTATCGCCCATTAAAGCTTTTACATCAATAAATTCTGTCGGAGTTACTCCATAGCGTTCTGCACATCTGCCGCATAATAATCTTCTACTTCCGTCTCCCCTGCTTCGTCTTTGGAATGCGGATCTTAATATGCTCTGTCGCCAACTGCAACAGTATCACGGTCTCCTGAAATGATCGAGACATCCATTCCTTTCTCCTCACAACGATGAGAAAGGTTCCCAAAAGATCATCCGCCTCAAGTCCGGCCTTTTCAATCGACTTCTATTGCATCGCCGCAGAACGTCCTTGATCACAGGCACCTGCTGACGCAGCTCTGCCATCTGTGGTCACATGGTTCATTCTCTTTTCCAAGAACCGTAATATGATGATATGCTCCATACATTGCCGGACGCATCAGATTAACTGCACATGCATCTACACCGATGTAGTTCTTTATAAGTATGTTTCTCATGAATCGCTTTTGTAACAAGGCAGCCGTAAGGTCCCATCATGTAACGTCCCAGCTCTGTGTAGATCTTTACATCACCCATTCCTGCTGGAACAATACTTCTTCATAAACCTTTGCGGACACCTTCTCCGATTACACGGATATCATTCGGCTCCTGATCCGGTGTGTAAGGAATTCCAATTCCACCAGACAGATTGATAAACTTAATATTTACACCTGTCTCTTTCTAAGACGTACTGCCTGCTCAAACAAGAACTTTCGCAAGCATTGGATAATAATCATTTGTCACTGTATTGCTGGCAAGGAATGCATGGATACCAAACTCTTTTGCACCTTTTGCTTTTCAGGATTTTAAATGCTTCTGTGATCTGCTCTGTTGTCATACCATACTTTGAATCTCCCGGATTATCCATAATATCATTACTGATCTTGAATAAGCCGCCCGGATTATAACGGCAACTGATTGTCTCAGGAATATGTCCGATTGCACTTTCAAGGAAGTCAATATGTGTAATATCATCCAGATTGATGATCGCTCCAAGTTTATCAGCAAGACGGAAATCCTCTCAGGAGTATCATTAGAGGAAAACATAATATTATGTCCCGTTACACCTACTGCTTCTGAGAGCATCAGCTCCGTATAAGATGAGCAGTCACATCCACAACCATACTCCTTCAGGATATCCAGAAGGAACGGATTTGGAGTTGCCTTTACTGCAAAATACTCTTTATATCCCGGATTCCATGCAAATGCTTCCTTTAATGCTTTTGCATTCTCGCGGATCCCTTTCTCATCATAAAGATGGAACGGAGTCGGATATGTTTTTACAATCTCATCTAACTGTTCCTTTGTAACAAATGGTTTCTTGCTCATCTTTCTTTCTCCTTTTCGTATCTTTATCAGTTCAATTTCATTTGCAAGTGCATTTTTAAATACTGTCACAAAATTTCTCTGACCGGAATAGACACACGTATTCATGCTGCCCATTCCATATTCTCCTGAAAGAACATAGTGGGAATCTACAATCAGTCCGATCTGCTTTCTTTTTTCCTGGTTACATAAACGATAACTTCTTTCATCGAAAAAGGTTCATCCGTAATCAGAACAACCTTTTTTCCTCTTCTCACCAGTTGCAGAAGTTCCTCTTTAAATTCCTCCAGGCATCCTTTAGAACAGGAAAAATAGACCCGTTCTTCTGCCCCGGTCAATAAATGATGAATTTTGTCTGCAATATTCTTCTTACCTTCAACCGTAATATATCCATCCTCTTCCACGGACTCACTGGGAAGATTCTGCTGAAGCCATTCCAGCTCTTTTTCAAGTCTCCGGATTCGGTTTCCACAAAACTCCTGTGGAACAATGGGGATATAACGCTTTGCATCGCCTTCTACCAGATATGCAGCACCTTTTTCCACCATTGCCGCAAGCGAAGCATAGGCATTCGACCTGGAAATCCCGGTATCTCTCGCAATCTCATACCCGGTCTTTTTTCCCCCTTCAAGAAGCCTTTCTGTAAATAAGAGCTTCCTGCCTGGATAACCCGAAATGCATCAGGTATTCAATTTCTCTGCTTTCATCCATTCTCCTCTTCTCCATAGTAGTTCTTTACAGGAACACTATACAGCACTGCCTGTCTGCTGTCAATAAAAATACCTTTGAAAAGTTATTTTTTGAGAATATTTTCATTTGCTTCATCTATCTATCACCGGCAGGTTCTTACGGATGCATGCCATTTAAAATCATTCTGACAACCTCTTCCGGTGTCTCTGCAAGCCCGTCAGCTCCCGCTTCCTCCAGTTCTTCTTTCGATCCGTACCCGTACAGAACACCGATGGCACGGATTCCTTCTCTATTTGCACCTTCCATATCATAGCACCGGTCTCCAACCATTCTGATTTTCTCCCGGTCTTTTTCTTTGCACTGTTCCAGGACATATTGGATCACTTCCTGCTTTTTTGTTCTTGCTCCATCCATGCAGGCTCCACCGATCAGATCAAAATACTTCGCAAATCCAAAATGTTCTGCAATCATTTTTGCAAATTTTTCAGGCTTTGACGTTGCCATTACAATCTTCAGTCCGGCTTCTTTCAAAGTCTTCAGCATTTCCATGACTCCATCATAGACCCGGTTATCAAAAAATTCCTTCTTCCTGATAGTATTCCCTGTATAATGCCACCATCTCTGCTGCCTCTTTCTCTTCTATCCCACAACATTTCATAAACTGTTCCTGCAAAGGGAGGTCCAATAAATTTGCGTAATTCATCCTCCGGTGGAATTTTCCTTCCAGCCTTTTTCAGTGCATACTTTACTGAATTTATAATCCCTGATCCCGAATCAGTGATTGTTCCGTCCAAATCAAATAATACGGTACTGATCTCCATCACCGTTCATCTCTCCTCTCTCACAGTACTTTTCTTCTTGAAACTATCTTTTTAAAAGCTTCTGATATGATCTTCAGCTTCATCTTCTGTCTTGATCACTTTGCGTATCACTACATAATATCCAAAATCATCATTGACTTTTATATAAACCCGATCGCCCTCTTTATGTCCCAGTAACGCCTTGCCTATTGGAGATTCTATACTGACAAAGGCCATTCAATGAACTTCCCCGGACAGAAGTGACGATCCGGTAAGTTTCCACTTCATCATCATCCTCGCAATACAGTTCCACTGTATTATTCAGTCCAATTTCATCTGCTTTGGAATGATCTTCTACAATTTCCGCAGTCTTGAGCATTCTCTCCAGGTAACGGATTCTGCTTTCATTCTGATTTTTTGCTTTTTTTGCCGCATGATATTCAAAGTTCTCACTCAGATCCCCATGAGATCTTGCTTCTTTTACCGCTTGGATCAATTCTTTTCGTTCCACCAGCTGGTGAAAGACCTTAGGGCCTGCCCCGATATGAGCATAAAAGTGGGATGATAATCCCACGATATGCGAATATTCGGTAGGATTGTGGGAGTGCGTAGCACGGAGCAATCCGTAGGCATCAAAGTCGGGGCAAATTTCGTGTTTGTTGAGAGAAAATGTCCCGGTGCGAGAAAAGCATTCTGATTTGAAAATCCAATATCCGCCCTTGCTGTTGCGTGAGCAGTGCATTGACAGGGAGCGTTCCGAAGACACTTTGCCCAACTTGTTAAGGAACGTAAACAGGAGTGCCTCTGCACGAGTGTTTCCACGTTCCTGTTACAAGTTGTCAACGGGCTGAGGTAAAGCGGGTCCTGCACTGCGATGCAACAACAAGGGCGGATATGAACGTTTTTTCATCAGATACTTTCTACTGCCGAGATATTTTCACTCCAACAACTACAAATTTATTTTACTAACAAAGATTTTCCACTCATTTCTTCTGGCTGCTGCATTCCCATCAGCTCAATCAGTGTCGGAGCGATATCTGCAAGGCATCCTCCCTCTCTCAGCTTATAAGCCGGATCAGCATTTACAAGGATGAACGGTACCGGATTTGTTGTATGAGCTGTGAACGGCTCACCTGTCTCCTCATCAATCAACTGTTCTGCATTTCCGTGGTCTGCACAAATAAACATCTGTCCGTCTACTTCTTTCAGAGCTTCTACCGCTTTTCCTACGCACTCATCAACTGCTTCTACTGCCTTGATCGCTGCAGCCTGCACACCTGTATGTCCTACCATATCAGGGTTTGCAAAGTTGATCACGATCACATCATAATTCTCAGACTTGATCGCCCCAACCAGCTTGTCACATACTTCATAAGCACTCATTTCCGGCTTCAGATCATAAGTAGCAACTTTAGGAGATTTTACAAGGATTCTGTCCTCTCCCTCATTTGGCTCTTCCACTCCACCATTGAAGAAGAATGTTACATGAGCATACTTCTCTGTCTCTGCAATACGTGCCTGTTTCAGTCCATTATCTGCAAGGAACTGTCCGAACGTATTCGTAATAGACTCTTTTACAAATGCTACCATCTTATTTTCAATCGTTGCATCATACTCAGTAAAGCATACGAAAGTTGTCTTAACTCTCTCTCCTCTGTCAAATCCGTCAAAGCTGTCGTCGCAGAATGTTCTTGTCAGCTCTCTTGCTCTGTCAGGACGGAAGTTGAAGAACACTACAGAATCATTCTCTTTGACTGTTGCTGTTGCAGCACCGTCTTTTGTTACAACAAATGGTACAACAAACTCATCCGTTACATCTTCATCATAAGAAGCCTGGATTCCTGCTGTTGCGGACTCTGCTGTATTTCCTTCTCCTGCAACCAGTGCTTTATACGCTTTCTCCACACGATCCCAACGGTTATCACGATCCATTGCATAGTAACGTCCGGATACAGATGCAACTTCACCTACACCGATCTCTTTCATCTTTGCTTCAAGCTGCTCTACATACTCCTTACCTGATGCCGGTGGTGTATCACGGCCGTCCAGGAAACAATGTACATATACCTTTTCGATTCCCTGTCTCTTTGCCAGTTCAAGGATTCCATAGATATGAGTAATATGACTGTGGACTCCTCCATCAGATACCAGTCCCATCAGATGCAGTGCAGAATCATTTTTCTTAACATTTTCGCAGGCTGCAAGAAGTGCCTTATTCTCAAAAAATCTCCGTCTTCGATAGACTTCGTGATCTTTGTAAGCTCCTGATAAATGATACGTCCTGCTCCCATGTTCAGATGTCCTACTTCTGAATTACCCATCTGTCCATCCGGAAGTCCTACAGCAAGTCCGCTTGCATTTCCTTTTACAAACGGATACTCTGCCATCAGTTTATCCATAACCGGAGTATTCGCAAGTGCTACTGCATTGCCCTCCGTCTTATCTCTTAATCCATATCCATCTAAAATCATCAATACGGTTGGTTTTTTGCTCATTCCAAAATCTCCTTTGCATTTAGATTGTCTAATTTTTAACTCCACGGCTTATTGTACTAGTTTTAGCACAATTTTGCAAGACAGACCACCGAACAAATATATCCGAAAAAGGCTCACATCAAATATATTTTTTCTTCTGACAGGGCTGCCCTTCTACACATTTCTCTATGATCTGTGCCGCAGCAGTTCCCATTTCCCGGATTGACTGGTGGATCGTCGTCAATTCCGGGGTAAATATCTGCCCGAATTTTACATCATCAAATCCGATCAGCTGGATCTCCTGCGGAATTTTTTCCCCCTTCTGATAAGTTCTTTATACACAGCCATCGCGATCATATCATTTCCTGCAATAACCCCGTCCACATCAGGGTATCGTTCCAGCATTTTTCCTGCAGCCCGGATTCCCTCTTCATATACATAGGTACAATCCACAGACTGCTCTTTCAGCCCGTATTTTTCACAGACCGCAAAATAACCTCTGTATCGCTCATTTCCACTGGAATAGCCTGACGGTTCTTTCAGACACACAATATTTTTGCATCCGCACTGTACCAGATGCTCTGCCGCCAGATACCCTCCTTTATAATGATCCGATTTTACAACCGCTTTTTCATTTACATTCTGCAAAGTCCGGTCTACAAGAACAACCGGAACCGGACAGGTCTTCAATACTTTTCCTGTATCCACACTGTTGGTCATGATAATGACTCCATCTGCTTTCATCTGTACCAGCATCTGAATATTCTGCATCTCTTTTTCTGCATTATTCCCTGAACTGCACAGAAGCATTCTGTAACCATTCTGGAATGCCTCATCCTCCACTGCCTTTGCCAGTTCGCTGAAAAAGGGATTTTCAATATCCGGTACGATCACTCCGATGATCTTTGAGGACTTTTTATATAAAGCACGAGCAAGCTCATTCGGACAAAATCCGGTCTTTTCTATTGCAGCCTCCACCCGCTGTCTTTTTTCTTCATTTACATTTGCTGTTCCATTCATGACTCTGGAAACGGTCGCAGGTGATACTCCGGCGATCTTTGCCACATCTCTGATACTTGTCATTCTTTTTATTTTCCCCCGTATCCATCTGTCTGTAACCCGTTACATGGCTTTTATTATAATTCCCTGCTTTTTCATTTCGACACCTTTCACCGTCGTTATCCGGTCTTTCTTTTTCTTTTGCCGATCTGACTATTTCTTTAACTCTGTCTCTACTTCTTCTGCTGTCGGCATTCCTGTCTGTGCTCCAAATTTTTCTGTAGACAGACTTGCTGCCACATTTGCATAGGCAAGTGCATCTTCTATCGCCTTTCCTTCTGCAATCTGCACCGAAAAAGCACCATTCAGCGTATCTCCGCTCCTGTCGTATCTACAACCTGTGCTTTTCTTGCCGGAACATTCAAAATCTGTCCATCCTTAAGACACGTTGAAACACCTCTTGATCCCTGGGTAATGACCAGTTTTTCCGGGTACTTTCTCAACAGATCTTCTGTACTTAATTCATCACCGAAAATCAGCACTGCTTCATGTTCATTTGGTGTCACATAAGTCACCTTATCAATGATTTCCATCGGGACTGCTGCAGCAGGTGCGGGATTCAGAACAATTTTGATCCCTTTTTCATAACAAAACTCGATCACATAATGAACCGTCTCTAATGGAATTTCATGCTGAAGCACTACCATATCAAATTTCTCAAGTTCTGATTTAATGCTGTCAATATAGGCTCTGTCTACCTTGCCATTTGCTCCCGGTACAACGATGATCGTATTGTCATTGTCTCCGACCGTAATCATTGCGATACCCGTCGGAACGCCTTTCAGAATCGGAATATGTTCTGTTCCGACTCCGACTGCTTTCAGATTTTCCAGCATTTTTCTCCATTGCTGTCGTCTCCGACACATCCAAACATCTCCACCGCTGCACCAAGCTTTGCCATTGCTACTGCCTGATTCGCCCCTTTTCCTCCTGGAATATAAGAAAGGGAGCTTCCCATCAGCGTCTCACCCTTTAAAGGGATTCTCTCCGCAGTAACTGTCATATCCGTATTGATACTTCCTACAACTGCAAGCCTCATTTTTCTTTCTCCTTCATTTTATAATCTATTTCCTAGCTTTTTTCTTCATTTTTTGAAACCCATTTCATATCTAATTTCATTATAGGTATCCTTTTCTTTTTTTGTCAATACGATTTGTAATATTTGTTGGCTTTGCATATTTTCCTTTTATACATAGAAAAAAACTGACAGTATTGTAATTCTTTTCAATACAATACTGTCAGTTCATCATTCGCCGACAATCTATGGTTTTTAAAAATTCTTTTCTAAATAGTTTGCCATTGAAAAATAAGCACATGTCCTGCTATAGTTAGCAGATAATTTTGCATATTGAGCAGTTTGCTCTGTATTCGCTTCTGTTCTTCTCAATGTAGATAACATTTTTTGATTTTGGTCAATCATAGTTTGATTTCTGGCTTCCTGTCTATGTTGATTAAAAATAATAGCTTGATTTTGCTTTATAATATAATCCAATCTTTCTACTATTTTCTTTATTCCATAATCTATATGTTCATGTAATAATGTTTCTGATAATGACGCAGATGATGTAGACATATAATCATATATATAAATAAGTGCCGGCAAGTTTCTATATGGTTTTGCCAAAATATTCTGATCATAATAATTCTTTTTCAACTCATACACTTTTCTATATTCTGACTGGATATAAGTTTCTTTCTTTTTCCAATTGCTTTTCACCTGATTAATCAGCTCTTGATTATCAGCAATCCTTTTTTCCTCTCTTGCATTATTTTTTTGAGCTTCATCCCTTTTTCGACTATTTTCAAGTACGCCACTGATAACTGCAAATAAGAAAACTATCCCCATAAACCAAAAAAAGATTGCAACGCCAAAGAAACAATAATTCCATAACTGAAGTGCAACTAATTTTTTTAACCAATTGCAAAAATATCCCATCAGAAAACATACTCCACATCCCATCAACACTCAAAAATCGGTTCTTCAATTTCCGACATGAATTTACCGTTTTCTAAACTGTCCAGTACCTGCTCATAATCCTTTTTTTTTTTCTTCTTGATAAAGCTTTTCTATCCTACGTGCAGCAATTTCCAGATCTCTTAAATCTCTTATATATAAGATTAATGCCTTTCTATTCATTTTTCATCCCTTTATTACAGCTTTTGAAAAGATTTTATTGTTAAGCCTTTATATTCTAAAATTCCTTCATCCCCAACAGTAATAAATACCTTATATCCCTGAAAATTTCTTAATCGCAAACGCTCTCCATTTTCACATTCCACGATATACCATTCGGCTCCTGCATTTGACTGCTTCTCTAAAATTTTTACTTTTCTTCTAATTGCCTCTTTTGAATCATCTTTTGTTCTCAATATAAAATTGGCTGCAATTACTACTAACATAAGAATTACCAAAATCGCAAAAATTACAGGAAAAGCTTCTCCAAATTTATCTACTCCTGAATTATCAATTCTAACTGTCATCTTCTTCTCTCCCCTTTAATCTTTTTTCCTTATTACAAGTGACAAAACAAATCCAATCCCAGTTACTCCACTAAGACCATAAAAAAGCTTTCCACTTGACTGCAATATTTCATACTTTCGCTGATTTCCACCAAGTGTTCCCGTCTCATTCGATACAAATTCTCCATCAACCATTGTTCCAAAACTGACTTCTATTCCTTTTTGGGTTTCTGCAGTTTTTCCATACAAAGCTCCCATTAAGAGAAAACTTATAGTCAAAACTAACATAAGAACTGCTATAATTTTTCTATTCATCTTTTCCCCTCCCTTCGTTTTTACTTTTGTACTTACTTTTTATTATACATTTTATTTTTCTTTTTTCAATACTTATAACTAAAGTTTTAGTTATTGCTTTCTTTTAATTTTAGTGTTTAGCTACATTATAATGATTCGAAAGTAGGTGATTAACATGGCTATTAATTACAAAACTCTCGGAGATCGCATAAAAACCAAGCGAATTTCTCAAGGTATTACTCAAGAAAAATTTGCAGAACATATGGACGTTTCTGTTGGCTATATCAGCCAGTTATAGCGAGGCATATCGAAAGTCAGTCTTCTTATCTGAAATTGCTCTGATAATAACATACGGAATGTGATTCAGATATGCTCCATGTGCGATTGCTGCACCTTCCATCTCAGCACATTTCGCACCAAAATTTTCAACAATCCGTTCTTTTACTTCCTTTTCAGAAATAAACTGATCTCCGCTCGCAACTCTTCCCATAAAGGTACGGATCTCCGGATTCGCCTTTTTATTTGCCTTGCATTGCTTTTTTCTCACAAGTTCCTTATCTGCCGGAAATGCAAATACATCCATTCTTGGAACCTGTCCGACCGGATCGCCCAATGCACTTACATCCATGTCATGATGCACTGCATCTGTAGAGATTACGATATCGCCAATATTGATCTCTGCATCCAGAGAACCTGCCACGCCCGTATTGATCAGCTGATCCACCTGATAAAAATCTGCAAGAATCTGCGTACAGATTCCCGCGTTCACTTTTACCAATTCCGCTCTGTACAACAACTGCTTCTTTTCCATAAAGCTGACCTTTATAAAATTTCATGGATGCCTTTTCCTGCATCTCGCATTCTGTCATATCCTCGATCAGCTCACGGACTTCTTCTTCCATCGCTCCGATAATTCCTACCATAGCTTCTTAATCTCCTATCTTTTATATTTTTTCTTAATTGCTTTATTTTCTTCATTAAGCTGTTACATGATTTTATCAATCTCCTCTATGATACACTCAAATGATTTTCAAAGTCAAGAAAAAAGGCCATCCTGTCAGAATTGCTATCTATATCGCTACTGTCTGCACTACTTGTGCCCGGCAATATAAATATCTTTCTGACAGATGACCTTTCTTAATTATCTGTTATAATGAAACAGCCTTAGATCTTATTATTTGTAGTTTACGATCTTTCCGAAATCTGGTTTCAGGGAAGCGCCACCTACAAGACCGCCATCGATGTCAGCCTGAGCGAATAAGTCAGGAGCTGTTGCAGCATTTACAGATCCGCCATACTGGATACGGATCTCTGCTGCTGTTGCATCATCATAGATTTCAGCGATGCAAGCACGGATACCTGCACAAACTTCCTGAGCCTGCTCAGTTGTAGCTGTCTTACCTGTTCCGATAGCCCAGATTGGCTCGTAAGCGATTACTGCTGTCTTAGCCTGATCAGCTGTAACACCCTGGAATCCAACCTTAACCTGCTGACGGATGAAATCCATTGTCACGCCCTGTTCTCTCTGCTCAAGAGTTTCTCCGCAGCACATGATCGGTGTGATACCATGCTCAAATGCTTTCAGGACTTTCTTATTAACATCCTCATTTGTCTCACCGAAGTAATCTCTTCTTTCTGAATGACCGAGAACAACATATTTAACACCTGCATCTACAAGCATATTCGGGAGAAATCTCGCCTGTAAAAGCACCTTTCTCCTCGAAGTACATATTCTCAGCACCGATCTGAATATTAGTTCCTTTTGCTGCCTCAACAACAGGAATGATGTCGATAGCCGGTACACAGAATACTACATCAACTTCCTCGTTCGCAACGAGCGGCTTCAACTCTTCTACAAGTGCTACTGCCTCGCTTGGAGTCTTATTCATTTTCCAGTTTCCTGCAATAATTTTTTTTCTTGCCATGGTTCTATCTCCTTGAATTTTTTATATTCAGAACCCGTGTGAAATGTAACAACACGGGTTTCTTCTGATCTGTAATTACAGATTCTTATTATTTATCATTTGCTGCTGCAACACCCGGAAGTTCTTTTCCTTCAAGGAACTCAAGTGATGCACCGCCACCTGTTGAAATATGAGTCATCTTGTCACCATATCCAAGCTGATTTACAGCGGCTGCTGAATCTCCACCACCGATGATCGTTACTGCATCAGTCGCAGCCAGTGCTTCTGCTACTGCTTTTGTACCTGCTGCAAATTTAGGCATCTCGAAGCATCCCATTGGTCCGTTCCATACAACTGTCTTAGCTGTCTTAACAGCATCAGCAAATAACTCTGCTGTCTTCGGTCCGATATCAAGACCCATCCATCCGTCCGGGATCTCGTTCTGAGCTACAACTTTTGTATTTGCATCGTTAGAGAAAGCATCTGCTGCAACAGCATCTACTGGAAGAAGAAGTTTAACACCTTTCTCCTCTGCTTTCTTAACCATGTCAAGTGCATACTGTAAGTAATCTTCCTCAAGAAGGGAATTTCCTACATTACCGCCCTGAGCTTTTGTAAATGTATAGCACATTCCGCCACCAATGATCAGTGTGTCAACTTTGTCAAAAGGTTGTTGATTACAGAAATCTTGCTGGAAACTTTTGCTCCACCCAGGATTGCAACGAATGGTCTTTCCGGGTTGTTTACAGCATTGCCGAGGAAATCGATCTCTTTCTGCATCAGATAACCAACTACTGCTGTATCAACAAACTGAGTAACACCAACGTTAGAGCAGTGTGCTCTGTGAGCTGTACCGAATGCATCATTTACAAATACATCACAAAGAGAGGCAAGATCTTTGCTGAATGCCTCACCATTCTTTGTCTCTTCTGCTCTATAACGTGTATTCTCAAGAAGGATAACGTCTCCGTCCTTCATAGCTTCTACTGCAGCTTTTGCATTTGGTCCAACCACTTCGGGATCTGCTGCAAATTTCACTTCCTGTCCGAGAAGTTCAGCCAGTCTTACTGCTACTGGTGCAAGTGAAAGCTCCGGCTTTGGCTCTCCCTTCGGTTTTCCAAGGTGGGAACAAAGGATTACTTTTCCTCCATCAGCAATCAGCTTCTTGATTGTAGGAAGAGCTGCCACGATACGATTTTCATCTGTAATCTTTCCATCCTGAAGAGGAACATTGAAGTCACATCTTACAAGGACTTTCTTGCCTTTTACATTAATATCATCTACTGATTTTTTGTTAAGTGCTGCCATTTTTCATAGCCTCCTGTATTTCTATTTCCTGTCACTTTCACGTGCAGAATCTGTTCTGCACAAAGAAAATGGAGTCCGGTCCAACAATAAGACCGGACCCCATTGTGAGTCAATAATTCAGATAAATCTCTGAGATTCTAATTCCTCAAAAGAATTAAGCCTCAAGAAGTTTTCCGAAGTATTTGATTGTTCTTACCATCTGAGATGTGTAGGAGTTCTCGTTGTCATACCATGAAACAACCTGAACTTCTGTTGTACCATCGCCAACCGGAAGAGCCATTGTCTGAGTAGCATCAAACAGAGAACCGTATTTCATTCCTACGATATCGCTGGAAACGATTTCGTCTTCGTTGTAACCGTAAGACTCATTAGCTGCTGCTTTCATAGCAGCATTGATTTGGTCTACTGTAACTTCTCCGTCAACTACTGCTGTAAGGATTGTTGTAGAACCTGTTGGTGTAGGAACACGCTGAGCAGATCCGATAAGTTTACCGTTCAGTTCCGGAATAACAAGACCGATAGCTTTAGCAGCACCTGTGCTGTTAGGAACGATGTTAACTGCAGCTGCACGAGATCTTCTAAGATCACCTTTTCTCTGCGGTCCATCAAGAGTCATCTGATCTCCTGTGTAAGCGTGGATTGTACACATGATACCGGACTTGATTGCTGCAAGGTCGTTAAGAGCTTTTGCCATGGGAGCCAGGCAGTTTGTTGTACAGGAAGCTGCGGAGATGATGTTGTCATCTTTTGTAAGTGTCTCGTGGTTTACATTGTAAACGATTGTCGGAAGGTCATTTCCAGCCGGAGCGGAGATAACTACTTTCTTAGCACCTGCATCGATATGAGCCTGAGCTTTTGCTTTGGAGGTGTAGAATCCGGTACACTCCAGAACTACGTCTACACCGATCTCGCCCCAAGGAAGTTCTGCTGCGTTAGCCTTAGCGTAGATTTTGATCTCTTTGCCATCAACGATGATGGAATCTTCGCCTGCCGTTACTTTATCAGCAAGAGCATATTTTCCCTGTGTTGAATCATATTTTAACAAGTGAGCAAGCATCTTAGGAGATGTAAGGTCGTTGATTGCTACTACCTCATATCCTTCTGCTCCGAACATCTGTCTGAAAGCAAGACGTCCGATACGGCCAAAACCATTGATTGCTACTTTTACTGCCATGATTAATTCCTCCTAAAAATTTTTAAAAAGTTATGACTGTATCTTCAGCCATGGCGATGAATTTAACAAAGCGATAATTGTTAAAAATTCATCAACTAGGTTAATTGTACTAAAACAGGAACAAAAATTCAACCCTTAAATCCATATAATTCGATTTTTATGGAACAATTCTCTTAAATATCGGTTTCCTCCCCTTAAATTCTGCATAATAACTAAAACCACAGCTTATAAGTATCTCGCCAGCCTTGTCAAAGTCAAAAGCGACATGTTCCGGACGGTGTGCATCTGCACCAATTGTGACAATTTCACCACCAAGCTCCTTGTATCTTCTGATAACATCCGGATGTGGATTCGGGAATCCGAGACCATATTTCATTCCTGCCATATTCATCTCAAGTCCTTTTCCATGACTGATCAGATGCTTTAGTATCTCATCGATCTCGTCTGCATATTTTCTATAAGAATATCCTTCTGCCTGATGTGCGCCATAACGGACAACATAGTCCAAATGTCCCAAACTATCAAAGGAATCTATTTTTTCAGATTTTCAACTGTCACCTCAAATGCTTCATGATAAGCCTCTTCATCACTTCGTCCTTCAAAAAATCCACGATAATACGGATCCTGTCCATGGATAAGATGTACTGAACCGATTACAAAATCAAACGGATATTTTTCTGTCAGTTCTTTATAATATTCTCCCAGGTGTGGCTGAAGTCCGATCTCTACACCGATTCGGACTTCCAGTTTCTTCTGATATTCTGTTTTTAATTGCGTCAGTCTACTGAAATATTCATCTAGGTCGAACATAAACGCACCCGCCGGAAAATCCGGTGTCTTCGGAAAATCTTTATCAAGATGATCTGTAATACAGACTGCTTCCATTCCCCTTTCTATTGCTGCATCAAGCATAGAATGTACGGATGCATCACTATCCTCAGAAAACCTTGTATGCATATGAGCATCACATGTTATCATAATATTGTTCCGCCTCCTAATACATACTCACCATCATAAAGAACAACTGCCTGTCCTGGTGTCACTGCACGAATTGGTTCATCAAATGTACAGATAATCTCATCTTCGCCTGTCTTCTCCACTGTACACCAGGCCCCTTTATGATTGTAGCGGATTTTTGCAAACACTCGGATTGGTTCTGTAATATCCTCTACGCTCATAAAATTCAGTTCATTTGCACGCACTGTATAAGTCAGGGATTCCTCGTAAGTTCCGATCACAACTTCATCTGTCTCCGGACGAATCTCCAGTACAAATGCAGGATACCCCAATGCAAGCCCAAGTCCCTTTACGCTGTCCTACTGTATAATGAATGATTCCTTTGTGTTTTCCAAGGATCTTCCCATCCGGTGTCACGAAATTTCCCTGACGAATCGGAGCATCTGCGTTTTCTTCAATAAAAGATGCATAGTCTCCATCCGGAACAAAACAGATATCCTGACTATCCGGTTTATTTGCCACCTGCAGTCCGATTTTTTCTGCCATCTCACGGATCTGATCTTTTGAATAATTTCCAACCGGCATCAATGTATGTTCCAGCTGTTCCTGTGTCAGATTATAAAGTGCATAAGTCGGTCTTTCGCAAGCGTTGCAGATCTGCGGATTGCATATCTTCCGTTCGGAAGCTTATCAATCCTTGCATAATGTCCTGTTGCAATATAATCTGCTCCAATTGAAAGACTTCTCTGCAAAAGAGCTTCCCATTTCACATAGCGGTTACAGGCAATACATGGATTTGGTGTTCTTCCGTTGAGATACTCTTCTGTAAAGTAATCAATAACATTTTTCTGAAATTCCTGTTTAAAGTTCATTACATAATAAGGAATTCCTATAGACGCCGCAACCCGTCTTGCATCATCCACTGCACTGAGCCCGCAGCAGCCTCCATTCTCTTCCTGCACAATATTTTCTTCGTCCTGCCAGATCTGCATGGTCACACCTATGACATCATATCCCTGCTTTTTTAAAAGCCATGCCGCCACAGATGAATCCACACCACCGGACATTCCTACAACTACTTTTCCTTTACTCATCAATATTCCTCTTCTTCAGCCTCTTCTCCCTCATGGATATCTGACTTCGGTTTCTTCAGACCTTCAATTTTGATGCCATGCTTTTCAGCATAATCCCGAGTGCTGCATGGATTGCTTCTTCAGCAAGCAGGGAACAATGTACCTTTACCGGTGGAAGTCCGTCCAAAGCTTCCATAACGGCTTTGTTCGTTACCTCCATTGCCTCCTGAACTGTTTTCCCCTTTACCATTTCTGTTGCCATACTGGAAGTTGCAACCGCTGCTCCACATCCAAATGTCTTGAATTTAACATCCTGGATGATTCCATTATCATCGATATCTAAATAAATTCTCATGATATCTCCACATTTTGCGTTACCCACTGTACCCACGCCACTTGCGTTCTCTATTTCTCCTACATTACGCGGATGCTGAAAATGATCCATTACTTTTTCTGTATACATAATGTAATTCCTCCATTTTGTTTATCTTTTATTCAAAAATTATTCTGTATTTTCCTTTTAAATCATTCTGACTTATGCATTTCTGCTGCTTTTTTATAAAATCTTCGTAGAGCGGTGACATGCTGCGCAGATGGGCAACAATCTCTTTAAGCTGATCTACTGTATAGTCGATATCTTCTTTTGTTGTATCAGCTCCAAGTGTCATACGAAGTGAGCCATGTGCAATCTCATGAGGCAGACCGATGGCAAGAAGTACGTGTGACGGATCCAGAGAACCGGATGTACAGGCTGAACCACTGGATGCACAGATCCCTTTCATATCCAGCATGATCAGCAAAGATTCTCCTTCTACAAATTGGAAGCTGAAGTTAATGTTATTCGGAACACGTTTCACACGATCTCCATTTAATCTACAATATGGAATCTCATTCTCAATTCTTGCAATTGCATAATCACGAAGTTCTGTCTCATGTTTCATTCTCTGTTCCATGGAAGCCATAGCAAGCTCTACAGCTTTTCCGTATCCTACGATACCCGGAACATTCTCTGTACCTGCACGGCGTTTTCTCTCCTGCGCTCCGCCGTGAATAAATGAACGGATCTTCACTCCTTTTCTGATATAAAGGAAGCCGATTCCCTTCGGTCCGTTAATCTTATGACCGCTGGAACTGAGCATATCAATATTCAACTCATCTACATTGATCGGTACCTGACCAAACGCCTGGACAGCATCTGTATGGAAAAGTACTCCATGTTTATGTGCAATCTCTCCGATTTCTTTGATTGGCTGAATACTTCCGATCTCATTGTTTGCAAACATTACGCTGACCAGAATTGTATCCGGGCGGATTGCCGCTTCTACAGTTTCCGGACTGACAATACCATTCTCATCCACATCCAGATAAGTCACCTCATATCCTGTCTCTCCAGATACTCTCCTGTATGAAGGATTGCATGATGTTCAATCTTTGTTGTAATGATATGTTTTCCCTTTGTTTCATAAGCTTCTGCTGTAGCTTTCAAAGCCCAGTTATCAGACTCGGAACCACCTGCTGTAAAATAGATCTCCTCTGTCTTCGCACCAAGTGCATTTTTGCTATGATTTCTCTCTAAAATATGGCAGCATTGCCAAAATGCTTTGTTGTTCTGTAAAATAAATTAATTTTCCCATTACCTGTTAGCATCGCATTTTATCTACAACTTACTGTTTCCGGTGCTGTCTTTGTTGTTACACTTTGTATAATCAGGATGATGATTGTCTGTATTCAGAATTTATCCTGCCAGTTTTTGAAATCATCTACTGTGATAGATACCGGTGTCTCCTCACTATATTGTGCAAGATCGATCAGGGCTCTCAGACCATATCTGCCTTTCGTTGACAGTTTCAAATTTTCACCTTCTTTTATCCAGCTAATTATCCCTAGTATTGTACTAGGATTTTCTTTAGACAAGGATATCACTCGTATTTTGTTCTGTCAAGGCTGTTCCCGAAATAAATATTGATGGAAAAAAGAACAATTCATCAGGAGGCTCTTTCATGCCTGCCAGAACCAAATTGATTCAGGGAACATTCATTCTTACTTTCGTTGGAATCCTCAGCCGGTTTATGGGATTTTTCTTCCGTATGTTTACAAGTCACATCTTTGGTGAGGAAAATGTCGGTCTTTACCAACTGATCTTTCCGGTTTATCTTTTCTGCCTTTCACTGAGTACTGCCGGGATCGAAGCTGCAATTTCACGGACTGTTGCCCAGAAGGCATCCGTGGCAAATATATTGAAGCTCAGTCGATTCTATATACCGGACTCTTTTTTTCTGTTCTTTTTTCCATAATACAAATGCTGCTTCTTCAGAAGTATGCCCTTTGGATTGCCATCCACTGGATGGGGATGACAAGATGTGCCGATCTCCTTCTTCTGGTTACCTATGAAAGTTGCTCTGCCCGCTGCTGCTATCCATTCTGACCTGCATCTCAGGATATAGTTACGGTCTGCAAAAAACCTCAGTTCCCGCTTTATCGCAGCTTTTAGAACAACTTGTCCGCATTTCTTTTGTCGTAGTACTTCACCTTCTGTTTCAAAAGAACGGGCAGACTCCCGGCATCCTGCTTGCTGTTCTTGGCATTGTAGTTGGAGAATATTGTTCCGCACTCTATTCTCTTGCGTGTTTACATCAGCTTCCTCCTGCCCAACTACCTTCCCTGAGAAAATTCAGTCATTTTTTTCGTTCACTTCCGCAAAATACTCTCGAACTGATGCCAACTGCTTTCCCGCTTACAATGAATCGTACAGCAATCGCCTTGCTCCAGGGGATTGAAGCGACTTCCATTCCTGTATGTCTGAAACTTTCCGGCTGTACTTCTTCAGAATCTCTTCGTATTTACGGTGTACTGACCGGAATGGCTTTGCCCTGCATTTTATTTCCTTCCGCACTGACTAATTCGCTCAGTGTTATGCTGATGCCCGCCGTTGCCCAGGAACAATGCTCCGGTTCCGTCTCATCTCTACACCGACTGATTCTTCGTGCCATTGGCGGCTGCTTCACGCTGGGACTTATAAGCTGCTTCTTTTTCCTGATTACCGGAAACTTTATCGGTAATACACTTTTTCACAGTGTGCTTTGCGGCCAGATTTATTCTGACACTTGCATGGCTTTGTCCATTTCTCTATACCAATACCGCTCTGTCAAGCATCCTGAACGGACTGGGCAAAAGCTTCCTCACCCTGCTGATCAATATCATCGGGCTTTCAATCCGCCTCTTTAGTATTTATATTGTGATCCCTGAATCTGGCATACAGGGATACCTCTGGGGACTTCTTATCAGCCAGTTGGTAGTGAGTATTTTTTTCTCTTCTGTCTGCGTCTGACAACCGCAAAACCGTTCTTAAAAAATACCACTAAAATTTTTTCAGAAAAGCATGCAGCAAAAACGGATTTACATAAGTTTCCATGATCATCCCACTTAAAAGCATACCGACAGACATAATGGTTTTTTCCTGCTCCATCTGCTTTTTCGGATACATCCAGCAGTAGGCAAAAGAACAATCAGAAAAGAAGGAATATAAAAGAGGAACTGAGGAAAAATCCCCAGCAGGCAAAAGATACTTCCTCTGATTCCCAGTTCCGTCACGGCTATTGAGAGAAGATTCCGCCTGATATGCCAGTCCAAATTGCAAAAATGAAATTTCTTCAAGACACTTCCTCCTGTCATCCGATATTTCATTATATGCCGGGGATTATGAATATACGTTATTGTCGGCATTCAATCATTTTCCATACTTTACAGCATAAGCCATCAAAGAAGAAACTGTCTTCGCATCTTCAATTTCACCTGAAAAATCTTTTCCTTCAATTCTTCCATTGTATAAGCGCCAAGTTCAATAAATTCATCTTCATCCAAATGCTGTTTTGACGGTATCAGATCATTTGCCAACATAAACTTCAATCCGTTCGTTACAAATGCTACTGTTGTCCGTAAAGTGATCAGCCACTCCAGATTCTCGCTGCGATACCCTGTCTCTTCTCTAATTCGCGAGACGCACATCTATACCAGGTTCATCCCACTTCATCAAATGCTCCTGCCGGAATCTCCAATGTATATCGTTCCAGCGCATTTCTATACTGTCTCACCATCAAAATCTTACCATCATCCGTAACCGGAACTACAGCAGCAGCTCCCTTTATGACCTATAAAATCCCATACTACGGTATGATATGTCCACTTCTATCGTGTCCTGATAAAAATCAAGAATCTTTCCTTTAAATTTCAATTCTCTGTTAATTCTTTTAATCTTCTCGCTCATTCCGTTCTCCACTTCTTTTACCTTACATCACCGTATACATTCTATATCAAAGACTTTTACTTTACCTGTAATAGCTTTCTCAGTAAAAAAAGCCCCTGTCTTTCGACAAGGGCCAACTTTCATCTTCTGTTATGATTCTCTTATTTTGCGTAATCTGTTGCTCGTGACTCACGAATAACATTTACTTTAATCTGTCCAGGATATTCTAGCTCAAATTCAATCTGCTTCGCAATATCCCTGGCCATCAGCACCATATCATCATCTGATACCTGCTCCGGAACTACCATAACACGAATCTCTCTACCCGCCTGAATGGCAAAAGACTTATCCACACCCTTGAACTGGTTGGTAATATCTTCTAACTGTTTCAATCTGTTTGTATATGTCTCTATTGTCTCTCTTCTCGCACCAGGTCTTGCCGCTGAAATCGTATCAGCCGCCTGTACAATGCATGCAATCAAACATTCCGGCTCAACATCACCATGATGTGCTTCTACTGCATTGATAATAGTTGCCGATTCTTTGTACTTTCTGCACAAATCAGCACCAATCTGAATATGAGAACCTTCTACTTCATGGTCAATGGATTTACCAATATCATGAAGAAGACCGGCACGTTTTGCAAGTCTGACATCCAGTCCGATTTCTCCTGCAATGAGACCTGATAACTGGGCTACTTCGATGGAATGCTTCAATGCATTCTGTCCATAGCTTGTTCTGAACTTCATACGTCCAAGAAGACGGATCAACTCCGGATGAATTCCTGTAACTCCAACGTCAAGAGCCGCAGCTTCTCCTTCCTCACGAATCATTGTCTCTACTTCTTTCTGCGCTTTTTCAACCATTTCCTCGATACGTGCCGGATGAATTCGTCCATCCACGATCAACTTTCAAGTGCAATTCTCGCAACTTCTCGGCGGATCGGATCAAATCCTGACAATACAACCGCTTCCGGAGTATCATCAATAATCAGTTCTACGCCTGTCATGGTTTCCAGGGTCCGGATATTTCTTCCTTCTCTACCGATAATACGGCCTTTCATTTCATCACTTGGAAGCTGTACTACAGAAATTGTTGTCTCAGCAACATGGTCTGCGGCACATCTCTGGATTGCATTGACAACATACTCTTTTGCCTTCTTGTCGGCATCTTCCTTTGCCTGCGTCTCCAGCTCTCTCACCATCTTGGCGGTGTCATGCTTGACATCATCTTCAACAGTTTTTAACAGATATTCTTTTGCCTGTTCGGAGGTAAGTCCTGAGATTCGTTCAAGTTCCTGTACACGTTTCTGGCTAAGTTCTTCTACTTTGGCTTCACGTTGACGAAGATGTTCTTCTCTTGACGTGAGTTTGTTCTCACGATGTTCCAGTACATCTGACCGTTTGTCGACCGATTCTTCCTTCGCGAGTACACGCTTCTCATAACGCTGTAACTCCGCTCTTCTTTCTTTCGTCTCTTTCTCAAGTTCATTCTTTGTCCTGATGGACTCTTCCTTTACTTCCAAAAGAGATTCCTTCTTCGTCGTCTCTGCAGTCTTTACAGCATCGTCAATAATTTCTCTTGCTTTTGCTTCCGCATTTCCAATTTTGCTGTCCGCATTCTTTCTCAGACTGGAAATTGTCGCAAAACGAGTAACAACTCCGACTATCAACGCGAGGGCCACGGCAACGCCTATAAATAAACCTAGACTTATCTGCACAGGAGCACCTCCTTATTCGATTTTCATTGTACATATTACTCAAATACAACACTTAAATTTTATACTGTTTCAACAACAATGTCAAGCATTGTAATTATTATTTTGTATCACATGACACACCCCGGTTACTGTTCACTCCCGTATCAGTTACTCTGTTTATCATAATCTGATATAACATGGCGGATCACCTCATAACGAAATCCTTTTCGCGCAAGATATCCTAATATCTTTTGATATTCCTGCTCCTCCATTCTTTCCGGATCAACCTTCTTTTTTCGCAGTATCCTTCGGATTGCCTCTTCCTCAGAATCTTCACTATAGCACTGTTCAAAAGCCAGGCAGATCAAATCATCAGAAACTCCCTTCTGCGACAGCAGTGCCTTGATTTCCGTTTGCTTTTAGTATCTTTGCGGCTCATAACAAAATTTTCCGCATATCTTGCATCATCCAGATATCCAAAAGATCTCACATATTCAATTGCTCCGCTGATTGCATTCTCCGGATATTGTCCCGCCTTCAGTTTTTCCCTTAATGCAGACTCAGTACGATCCATATCCTCTAGCAAATGCATTGCTCTCTTCTTTGCGCGTTTCAACAGTACCTCATTCTGAATCTTTTCATAATTTTCCTGCGCGAGATCTTCTCCCTGCTTTATACCAAAACGCTTCAACTCACCTTTATAAAGCACAAATGCAAATGTTCCATCCAGATATACTTTAAACTTCGTCTTTGTCTGCTCTTCTATCCCAGTAACAATCATTCTTTCTTTTCTGCCTCATCAGCCACTTTAGAAGCCGGTGTCAGCTTCAGATCACTTGATGCCCCTGTCTTCTTCTCAGCATTCGGAAGCTCATTCTCTGCTTCTTCTGATCCGGATAATGCATAATGTGCTCTCACCTTCTGATCCAGTGTCTCCATCACTTCCGGATGTGATTCCAGATATGCCTTTGCATTCTCTCTTCCCTGGCCAATCTTCTCTCCCTCATATGCATACCACGCACCGCTCTTCTTCACAAGATCAATATTGGTTGCGAGATCAAGAATATCTCCTGCACGGGAAATACCTTTTCCAAACATAATATCAAATTCCGCTTCTTTGAACGGCGGAGCAATCTTATTCTTCACAATACGGATTCTTGTACGGTTTCCTACGATCTCACCATTCTGCTTCAGAGTCTCGATTCTTCTTACATCCATACGGATAGAGGAATAAAACTTCAAAGCACGCCCACCGGTAGTCGTCTCAGGGTTACCAAACATAACTCCAACTTTCTCACGCAGCTGATTGATAAAGATAACCACACAGTTCGATTTGCTGATCACCGGTGTCAGTTTTCTCAAAGCCTGGGACATCAGTCTTGCCTGCAGTCCTACATGGCTGTCTCCCATATCTCCTTCAATCTCCTGCTTTGGAACAAGTGCCGCAACAGAGTCAATAACGATAATATCAATCGCACCGGAACGCACCATTGTCTCCGCAATCTCAAGTGCCTGATCTCCGCTGTCCGGCTGCGAAATATATAATTCATCAATATCCACTCCGATATTCTTTGCATAAACCGGATCCAATGCATGCTCTGCATCTATAAAGCCTGCAATTCCGCCTCTCTTCTGAACCTCAGAAATCATATGAAGTGCGACAGTTGTCTTACCACTGGACTCAGGACCATAAACCTCGATCACTCTTCCTTTTGGCACTCCCCCCAGTCCCAGTGCCAGATCCAGACTCAGGCATCCAGTCGGAACCGTCTCTACTGCTACATGCGCCCCTGACTCTCCCAGCCGCATCACTGCACCCTTACCGAAGTCCTTCTCCAGTTTGGCGATCGCCGCATCCAGGGCTTTTTTTTCCTTTTCTTCACTATTTGTAACTTTTACAACGCTTTCTTTTCCACTTTGCCATAATTCTTTCTCCTTTATCGAACAGTTGTTCGTATCTGTGAGTTATAGTATTACACTTCTGTAAATTGTCAACCTAATTTTTCCTGTGGATTTTGATTCAGAACTTTTACTCCCCGTCACAGACGCTCTGGACAGCACCCCTTTTTCGAATCTTGAATCTTTCCCTGATGTAGAATTTTTGCAGCTATGAACTGCTGCTTCAATGAACAAATACAGAATAGCACAGCCACCGTCGGATTGGCAAGGCAAAAAGCAGCCCGGCTTTCCTGACCCGCAGATAAACCGGACTGCTGCCTTCCATCATACAGTATTCCACTGTCTGACTTTCTCTTTGTAGAAAATTTCATTTTTCCTGGACAATTTTGAATCCACTCCATTTTCAATCTGTACCGTTGTCACAGAACAGTTTGGCGGCACTTTTTTCCTGCCAGAATGACTCCACCGACAGACTCCCCCTGATCCGGTTCAGAAGTGCAGTCATAGCTGCTCCATGCGTCGAGATCAGAATATTCTTTTGCTGCCACTCTTCCTTTTCGCATAATTCTTTGAAAATCTCCTGTTCTTTCATACAGTTCTTCTATCGTTCTGCCCCTTCGGTGCAATATATTCCCCGGAGCATTGAAAAAGAGACGGAATGCCCTGCTGACCGGGTCTTACCGTTACATGAGACTCCCTCATACTCTCCAAAACCGATCTCTTTGATCCTGGGGTCTTCCAAAAGAGGGATGCTGCCTTGTTCGAGAATGATCTGTGCAGTCTCTTTCGCACGGATCAGAGGACTTGTAATCGCCAGATCAATCCTGGTCTCTTTTAGACCTTTTGCGGTTTCCCGGGCGAGATGCCTTCCGTATTCATTCAGCGGAATATCTGTATGCCCCTGAACCCGTTTCACTTTATTCCAGTCCGTTTCCCCATGCCGGACAACATACAATACCATAATCTAGCCTTCTTTCTTTCTGAGTACTTTCCCCTGCGGATGTACCGGTAAGTTTCTTCTTCTCCCTTTTCTGCAAGCATATGCAGAAGTTTTTCCAGCAATGCTCTTGTCTTGATGCATCAGTTCATCCTGCTCTTCCATTTTCATAATACCGAAGTGGATCTGAATCATTATACGCCTCGCCAATATATACTTTACTTGCAGCAATCCGGTCAAGGAACATCTCCACAACATATCTGACCGGCATCTTCATGCCGCCAGAACCTTCCGTCCCTCCCCGCATTGAGACTATAATCGATCCAGTATTCGTAATGATGCTTATTTCTTCCCTTATGATGCAGCCATGCAGATGAATATCCTCTTTTCTTCCCGCTCTGCATTATTCGGGCTTCGTGTTCCCTGGTAGTATCTGCATCCCATACGGAATTCTGTCCAACTGTATTTTGACATATCATGGAGCAGTCCCTGTTTGTACAACCCAACACGAAAACACTCTTTCAATACCAGTTTTTGTGTTTTGTTATGGTACAAAAATGTGCAAATGCCTTCATACTTTTCCCTCTCGGCCGGCTGTTCTTCTTTACAAAGTTCTTCTGCTCCCTGCCGTTTTCTATTTTATTTACATTCTGCGTCTTAGCTGTATGAATCGGTTTCTTTTCTGAACGACTCTTCTTTTCTTCAATCCTACGTCCAACCGAATTGCTACGCTACGTTCTTCCAGTAATACTTCTTTCTGATTTTCCAGCTTTTTTCGCTTCACAAAGCACGCCATCTTTTGTAGTCATAACAAGATACCATTCTACGTTCTTTCCAATCGATGGTATTGCGAAGTGATGCGGCAGCCAATGCATATTATATGCTATAAAACAAGGGAACTCCCCTTCTTTCGTTCCTGAATACAAGACACCTAACTGACGGCTGGAAACTTCTGCTTTTACCTGCCATGCATTTTCTCCATGATAGGATACGTCCGGTATGCCACATCTCGTGGTATCCATTCCGGATAGTGCTGTACTTTCTGTGGAGACAACGATGTTCTTTTCTCAGCCCGATTAGTTTCTTTGTATACTGAAACAGCCAGTCATCTTTCTTCAACTGTGTCCAGTTCACCCATCTGTCTCGTTATCCTGACAATATGCATTATTATTTCCTCTCTGCGAATTACAGAATTCATCTCCTGCAAGGAGGCATGGAGTTCCCTGAGCCGTCAACAGGAGTTCTAATGCATTCTTCACCTGATTCTTTCTAAGATTGACAACTGCGCGTTTTCTGCTCGGTCCTTCAGCTCCGCAGTTCCAACTGTAATTATAATCTGGTCCATCCAGGTTCTTCTCACCGTTTTCTTCGTTATGTTTACAATCATAAGACACTAAATCCCATAACGTAAATCCTGTCTGTGTTGTAATATAATTGCATTTTCCATTTTCCGATGAACGATTTTTCAATGCCCGGATGACATCATTGACCATATTCTCGTCACCTTTTAAGAAGCGACGCATCACATTCTGGAAACCATCATCTTTCTGCATCAACTTGATATCTTTCAAAAACGGATCTTCTATCAGCTGCTCCCACGGTACGTTATAAGGATTCAGAACAAATCCATCCACATGATACTCCAGCATATAAAAGCGTAGACATTCCGTTACATAATTTGCTGATATTCCCGGAACAAATGGCATCTCCAGTACAACTTCTATGCCCTGACTATGACATGCACGCACCATATCTTTCAACTCACGAACTGCACTTTTCCCATATGCATAGGCTTTTTTGGGGCAAAATAAAAAACCTTTACCATATCCCCAATAGTTCATTTTGTTTTTCCCACTCTTCAAATTCATAGACCGGCATACACTGAATCTGGTTGACTCCAAGTTTTTTAAATAATCCAGTTTTTCAACAACCCCTGGAATGTTCCCTTATGCACCACTTTCGAAGAAGAATGTTTTGTAAATCCACGCACATGCAAACCATAGCCACTACATCTTCCCATGGAAGATGTAGGCGCTGATCCTCCTGCCAGTCATAGTCCTCCATTGAAACAATTTTCCCACGAATCTGATGTTCCTGAAGTTTTCGTTCTACACCAAACTTTCTTTTCCTGCAAGTTCTTTTACATATGGATCCACACATACTTTCCCATCAATCAGAAAATTGTATTCATATCGATCTGCTTTCAGACCTTCAACAGATAAGAAACGTACTTCTCCAACGCCTTCTTCCTCCGGCATAGCAAACTGATATTCCGGAACTTCTTTTCCTCTTCTTATACAGTGAAAAGTTCACATGTCTTCCCTTTTGCTACCTGAACGGCAAAATTTATATTTTGCCTTTGATATCCACTCCAAATGGCTGCGGACTCCCCTTTATCTTCCTCATAGTTAACCCTTTCTTGAGCAATCAATAAATTACTGCCATCCATCTGTTCCGTACATTTCAACATTATCACGATTTATAAAGAAAGTTTCCTCATAATTATCTTTCTCGTAATCCTTGTCTGCCAGTAATGCTGTCGCCATTTTACTGCTGTTTTTCCCATATTGATCGGGGACTGTGCTCCAATCCCGGTCATTCCTCCAGTGCCATTCACCAGTGCTGTTTTTGTCGCCGGGGAACCATCCACACTATACACGCAGATATTCGTTTCTGCGCTTCTGTGATCGCTGCCATCACCTGTTCTGCCATAGGATCACTACCACACATTACAGCATCAATCTCACTGTTTTCTGCTCAGAACCTGTGTCATCTCTGTCCTTCACATTGCTGCTGTCTCCCAATGCTTCAATTCTCTTTACCACTTCAAACCCACTGTTTGTTATAGCCTCTTCAAATCCGGTAATTCTCTCATTCACTGAGTTCACCCCAGGGCTTTCCACAATCACAATTTTGCCGCCATCCGGTTTTCGGACCTGAAGATCCTGCCCGCACACATATCCCGCATTCTCATTATCTGACCCTACAAATGCAGATACAAGGCTTGTCTCTTTTACTTCTGTATCAAGATTGATCACCGGAATATCTGCCTCTTTTAAGGCTTCAAGTGCGGGAGTGATTTTCTCCCAATCTACCGGACAAAGAAATACTGCCTGTACCCCTTCGTTGATCAACTCCCTGAATCTGTTCATTCTGCAAATCAGCATCTGATGCCGGATCACGAACCATCAGACGGTCACCTTGAGCCTCTAATGCTGTCTGGACAGAATTTTTCAATGTGTCATAAAAGGATTCGACATATCAATCCCACTAAATCCAAACAGTCTGCCACCTTCCCTGTATTATCATTTTTCTTATCATCCTCTTCTACTACTGCATTATCTTCCGGTGTTCCGACATTTTTCTTTCCGCCAAGCAGGCTGCCGAACTATACACAAAACTGCCACTGTACACATATCCAAAATTCTTTTCTTCATATTGTCTATTATCCTTTCACTTCTATCAGTAACACTTTTATTCTACCTTGTTTAACCCGAATGTCAATCTTATCTTTTTTTTCTCCCCTTTTTGTTACCATCAAGATCCCTGATCATTCTCGTTTTGAGCACCTGCTGGTCAATACGGAATGAAATACAACACAGATTCAAAGGAGAAGATTATGAACGAAAACGAATCCCTCACAGTCACTTTGACACTGGAGAATAACGAGGAACTTGAATGCGCTGTTCATCAATATTTTTGAAGCAGATGAAAAGCAGTATATTGCCCTTCTGCCACTGGATGAAAACGGTGATAACACAGACGGTCAGATATATCTGTATCGTTTCATTGATAACGGGAAGAGGAAGAACCTGGACTTGAGAACATCGAAGCTGATGTGGAAGTTCGACCGTGTTTCCGCTATATTCAACGAATGGCTGGATACACAGGATTTCGGCGATATCGATCTTGATGCATTAGATGACCTGGAGGACTAAGTCTTGAGGATGTCAGCAAAGTGACTGACATCCGGTAGCTTTTCAATAGTTCGTCTACAAAACGGGAAGGAGTCTTCTTTCCCGTTTTATTTTCACATAACAGATCTTCAGCAAAATCTTTTGCCCTTGTCATTGCCACATAGAATAATCTTCTCTCTTCTTCGATCTCTTGTCTGTCTTTGCCTTCTGATACGGAATCCTTCCTTCATTCGCCGCAATCAGAAATACCTGCTTCAAATTCCAGTCCTTTGGCTGCATGGATCGTCATCAGACGGACACCCGGACGTGGTCTGTTTCTTTCCTTTTCCTTCACTTTCAAAGCTCTCCGTATATTCTTCAATATGTGAAAACCACTCTTCAACACTTGAAAATGCTTTCGCCGCCTCTTCGATCTCTGCCAGTACTTCATTCAGATCAGATCTGTTTATCTGATGTGTAAATGCATACTCTTTCAGAAAATCGTCATAACCAATCCTTTTTCTGATATACTGGATTGCCGCATATGGAGCCATCTTCATAATCATTTTTACGTCCCATTCAAACTGATCAATCCGGTCTGTCATCCAGTCTTTATCACAATAGAACTTCCGCATGTCTTCAAAAGAAACCTTCGCTCCTGCTACACTGTCTCTTCCAAGATATCGCTTTGGTCGGTTCATTATCTGTAAAAAATCTTGTCTGTGCCGATTTCCTGTTGCCAGTCGGAAATATGCCATGATGTCCTTTGCGATAAAGTGTTCATATATATTTGGAAGATGTTCTTTCATCTGAAACGGGATCTTCCGCTCCACCATTGCTTCTACCACTGCTCTCGCATCTGTATGAACCCTGAACAGAATCGCAATCTCCTCTTCTTTTATGCCATTCTCCTTACATTTCTGTATCTCTTCAAGAACATATTCTGCCTCTTCCACCGGATCTTTCACTTCCTGAATATGAAGGCAGGAACCGCCTTCACGGTTTGCTTCCAATTTTTACTGTATCTCTCCACATTATTTTCAATCAGTTTCAAAGAATTCTGTACGATATTTGCTGTCGAACGGTAATTCATTCCCAACAGAATTTGTTTTGCATTAGGGAAATCTTTTCCAAATCAAGCATCAATTCTGAATCCGCACCACGAAACCCATAAATTGCCTGATCATCGTCCCCTACTACGAACAAATTATTTTCCGGCTGTGCCAGCATGCGGATCACATCATACTGAATTCGATTAATATCCTGAAATTCATCAATCAAAACGTATCTGAATTTCTTCTGCCACTGTGCAAGTACATCCGGTCTTGACCGGAACAATTCATAACAAAGTACCAGCATATCATCAAAATCGATCTTTTTCAGTTTTTTTTCTATGCTGTTCATAATTACGGTAAATATTGCGAAAAGCATCCGCACTACATTTTTTCTGATACAAATTCTTCCAGCGGAATCCGATTATTCTTCACTTTTCCAATTTCTGCCGCAATATCCTGAATAAAATCTTCTTCATCAAAGATCTCCATTCTTTCCTTGTTAATCACGCCACGTAAAATCTGATATTTTTCTGTCTCCGAAAGAATATTTTCCTGATTCATCCGATAAGCCCATTTCAGGATTCCATAATAGATCCCATGAAATGTCCCGATCGTCACCGGAAGATCTCTTTTTCCCATAAGTGAACAGAGGCGGGATCTCATCTCCGCCGCTGCAAAACGGGTAAAAGTAACGACCAGAATTTCTTCTGGTCTTACTTTATATCTTCAATCAAATATTTTACTCTGTTCACGATCGTAAGCGTCTTCCCTGATCCCGGTCCTGCCAGTACAAGACATGGGCCGTCTGTGTGCTGAATCGCCTGCGCCTGTGCTTCATTAAATCCCATTGTACCTCTTTTCGCTGTCCTTACTGAAGCTTCTCAATTCCAAGGCGGATTCTTCTCAGAGACTCCTCTTTGCCGAGTACTTCCATCAGCTCTGTAGCACCACCCGGGGTACTCTGCTTTCCGGAAACTGCTGTACGAAGCGGCCACATTACATAACCTACTTTGTATCCTTTTTCTGTTGCAAATGCTTTCAATGTCTCAAACAATGCATCATTACTAAAGTCCTCCTGCGCCTCGAGAACCGGAAGAACCTCGTTCAGAAGTGCAAGTGACTTCTCTGCATCCGTTTTCATCTTTTTGTGCGTATAAAGTGCAATATCATAATCCGGAAGTTCTTCAAAGAAATCAATCTGCTCCTTAATATCCGGAAGGATCTCGATTCTCGTCTTAACCAGGGCTGCAATCTTTTTCGGATCATAATCCTTTGTTACTGCCTCTTTCAGATAAGGCTTGCAAGTGCATAGAACTTATCAAAATCCATTGCCTTTAAATATTCACCATTCATCCATTTTAGCTTAACTACATCGAATACTGCAGGTGATTTATTGATATGATGATAATCAAATGCCTCTACCAGCTCTTCCAGAGAGAAGATCTCCCGGTTGTCAGAAGGACACCATCCGAGCAGTGCCACGTAGTTGACAACAGCCTCTGACACAAATCCCTGTTCGATTAAATCTTCGTAAGAAGAATGTCCACATCTCTTGCTCAATTTCTTATGGTTCTCATCTGTGATCAACGGACAATGAACATAAACCGGAACTTCCCATCCAAAGGCTTCATAAAGACGGTTATACTTCGGTGCTGAAGAAAGGTACTCATTTCCACGAACAACATGTGAAATCTCCATCAGATGATCGTCAATTACGTTTGCAAAGTTATAAGTTGGGTATCCGTCAGATTTGATCAGGATCAGATCTTCCAGTTCCTCATTGTTTACAGTGATATCTCCATAGATTACATCATGGAATGTTGTCGTACCTTCATTCGGCACATTCAGACGGATGACCCATGGCTTACCGGCTGCAAGATTTGCCTCTACTTCCTCCTTGCTCAGGCTCAGGCAATGCTTATCATAAACAGAAATCTCTTCCACCTTCGGAAACCTGTGTCTTTAAAGACTCCAGTCGTTCCTTATCACAAAAGCAATAATATGCTTCTCCCTGCTCTACAAGCTGCTTCGCATATTTCAGATAAAGACCTGCCGCATTTCTCTCACTTTGTACATAAGGTCCATATCCGGCATCTTTATCCGGTCCCTCATCATGGATGAGACCTGTTTTCTCCATTGTTCTGTAAATGATATCCAAAGCACCTTCCACGAAACGCTCCTGATCTGTATCCTCCACACGCAGGATAAAATCTCCCCCTCATGCTTTGCGATCAGATATGCATAAAGTGCAGTTCTTAAATTTCCTACATGCATCCTTCCTGTAGGGCTTGGTGCGAATCTCGTTCTTACTTTCTTACTCATATTATCTTCTCCAATTCTTGTTTGTTATTGTTCAATCTCGTCATATTATAGCGCAAGTCCCCATGATTCTTCAACAAACAAAATCAATGTTTTTCTTTTACTCCAAAAGTTTCACCGTTTCAGGAATACTTCCCTGCCTGTTCAAGTGTACAGGATCTTGCATCAATACATTCCAGATTTGTTCCATCAAATGCACTTTCCGCAAAACTTTTCACACTTTCCGGCACCTGAAAGGTTCCTGTCCACGCTGCCGGAAATGCAAGAAGAACTGTGCCATCTGCCGTGTAAAGTACACCATCTACCGTAACATAGGCTGAATTTGCTGCATCTGCTTCTATCCATCCCAGATTACTCAGCCCAACAAACGCTCCTGGCTGAATATTTGTTATATTAGCAGGAATTTCAATCTCTTCTACAGCAGAACCAAGACCCGACAGTGCTCCTCTCGCAATTCACCTGAACATCCTTCTTCAGGAAAGTACAATACTCCATCCTTTATCACTTCTTTGTCTCCTGAAAGTCCACAGATCATACCTTCCGCATTAATAAGATATCCGGTATCTGTATTTCCCACTGCTATCGACCCTTCTTCATCCTCATTTTCATTTTTTACATTTTCCATTGAATCAGGATTTGTAATTACCGGTTCACTTGCAACATTTATAGTTGTATCTCTTTTCACACCTGGTTTTTCTGCCACAATCTCTTCTACTACTGGTTCTTCCACCGCAATTTCTTCTACCATAGGTTCTTCCACTAAAATTTCTGCCGGAACAGCTGCTACCTGGATAACATCTGCTTGATTAACATCTGTCCGGATAGTTTCTGCTGATAAGAAAGAATGCTCATCCATCTGTTGCCATGAACGGTCTCCACCGGCTTTAACAGCATGACATCATGAATGGAAGTTCGGACATTTCTCGATTACTTTCGGGTATACAACCAGTCCGTCTACAACGTTCAGACAAAGATCAAGTATTCCATCGATTGCCAGGGAATCCTTCCGGGATACTGAGACGCTTATTTGCTGAATCGTCCAGCGTTCTCTCAAACCACTGCGTCGCAGACGTGATCGCCGGATTCAGTGCATCGATCATAACGTATCTTGAAAGGGATGCAATTCTTTCACTTCTCATTGGATTTCTCTTATATGCCATTGCAGAGGAACCGATCTGTGTCTTTTCAAATGGTTCTTCCACTTCTTTCAGATGCTGTAGAAGCCGGATATCATTGGAAAATTTATGTGCACTGGCTGCGATCCCGGCAAGAACATTCAGAACTCTTGTATCCACTTTACGGGAATAAGTCTGTCCGGATACCGGATAGCATGCTTTAAATCCCATCTTCTTGGCAATCATTGGATCGATCTTATCAATGGTCTCCTGATCTCCGTCAAACAGTTCCAGAAAGCTTGCCTGCGTACCGGTGTTCCTTTTGATCCGAGAAGCTTTAAACTTCCAAGTACATACTCCAGATCCTCCAGATCCATCTCAAACTCCTGCATCCACAGAGTTGCTCTCTTACCTACAGTTGTAGGCTGTGCCGGCTGGAAATGAGTAAAAGCAAGTGTCGGAAGACTCTTATGTGCATCCGCGAACTTTGCGAGTTCGGCAATCACATTGATCAGTTTTTTCTTAACAATCTCCAGAGCTTCCGACATAAGAATGATATCGGTATTATCACCTACATAGCATGATGTTGCTCCCAGATGGATGATCCCTTTTGCATTCGGGCACTGTTGACCATATGCATATACATGAGACATTACATCGTGGCGTACGATCTTCTCCCGTTCTTTTGCCACATCGAAATTAATATCATCTGCATGTTCTTTCAATTCTGCAATCTGCTCTTCGGTAATATCCAGTCCAAGCTCTTTCTCAGTCTCAGCAAGGGCGATCCACAGCTTTCTCCACGTACGGAACTTTTTGTCCGGTGAAAAAATATACTGCATCTCCTTGCTTGCATATCGTTCTGAAAGTGGACTTACATAACGGTCATTACTCATACTAATAATCTCCTTCGTCAATATCTTTTCGTAACTGACTATTTTTAACCTGTTTTCTATTCAAATGCCCTGAAATATCTTTTCCCGGAACGCGCATCGGGTAATTTCCTGTAAAACATGCATCACAGGAATCCAAGATCTCCAACCATATCTTTCAGCTTATCTATTTCCATATAGCCAAGGGAATCTGCTCCGATCATTTCCCGGATCTGCTCCGGTGTATGTGAATGAGCAATGAGCTGATCATTCGACGGTACATCGGTACCAAAATAACAAGGATGCAAAAACGGTGGCGAACTGATTCTTACATGAACTTCCGTTGCTCCTGCCTTTTTCAGCATCTTGATGATATTCGCACAAGTCGTTCCACGCACGATGGAATCATCTACCATTACGATCCTCTTGCCCCGTACAACCTCTTCGATAACGTTCAGTTTGATCTTCACACTGGCTTTCCCTCTGACTCTGTTTCGGCTTGATAAAGGTTCTTCCTACATAACTGTTCTTGTGGAATGCCATACCGTAAGGGATTCCTGAATACTCGGAATATCCCTTTGCCGCTACCAGTCCCGAATCCGGAACACCGACTACCAGATCGGCCTCTACCGGATAAGACTGTGCAAGAGCCTTTCCTGCAACAATCCTTGCATGATATACATTCACATCATCGATCACGCTGTCCAT
>VOFE01002472.1_pt1 | contig 66001 bp, 95 predicted proteins | sample 5384071 | NCBI WGS metagenome assembly VOFE01 (sample SAMN12384724, study PRJNA508395) | human gut metagenome | isolation source: healthy gut D | host: Homo sapiens
GGAAAACCGTCCGAATCCAATTGTAACTATGGGATTATTTATGGATGCTGATGGTATTCCTCTTGCTTTTGATGTTTATCCAGGAAATCAAAATGAACAGACAACTTTAAAGCCTTTAGAATCAAAAATTCTCCAGGACTTTAACTGCAGTGAATTCATCTATTGTTCTGATTCCGGACTTGGAAGTGCTGCGAACAGAAGATTTAACAGTCTTGGAAACCGGGCATACATCATCACTCATTCTCTTAAAAAGATGAAGAAAGAAGATCGTGAGATTGCTCTGAACCCTACGCAGTTTCGTAAAGTCGGTAGCACAAAATTCATAGATCTGCGTACACTTGATGAAACTGATGAAGAAGTTTATAACACTGTTTATTACAAAGAAGTTCCCGTGGTTACAGGAAACATGGATGAAACTCTGATTGTTACTTATTCTCCAAAATATAAAGCATACCAAAGAAGAATTCGTGACCGCCAAATCGAACATGCTGAAAAGATCATCAACACACCTGGGCGTAAACGAAAAGGAAAAAATCAGAATGATCCAATGCGTTTTGTAAAGAAGACTTCTGTGACGCCAGATGGGGAAATCGCTAATAAACAAGTATACAATATCGATGAAGAACAGATTCAAAAAGAAGAAATGTATGATGGTTTTTATGCTGTTATTACAAATCTGGAAGGTGATGTCTCTGAAATCATACGGATTAACAAACAGCGTTGGGAAATAGAAGAAAACTTTAGAATTATGAAAACCACTTCTTCTTTTGAAAGTCCAATCTCTTCTGCGATTTCCTGAATGCTGGGTTCTTTCATATTTTTTCGAATATAACCTTCTCTTGTATAAATTACTTTATAAGCTATATCACGCAATGAGCGGCTCACGCGAAGGGAACTGTTATCCCGCAGATACCGGCGGATTTCCCCTATGATCATTGGCACCGCATAAGTAGAAAACTTCACCTGGCGATCTGGATCAAAGTTATCTACGGCCTTTACAAGCCCCACACATCCAATCTGAAACAGATCATCTGCATTTTCATTACTGCTGTCAAACCGTTTCATCACACTAAGCACCAGCCGAAGATTTCCTTTGATGTATTCTTCCCGCGCCAACTTGTCCCCCTGACGAATCCTGCGAAAAAGCTCCTCCTTCTCCTTTTCCCTGAGAAGTGGGAGCTTTGATGTATTCACTCCGCACAGTTCCACCTTATTCACAACCATTGTAAGAAACCTCCTAAGTTTTTTCTACTTAGAATCATTCTCACTCTTTGAATAAGATATTCCATGAAGTGCTGAATTTTATAAAGTTTTAGTCCTTGACAATCAAATATCCCATTTATCCGACAAATTATTAATCTGCGACTCGAATTTTGCTTTGTCTTTATTCGCGAGACCTTCGTTCTTGTAAATAACATCAAGTAAACGCCTTCCTGCTGCAACAAGACGTTCAAACGCCGCATCCGCTTTACGCTGTGCCGGTTTTTCGCCTTCACCGGAATCTTTACACCTTCACTTAAGATCTCATTTGTCAAGAGGTCTGCTTCACTACACGGAAACGGTGCATAAGCCTGATATCCAAACTTTTCTTCCACCGTCTTTGCGAACTCTTCTGTTACAGTATCTTCACCATGCACAACAAAGACGCGTTGTGGCGCCTCTTTAAACGCTCCCAGCCATTTTAAGAGCCCATTCATATCCGCATGACCACTAATTCCATGAAGGCTCTCAATTCTTGCCTTAACTTCAATCGGCTCACCGAACAGCTTCACATTCTTTTCGCCCTCGATCAGTCTGCGTCCTAAAGTGCCCATTGCCTGATACCCAACAAAAAGAATCGTACACTCTTCTCTCCAGAGATTATGCTTCAGATGGTGACGGATACGACCAGCATCGCACATTCGGAAGCTGAGATGATCACCTTTGGTTTCTCGATAAAATTGATCATCTTAGAATCATCACTTGTTGTTGCAGTCTTAAGTCCATCAAATATAAGTGGATTAATCCCTGCATTAACAAGTGCAAGTGCATCCTCATCAAAACACTCTCTCATATTTTTTGTAAATATCTTCGTTGCCTCAATTGCAAGCGGACTGTCCAGATATACTTCGAAATTCTGATATTCTTTTAATAATTCCTTTTCTTTGATCTCACGTATAAAATAAAGGAGTTCCTGAGTTCTGCCCACAGCAAAGGAAGGAATAACAACATTTCCCCCTTTATCAAATGTCTCTTTCAGAATCCTTGTAAAATCGCCAAGATAATCCGGCTTTTCCTGCGTATGCAGCCGGTTTGCCATACGTAGACTCCATCACAATATAGTCCGCACTCTCTGTATAGGCCGGATCTTTGATGATCGGCTGATCCGTATTCCCTATATCACCTGAAAATACAATCTTTTTTGTCACGCCATCTTCTGTTGCCCGGACTTCAATACTTGCTGATCCAAGCAGATGTCCTACATCTGTAAACCGGATCTGGATCCCCTCACAGATTGTAATGCGCTCGCCATACTGACATGGCACAAGAAGTTCAATCGCGTCCAGTGCATCCTGCATTACATAAACCGGCTCATACTCCGGCTTTCCTGCACGCTTTCCCTTCCGGTTTCTCCATTCAGCCTCAAACTCCTGGATATGTGCACTGTCACGCAGCATGATATTACACAAATCCGCTGTCGCATAGGTAGTGAAAATCTGCCCTTTAAACCCATCCTTTACAAGCTTTGGCAACATTCCGGAATGATCAATATGTGCATGTGTGAGGAACACATAATCCACTTCTGTTGCACTGATCGGAAGCCCCGGATTCTCATACAGATCCGGTCCCTGTTCCATACCGCAGTCAACCAAAACATTCTTTCCTGCTACTTGCAGAAAATGACAGCTTCCCGTAACCTCATGGGCTGCACCTACAAATGTTAATTTCATACATCCTCAACCCTTTCTGTCCTGTATCTTTTCTTTTTAAGCTTCAGATACTTTTTCTTTTATTTTAACACCATACGGGAAATTGTACATCTTTAAATCTTTTTATTAAATTTTTGTAACTGTTATTCATACCGGACCATTTCCATCCGAAGTCTGTGCATAATTTTCTTTTCCAGTCTTGATATATAAGACTGAGAGATTCCAAGTTGATCCGCAACCTCCTTCTGCGTCATTTCTTTTCCTTCCGGATGATCCAGTCCAAACCTCATACGAACGATTAATTTCTCTCTTCCTGACAGTTTATTCAAGGCACGAAACAAATCTTTCTTTCTGCCTCATCCTCCAGATCCCGATAAATTGTATCTTCTTCTGTCCCAAGAATATCCGACAGCAGAAGTTCATTGCCATCGTAGTCTACATTTAAAGGTTCGTCAATGGAAACTTCCATCTTCGTCTTACTGTTTCGTCTCAAATACATCAAAATCTCATTCTCAATACAACGTGAAGCATATGTTGCCAGTTTAATTTTCTTTGATGGATTAAAGGTATTGATTGATTTGATCAGACCGATGGTACCAATAGAAATCAAATCTTCTACACCTACTCCTGTATTATCAAACTTCTTTGCTATATAAACAACCAGACGCAAATTATGTTCAATCAGTATCTTTCTCGCCTTTTCATCTCGATCTGTTCCAAGCCACCTTACCACCTCACGTTCTTTTTCATTTTCCAATGGTGGAGGAAGAACCTCACTGCCTCCTATGTAATGAATCTCCTGTTGGCCACCAAATAAAACCGTCCTGACATTTGGTACAATCCTTAATTTAAATTTCTCCGGCACAGCCACTTTAACCATCATATAAATTCCTCCTGGTTTCTTTCTCACATCTTCTGTTGCGGCACAGTTTTTCATTCACAGCATCTGCACCTTACAGTTCAATATCAATTGATAATCTTCCTCCCCACTGATCGTTGATTCTCTCACACCGATCAACGGAGATTCTATCCATTCTTTTTCATTTATTTCCACACACATTTTCCTGATCCGGAAAATTTTCATAATACCACTACCATGAACACTCCGATATGGAATATACCTGAATTCCATTGCTTCTTTCATTACCTGATGATAAAATTACAATCCAGTACATGCACCCCTTCACCACTGAGTGGATCTGTCAGGCAGTTTCCCGTATCCCTCAATGCATGAACCTTATAACTATCTGCTTCTGTAAATAAAATCACTTCACAGCACCGTTCCTGCTCTATCTTAAGAACTTTCAAGAACTTCCAGGCCATTAGAATCCCCTGTGAGCTAAGCACCGCAATCCCATAAAACAGACTGATATAATGCAGATAAGGACGAAACATCATCAACGTACCCCCAGGAACATTCCAAAAAGGTAAAGCAATCCCATTCCTTTGAGTATCTGGAGCATACATTGTTTCCTATTTTTTAACCAAAGCATACAAAATGGAATCACCGGATAAAAGGCTATGTTTTTCATCCAGGCGGGAACAGATACAACCACCATCAGACATGTCAACACACTTCCAAGGAATGCTCCGGATAAAACTCCTTTAAAACTATATTTTCCACCCGTAATCCGTTCTGTCACGAAAAGTAACAGGCATCCATCATGAAATTTTCCGGAAAAAAAAGATCTATGTACAACTCATAGTGCATCTTCCACCTTCCTTTTCATTTCGAGTCATCCTCGATATCATATAGAATTATAAAATTTGCTCTTTGGAAATTTTGTCAGATACTGACAGTAAAACAGAAAGAAAATAGAAGAATTTCTGACATCCTTCGACATAAAAGAAAAACGGCCTGATACTTCAGACCGTTTCATCATTTTTCAATTCAATTATTTCTTAAAGAAATCCGGAATCTTAATAGACTGCTCTCTTACTCCACCAGTTGTTGATCTTGGCTGCAGTGTTGGCATTGTTCCACCCTGCGGTCTTACTGTTGATGTCTGAGCTGTTCTTTGTGCTGTATAGTCATAAGATGGTCTTGCATGACTTTCTACACCATTCGGAAGAATAGAACTTGTCTTCTGCTGTCCTTCCAGTCTTGCTTTTAACTTAGAAGCACTTCCGCCTACATTATGTAAGCCGGTAGCAATAACTGTGATCGTACATTCGTCAGATTTTGTATCATCATACATCGCACCAAAGATAATACTTGCACTCTCGCCTGCCAGCTCCTGTACATAATCAGCTGCATCAGAAGCATCCATAAGTGTAATGTCTCCAGATACATTAACGATAACATTAGATGCACCTGTGATTGTTGTCTCAAGAAGTGGGCTTGTAACAGCCTGCTTAACTGCTTCGATAGCCTTATCATCACCGCGTCCTGCACCGATACCGATATGTGCAATACCCTTGTCCTTCATAACCGTCTGGATATCTGCAAAGTCAAGGTTAATCAGGGATGGAACATTGATCAGGTCAGTGATACCCTGAATACCCTGCTGAAGAACCTCATCTGCTTTCTTCAGGGCTTCCGGCATTGTAGTGCGTCTGTCTACAATCTCAAGAAGCTTATCATTTGGAATAACGATGATCGTATCTACATTTTCTTTTAATTTATCAATACCACTTGTGGCATTCTGCATTCTGGTCTTGGATTCAAAACGGAACGGCTTTGTTACAACACCGACCGTAAATGCACCCTGCTCTTTCGCAATACGTGCAACAACAGGCGCTGCTCCTGTTCCTGTTCCGCCACCCATTCCACAGGTAACAAATACCATATCTGCACCTTTTAATGCAGCCTGGATCTCCTCGGCGCTTTCCTCAGCTGCCTTTTCACCGATCTCAGGTTTAGCACCTGCACCAAGACCTTTTGTAAGCTTTTCACCGATCTGCATCAATGTCGGTGCTTTACAAAGCTGTAATGCCTGCTTATCTGTATTTACAGCTATAAATTCTACACCCGCAATCTGCTCGTCGATCATTCGGTTAACTGCATTATTACCGCCTCCACCGACTCCGACAACAATTATTCTTGCGGCCGCTTCAGATTCATTGGTCTTAATTTCTAACAAGAGTAGTTCCTCCTTTGTCGTCTCATTAATCTTTATATACATCCCTTAATTTTAATTGAACGATACAATTCAATAAGTATATAATAAAGTCTTTTCCGATAAATATCAATAGAATTTTGTATATTTTCCTATTTTTTTTGACACAGATTATGTTCAGGTCCGGAATCACATCTTTTCGAAGGTAATTGTAATATTATCTGTGTTAAAATTTTCCAGATACAGGGTTCCTCCCTGATCGGATACTCCCTTCAGCTTCTCAAGGATCGGCGATATCTGCATGATCCGTTCTTCCAGATTCGTGTGCCCGACATTGACACATTTGTTTCCAAAAAAAAGATACAGATCTGAACCGGAACAAACAATCTTATCCGGCGCGAGATCACATTTTTCAGTGTCATCGTCATATCCAGAAGGTTCCCAAATGCTTTTTGTTCGCCTTGCTGACCGGAAGTTCGGAATCTTTGTAAATCGCTGTACTTTCTTTACTTCCAGCCCTTCAATGCACGGGATTCCATCCCACAGCTCCTTTGTCTTTGCAAAAGTACGATCACCATCCTTGTCAAAATAAATACATTCATCACCTGACACGATATAACCGGCCACACGCTTTCTCTTTGATCGTCACCTTCACAGTCCACGGATTCTTCATCGTCACATTTGCCTCTTCCATTGCCGGAAGCAGCGCGTGATTCATCAGGTGGTTCCTGATCATCACATACAGAGAATTGGAAGACCAATTATCATCCTGCACCCAGTCTGCAATCTCCTGTCTGCTAAGATACTGATTTCCCTGATACTTCAATTTTCCGCACTTGAAAGAGTAAAAGAAACGTAATCATAGCTATGCAAACCAAAATAATGACCAGAATGGCTTTCATGGCAGCCTGCTTTATGATTCTCTTTTTCTTTCTTTCTGTATCATCCCATCAGGCATCTTCCTCCTTCCGTCTTTTGTATATCTCCTGTTTAGTCTACCACTTGTGACACACTTAGCACAAGTCCCATTTCAATTAAAAGAAACATCACCGATGTTCCTCCATAACTGATAAAAGGCAGTGTAATCCCCGTATTTGGAATAGTATTTGTCACAACTGCAATATTTAAAATAACCTGAATCATCATATGTGCCATCGCTCCGGTCGCGATCAGCGCACCAAAAGATCCCTGCTTCCAGATGCGATCAGGAAAAAGCGCCAGATCAGAAGCAGAAACAGAAAACGATAATCCCAGCACCTGCGAGTCCAAGCTCTTCACAAATAATTGAAAAGATCATATCATTCTGTGCCTCAGGTACAAATCCCAGCTTCTGTACACTGTTTCCGATCCCGACTCCGAATACTCCTCCGGATCCAATCGCGTAAAGCCCCTGCAGGGTCTGATAACCTTTTCGTATTTTTCCGGATTTCTCCAGATAGCGAGCCGTTCCAGCCGATAGCTTTCAAGGGCAAGAAAAATCCCCATAAAGCAGGCGCCTGCGATTCCCATCAAGGCAAATTGCGCATACTTCGGGCTTGCCACAAAGATCAGGATCACACCGATTCCCAGAATAATGATCGCCGTGCTTAAATTACTCGCTCCCACAAGTCCCACGATTGGAAGGATCCAGAACATGATCCTGCAAAGTGTCCACATTTTTCCGATTGTTTTTACGTTCTTCGTCACAAGATCCGCCAGAAAAAGAATCAGTGCAACTTTCGCAAATTCTGATGGCTGAAAGAAAACGGGCCCAAAGCTAACCATCTTTTGGACCCGTTAATTTCTCTGCCAAACAACATGACCGCAGCCGAAAGTGCAACTGCTGCCAGATAACCAAATACTGCCAGTCTCTGCCAGATGTGGTAATCCATCCCTGCCACGAACAGCATCAGTACAATTCCAAGCACCGTCGCAAACGCCTGCTTTTTCAGATAGTAAAAGGAATCATGAAATTTCACCTGCCCGTTATATGCACTGGTACTGTATAAGATCACCAGTCCGATCACAACCAGGAGAACAACAATCAACAGAAGCGTGTAATCCATACGCCCCTTTTTCCCTTTTTCCTCCACTTTGTTTCACGCCCTTTGATACAGATTATAGAAATTATTTTATTTCTTTTATAATGCATTCACGTATTTTTTGAATTCTTCCCCACGCACTTCATAGTTCGGGAACATTCCCCAGCTTGCACATGCCGGTGACAGCAGAACTGCATCTCCGGGTCTTGCAAGCTCCACACAGGTATCGAGTGCTTCTTCGAAAGTATCTTTTAAAATACAGTCATGAAATCCGCACTCTGCTGCTTCTTTCTGAATCTGCTCTTTTGTAGCACCAATCAGTACCAGATAGCGGACTTTTCCATCAAAGCTCTGAATCCATTCATGGAAATCGGACTGTTTATCATATCCACCACCGATCAGGATCGTCGGGCGGTTCATTGCCTGGATTCCCTTGATCGCCGCATCCGGATTCGTTCCTTTAGAGTCATTGTAATAGACAACCCCGTTCTTCTCTGCCACATATTCAATACGATGCTCAACCCCCTTAAATGCAAGTACAGACTTACGGATCACATCCAGATCTACACCGTAAGCTGCTGCCATTGCAACCGCTGCCATAACATTCTCATAATTGTGGACGCCAAGGATCTGTAATTCGCCGGTCTTGCAGATGACCGTTCCTTCTTTCTCCTTTTCCGGTTTGTATACAATGTCTTCTCCGTCAAGATAAATGCCCTGTTCCAGTTTATGCTTACTGCTGAAAAATAGAACACTTGCCTGAAATTCATCTGCCATCTTTCTTGTCTCTTCATCTTCATAATTGAGAACACAGATATCTTCTGGTGTCTGATTCTTCGCAATATTCATCTTTGCACGAATATATGCTTCCATCGTATGATGGCGGTTCAGATGATCCGGTGTGATATTAAGAACTGCGCTTACCTTTGGATGGAAGGTATGAATACTCTCCAGCTGGAAGCTTGAAAGCTCTGCCACGATCACAGAATCTTCTCTGGTATCTGCTGCGGCATTCGTATATGGTGTACCGATATTTCCCACAACAAAAACGCTGTCACGGGCATTTTTCATAATCTCGCCTAAAAGAGAGGTTGTTGTCGTTTTCCCATTGGTTCCGGTAATTCCAAGCACATCTCCTTTTCCACATACATAGGCAAGCTCAATCTCGCCCCAGACAGGAATTCCTTTTTCTTTCATAGCCAGAACAACCGGCAGATCAGTCGGCACCCCCGGACTCATTACAACCAGATCAAGACTTTCCATCTCCTCTTCCGGAAAAGCTCCGAGAACAACGCGGACTTTGCTTCCCTCACCAAGCTGTGCTTTCATTGCCTCGGCATCTTTTTTATCATTTCCATCATACAGAATTACCTCTGCCCCTTCTTTTTCCAGCAATCCGCAGGATCCGATCCCACTGATCCCCGCACCGAATACCAACACTTTCTTTCCTTGTAAATCCATTTTTGTAAGCCTCCTATAATGCCAGCAGTGCAACCAGACACAGAATTGCAGTTACAATTGAAAAAACTGCAACCACCCGTGTCTCGCTCCATCCACACAGCTCAAAATGATGGTGGATCGGCGCCATTTTAAAGAAACGCTTTCCGCCTGTTTTCTTAAAATATGTTACCTGGATCATAACTGATAAAACTTCTACCAGATAGATCAATCCTACGATGATAATAAATAATGGCATCTGGAGCATGTATGCTGTCGAAGCAACAAATCCCCCAAGAGCCAGTGATCCGGTGTCGCCCATAAATACGCTTGCCGGATAAACGTTGAATAATAAGAATCCCAGCAGCGCACCTACCACTGCACAGGTAATCGGTTCGATCCCACTCTTTGTTCCGATCGCAACAACTGTAAAGAAGGTTGCCACAAGAACTGTTACACTGGATGCAAGCCCGTCCAGTCCATCTGTAAAATTCACACCATTGACGGTACCGATCACTGCAATAAAAAGTACTGGAATGGCAAACCAGCCGATGTTCAGATATTTCCCACCTGAAAACGGTATCAGCATGGTAAGCGGAATCTTCGCTACTTTTACGATGTAAAACGCAAAAATCGCTGTTATCACGATCTGGAGTGCCATCTTCTGCATCGGCATCAGTCCATCTGATCTGTGAAGAACAACTTTCAGATAATCATCCAGGAACCCGACCAGTCCGAATCCAATCGTTACAAAAAGTACCGGAATCACCTTCGGATACTCTCTTACATAGATCAGCGAAGTGACCGCAATCGCAAACAAGATCATCACGCCTCCCATCGTCGGCGTTCCGGCTTTTTAAGATGCGACTTCACCCCGTCTTCTCTCTCTGTCTGATCCATCTTGAGTCTTCTTAAAACAGGAATTACCACCGGTCCTGCTGCCACACTGAGAACAAACGCGATCAGCACCGGTATGACCATTGTAAAATCCATAATACACCTCTGTCTTTCTTTTGTTTTCAAAATCAGCCCTTACCTTAAAGGCACAGATTCTACGCTTTAGTATAATGTATCTGCCCTGTTTTTTCAACTGCTTCACGGGTTTTCTTCCCGTTCGATTCCAAGATAGGGAAGAATATTGTCGAAAATATCGCGCACAACCGGAGCTGCTATCGTCCCGCCATAATAGATACCCTGTGGGTTGTAAATAATTGCCATTGCTGCTACCTGCGGATCATCTGCAGGTGCAAATCCGATAAAAGATCCTATATAACGGTTCGCACTTCTTGGCAGCGTCTGGCTGGTCGCTGTCTTTCCTCCGATCCGGTATCCTTCGATCTGTGCTTTTTTTCCTCCTCCCTCGGACACAACCGTTTCCAGTATCTTTCTCATCTTTTCTGACGTTTCTTTAGAAAGAATCCGTTTTCTTTTTCCATAAGAAATCGTTTCTTCTTTCTCTCCACTTTCCGCATCATAAACGGCGATGCCAAAATGAGGAGTGATCCTTTTCCCCCCATTCACCAGAGAACATACTGTTGTTGCCATCTGCATCGGTGTCACCTGAAAAGACTGTCCAAACGACATCGTTGCCAGCTCTACCTGCCCTACATTTTCCTTCTTGTGCATGATCGTTGCAGCCTCTCCCGGAAGATCTACACCTGTCTTCCCCATCAATCCGAATTTTTCAAAATATTTATAAAAATTCTCTGTTCCAAGCCGCATCCCTACTTCAATAAAAACCGGATTACAGGAATTCTGCACCCCCTGTACAAACGTCTCGGATCCATGTCCAGTCGTCCTCGCACACCGGATCCGGCGGTCTTCCACAAGCTTGTATCCAGGGCAGTAAAAAGTATCTTCTTCTTTGACCACTCCCTCTTCCAACGCCGCCGAAGCAGTAAATACCTTAAAGATCGATCCTGGTTCATAAGTATCATTGATACTCCTGTTCCGCCACATCTGATTCAGCATTGCCTGTTTTTCTTCATCATTCAAAGTGGCATCTGTTCCCTCCGGTAATGTAAACGGGGCATTCAGATCAAACTCTGGAGCATTGACGCAGGCATAGATTTCCCCTGTTTTTGGATTCAGGATCAAAATCACAACTGCATCTGCCTGTTTTTCTTCCATTACTTTTTCCGCAGCCTGCTGTGCATATTCCTGGATATTATAGTCCAGGCTTACCTGCAGAGTGTCTCCGGAAACCGGTTCTACTCTGTCTTCCAGCGTATCCGCAAGCTCAATCCCTCTGGCATCAGTTGTTGTCAGAATCATTCCATTCACACCTTTCAGATAATTTTCATACTTTACTTCCAGTCCAATGATTCCCTGATTGTCTCCACCGGTAAATCCAAGAACCTTTGAAGCCAGATTGCCATACGGATAGTACCGTTTAAAATCCTCATCTACCTTCACCCCATCCAGTTCATATGCACGAATCCGGTCCCCGGTCTCTTTCTCCACATTTGTCTTTATTTTTTCTCTGGAAGAAACTTTTTCGACTCTTTTCCGAATCATTTCTTTCTCTATTCCCAGCTCATCGGCAAGAACCTGGATCACTCTCTCCGGATCTGTTATCTGACTATGGATAACAGATATGGTACACACCGCTTTATTGGTCGCAAGGACTTTGCCATTTCTGTCAATGATCTCTCCCCTTGCCGCCTTGATCTCTCTCTCTCTTTCGTGCAGCGTTTTTGCTTTCTGTTGATAATATCAAATACACCAGTCTTGCGATCAGAAAAAATCATCAGAAGCGCGCTTAAAAATACTACCAGCATTTTCTTTTTATATCCGATATAGGACAGAAGATATTTTCCCTCTTTTCTCGGAATCTTCTGTGCTGTTCCGGTTTTTGCTCCGATATCGTATCCTTCTACTGCCGCCTTTTTCGGTACCGTACTGCTCCATGGTTGCTTTCATATAGGATTTCAGCATCGTGGAAGTTTCCGCTGAAACAGTCTTTCGTAAAAGAACCGGATCTTTTGTCTCGATCACATTTCCATTCTGATCCTGGATCTGCTTTACTACATGTGGTTCATAATAATATCCGCCGTTGATCAGTGATGAAAATCCGGTAATAAGCTGTACCATCGTCACATTAAAACTCTGACCAAAAGAGTTGGTAGCCAGATCCACTGCTGTCATATTGTCTGCCGTATATAGAAGTCCCTGCAGTTCCGGCCTCCCCGGAAGATCAATGCCTGTATATTCCCCAAAACCAAAAATATGCTGATATCTTGTGAAATGATCCACTCCGATACTTTCTGCCATCGTCATCAGTGCCACATTACATGAATTTGCGATTGCATCCTGGATCGTTTCCATTCCATGTCCTGACCGCAGATGGCATCCGATATCATAATCTGCCACTCTCAGTGATCCACCACAATAATACGTTTCATTTCCGGTCAGTGTTCCGCTTTCCAGCCCGGCTGCAACCGTAAACGGTTTCATCGTCGAACCCGGCTCATAGGTATCACTGATGCAGAAGTTTCTCCACATCTGATTCCTTTTTTCCGTCTTCTCTTCCTCAGTCATTCCGTTGATCGTATCTTCTGAATAAATTGCAGACAGATCTGCCGGATTGTTCAGGTCATAATCCGGGTAAGATGCCTGTGCCAGAATCTCACCTGTATTTGGATTCATGATCATGACTGCTGTATTTTTACTTCCCGGCTCTCCGCTCCTTGCCTCACCGGCATGGGCCTGATTAAATGCCAGGATCTTATCTTCCACAATCTTCTGCAGGCTCACATCAATGGTCGTCACAACCGTATCTCCATTCTTTGCTGCTTTCACTGTATGCTCTGCTGAAGAGGAAGACCCGGAATCAAAATAGCCATATTCTCTTCCATCTGTACCACTCAGTACTGCATTATATGCATTCTCTATGCCAAAAGAGCCCTCGCCTTCTGAATTGGTAAAACCGATCGTGCTGCTCGCCAGCCGGTTATACGGATAAAGCCGGGTGTAGTCATCTTCCAGCCAGATTCCCTTTACATTGGGATAATTCTCATCATCTGCATCGATCTCATTAAATTTCTTTGCAGCTGCATAATCAATCCCTTTTTTTACAATACTGTACCGGCTCTCCGGATTGGTACTGATCAGATCCCTGATCTGTGCTTCATCAATTCCAAAGCAGTCCTTCAGGACCTGGATCGTAGGTTCTATGTATTTATCTTTGTCCGTCATAACTTTGACATCCAGGATTACGTTATATACCCTCTCGCTTGTAGCGATCTTCGTACCGTTTCGGTCAACAATATCTCCTCTTTTTTATAGGGATGACCCTGCTTCCATAATTTTGCTGATCCAGTACTTTTTTGGTATATTTGCTGCCCTTGGTCACATTAATATAAGTAATCCTTCCAATAAGAACAACAAAAGCCAGTATAACTGCCATAAATAGCATTACCAGCTTTCGTTGCATCCTTACCGGAAATTTTCTTGTCAGAAATTCAAATCTGTTCTTTCTTTTTCTTCCTGCCATCCTAAACTAATCCTTATTTTTGATACATCCCTGGACTGGGCAAGAACACCGTCCTTTGGGATCTCCTCATATTGCTTTACATAATCACTCGTCAGGACTTTTGTATTCCACAACATTTCCCTGGGATTCATAAACCATTCCCATCTCGTTCATGGCCTTTTCTCTCACCGTGTCCAGATTCACGGAGTCAACAGCCGCATTATACGCTGTATCATTTGCCTCTGTCAAGTCCGCAAGTTCTTCCTGCATCGAAGTAACATGAGCTGATCTTGTAACAACTTCTGTCTGCAGTCTGATGTACACCACACAGACCGCTACTGTACAGACCGCTGCAAGAATGAAAAATATCGCATAAGCCGGACTGATCTTCATCGCACGATTCCGGTTTCTCATTACCTGACTGCTTGTCTTCCCTGTCTTTGCAGGACGAACTTCCTGTCTTCTTTTGGGCTGAACTTCTGCCTGACGTACAGCATTTCCATATACATAAAACTTTTCTCTGTCAGAAGTGACTCTGTTCTGCTGTCTGTATCTTCTATCTGCTGCCATCCTATACAGCCCCTTTCCCTGAAATTTGCTCTCTCAGGCTCTCCCCTTCCCGAAAGAACGTTCTTTTATACTCTAAATACTCCCTTTTTACCTAAGCACGTTCAAAAATTCTGAGCTTCGCACTTTTTGAACGACTGTTTACCTCCAGCTCTTCTTCCGACGGAAGAATGGGTTTTCTGGTGATCACCTTTCCCTTTGATACATTTCCACATACGCAAACCGGGAAATGGCTCGGACAGGTACAAGGATTCTCATTTTTCTGAAAGAACTCTTGACGATTCTGTCCTCCAGTGAATGAAACGTAATAATGCACAGTCTTCCACCCGGATTCAGCAGTTCAATCATGTCATCCAATGTATCTCGCAATACATCCAATTCATGATTCAGCTCAATCCTGATCGCCTGAAATGTCCTTTTGGACGGATGTCCTGACGTTTTCCGGACTTTCATCGGAATCGCATGGCTGATGATCTCATTCAGTTGTCCTGTTGTCTCTATCGGTGCTTTTTTCCGTTCTGCGACAATATGCTTTGCAATGTTCTTTGCAAACCGGTCTTCTCCGTAGTCGCGTATCACCCGATAAAGTTCTGATTCACTGTAATCATTGATAATGTCACGGGCTGTCATCTTCTGTCTCTGATCCATCCTCATATCAAGCGGTGCATCCACCCGATAGGAAAATCCTCTTTCTGCAGTATCTAACTGATACGATGAAACTCCCAGATCCACCGTGATCCCATCCACTTTATCAATGCCCAGTTTCTGGAGCTGCTGCTTCATATCGCAATAGTTGCTCCTGACTATCGTGACTTTCTCCCCGAAGCATTCCAGACGTTTTCCCGCTGCCCTGATTGCATCGGCGTCCTGATCTATTCCTATTAATCTCCCCTGACTGCCCAGTCGACTGCAGACTTCATAAGCATGTCCGCCTCCACCTAATGTTGCATCCACATAGATGCCATCCGGTTTTACGTTCAGCCCGTCCACGGTCTCATACAACAGTACTGATATATGCTCGAATGCCATAATTTCCTCCTTTTGGCTGCCTTCTCCCCGGCTGCCTTCTGTCATCAGATGCGTATTCCTATCGCTTCCATGCGTTCCGCAATCGCATCCAAATCTTCTTCACTGATCTGACTCTTTTTCTTCCCAAAGAGCTTTATCCCAGATCTCAACGCGGTCCTGTACTCCTACAAGTACCACTTCCTTCTCAAGATGTGCTGCTTTTCTGAGTGACGTAGGAACAAGCACTCTCCCCTGCCTGTCAAAACTTCCCTCATTTGCACTTCCGAAAAAATAACGCTTGAACATTCTGGCATCCTTGTTCATCCGTGGTAAAGACTCGAGTTCGGCAACGAATTTGTTCCATTCTTCCTGAGAGTACACAAAAAGACAGCCTTCCAGTCCATTACAGATAACGAAGCTGTCACCCAGCCCTTCTCTTAATTTGGCCGGAATGATTAATCTGCCCTTTTCATCAATGTTATGATTATACTCTCCTAATAACATCCGGAACCCTTTCTCTCAAACGTAAGACTCCATTAGCCTCCACAATGTGCCACTTCTCACCACTTTCTTACCACTTGCCTCCATTGTAAACCACTCTCCCCCCTTTTTCAAGAGTTTTTTCATTCTTTTCCAATACTTTTTCATGCACAGGAACCTTCAGTCACCCGGACCTCGTACAAGCACAGCTTTTAACTCATTGTCCGTATAAATACAGAGAATCTGCCACCGGCGGCTTCTCCTGCATCCTTTGGCAAAAAAAAGAGACATAATGTACAACTTCTGCCATACATTATATCTCTCACTTTTCTTTTCATTCTTCTATTCCGCATCCCGTGATGGCTTTCTTCCACCAGCCCCCACTTTCTGATCCGGTATCCGGGAAGTTTCCCACTTCCCACCACTTTATTCTGCAGAGGAAAGTCCATTCAGGTAATCCGTGATCGAGTCATAATTCACTTCTGTAACCGCTCTCTCTTTGTTCGATTCATGCATATCATATGCTGAATATCCCAACCAGCCAATCAGTGCCACTGCAATCACTGCAACAACTCCCTTTCGTACGATTCCCATCATCTTCTGCTTACGCATCAGCTTTTTCCGATTTTCTTTTTTCCTTTTTATAACGATCAACTTTTGCCTGACTCATCTTCTTCTGCTCCTTTCAATACGCTTTTTTCATTCTACCACAAAGCGTATTAAAGTACAACTATTATTCCACCGTCATTTGCATACATACTGCTGATTCCTGCCGTATCTACAATAAAGCTTTCTTTTACATTTATCTTCTCACGGATCAGCTTTTCCACAGCCATCGCACGTTCAGGACAGTTGCAATGAGAAATTGCAAGAATCTTTTCCGTCGGATTGATCGCATCTGCGGCGATCTGTTCTGCCATCTTCGCCAGAGCTTTCTTCATGCCTCTTCCCTGTCCAAGCTGACAGATCTGACCTTCCGGGTTCGCCCCCATGACCGGCTTGATATTCAGGGCACTCACCGCCAGCGATTTCAGTCCTGTCAGTCTTCCGTTCTTCCGCAGCGTATCAAGATTCTCAAGCACAAAATAAGTATGCTGTTCCTCGATATACCGGTCAACACGTTTGCGATTACTTCTTCAAACTCCATTCCCTTTTCTTCACATTCCTGAATCTTCAATGCGATCAGAGATTCTCCGACCGATGCTGATCTTGAATTAAAGACATGGATCTGTTTCCTGCCATACTCTTCTTCATATAACTTTCTTCCAAGCTCTGCACTGTTATGAGAACCGCTCAGTTCTGCCGAAAGCGTCACGGCATAAACCCGCTCCGCTTCGCAATGATACAGCTCCATATATTTCTCCGGTGATGGGCAGGAAGACTTCGGGCATTCCGAACTTTCGGCAACCCGCTTCAGGAAATCTGCCTGATCAAAAAAGATTCATCATCCTGAATATGGACACCATCTACCTCCATACTCAGAGATGCCGTCTTATAGATTCCACTCTTCTTCATCTCATCAGTCAGTTCTCCACAACTATCTACAACTATTCTGTACTCCATTTATAATCCCTCCTGCGTCACAACGCGTATTATCTTCTTCCATTATATGTAGTTTTTAATACTACGTTTAAATATATCACACTTCTCATGAAATGAAAAGCCTTTTATTCGATAGTTTATAACCTTTTTGTTCAAAATATCAGAGACGCTGCCTGCACCTAGCAGACAGCGTCTCTGATATTTCTTCAAATTCCCCGATAACGGCTTTAATCTTTTAATTCTATTTTTGATGAGATCCCAAGTGCAATCCCCATCTCTGCTAAAAGGAAGACGACTGCTGTACCTCCGTAACTGATAAATGGAAGTGTAACTCCTGTGGTAGGGATCAGACCGGTCACGACTGCAATATTTAAGATCACCTGCAGAGCAATATGCGAAAAGATGCCCGCTGCGATCAGAGATCCATAAAGATCCGGTGCATTTCTTGCAATAAACATCAGCCGGTAAAGCATGAATCCAAACAGACAGAGGATCAGGATCGCTCCGAATACTCCCAGTTCTTCGCAGATCACCGTCAGGATCATATCATTCTGTGCCTCCGGGATCGCACTTAATTTCTGGGTACTGTTCCCGAGACCTTTCCCGAAAAATCCACCTGATCCGATTGCATATAAGCCCTGAAGGAACTGATAACTGTCCTTGTCTGAATTTGCTTCCGGATTCAGCCATGCAATGATCCTCCGCATACGGAAATCCGTACTCGTTGCCATATCACTGATCTGTATTTTCAGATAAACTACCACAATAACTGCCAGAACCAATACCACACATGCAAAACGACAAACCGTTTTGTCTTTGGATGTACTAAAAACAGGAGCAGAACCGTGATCGCCATGACAATGATCGCTGTACTCAGATTATCCGTAAGCACAAAGACACCGCCTGCAGCCACAACCCCATAAGCCCCGATCTTAAGCCAGCCCCTGATGCCGTAAGCTTTTTTTCCATATTCACACAATTTATATGAAATGAAAAGGATCACTGCGATCTTCGTCACCTCTGCCGGCTGAAAGGACATATTTCCAGGCAACTGGATCCATCTCCTTGCACCGTTGAGTTCCATTCCCAAAGGAGTCTTTACCAGTGCCATCAGAACCATTGCCACCAGAAAAATCTCCGTGTGAAATGCAGCATAAATATGATAATCTATCTTCGATACAGCAAGCATGATCAGAATCCCCACTGCCCCGATGATCGCCTGCTTCGTAAAATAGAACATATCATTTCCGTTCTCAACCTGTGCGGTATATGCACTTGTACTGTACAGCATGATCAGTCCAAAACACATCAGGAAAATGATCACCAGTAAAAGATCATAGTCAAAGTACTTCGTTCCTTCTTTTTTTCTTCTTTTTTCTCATCTGCTGTATGATTGCACTAAGCTGCTTTCCTGCTGCCTGCTGCGTGATCTCTGTCCGGAGCGGTTCTGCGGTGCGGGTGTTCTTGATACTGCTCTTCTGTATTCCAGTTCACGCTCATACGCTTCCCGGTAATTTTTCTGCCCCCGCTGCGTTCTTCGCTCCGCTCTCTCTGCTCTTTGCGGATTCACCGGCTGCATCGGCTGCGTATCCCCAAGATTTCTTCTTTTATTCCCCATCTTGACCTGCCTTTTGTCCTATCTTGTATGCATGGCAGGATGTACCGGCTTACCATGTCCGAAATATCTGTCATACCATACAAGGAAAATGTAAACTGTCCAGATCTTACGGCTGTTATCGGTCTTTTCATTGCTGTTCTTTCCGCCTTATGATCATCCAGCATTTTAATCAGTAACTTTGTATCAAAAAATTTCTTTGCAGCATCCGTCTGAAACATCTCTTTTACCCGTGAATAATAACGATCTTCTTTCAGCCATACACGGATCGGAATCGGGAATCCGAGTTTCTTCTTTTCGGCAGTCTTGCTACGGATATTTCTTTCTGCTGCCGCTCTTAAAGCTACTTTTGTCTGCGGAGCACGAACCTTATAGTCCAACGGCAATGTCTCTGCAAGTTCCAGCACCTTCTTATCAAGGAACGGAACTCTTACTTCCAGGGAATTTGCCATTCCCATCTTATCTCCCTTCATGAGGATATCATGTACCAGCCATAAATGAAGATCCACATACTGCATCTTTGTCACAGGATCCTTTCCTTTTACTCTGTCATATAAAGGCTTCGTGATCTTCTGAATGCCCGGTTTACAGCCGTTTTTCAGGATCTTATTCGCTTCACGCTCTGTAAAAATATTCGTTGCATTGGCAAAATATCTTTCTTCCAGTGTCTTGCCATGACGCATCAGGAAACCTCTTCCTTTCATTCCACGAGGCAGGCAGCGTTCTGCAAATGCTCCAAAGGAACCGACGGATCGGCATTGGGATCTTATTAAAAGAAGTATGCTCCAAAGGTTCACAATATATGTTATATCCTCCAAACAATTCATCCGATCCCTCTCCTGAAAGAACTACCTTAACTTTTTTGGATGCCTCTTCACTTAAAAAGTACAGTGCAATCGCTGCCGGATCAGCCACCGGCTCATCCATATAGTACTGAATATCCGAAAGCTTATCCCAATATTCTTCCGGTGAAATCACCTTAGCGTCATTCTTCATGTTAATGCTTGCTGCAAATTCCTTTGCATCCTGGATCTCACTGTACTTTCCTTCATCAAATCCTACTGTAAAAGTACGATCCACCTGTCCCAGATAAGTCAGATAACTGGAATCTACTCCGCTCGACAGATAGGAGGCAACCTCTACATCACTGATCTTATGCTTCTCAACGGAATCCTTCATCACCGTTCCACATCATCCACCACTTCTTTGAAAGGCTTTTCTACAGTCTCCTGTGAAATGAGGCTCAAAATAACGTGTAATGTTCAGTTTTTCCATTTTCATATATAAAGTAATGTCCTGGCTGTACACAGAACACTCCTTTAAAAAATGTCTCATTTGTAGGAACAAACTGGAAAGAAAGATAGTTGCCAAGCGCCTCTTCATTGAACACCTTATCAAATTTCGGATGCTCCATAAATGCCTTGATCTCTGATGCAAACATCAGCGTTCCATTCATCTGTGCATAATATAGCGGTTTGATTCCGAAAATATCTCTCGCTGCAAACAATCTTTTTTTCTTCTTTGTATCCCAGATTGCAAAAGCATACATTCCGCGAAGACGGTCTACCAGTTTCTCGCCCCACTCTTCGTATCCATGAATCAGTGTCTCTGAATCTGTATTCGATACAAACTCATGACCTGCCGCTTTCAGTTCTTCTCTCAGGTCCTGATAATTATAAATCTCTCCATTAAACACAAGAACCATGCTGCGATCCTCATTGTACAACGGCTGATCACCAACGGAAGAAAGATCTATGATACTCAGACGTCTGAATCCAAGTGCAGCATCCTCATCCACATATTTTCCCTCGCTGTCCGGCCCACGGTGTATGATGGTATTCATCATATTAACAAGACTGCCTGTGAGTCTGATTACTGTGTCCTGGATCAATGAGCCATGGCCATGGCAGGAAGGAGGCTGCTGAATATGTGGAATTATGAAAAAAGATTACAGTACCCTGTCAGGATTACACAGACTAATCCCCGTCTTGCACAGGTTATTATCAGCCAGTTTGGTGGACCTGACGGTGAGCTTAGTGCATCTATGCGTTATCTATCCCAAAGGTATACCATGCCATATAAAGAAGTTACCGGAATACTGACCGATATTGGAACAGAAGAGCTTGCCCACCTTGAGATCGTCTGTGCGATTGTCCACCAGTTGACCCGCAATCTTTCCCCTGAGGAGATCGAACATTCCGGATTTGCTCCCTATTATGTGGATCACACTCTTGCTCTCTGGCCACAGTCTGCAGGGAGGTGTCCCCTGGAGTGCAACAACATTTCAGTCAAAGGGGATCCGATCACCGATCTCCATGAAGATCTCAGTGCTGAACAGAAAGCACGCACTACCTATGATAATATTTTGCGTCTTATCAAAGATCCTGAAGTCTGTGATCCGATCCGTTTCTTAAGACAACGGGAGATCGTACATTACCAAAGATTCGGTGAAAGTCTCCGCATTGTTCAGGAAAAACTGGACAGTAAGAATTTTTATGCTGTCAATCCTGAATTTGACCGGTAATTCTGTCCGGCACTGATGAGAAAAAAGGCTGACACTCTGCGATTCTTGCTCGTAAAAGTGTCAGCCTCTTTGCATATTATAACACAAACTCAGCTTTTATGCTTTTTATTTACTTGTCTGCTTTGCTCCTAAAGTAACATTCACACTCTGCTCCTGATACTCTCCATTGCTCTGTGAGTACCTGGATCGTAAGCTCTACTTCATCACCTTTTGCATAATACTGCAGTTGTTCCTGAAGATCATCCTTGCTTGAAACCGTTGTTCCGTTGATTCCTGTAATGATGCATCCCCTTGTCATGCCTGCTTTTTCTGCTCCGCCACCTTTAGTAACTTCTGATACATATACACCTTCTGGCATATTCAACTGCTGGGAATACTCTGTAGAAACGCTCATTCCCTTAATTCCGATTGCTCCCTGATCTGCTTCGGCAACTTTGGTCTTTGTCTCCTGATTCATCAGGTTCTCGATCAGATCTGATACATCACTGATCGGGATCGCATATCCAACACCCTCAACAGAATCTCCTACCAGCTTGGATGAATTAATTCCAATTACTTCACCACTGGCATTGACAAGAGCTCCGCCACTATTTCCAGGATTGATCGCTGCATCTGTCTGAATCAGTTTCACACTGCTCTCTGTCGTTTCTCCGGTTGTCTGGTCTGTCTCTGATACAGAACGGTTCAAAGCACTGATGACTCCTGTTGTAACTGACTGTCCATATCCAAGTGCATTTCCGATCGCGATCGCCGGTTCTCCCACTTTCAGCTCTGTAGAATCACCAAGCGTTGCAACTGAGATAGCCTTCTTCGTATCTTCAGAAATAGAATCCAGCGGAACTGCAACCACAGCAACATCATATTCTGAATCCGTTCCTTTAATATTTGCTTCAACACTGTTGCCATCTGCAAAGGTAACTGTCAGTGTATCACTTCCGGCAACCACATGGTTATTTGTCACAACCAGAAGTTCTGAATCATTCTGTGAAATGATGATTCCTGTACCGGCACTTTCACTTTCCTGCTTGGAAGTTCCTCCGAAATAGTTCTGAACCTCCTGCACACTCATATTCGTAATAGAAACGATGGATGGCATTACATTTTCCACCACACTGGATACATCTGATGTGACCACACTGGATGTCTTCGTCAGTGATGCATTACTGGTAACTGCACTGGTCGATGTAGTACTGGTACTTTTCTGCGTTGTTCCGAGCTTCAGTACTTTCGTTCCCACATAATTAGTAGTAAGGAATGTAGCACTTGATACAACTCCGAACATCAGTGCCAGTCCTGTTACCGCAACAGCCTTCGGCATTTTTTTATGCTCCTTTTTCTTTTTTGGTGTCTTTCCATCATCACCCTGTCCATTATTATAAAATGTCGTACCGTTTGATGTATTTCCTTCTGTCTCATTTGGATTATAATAACTATACTGATTATCCATGATTCATACCCCTTTCTCTTATATTTATTTTGTATTTCTTTTATGGTTATATAGTAATAAAGGATTGTGATGAAAGTGTGTTCATTTGATTAACAAATGTTGAAAGCAGGCACATTATGATCAATTTCATAATATGCCTGCCTCTCTTTCCTTACAGATCTACAAAATCCACATCATATTCCGGGTTTTTTCTGCCTCTTCGTGGTCTCTTAAAATTTCTTGTATCTCCTTTTAAAGGATCTGCCTTCTCATCTTCTTCTATCTCGCTGTCATCATATTCGTCGTATTCATCGTCATACTCGTCTTCATACTCATCGTCGTATTCATCGTCATACTCATCATCGTCTTCGTCTTCATACTCATCATCGTCTTCGTCTTCATATTCATCGTCGTACTCGTCTTCGTACTCATCGTCGTATTCATCGTCATACTCGTCTTCATACTCATCGTCCGGCTCTTTCTCTGCCTTGCGGTTTTTTTTCTTCTTTGCCGGCTTTTTCTTCTTCCTCTTCAAACGGGATATCGTACTCATCATAAAGATCATCCAGTTCCTGATTTCTGTGAACAAGCTTGATTGCAAAATGATCATGAGGATCAGAAGAATCAGAACAAATGCTCCTGCTGCGATCAGGACAAATAAAGTATGATCTGCGATAAAATTTCCTATTTTAGAAAGAGCTGACTCATTCGTCTTCTCTTTTACCTGCTCTGTCGGTGTCTCAACCGCCTGATAAGTTCCATCTGATGAATCATACTGATAAAATCCTTTTTCTCCGGTTCTTGTATTTAAAGCATACATCAGATCATACCGGTCATTCTCCGGATCAGCCCAGTAAGGATAACTCTGGTCTCCAACTGTCAGTTCTCCCTGCTGATAAGAAGACGGAAGCGATACATCTCCTGTATCACTCAGAAGAATGATCGAGGTACTGTCTGAAATCTGAATCTCCGTATACGGTAAAAATGTAGCATCCTCTTCATTATAAAGGAAAAACTTTCCTGTTCCCGCAGAATCTACAAGATATCCGATACATACACCTGCACCATTCTTCGCAAATTTTCTTTCTTCACCATTGAATGTAAGCTTTGTTTCTGTATATCCCTCCGGAAGATCTGCTGCAGTAAATGCCTCTGAGAAGAGATAATCTGTCCCGTTTACTGAAACTGTGATATTGGTTGTCTCTCCGGCAACGGAGTCCCTCCCTCTGCCGCAGTTGTCGTAATCTCTGTACTGCCATCATCGCCTGCTGCTACTTTTACTGCGGAAGAACCTTCTGCCAGTGTCAGTGTCTCGTCATTGTAAAGATACGCTTTGGAGCTTTGAACACTGATCGTTGTATCTCCGGCTTTCAGTGCTTTAAACTGAAGTGTCGTACGCAGTTCATTCTCAGAACCTGTTCCACTGCCTGAGTAAGTCAGATTCCCTGAGCCATCTGCCTGAACACCATCACCACTGACAAATTCAAGAGCAGATGTATCATAGCTCATTGTGATATCTGCATCTCCGATCGCATCTCCTCCGGTCTTTACAACCAGGCTTACATCTACCGTTTCTCCTACCTTTGTCTCCGGGTCTGAGAACATCAGTTGTCCCTGTGCAGCACTGACAATCGTGCCAAACATTGGTACTGTAAGGCAGACCGATAAAATCATCGCTGCTGCTTTTTTCATCATCTTCATGTAACTACCCCTTTGTTCATATTAGATTTAAGTCATTATCTCTTATCATACACGGTTTTTCTATAATTGTCCACCATTTTCACCAGTTCCACTGCTGTCTCCACTGCTGTCTCCCGGATCGGTTTCACCGGTATCTGCTCCCGGATTTCCATCACCGGTTCCACTGTCTGTTCCGGGATCAGTTCCACTATTTCCATTATCTGACGGCTGATCCGGTACTGTCGGCTCATAGTCATCAGGAGCCGATGGCTGTGGTTCATTATAGGTCCGATCCTGCGTCCCTCCCGTGGATGATGAATCACTTTTTCCCGATGAATTTCCTGAATCCTGTGCATTTCCACCTGTGCCGACCCTCGCAGCAATTTTTTCACTGATACTGTTCACTTTAGAAGACGGACTGTAATCATTTACCCCATATAGAAATTGATGAAGTGCAGATACATTCGATGTCAGATCTTCCGGGATTACAATACTTCCAAGTCCTGATATCGTATCAGTCGATTTATCCTGTGGGAATCCCATATTACCGGATAATTGATACTCCGTATAAGCCTGGGCATAATAAAGGATATCAGAAAGTGTAAAATTGGTTGCAACCTGTGGAAATACCTTGTCGATGATCGCATTCAAAGTCATAAGATCCGCATTTTTTGCCTTTTCTACGATTTTTTCAATAACCAGACGCTGTCGCTCTGTTCTTGTAAAGTCACCACCGGCTGTCGACCGGATTCTTGCATAAGTCGTTGCCTGAACTCCGTCTAATAACTGAAGTCCTGCAGTTTCTACCCGGTGTGCCTCTTTTCCTGCAGAGTCTGCAGTTTCCTGAACAAACTTGTTGAGATACTGGATCTCTTCCTCTTTGATCTCGATCTCCACTCCGCCCAGCAGATCAATCGCATCTGCAATGGCACCGAAATCTACGGTCACATATTTCTGGATATCAAGATCTAGATTCAAATTCAGCATATTGACAGCCTGCGTTGGTCCTCCATAACTGTAAGCAGCATTACATTTCTGAAGAGTTCCGTCAGAAAGATCCAGCAGTGTATCCCGGTAAACTGATATCATCTTTACTTCCTTCGTCTCATTATTCAGACTGGCTACAATAATACAGTCCGTGCGGTTTCCCTTTCCAAGATTTCCATCACGGGAATCCACACCAAAGAGGGCGATATTGGTATAACCTTTTCCCAGATTGATCTCCCCGTTCTTCTCCTGAACTTCCTCATTGATAATCAGATCCTTTGCCTCAATATCCTGCGTCTGGATCTTTCCCCACTTTGCTGCGACATAAATTGCTGCCGCAGAAAAAGTACAGATCAGCACCCCTACGGTGCAGAGCAGGACCCGCTGCCACATTTTCAACTTCATAAACCAGTTCTTATTTTTTTCTTTCGCTGCCGCTGCACGCCTTCTACCGCGTCTTCTCACTTCTCTGCCCATAAGAAGCACCTCTCTTTATTCCTCTTTAGTTGATCTCTGAAATAAACTGATCTAATGACTGACTTCCTAACATTCGTACTCTCGTCAGAGCATAGGGATCATCTCCCGGATAACATTTACCCGGTTCTGTCGTAACTGCACATAAAAAATCCAGCCTCTTCCACCGTCTGTTCACACTCTGCCGTATAATCCCCGAACGGATATGCAAGTGCATCTCCATTTCCACAATACTCAATGGATTTCTTCAGATCTGCCAGGGCTTCTTCTTTCGATAAAGCCGGGAAAAATACCTCCGTGTCCGTAAGTTCCACCACCACGGTGCATATTATCTGTATGCGACTCCAGTGTCAGATACTGATTATTTCGGTAAGGATCCAACATGCTTTTATCATTATAATAACTGGTGATCACGAAAGAAGTTGCAGGTGTCTGATACTTTTCAAATAAAGGGATTGCCAGTTCTATATACAGCGGACCATCATCAAAAGAAAGTACAATGCTTTTTTATCCGGAAGGATTCTCTCTCCGTCCAGATATTCCCTCACTTCTTTCCAGGTCGGAAAATAATAGTCATTCTCATGCAGATATTTCAATTCTTCTTCCAGTGTTCCCACTTCTATATAATTGGAGTTCAGATTCTCCGGGACACTGTTAGCATCATATACATAATGATACATACAAATCGGAAGACCTTTTGCTCCATATTCTTTATTCGAGTCACCGTAACGGTTCTCTGTGCTGAGATTTCTTTTCCTTTGGGATCGGTGGCTTTATAAACCAACTGGTGTTCTCCTGCCGTATTCAGATCATATTCCTCCAGACTGACGCTGATATCTGTTCTATTCCCCTGCCGGTCTTTCACAACTGCACCGGCATCCTCATACGGATCTCAAGCCTGACAGTCACTTCACTGTCACCCTGAAGTTCTATCGTATAATCGGATGTCCCGCTCTGAGCATCTTTCTTTTTTTGTATCCTTTGATCCCCCCTTATTTTCAGATGTCGGGGGACTTCCCGCAGTATGACTTCTTTTCCACAGAAAAATTCCTGCCATCCCCGCTGCCAGGATCAGTACCACAACAATTCCAAAAAGCCTTCTTCTCCGCCGAAGTCTTCTGGATCTTCTTCGATGTCTCTGCCTTCTGCCTGAAGTCTGCATATGCGGCTGTCTACTTACCGGTTCCCGTCTGCTTCTTCGCAGTGCTTCATTTCTTCTATGATTGCTTTTGCCTTTTCTTCCCATGTATTCTCCAATGCTTCCCTGTCTAACAGTTCTATATACGCTTTATCTGACCTTTTTCCCAATGCCTCATCCAGTTTTGCTTCAAATTCCTTATGGTCATGCCCGATCAGGACTGACTGATACTTTCTGCACTCATCCGTGTCAGTCGTGACGATCGGCTTATTCAATGCCATATATTCAAACAATTTGACCGGAGAGGTTGCTTTTGTGATCTCATTGATCAAAAACGGGATGGTCAGTACATCCATCTTTGCAGCATAATTCTGCAATACATGATAATCCCTTGAACCCAGGAAATGGACATTCTCCTGTCTGTCAAGCCCCGCCTTTTCATAAGAATCATCATATTTAATTCCAAACAGTACGATCTGATACTTTCCCGTCTCTGCAAGTTCTTTAACAAGCTGATAATCAAACCACTTTGCCAATGCCCCGTAATATCCGATCATCGGCTGTCCCTTTTCAAGAATCTCTGCAAATTCTTTTTCAAACTTAAAGTCCGGATCAATTTCATTATGGAAATGGTTATAATCCACACCGTTACAAGAAAACACCAGATGAGAATCCCCTCTTTTTGACAGGACATCCCTTTGCAGTGCATCTGCTGTTACAACCACGATCGAGTCTTTCTCCTTCATGGTCTTCTCGTACTTTTCCCTGACATTGACCGGCAATTCATCCGTTCCGGCAAGGTGAGGATTCAGATCATCAATATATTCATATACAACCTTATATCCACGTCGCTCATACTCCTCGATCTGCCCTTTGGTCAGTGTCCAGTCTGTTGAATAGAACTGAACATATCTTGGTTTTTCCTGCTGCTCAATGGCTTCAAAAAATATAGTTAGCAAATGCCTTATTCATAAAATTGACAAGGTAAAGATTTTCTGACTGTCTTTTGATCCTTTTTACATCATCTGTAAATCTTGTCACTTCATACAGCACCAGGGTTCTCTGCTTTGCAAAGTTAGTAAAAATATGCTGCGGTCTCTGATACAGAGGCACATCCCATCCAAAAGAACTTCTCCATACCACAATGCGGTCGTAGTCTTCTCTCTCCAGCATCCGCTTCAATCGCTTTCGGATCTCCTTTTTATTCAATGCCACATAGATTTTTCTCTTTCATCGAAATCCGCACAATATAATTGGAATAAATATATCCGGTCATTTTTTTATTGTTCCGGTCAGTCCATATTTTTTTACAAGATTTTTCACTTTGCTCAGCTTATCTTTCATTTTTCAGCTCCTTTTTCACACTGTCCGGCATTCCGCCTTCTTTAATAAAATCCTTCAGCTCTGCCGCTTTTGCTTTCCAGTCGTTCGCTCTGGCACACTCCATCAACCTGCTTTGGAACTCTTCTGACTTTCCTTTTTCTGCCAGCTTAAGAACATCCTCCACAAAATCTTCTTTTGTATCAGCGATCTTTACCAGTTCATACTTTTTGCACTCCGGCAGTGATGTTGCAACAACCGGTTTTCCCATAGCCATATACTCAAATAACTTCACCGGAGAGGTAGATTCCGTAATATCATTCACAACAAACGGGATCATACATACATCAAAAAAATGTGCATAACCGGCAAGTTCTTCATATGGTCTCTTTCCGAGAAATCTGACATTTTTATATTCTAAAATGCCACTTTCCTGCAGACTTGCATCATGCTCGATCCCGATCAGGATGATCTGTATCTCCGGATGGTCTGCCAGTGCCTTCAGCAGATCATAGTCCACCCAGCTTGCCATTGCCCCGTAATAACCTGCTTTCACAGAATCCGGCCTGAGCCAGGACAGGTACTCTTTCTCTCCTGTCTTCTGATCCGGTGGAAATTTTTCACACTCTGCACCATTCGAGATCAATGCAGCCTTCGCAGCCGGATTAATCTTCCTGACATTTTCATATAAGCGGGTTGCCGTTGCAATAACATAAGTCGCAGGATCTTTTATAAGAGACTCATGTCTTTCAAGGATCATATCCAGTCTGCCCGGTGCGATCAGGTCAGGATTTATATCATCCACATACTCATATAAAATTTTGAATCCTTCTTGCTGATACTGACGAATCCGGCTCATTGGAACTGTATCGGTAGAATAGACCATCAGATACCTGTCCGCCCTTTTCTGACGTAACTGTCTGAGAATCTCATTCCTGTAATAATACAGATCCAGTACAAAACAATTTCCGGCTACCCGGGTGATCCTGGATGGATTTTTATAGTCCACATCATAATAAGAATTGTATAAGACCAGCGTTCTCTCATCTGCCAGCTTTTTTGTCAGATGCTGGGGACGCTGAAGCATGATATTGTAAAACCCAAAATGGTTCTCAAAAATAATTACTGTATCAAATTCCCGGCTCAGTAATTTATCTATCGCATTCTTTCTTTTCCCACGAAGATTTTTACGTCCCACTTCTCCTGCTTTTTCATCTTGACAGAAATCATGCGCACACTCTGCCTGATACCTTTTTCTTTAATTTTTCCGATCAGTTCACTCATGGCTTTCCTTTCTCAGAACAAACAAAATTTTATATTATTATTCCAGAACCGTTTCAGCCGCTTTGGTTCTGTTACGATCCTGTATAACCATTCCAGATTACATTTTACGAAGAATTGCGGAGCTCTCTTTTTCATTCCACTCAGTACATCAAAACTTCCGCCGACGCCGATCAGTACGCCTTTTTTAAAAGACGCCATATGCCTGCGGATCAGGAGTTCCTGCATTGGGGCTCCCAGTGCAATCAGTGAAATATCCGGCTCTTTTTCTGCGATCCGTTCAAGAACCGCATCCTTATCTTTCACATATCCATTTTCATATCCGCATAAATAAATCCCCGGATATTCTCTTTCGATCTCTTTAGCCAGCGTCTCTACCACCTCAGGCTTTGCTCCAAAAAAGGAACAGGCTTTTTCGGTTTTTATCTGCCCATTCAAAAAGATCACTGCAGATTTCAACACCCGGAATCCTTTCCTTTATATGAAATCCCAGCTTTTTCCCGCCTATGAGGATTCCAATCCCGTCTGCAACGATCGTCGTATCCTCCGCCATCAGCAGTCCTCTTATCTCTTTCATCCGGTCGGCAAGCATAAAGATTTCAGGATTGGCAGTCACCACGCACTGCTTTTTCCCTGCCTCAATCTCCCCTTCCAGCTTTTTTCATAAACTCCGCTTTTGAACCCTTATAGATCTTCTTATAATACTCTTTCACATCAAACTCCTGTATCCTGTTCTTTATGATCAGAGACAAGAAAGCCTCCTCTCCGATCTCTCAGTCTTTTTTCTCTGAAGGCTTTATCTCCTCAAACCCTTCTGTACTGTCCTTGATAAACATGATCTTTACCGTCATCAGGATCAGCCGCAGATCCAGCAGGATTGAATAATTCTGAATATACGTCAGATCCAGCTTCAGCTTGTCATAAGCTGAAGTATTGTATTTTCCATAAATCTGTGCATACCCTGTCAGTCCACCTTTTCACTTTCATTCTGTAGGTAAATTCCGGTACTTCCTCCACGTATTTTTCTACATGTTCCACACGTTCCGGTCTTGACCGACCACGCTCATATTTCCAATCAGAATATCAAAGAACTGAGGAAGTTCATCCAGCCTCGTCTTGCGGATTATCTTTCCAACCGGAGTAATCCTTGCATCATCATCTGTCGCCGGGATTACTTCTCCGTCCTTTTCTGCATTTTCGATCATACTTCTGAACTTATGGATCTTAAATACCTTTCCGTTGATCGTACAACGATCCTGGACAAAAAATACTGGGCCGCCATCATATGCCTTAATGGCAATCGCGATCACCAGCATGACCGGTGAAGTAATGACCAGTGCAATAATCGATACAACCAGATCCAGTACTCTCTTTGCCAGCCGCTGGTCAAACGTCAGTCCTTCATTTTTTGCCAGCAATAACGGTGTATCAAACATATGGTTATTTTCCGAACTTCTGATAATGATATCGGAAATCTTTGGTGTGATATACGTTCTGATTCCATGTGCGTAACAATATTTTAAAAGCCGGTTGCGAAGTGGTGCATGAATATCGCAGAGAAAGACGGTATCATAATCATCAATCTTCTTTACGACCATGTCCCACTCCTCATCCACATTAAATGATTCTTTAATGATATAACGGTCACTTCTCATCCGCACTTTCCTGCGGAACGGCATCGGGTCATACTCCTGATACAGCAAAAGTACAATTCTCGCCGGGAACAGACGCCGGAACAGCTTTGCCGAAAAGATCACCCACAGCAGGATCACCAGCATATCCACACACGTCAGACATGTCAATGGCATGACACTTACAAATCTTGCCGAAAGAAGCACTGTCTCCAGATAAATACATACATTGGCCGCCGCTGCTGCCAGTCCATGGGAAAGGCACAGATTACTCATCCGCAGGGGACCCCACATTCATTCCTCCCATAAGATACATAAAGATAAAGTAGAAGAAAGCGTAAAATGCTCCCATCAGCCAATATCCTTTATGATAAAATGGAAATACAATTCCCCAGTTATGATATCTTTTCCAGACAACGATGAACATCCCTGTCAGCACAAGTACAAGAACCATCACAGTCAGGAATCGGATCAGACGTTTATACGGATCCAGTTTATTTTGTTGCTTCATCTATCTTTGCTCCAATCAATTCATAATCATACAATTTTGATTATAGTATATAATTCCCTTTTTTTCAACAATTCAACCCCTGCAAACCTGCTCTGTACAGCAAAATAAGAATTTTTTAAGAAAATTTGACGAATTATGACAAATATATTAAACTGAAAGGCAGATTAATCAAAGGAGATCTCTATATGAAACCACAAACCAAAAATAAAATATCATTCCTTCTATATAGTTACTTTTTTCTGATCGCATTATTTTATCCAATGCAGTATGTCAGCTTTGACAGTGCTTACTATACAGAATTTACCTTTGCAGGTCTTTTTGCCGGCTTGCTGATCCTTTGAGATGTTTTCGCCTATCATCGTCCGGTGTCTGACTGATCCGTCTGACCGACGATTCTGCTGCTGGATCCTGGTGCTTTTAGTCCTGTATAACCTTTTTCTCTGTATATAAACTTCACACATTCACGGTGGTTATGGGAACAGTTCAACTTTTCACTGGCGGTCTTGTTTTTATAGTACTTCTGATCCATGGGGCAGCTTTCTTCCGGCAAGAACCTCTGGCTGTTTCGGTACTGCTGGTTTTTCAGGTTGTAACAACAATTCTTGGTATTATCGTATACTATCTGGGATACACCTCCGTTTCTTTCATAAACGGCATGGTCATACCGGTCGCAAAAGATCCGAATTATTACGAGACCCGTTTCAGTTGGATCTATTACCATAAGAGCCAGTACTGCTTTGTTCTTCTCCTCTTTATTGCTTTCAGTGTGATCTGCCGGAAGCAGTTTAAGAATAAATGGTTTTCCCGGTTTCCAATCTTGTTTTCCTTTTTGGAATCGTGATTTCCCATACATATACTGCACTTTTTGCTGCCGTGCTGATCTATGCAGGACTTGCACTTGATGCTCTCCGGTCAAAACTCCGGACGCTCAATAAGAAGTATTTTCTTCTCCTGATTCCACCGGTCATCCTCCTGGCATTTGTTATCTGGCGTATGAGCCGTGAACGTAATATCTGGACACTTGGCAGCCGTACTTATATCTGGGCAGAAGGAATCCGACAGATACTGAAAAATCCTCTGGGGATTGGAACCGGCTTTGGACCTGCCAAATTCTCTGTTCGGGAATTTCTTTTCAGGTCTATAACTGCCACAATGTATTTCTGAATGAAATGTGGAGATTTTCTCTGCCGGTAGGATTATTATTCACACTGATTTTGTCAGCATCCTGATCTACTCCCTGAAAAAGAAGTTCTTTTTCCTTCATATCGGGATCTGGATTGCTTTCCTTATCTCTCTCGGAATGGATTATTCTCTTTTAGGGCGGGAATTTACTCTGACTTTCTTTTACTTTTATATGATCTTTTTCCTTCCGAATACAAAGGAACAGATTTCTGACTGAATATCACAAAAAGGCATCGGATTTTTATCTCCAATGCCTTTTTCTTTTTTCTCCGCCTATCTTGAATAATAGGAAGAAGGAAGCTGCTCTGTCTTTACAACCTGCCCGTTTTTAATATACTTACGATATGCCACAGCACTTCTGCTTCCGGTCTTCCATGACACAATGTCTACTGAATCAAACCAGTCCGGCTGGATGCCCCATACTTCAGCATAAAGTGTATTTCCGCTCACGTATGTTACAAGTTTCACTGCATAATTGTAATCATTTCTGATCTTCAGATCAGACGATCCATAATTCACCATCGCATCCTGTCCGATCGGCACATAGGTAGATGGTACAGAATGATTCCTTCTCTGCACGATCGTAAGCCCTGCTCTCAATGCCGCACCGTACAGCGTCGTACTTGCCTGACAGATTCCTCCGCCATAACCGACTCCGCCTACAACGCCTCCCGGAAGAAAGCCTTGAGCCTTTCCACATGGACCTGCTATTCCAAAGAAAGAAAGCGTCTGTCCCGGCTGGATCGTAACCTGGTTAAAGTAAAGCAATGCTTTCGTCATATTGTATGTACCATTATAATTATTGGTAGATACGGTAGAAAATACAGAAATACGTCTTGGACTGTTCATCAGCCGGCCATACGCATCAAATCTGTATGTCACACCATTGATCGTGATCGTGCCATTCATTACCAGATGACCATAACTATTATAATAATAACGATAACCGTCCTTATTTCTCCAGCCTGTATGCATCTTTCCGCTGTCGGTGAGATAATACCAGTTTCCGCCAATCTTTAATCCTTTATTCCTTGCAAGCGTTCCATCTGCCTGATAATAGTATTTTCCACCATCTTTCGTCCGCCAGTAATCTTTCTTCATATTACCCGCAGCATCAAAATAGTACCAGTCATTTCCATCTTTTACACCATCATCAAATGCCTGTCGGCTACCAACGGGGTAAAACCGATCACTTTTCCATTCTCAGTCTTCAGTCCCCGGTATGCTGCTCCGTTATTCTGGAAAATATAACGATATTTTCCAATCTTCATATCCCGGTTCAGTACCAGATGACCTTCCTCATCATAATAATACCAGTCAGCACCTTTCTGACGGAACTGGGATTCATATCGTCTGCCATTTCCATCCAGATAATACCAGTAGCCATCAATCTTCATCCCTGCATTCAGGATCAGATGTCCCTGAGCATCATAATAATAGTGACTACCATCTTTTCTCTCCACCCGGAGCTTAACATCTTTCCATCTTTCTGGAAATAGTACCAGTAACCACTCAGCTTTTTCCCTGTATCTGTCAGGCAGAATCCCTGCTGGTCATAATAATACAGTCCGTCCTCCCCAACATACCATCCTGTATAAACTGCACCGCTTCCTGTAAATTTATAATGCTTTCCATTGATATCCAGTTCACAATTTGTCACCAGATATCCATTTTCATCATAATAATACTGCGTATTGTTCTTCTGACGGAACTGAGCCGTATATCTTCTTCCGCTTCCATCGACATAATACCAGTGACCGTCCAGCTCAATTCCACGGTTCGTTACTAAATGAGCTGCTTCATCATAATAGTAATAATTTCCTGCCTTCTCTCTCCAGCCTGAGCTTAACAGCTTTCCATCTTTCTGGAAATAACACCAGTAGCCATTCAGCTGCATTCCTGCATCTTCTGCCCGGCTGCCGTCTGCCTGATAATAATATGTATCTGTGCCGTCTGTATACAAGCCTGTATAAGCTGCACCACTTTCGGTAAATTTATAGTGCTTTCCATTGATGTCCAACTCCTCGTTCAGTACAAGATGTCCTTCCCCGTCATAATAGAAGCTCTGTCCGTTCTTTTTGCCTGAAACTATTCTGCTTCATCACACCATCAGCATCAAAATAGTACCAGTAACCATCCAGACTGTATCCGGCATTTCTTAAATCCTTACCCTCCTGATAATAGTGGATTCCATCGGACTCTTCCACCCAGCCATTTTTCTCTTCCGTTATTCCGCTATTTTCTGAACTTTCCTCTGGATCTATCACGTCTTCTGTACTTTTCTCTGAATCCGTTACGTCTGCCTCATGTTCATTTTCCTGCTGTATAGCTGCTGCACTTTCCGTCTCTGCATTCTTCTCTTCCACAAAGCTTTCTGCCACATTCTCTGCTGAATTATCCATCGCATAAGAAGTCATCATCCCAGACAGGAGAGAACAAACGTCAGCCCCAGGGCTGTCAGCCATTTCTTTTTCATAATGTCCCTTCCATCCTTTCCTTTTCTGAAAATCTTATAGTAATATTGTACCAATAAATTCTTTTTTTCTGACCAGTAAAAAAAGAAAAATTTACTTTTCTTTTTCCATATTCTGTATTTTCTACGCTTTTTATTTTAAACGCACGAAAAGGGAGAAAACTTTCATTTTCTCCCTCACGGTCTGACTAATTATCTTTTAATTTTTCAGCAAGATTTTTGGCAGCGATCATAGAGTCTTCCATGGAACAATAAGTCCATGCACCATATCTTCCGATCGTGTAAATATTTTCATCTGCCAGATTTTTCTTCAGCTCTGTGATCTGAGCGTCTGTCTCTGAATTAATATGCACATAAGCCGGATCCATTAAAATGGTGGAATGTGCTTCTAATTTTGTCTCTTCGTCAATAATTCCCAGCTTCAGAAGATTCTCAAGTGTCAGTCTTAACTGCTCATCGATCATCCCCTGCGTTACAACCGCATCTTTACTGTATCCGATCTCAATATACATACTGAGCTTATCCGCATCCAGAATATTATCATAAAATCCAATCCGGTAAAAATTGATCTTTTTATCCGGGATATAGAACCAGTGTTCTTTCGTATACTTCGATTTTTTATTAAATCCAAGATTGAACACCAGTACTTTATTGTAAGAAAGTCTGGACTGAAGCTCATGCATCTTTTCTTCATCAAATAAAGTAAGGAACCGGTTCAGTGGTGACGTATTGATCAGATATTCATAAGAAATCTCTGATCCATCATTCAGGATCACTTTTTTATTCGCTCTGTCGATCTTATCAACCACATGATTTAACAGTACTTTCTCCTTATCCAGTGCATCATACAGGATCTGGATAAAAGATCCTGCTCCTGAACGTGGATACAGAAACGAATTATTGTAAGAAGTACTGTCTTTGTTCGCCTTCATATTGTCAATGATCGCCGGAATATCCGCATATGGGAAAAATCTTCCCATTGCATCTTTATCCAGAGTGGTCAGATCAACCGCATACAGCTTTTCATTATATGGCTTCAGGAATTTCTCAACGATAGATTTTCCAAACTTCCCGTACAGCATATCCAGGAAATTATCATACTCTTCTTTTTCCTCTTTATGGAAAAGATCATACAGGCAGTCGATAAACTCACTTTTTTCCAGTTGATGGATATTGGTCTGGAACGGATAATCTACCAGTTCTCCCTTGTAGATGATCTTTGTATTCTTATCTTTATAGATGATCTCATCCTCATCCACACTGTCGATAAACCGCTTTTTAAACTCATCTGTACTGAAATGGAAAAAGTGTCCGGCATAATCCCATACATAATCTTTTTCTTTGATCGTACGGCAATATCCACCGACTTCATCTTCCTTCTCTACGATCAGATAATCCCCATCTGCATAATTTGCAAACGTAAGTCCTGATATTCCTGCTCCGATGATCAGATATTTCACATTTCTTTCCATAAGGCCGCTCCTTTATAATCTGTCTTTAAACTTCTCAATGATCGCATCTGCAATTCTTTCACTCGCATGACCGTCTCCATACGGATTGCTTGCATGACTCATTGCATTATAAGCCTCTTTATCACTGAGAAGCTTTTTCGTCTCATTATAAATAACTTCCTCATCTGTTCCGGTCAGTTTCAGCGTACCTGCCTTGATTCCCTCCGGTCTTTCCGTCGTATCACGCAGGACAAGTACCGGTTTTCCAAGAGATGGAGCCTCCTCCTGGATTCCGCCGCTGTCTGTCATGATCAGATAACTCTTATTCTGGAAATTATGGAAATCAAATACTTCCAGTGGCTCGATCAGGCGAACTCTGTCGCAGTCATCAAAAACTTCTTTTGCAATCTGACGTACCTTCGGATTCATATGGATCGGATATACAACTTTCACATCTGCAAATTCATCTACGATCCTTTTTGATCGCTCTGAAAATATGGTACATTGGTTCACCGAGATTTTCTCTTCTATGTGCAGTCAGAAGGATCATCCGGTCATCCCCGATCCAGTCAAAGATCGGATTTTCATAATTTTCATCAACTGTCGTTGCCATGGCATCGATTGCTGTATTTCCCGTAATATAAATATTTTCTTCCTTTTTCCCTTCATCGCGGAGATTCTTGGCACTTACCTCTGTCGGTGCAAAATGCATATCTGCAAGACATCCTACCATCTGACGGTTCATCTCCTCCGGGAATGGTGAATACTTGTTCCATGTTCTGAGACCTGCTTCGACATGACCGATCGCGATCTGACTGTGATATGCCGCCAGTGCACCGGCAAATGTAGTCGTCGTATCTCCATGTACAAGTACAATATCCGGTCTTTCTTTCTCCAGCACTTCCCCGATACTTCCAAGCACTCTCTGTACGACTTCATTCAGGGTCTGTCCCTGCTTCATAATATCCAGATCATATTCCGGTACAATATGGAAAGTCTCAGTACCTGATCCAGCATCTGACGGTGCTGTGCCGTAACACAGGTGATCTGTTCGATCTCCGGTCTGGATTTTAATTCTTTTACAAGTGGAGCCATTTTAATTGCCTCTGGTCTGGTTAAAAACCGTCATGACTTTTATCTTGCCCATTTTCGTTTCCTCTCTTTTCTTTTATCTGTCCAGTTTCTCTACCATTGCATCAAATTTCTCTGCAACCTCTGTTGCATTAAACTGATTCATGCCATCCTGATCTATTTCTACTGTATAATTTTCATAAGCGATCAGATACAGATAGTTCTTGATCTCATCTACAGAATAAGAAACTGTCACGCCATTCACGGCACGTACAACATCTGCTCCTGCCCCTTCAAACATCGTCATTCCAAAGATCGGACGGTTTGCTCCGATATAATCTGCAAGCTTTGCGGCAAAAAAGATATTCTCATCCAGGATTCCATGCAGGTTCGCATCTACATGCAGCAGCCAGTCACTGTTTCTCATAATAGAAAGACTTGTCTTATAATCTACCGGTTTCTTGATCTTCACTACATCCAGCAATTCATGGTCGATCAGATAGACTTTGTCATTTGCTGCCATATGTCCATAGAACAGTACTTCCAGATGCTCTGCAAGGTCCGGATGCTCTTTCTTCAGTGCCGCAATTCCTTTCAGAAACAGTCTTGGAGTTCTGGTCGCATCCAGATGCCCGATATAAACCATCTGGATCTTATCACTGCTCCTCGGTGCAATCGACGCATCATACAGTTCCGCATCAAAACTATGTGGAAGTACGACCGCCTTCTTTGCAATTTCTTTTCCACAGGAACTGAGCATATATTTTTTCTGATAAGGATTATTGAAAATGATCTTATCGCAGTTGGAAAGAATATTATGTTCCAGTGTTCTCTCCTTTTCCAGTGCCTGAAGCGGAGCTTTCTGTCTGCGCTTCCAGAGCAGATTCTTCATCTCCCGGACCGGAGAGATCATTTCCCGGATTCCCATCTTTCTTACATACCGCATCTGTAAAGAATATGGGGACATCGTCTGCATTCCTTTCAGCACAAACGGATTATTGGCAATCGGATCTCCAAATGATGCGATCCAGGTAATCCCCGGTTTCATTTTCTTGATCTCAATTCCGATCTCATGCGACTCAGGCGGCATGGAACGGGTCATAACAATATCATATTCGTTCTGATGCTTTCTGAAATATTCAACCGCAGCACTCTTCCATGTGTCCAGTGACTCTCCCTGAAGACAGATCTTCTTTACATTCCCACACTCAGGGAGCTGCTCGTTCTTTCCATAAGACCAGGAATCATTGCTGTCCTGCATACATACATCATACTGATACTTTGAATTTTTCAATAACTTATATGTTACAAGTCCCTCTGAAGAATTGATCGGTGGAAAATACCAACTAATTACTAATATTCTTTTCATCGTGCGAATCTTCCTTTCACTTTTCTTGCTAATACCATCACCTTGTGCCATTTTGATCCATCTACTTTTACAAATTTAAACTGCGTCTCACGGTTATATCTCACATAAGCCATACAGTTCAGACGGTCATAGAGCCTTTGATTCGTCTTTTTTCAGGTAAGCATCAAACTCTCGGATTTCATTATATGCCCGCTTATGATCCTTATCGTATTCGCAATAAATTGAATAATGTGTATTCAATGTATAAGTCAGAATCATCTCAATGTACTCCCTCTTATTCGAGTCAGATCCTTTTCAATTCCGGTATAATACTCGATCAGCCATTTGATCATCCGCTTGTGGTGTTCCTGATTTCTCACGAAATTGTCCATATTCATACTCTGATCTTTACGACCGATAAAATAGCGGTAAATATCCAGATGATAATAAGCAAATGTATCCACCTTTGTGATCGGCACAATATTATACTGCATATCTACATAAAAAGTCTTTTCGAGCATTTTAAGTCCGGATGCACGCAGAACTTCCGTACGGTAGGTCGTCGTTGCCATCATGAAATATTCTCCGTGAAGTATATTCAGATCGATCTCATTGAGATTATATTTTTTTTCCGTCTTCCAGATCCTTATATTCAAAATATTCGGACTTTCCATTATAGACATGCTCTTTTCTGTAGTCACAGATCACGGCATCTGCCGTCTCTTCTTTTAAACGCTTTACAAATTCAATAAAATCTCCGATATTGACCCAGTCATCACTGTCCAGCACTTTGAAATAAGTTCCTGTGCTTTCTCGATTCCGACATTGATCGTAGAACCATGTCCGCCATTTTCTTTATCTACAAAGACAACTGTCTGCGGATATTTTTTTCTCATACGCTCTTGCAATGTCAGCCGAGCCATCTTTACTTCCGTCATTCACAACCAGTACTTCTATCTCTTCCAAAACTTCCGGTAACAATAACGAATCAAGACATCTTCTGAGATATTTTTCAACGTTATATGTCGGAACTAATACTGTTAATACCTTCATATTAATTATTACTCCTCCTTACGTCTGCTTGAAATCAATGTTACTATCCCGTGCGGCATCACCGACTTAATACCTTTTTCACGTAATACGTGCTTTTCTTCTTTTCAGTATTTTTCTTTTCGGGATTTTTATTTTCGGGATTTTTATTTTCAGACTTCCTGCCGTCCCTTTTTCTGGCAGAAGCCTTATCTTTTTTCTTCCTGAACCGGTATTTCCTGTTCAGCCTCCCCTCATTTTCTTCAACCGGCTTCTCAGGAATCACATACTTCCCATCCGGTTTCTTTCTGAGATACTGCATCACATAACTGTATGCCTCAGGATACAGACTGAGACTTTCAAAAAGTCCCACGCCTCCTGCCTCATCTGCCGGTCACAGTACCAGTTCAACTGCCTGTATACCAGTGGAGCGATCAGGAAACGGAATACATATTCCTTTTTCCCTGCAGTGTATCCGTCATTAATGATAGTTCTTAAAATGGAATGGATCTCATGTCCAAGTGAAAGTTTTTCCTCCTGGATTTTTTTTCCGTTCCCCTTTCAGATACCGATAAACGTTCAGATCATAATATCGGATCGTATCAATTTCCCTGATACTGAGAGCCTGCCACTGCCGGTCAACGCTCTCCTTACCCGATGCACAGAATTTCGAGATGCTCTCAAGTTTCTCTGTTCTGTATACTGCTGTGGATAACAGAGGACCGGAATCTTTAAATCCATATCCCGGATACAAAAGATCTTCAAACCGGTACTGACTTCCATCCATCAGCATATCATAATCAGCTATTTCTTCCAGAAGACTTTTTTCATAATCTGCATAAGAGCCTCTGCAAAGAACAACATCCGCTTCTTCCTTTTGCAGTCTTTCGATCAGTTCTGCAAACTGCTCAGTGTCTACCCAGTCATTTCCATGGATCAAAGCCGTATACTTTCCTGCTGCACTTCGGATTCCCTCTTTTATCATACACCCCACATCTGTCTCTGCCGGATGCACGAATCGCAGAACCTCTCCTCCCAGTCGCATAAATTCGTCTTTTTTCTTCTGCCTCCAGCTCCGTTCCCGTATCAGAGAGCAGAATCTCGATCTTTCCATTATACTTCTGATTCAGCAAAGATAAAAGACATTTTTTCGTCTTTTTATGTTCTGCCGGGTTCAATACAAGTACCGAAAGCACCGGCGGGCGTTCCACTTTTTTAGGAAACGATTCCCTTGGAGTTCTGCTCAGGACCTGTCTCTGCCGGATCAGTTCAATCTCTTTCTCTACAGTTTTCTCCACGCAGAAATTTTCTCTCGTAAACTCTGAAAGTTCTCTGCTGATCTTCAGATACTCTTCCGGATTATAATACAATCTTTCAATGATCTGTGCAAGTTCCAGCGGATCTTCCGGATCTGCCAGTGTATGAAACCGTTCCTCCTGCATAAAATATCCATTGGACGTTACCCTGGATCCGATCACGACCAGTCCCGACGAAGCACACTCTCCCATGGATACCGGATGTGCATCATGCCTTGACGGGAGCAGGGCGATTCCCTGCTCTTTATAAATCTCAGAAAGCTTATCGTTCGGAATAAATGTTCTGTGAAAATGGACATTTTCAAACTGCCTGAGCGGTTCTGTCAGCACTTCGTAAAAATCCCCATCTCCATATATTTCAAAACTCAGTTCTTTGAAAAATTCTTTTCTCGATAATTCAAGGATTGCCCGCACACTCAGATCCAGGGAATGTACCATGCAGTTGTCAAATTTTCTGATAATAATGATCTTTTTCCTGTCCTCTGCATTCTTTTGCATGATATGGAAATCGCTGTTCATTGATCACATTATTGATCACACTGCTGTTCTTAAATTTCAGGCGATGCTGCTCTTCCGCAAACTCTTTCAGCCACTTTGATACAAAGACCCATTCCGCATTATCCATCTGTGAGTATTTTTTTAATGAACGCATCCCGCCTGTCAAAAACTTCCGCTGAATTTGTCCTTATAAGCGGTCTTGTGAAATACGGTCTTACCAGATTTTCAACATACCTGTAAATGGACTCTGCCCCATGGCAGATAAAAATAAGCTGATCCGGCGGATAAACATATCCATCATAGATCGACATCAGATTTTCATCCACAAAATGAGTCACGATCACATGATACTGCCTTGAATCTAAAAGCTGCTTCAACGTTCCGTAATTTCCCTGCAGCACCGGGATTCCCTCCAGCTCATAAGACATCTCGTACCAGTTGGATGCCAGAATGGATGCAACCTGGATATGGATTCCCTTTTTCTGATATTCTTTATTTCTTGAATGTGCAAATGCACATAAATACAGATTCGCAAATGATGGATAATTCGGAACTACCACCAGTACATCTTTGGCCCCGGAGCACTCCGATGCAAGATAATAAGGCTGACTCAGTTCCTCAATTTCAATCTCATCAAACTTCAATGTCGATTCCGCAGAAATCACAAGTTCCACTTCCAGCCGAACCGGTGTCGTCAGCTCCATAACAGCCGTAGAACCGGCTAAGACCGGGTAATACTTATTAATATTGATGTATCCCCCGGCATTTTCTCCGCTTCCTCTGAAAGTAATCTTACAATATTTAGTTTCAGGATCTGTAAATTCTATGGCTTCTCCCGCTTCAAGTACCAGTCTTTCTGAAGAGTCATTCTTTATCACAGACTCTGTCAGTCCAAAAGTCCCGGCGGTCATCTTCTTAATCATCAGTTTCTCCTTTGATCCGCACCATACTATGATTATTTTGAAACCTGACTGTCATAATAAGCCTGACAAACCTTTTCTGTATTCCCGCTCATCACAACTTTTCCATGATCCAGCCACACTACCTTGTCACAAAGACTTCTGATCGAATCAATGGAATGTGATACATATAATACCGTCGTACCACCAGTAATCATACTTCTCATCTTGGCCTCACTCTTCTGCTGGAAATTCAGATCTCCTACCGACAGGATCTCATCCACGATCAGAATTTCAGGATCTACCTGTGTTGCAATCGAGAATGCAAGTCTTGCAACCATACCACTTGAAAATTCCGCACCGGAACTTCCAAAAAGTCCTGCAATTCTGAAAATGAAACGATCTCATCAAACTTTGATCGATAAATTCTCTGAATATCCCAGAATAGAGCCGTTCAGATAAATATTCTCACGTGCCGTAAGATCCATATCAAATCCTGCTCCCAGCTCGATCATAGGACAGATATTTCCCGCTACAGTGATCTTTCCTTCTGTCGGCTTCATAACTCCGGAAACCACTTTCAGAAGCGTACTTTTTCCTGCACCGTTCCCACCGACGAATCCGACAACCTCGCCCCGTTCCACTTCAAAATTCACATGCTTTAATGCCCAGAAATCTTTATTTCCCTTTTTCTCATCTTTCTTTTTCGGCTTAAACATATTGATGAAAAATAACTTCAGCGAAAAAATTTTTCTCTATGCCAAGATTAAATTTCATCGAGACATCTTCAACTTTTATCATGCTGTCCATACTGCACCTCTTTTTATACATAATAAATAAACTTGTCCTGATTCTTTCTAAATACGACTGCTCCGATGATCAGACTTGCGATCGAAGAAATAATACATGCCGCAAAATCCATGGACGTCGGAATCTGATGATACAAAATGATCGTTCTTGCAAAAGTAATAATATGATATAACGGATTCAGCTTCAGAACCATCTGCAATCTCGGATCTAACATATTAATATCATACATGATTGGGGTCATATAAGATAAAATCTGTATAATAATTCCATAAATATAGAACATATCCCTCAGAAATACTGAAACTGTCGCAAGGAACAGACTGACTCCCAGTGTAAATACAAATAAGAAAATAAAGGAAAGCGGAAGCAGAAAATGATAAATATTCAGCCCCGTTCCTGTCAGGATGATCACCGCATACAAAGGAATCAGTGTCAACAGGAAATTAATCCCCACAAATAAACACTTTGATAACGGGAAAATATATTTTGGAATATAGATCTTATTAATCAGTGAAAAGTTTGCAACGACCGAACTCATCGAAAGGTTGCTTGCCTCATTAAAATAATTAAAAATACAAGACCCGTCAGCAAATACGTCAGGTAATTTACTCCCGGTGTCGAGAACTTGAATACATTGGTAAATACGATTGCCATAACGCACATCATCAGAATCGGATTCAGTAAGCTCCACAGCACTCCCAGCACAGATCTTTTATATTTAACTTTAAAATCTCTGGAGATCAACTGTTCCAGCAAAAAAGAATACCGCTTCAGACTCAGACAAATATTTTTAACAGTTTTCATCTTATCTTCCTTTCTCTTGGTATACATCTTTGTTATGATAAACTAAATTGCCTGTAGTGTCAATATTCTGGCTATTCAGCTTTTATTAAAAAATCCTTAACAGCAGGTTTTCATGAGTCGATCTTTATTCACTTTTCTCTTCTCTGAATACCACAAACCGCTGGCCTAAATAGTTCATTCCCACGAAAATACACATTCCCGCCAGCATGGCTATATTTTCCTGAGTCTTCACACTAAATCCGGAAAAGATCCATGCTGCCACCGGTTTTGCCAGTCCATATGCCACCAGATAACATCCCGCAATGTTCACAACAAATTTCAGCACAGTCTTTGCACTTTTCTGATGATTTTTAAAAGTAAAATACTTGTTCAGAAAATAGCTCACAATACTGCCTACTATATAATTTCCGGCACTCGACACCCAATAACTGCAGCCAAGACAATTATATAATCCAAACATTGTTCCTGTTCCAACCAGTGTATTGATCACTCCGACCAGTAAAAATTTCACTGTTGTTATATCAATCAACTTCTGTTTCTTCTCTTTCATTTACTCTGCCACTCCGATTATCGATTCAACTTGATAGTACGCAGCCATTGCTGCATTATTCCATACATACTGATTGGCCACATCCAAATCTGCAAGCCCCTTCAATGCTGCATATTCCGTCTCCGGTATGACTACCGGAAGCGTCAGATTCTTCTCACCTGCCGCAATCTGCTCTTTTGCAAGCCTGTCTCTCGCCATGCATTTTGCATAGGTATTATAAATATCCCAGCTTCCGTGGAAAAACTGAACAGTAAAAATACAAGAAGAATCCAGCAGGAGCAGGTAACTGCTATTCCGATTTTTCTGTGCCAGAACTCCTCAACCATGATCAAGATCCCGACGATCAGGAAAAGGGCTGATGAAAGCATATTCCGCTCCGGGTAATAAGAGGCAACTGTATGCATAAAATTTGTAATCAGGCTTGCAGCTAAAAAGAAAAAGTGCAATCCATGTTTTTTATACCATTCCAAAATCACCGAACATACGATCAGTACAATCAGGATCAGCAATAAAATAAGCAGATGTTCTACATAAAGATCCATCGCATTGATAAAATTGTCCACATAGCCGTGCAGACCGGATGTGGCAACTTTATTTTTCAATGTACCCGGTGCCGTCATCATAAAAAGAAATCCTGCCAGCATCGTCAAGACACTTCCCATTCCCCATACCGGAATTTTTTCTTTCTTCATCCACCTGTGATATGCCAGTAATAAGACCGCAAGCACGATTGTCCCGAAGGAGGCTGTCTCCAGATAATCTCCCATGGCAAATCCGGCAACAAGAAACAGAATTTTCTGAATCTTACCTTCCATTACTTTTTCATTCTTTGCCAGCTTCATAAAAGGATATAAATAGTAAAGTGAAAAAAGTACAGCCCCACAGATAATTACACGATCCGTCCAGCCAGAGCATCGTCTGTCCAAATGCCGGTGCAAAATACCAGACCAGACCAAAAATGCTTACCAGTGCCAGTGCATTTCTTTTTTATTCCAGAATAAATACCGATATAGAATCAGGATCAGCATGGTAAAAATCACTGCATTCACCACATCAAAAATCCCGGACGGCAACAGCAAAAAAAGCTGAACAAAAAATGTGCCACCAGTCTTCCGTTCATTCCTTTCGCATGTGCATACATGGATGGAAAAATATCCCACACCGTCTGTATCTTCTTATGTGTAGCAAAGCTGTTCATATAAGAATAGTCATCTGCTGCATAAAAGGTATAATGGTTCAGAAGGAACATGATGCCAAAAATTCCTGCCACAAGCAGGTAAAATAAATACTTGTTCCCATTCATTTTTTTCTGAGCGTCTTCATTTTCTTTTTCCCGTCTTTCTTTTTCTATTATTCTGACTCACTTTCTTCTTTTATATTGGTCTCCTGGATCAGATAAACCGGTCTTTTCTTTACTTCAAAATAAATTCTTCCAATATACTCTCCAATGACACCAATAGAAAAAGCTGGATTCCTCCCAACGTCGTGATTAGAAGGATCGTCGTAAAATATCCCGGTGCATCGATCCCATGAAGCAGGATCTCTATCAGCAGATACAGCAGATAAAGGATACTGATCCCCATAAAAATCCCTCAAGATAAATGCAGATCCGCAATGGCTGGTTATTAAATGATAAAATCCCATCTACTCCATATGACAGAAGCGATTTAAAGGACACTTGCTGTTTCCTCCTGCACGCTCCTGATTCTCGTATTCGATGTAGATCTGATTAAAGCCGACCCACGAAAATAATCCCTTTGAAAACCGGTTATTCTCCTTCAGTTCCAACAACGCATGAATCGTGCGTCTGGATAAAAGCCTGAAATCACCTGCTCCATCGACCATTTCTACATTCACCAGTTTGTTCGCCAGCTTATAATACAATTTTGCAAAAACAATTGATAATCTCGAATCGCCTTTTCTGTTCCTTTTCGCAATGACCTGGTCATATCCCTCCTGATATTTCTCGTACATCTGCACGATCAGCTCCGGCGGATGCTGCAGATCCGCATCCATGATCACTGCACAACTTCCCTTGCAATGTTCCAGCCCGGAAAGCATTGCTGCCTCTTTCCAAAGTTCCTGCTAAAAGAAATGTATTTTATTTTTCTGACCTTCCGGCAAGTTTTTTCAGGAAAGCTAACGTATCATCCTTACTTCCATCATTTACAAAAATAATTTCAAAATCAAATGCCCTGCCCGTACACGTATCCACGATTGCCTTTGCAGTCCGCTCAATCACTGCTCCTTCATTATAGCATGGAACAATCACTGACAATAATTCTCTCATCGCCTGATTCCTTCCTTTTTTGCAGATCTTCTTTACAGATATCTCTTGACAGCTACTCTCAGGTTCCTCTGTCCCATTTTTCATAATAATCCACGTCATGAATAATAGTTCCGTATTTTGGACTTAATGCATGGATGATCTGGTTATTCCCTATATATAATGCCATATGAGAGACTCCACTTCCTTCTGTATAGCATACCAGATCTCCCGGCTTCCACTGACTTATATCCCATGGATCGATCCAGGTTTCCTCCCTGTGCCTGCTCATGAGCGAGTCTCGGAACTGACACACCAAGCTGAGCCATAGCCCACTGCGTAAATCCACTACAGTCCCATCCACCGGTTGTTGCTCCGCCCCAGCGGTATAACCCATGTATAAGTACAAATTTCCGCTATTTTAGCCGGAACATCATTAAGCAGTCTTCCAGAAGTATCAAATCGGCAATTCACTCCATCAATTATCACTGTATCATTTGTAATCAAATATCCATAACTGTTATAATAGTAGCGATTACCATCCTTCTCTCTCCAGCCTGTATACATTTTTCCACTATCTGCAAAATAATACCAGATACCATCAATCTCCAGACCCTTATTTCTTGCAAGTTTTCCATCCGCCTGATAATAGTATTTTTCACCCGCTTTTGTACGCCAGTAATCTTTCTTCATATCACCTGAAGCATCAAAATAATACCAGTCAGTTCCATCTTGCACACTATCATCAAATGCCTGTCGACCCATCGGCGTAAAGCCGATCACTTTTTCATTCTCTGTCTTCAATCCACGATATGCTGCTCCGTTGCTCTGGAAAATATACCGGTATCCTCCAATCTTCAAATCCCGATCCATCACCAAATGACCTTCCTCATCATAATAGTACCAGTCTGCACCTTTCTGACGGAACTGAGATTCATAACGTCTTCCACTTCCATCCAGATAATACCAGTAACCATTAAATTGTATCCCTGCATTCAGGATCAGATGCCCCTGATCATCATAATAATAATATCCAGTATCTTTCTCTCTCCAGTCAGAATACAGCATTTTTCCATCTTTCTGGAAATAATACCAGTAACCATCTATCTGGCTTCCCATGTCGGTCAGGCAGGATCCCTGCTGATCATAATAATATGCTCCGTCTTCACCGACAGACCAGCCTGTATAAACTGCACCACTTCCTGTAAACTTATAGTGCTTTCCATTGATATCCAGCTCTCTGTTCAGCACAAGATATCCATTTTCATCATAATAGTACCACGTATCGTCTTTTTGGCGGAACTGAGACACATACTTTTTCCCGTTTTCATCCACATAATACCAGTGTCCGTTTATCCCTATTCCACGATTCATCACCAAATGGGCTGCTTCATCATAATAATAGTAATTTCCTGCTTTTCTCTCCAGCCAGAACTTAGTATCTTTCCATCCTTCTGGAAATAATACCAGTAACCATCTATCTGCTTTCCGGTATCTTCTAAACGGCTTCCATTTGTCTCATAATAGTAAGTATCTGTTCCATCTGTATACCATCCTCTATAAATTGCACCATTTTCTGTAAATTTATAATGTCTTCCATTAATATCCATCTCCTGGTTCATTACCAGATGCCCATTCGCATCATAATAATACCATTCCCCATTTTTTCTCTCCAGTAATTTTTCTGCATTGCACCTGTTGCATCAAAATAGTACCAGTAACCGTCAATTTCACATCCGGCATCATAAAGCTTTATTCCGTCAATATAAAAAAATGTGTCATTGTCACCTGTTACCCAGCCATTCGCATACTCAGAAACTCCTTGTCCATTTTCTGCAAGATCCTTGTTCTCCGAAATCTCTGTATCTGCATGGGCTGGCACTGCACTCCCCATCGCAAGTACCATCGACATCATAAAAATTACTGCCTTATTTTTCATTTTGATTTATCTCCTTTTTATTTTCCTCACAATCATCCCTGATAAATTTATTCCTATATTCTTTAAGTAGACAAATTCCGCACTTCTTCCATAAATTAAAAGAAAAATTCCATTAAAATTATCACATTAAAAATTCCGTTTACAATAAGATCGATCCAACTGTTCCGGATCATCAGCATATTTCTGAATTCAATACATATCAGGCAGCTTACTGCTGTACTTGCAGTATATATCGTAATCTGCCTCAGATAATGCGAAAATGAATGTTTAAATACATATTTATAGATCAGATACGGATCATACCATATCTGAGTCAGCAGTCTGGATATTACAGTTCCCAAAATCACTCCTGTAATTCCAATTTTTTCACAAGAAACACCGACACTACAATATTGATGATCGACATGATCAATGGACGATACTGTCCCTGTACGAACAGACCATTGGACGTTCTGAAATGGCTGACTGTACTCATCATCCCGGTTAGATAAAAATCAATAATAAGAACCAGTACTGTAGCTGTTCCAAATAAATTTTCTTTTCCTGCCCAGATTTTCATAAATGTATTTACATTTACATATAATACTGTAGTGCATAACCCAAAAATCCAGAAGCACATCAACTGCATGGCGTTAAAGACTTTAAACTGCTTCTTTCCATCCTCTGTTGCTGCAAGATTTCCGATACTGGCAGAAGTAGAAGTAAATACCTGAAGCACAAGATTATATATATTCTTTACGATCATATTATAATTGGCTAATATACCGACCATTCCGGTTCCAAGAAATGAAGACACGATCACACTGTCTGTTCCATTCAGAACTACATTTGAAACTTTATACAGAAAAAGTGCCTTGATATCCTTAAAAAGCTTTTTGATCTCAGCTTTGCTTAGTCTCCCACTACTCTTCTGAAAAGCATTTGGATATAATTTTTCTGCCTTTCTCGAAATCCAGATATTCTGACTGACAGAAAATAAAATTTCCAGCAGCAGATAGAAAATAAAATTCTTAAAAACTACCAGTAAAATACTTTCAATCGTACACTTGATCATCGAAATGCAGATTGAAATTTTTGATATTTCATATTGCTTCTGGCTCGCAGATAAAATTGTAGAACGATAGATCAGTAAATACGAACAGACCGTATTAGATAAATAAAGAATATAAATAATCGTAATACTTTCTTTAATATCCGGCACATTGGTAACAATTTTCGATAAAAATGGAACGACAAGCAGACCGCAGATCAGAATCACCAGTGCAACGATCCGGTATGCCCATTTGTAAAAATGCATCAATTTGCCGAGCTTCTCTTCATCATTCTCTGCCAGTGGTTTATATAACGCATAAGTGATTGCACTGCCTATCCCCAGCTCAACGAAAGACAAAACTGATAAAATATCCGTAAACAGGCCCGACACTCCTACATATTGCATTCCGAGTGTATAAATAAATACTGTACGTAATACAAATTTTATTCCAAAATCAAATAATTTTACTGAAAAATTAAATATCGTATTAACTGCTGAATTTACTACCCTAGACTTAGACATCCTCTATCCTTTCCAGTCTCCTCTGATTGCATGAATCACCTTTCTTACAGGTAATGTATAATGATAGGCTTTTGCTATCATTGAATTTTCATTTTTTCCCTTTTTATATATTCATAAATATCCTTTGCGAAAAAATCCTGATCTTTTTTATCTAAAATCCAGACATATTTTTTTCCATCCTTTTTTCTCATAGGCGGATGTATCCTTGAAGCTTTCCTTAAATTCAGGCTGCTTTCCAATCAGTTCCAAAATAAGCAGCGTCCTGAAACATTTCCCACATTTACCACAGTTCTCTGTCTCATCGCAGCAGACATGCAATCTTTTTCTTCCTGTCTCATGCTGCGATATATGCTGTATTTTTTCAATTCTTGTCACATTTTCACGTGCCAGATAGAATTGGAGACTTTCCGTCGAAAAGAACTGCACATTATCCGATGCATCTTCTTCAACTCCCCATCTGGCTTTCTCAGGTTCACCTGCAGATGAATAATAATAATGGGAAAACAACTTTGAACTGCAAGTACAGCCGAGCTATTTGAATAGCCGTGTAGCTCCAGAAAAACTCCCTGATAAAGACTGTTAATATTGGAATTTACTGCAATAAAATCTGTTCCAAGTTTCTTTGCTATCTGCCTGCCCTTCTCAACATCATGGGAGAAAAATTTTCCGCTTTTTCGTTATATTCATCAAGCGTCATCATCCCGGTTTTTCTCGCCCGCAGATCTGGCATATTATTGTAGGATCCCACATTAAAGACAGTAAGGCAGTTTAATCTGTGCTCTGCATCCATGTTCTCAGCAAGATAGGTGAAAATCGTATCAAATGAATCAACCCCACGACTTACACCTGTACCATTTTTATCAAGACTTTCTATTTTCCTGCTTTCTGTTCTCCCGATGATCCGAATCGGTTTCAACCCACTTCTTTCATTGCAATGCATCGGGATCAGATTCGTATTCAGATTATGATATAACTCATTCGATAAAACACCTTCATATTCAATGTCCTCACCTGTTACCATCGCAAAATACAACACTGCAACTACAAATGCATCTGTTCGTTCCTGGCAGAGGATCTGCTCTGACCGGTCTTCTACTTCATACCATAATTGAAATTTATCTTTCCCGTAACTGTACGCTTTTTTCATATCCCGCATATTCTCTGCGGCTTCCAATCTGCTTTTTCCACTTTTCATAAATCTCCGGAGCAATTGCAATCTCTGCACACAAACGACTTTTTCCATTTTCATTTTCAATATAGGGTCGCTTTATACTGATCATTTATCTGAATCTCCTTTTTATTTTTCCCAAAATCCGGTAAAATAAATTATCTTTGACTTTTGCCTCTTCTATCGCCTTTTGTACACCTGGCGTCTTTACAGCAGACATAAAGCCTTTTTCCTTGTAAACTTCAATGAATTTCATCCGATCCTTCGGAAGTGCGGCTGGTCTTTGAAGTGGGACATTCCCTTTGACAGCCTCTTCAAGCGAACGCTCTTCGTAAATAAATTCATCTTTTACAAGATCCCAAAACTTTCTGCCCTTTTCACTGTTCACCAGCACGACTGAAATTTTCCCCTTATATGGAACTTTTAAAGATTTTCTGTCAATTCCCCAAAAATCACCAATTGTCAGATCCGAAATTCTCCTTTTGTCTGCATATTCACATTTATAACAATTTTCTCTGTGGATAATTCCCTGCAAATATGCCGTATAATACAAATCCTTACGGAAACGTTGCGAATACACTACTCGATCCTGACTATAAAAAACCATATGGTAATCTTTTTCGCCACGAAATGAGACACGATCCACTTTTTCTGCTCCTGCTATCTCCTTAATATACTCTTCCAGATAACTCATCGGAGGAGTCCCGTGACAGATCAGATCTATCGTCACCAGTGCGTCTGAAGCTTTGCCCAGATAAGCTTTTAATCCGGCAATCTGGCAGGGTGTTCCGATAAAAAGTACTTTTTTCCCTTTTTTCAGTTCTTTTTCCTATCTCAGAATAACTGAATCCATTGTAACTCTGTACATATTTTGAACCTCTGAATTTTCTTGCCTCTTCCAGGGTCTCTGCTTTCTGCTGGGTTAGGATCCCTTTTTCATTAAAGGCAGCACCATACACAATCCCTGCATTCTGTATCCATCTTTTATAAAAACCGAATGCAATTCCTCCTGATGCACTGTACTTTCTTTCTTTCCTGTCTTTTTGCCATGTAGCGTAACATTGCCTTGGCTCATGCTTTTCTTTCACATGATTCTCCGGGCATCCCTGGACACAACGATGGCACTCTATGCATTTTTCAGGATCAATCTGCGGAATTACATTTCCATCTTCTCTTTCCTGACAGGTTATTGCCCCACACGGGCAAAGATTCATACACGCAAGGCACCCTGTGCATTTTGATTCTTCACATATCTGAGCTATCATAATTCTCCAATGCATTTTTTAAAAATTCCAGAGATGACTGTCGCATCTTCTGAATTTTTTTTCCTATTTTTTCATAATCCATATTCTGATGTTCCAGGATTGCTTCCATAGTTTCCCCTGACAGATCATCTAACTCCAGGATTCTGTCCTGCAATCCAAAATTACAGATCAAATCTCTCACCTTTTCAGATAAAGGAATTGTGATAAACCTTTTTCTGTTCTGTATTGCAAATACATTTCCATGAAATGTCCCTGTGATCACATACTCCGCTCTTCTTACTATATCATTATATTGTGTCGGTCTGCACGTTACATGATAATCACACCAGTCATTATACAATGCAGCTGAGACTACTTTCAGTCCTTTCGCATGAGCATACTCACGAATCTTTTTTCTTTATTTCCACAGAAATGGAACCATTATAAAAGTAGACCAGTATATAACGGTTCTCTTTCAGATAAATGTCCTCATAAGGCTCTGTATATGCCTCTGTGTCCAGTAAAAATGTAGGATCACATACTTTTTCCGGGTATTTTCCGGTTATTCTTTTCACTGCTTCACAGCTTTTTTCATCCCTCACTGACAGAAATTCTATTTTTCTGATGCACTCTGTCACCTCATGAAAAGGAAGAAAATCCTTTCCTTCTGAGTCTCCGACACTGACCGCATAGGAAATGACCGGAGAAAGATCTTTTCCATAATAAATCGGATTCTGAAAAATTTTTCTTTGAACATTCCAGATTTCGTCACTGCCCAAAATAAAAAGATCTAATTTTTCTTTTTTATCCCAGGTCTTTAATTTTTTATGATCCTGAGCAAAGAGCTTATATTTTTTAATCCGTCCAGATTTCTTTTGATGAATTTGACTGGATATTTCAAATTTCCTCTCTTAGGTATAAACCAGCAATATTCTCTTTTAAAAAGCTTTCCTGCCCTGCTGATACGAAATACACCTCATGCCCCCATGCTTCCAGTACCTTTTGCAGGGCATACGCCTGCAGAAAAGACCCTACATTCGCTGATTTTTCTACTGTCACAATTCCTATTTTCATAGTCAGATTACCTTTCCGCTACTGGAAAATCTATAAGTAACACCATTGATCACCATCGTCCTGTTCGTTACCAGATGACCATTAGCATCATAATAGTATCTGTCTCCATCTTTTCTTTCTCCAGAAATTTGCCTTCATTATGCCATCGTTGTCAAAATAATACCAGTAACCGCCAATCTCAACGCCCTGATTCTGATACATATGTCCATCTGCATCATAATAATACCGCTGTCCATTTTCTGACGCCAGTAATTTATCTTCATAACTCCATTCTGATCAAAATAATGCCAGTAACCATGGAGCAGCAATCCTATATTCATGCTTAAGTGACCGTCTGCATCATAATAGTACTGTAAGCCATCCTTCTCTCTCCAGAAATTTCTTTTCATGACTCCATTGGCATCAAAATAGTACCAATAGCCATCGATCTGTGCTCCGGCATTTTGATACATATGTCCGTCTGCATCATAATAATACAACTGTCCATCTTTCTTTCTCCAGTAATTCTTCTTCATTACTCCACTGGCATCAAAATAATGCCAGTAACCATGGAGCAGCAATCCTATATTCATGCTTAAGTGACCGTCTGCATCATAATAGTACTGTAAGCCATCCTTCTCTCTCCAGGAATTTCTTTTCATGACTCCATTGGCATCAAAATAATACCAATAGCCATCGATCTGTGCTCCGGCATTCTGATACATATGTCCGTCTGCATCATAATAATACAACTGACCATCCTTCTGTCTCCAATAATTCTGCTTCATTACTCCACTGGCATCAAAATAATACCAGTAGCCATCGATCTTTATCCCCAGATTGCAGACTTTGAAACCATTCTGATAATAATACCTTTTTCCTCCTTCCATCTGCCAGCCATTCAGTTTACTGTCGCTGCTATTATTTCCGCTATTATTTCCGCTGTTATTTCCGCTGTTATTTCCGCTATTGTTCCAGGAACTTTTCATCAGGAAATTGATATCCACATTTGTGCCAATCCCATTCACTCTTCCATTATCCGCACACTGCCACATCATATATTCTTTTGCATAAGTACACTTACTGTTGTACTGGGCTACCCATTTGGGCAGCGTATCGTAGTAAGAATCTGTCAGCTTTGATGTAAACCAGTACTTGTTCGCATACACCCCCACATTATATCCGGCATTTTGAATTGCCGTGCAGAACGTCCTGGTCATATTCAGTATTTCCTGATTCGTATGCCTTCCGGTTGTCGGTTCATCTTCCAGATCATAAAAAACCGGATAACTTAATTTATGTCCTCTGATCAGACGCAGTACATGGTCTGCCTCACTTTGTGCCTGTGCAACATTCTCGGCATAGGAATAAATATAGACACCGTACGGAATGCCTCTGCTCTCACATGCCTGTACATTCTCCAGCCACTTCTTATCATCCTGACTGGTATAATTATCCCCATATCCACAACGGATGATCACAAAATCTACATCCGAATTTTTTACTTTATCCCAATTGATCGTTCCATTGTGATAACTGATGTCAATTCCTTTTGCAATCGCATTCGGAATGATTTCACCTGAAGAACTGATAAAATTGCCGTTCACTTTTGTCCACGCATTCGCAGCTGCTCTTTCATTACTGTAAGCTGACACGGAATTACTGATCAGCTCACCATTCTGATACCGCCAGCTGTTCTCTCTCAGATTCTCCTGCGATCCTGCTGTCTCTTCCAGAATTTCTTCCTGATCTGCAGGTTCTTCTATCTCTTGTGTCCCCGCTTTCGGGGAACTCTCCTCTGTATCTGTTGAAGCTTCTTCTGGCTTCTCATTCACGCCATCATAGCTTATAGTATCCGTTAATTCACCTTGGATTGCAGTATCATTTTCCATTGCAATGACCGGAAAACCATTCAACGTTGCCGCCAGACATACCGTTACTAAAAAAGCAGGTAATTTTTTGTATTTCATTCTTTATTCCCCATTTTTCCTATAATCATACATTGTAACCAAACTTAACCAATCCTCATAATACCATATGTCTTCTTTTAATGCAATCCGGCCTGCCCTTAATAATACCTGGAAGTTTTTTCCAGTTTTCCCCTGATCAGACACATATTTTGAAATGATAGTACATCCACAGGCGGAATTTCCGTTTAGGTTTCTTTATTTTCCATATATATTTTCTATAATCTTTTCGGAATTTTTTATCATAATATCTTCCCAGCCTGATTTCTTCTTCATCTCCGCTTTTCACCGCATCTGAAGCATAGCGGCGGACCATGCTGAGATACCGGTACATCATCATCTGAAGAAGATCTTTCTCTCCTTTTTCAGAAAAGAAACGTTCCATTTCCTCATATGCTTCCAGTACAGCCGGACTGATCTTTCGCTGTTCCTTTCCCATAATTCCATCCTCACGCTGGAAATAAAAATAATAGGCCTGGTTTATATATACGACAGACTCACTCTGATACAGAAGTTTATAAGAAGTAAATTCATCTTCATGAAGCTTTCCTTTGGGAAACCGTATCTCTTCAAATAATTCTTTTTTATACAGTTTATTCCATGCAACCACACTTTTCAGATACATTTGTGCATCATACAGATTTGCCGTTGCCTCTCTTCCGCTGTAAACTGCTCTCCGAATTGGCTGCTGTTCTTTCTCTTCGATCTTTTCTGTCTTACAGACTTTCTTCACATCGCATCCTGCAATATCCGCTCCTTCTTCTTTCAGAGCCTGAAGCAGCAATTCATAAAATCGTGGATGCACATAGTCATCTGAATCAACAAATCCGAGAAATTTTCCTTTTGCAGCATCAATTCCCGCATTTCTGGCATCCGAAAGTCCTCCATTTTCTTTATGAATCACCCGGACTCTCCTGTCCTCTCTGGCATATTCATCACAGATTGCCGGACATCCATCCGGTGAACCATCATCTACCAGGATCACTTCCAGACAGGGATAGGTCTGTGCAAGGATCGAATCCACACAACGCTTTAAGTATTTTTCTACTTTATATACCGGGACAATAACACTGATCAAATCCTGCATTTTCTACCTGCTCCTTTTAATTTTTCTTTTGTTCTTTCATTTTCTGCAGCAGATACAGTCCCTGATACAATCTGAATTTCATACAGAAAAGAACTGCCTGCTGCTTTTTTGAATATACTTCTGTCAAATTTCTGCGTAATTCCTGCTCTTACCCAGGGATTATCTGCAAATCTTCTGATCTGTAAAATCCGTTCTCGGTGACCATGCCCGATTTTCCCGATGGACAAACTTTTTTTCCAAAGCACGTGCCATACAGTCATACACAAGTCCTGTATAACAGGTGTCTTTCCCGGAAAGGGACGTATCCTGCTCAAGGAACTCATAAGTGTGCTTCAGCAGATTTTCAAATGTCTCTTCTATATCCGGGCGGAATCTTCGGTCTGCCGAAGAACTCACTTTCCGGTAATTATACAGATATTCATTCAGAAATGCGGCTTTTTCTGCTCTCTGATATGCCATTGCACAGAAAAGAGCATCTTCACCAATTTTAACATCTTCACAGAATCTCAATCCCTTTATCACAAAAGTACGGAACATCCGCGTCCACAACGTCCTCATTGAACCGTGCTTTCTTTCCCGCTTCTCTGCATACCCATAAAATAAAATTTCACGGATCAACGCTTCATCCACAGTTTCAACAAATCGCTCCGGTCTGATTGCTGATGCTTTCGTACTGCATCCTTCCTCTTTCAGATAATAATTCCAACTGACAATATCCACACTTTCCAGTTCCCGGTACTCCATAATGGTCTTAAAACACTCCGGATCCAGCCAGTCATCCGCATCCATGAAATAGATCCATTCTCCTGCCGTTTCCTGCAGCCCCCGGTTTCTCGCTGAGGATACTCCTCCATTTTCTTTTCTGATATAGCGGATTTTTTCTTCTTTCTCAGCATATGCTTTACAGATCTTTGAACTTTCGTCCGTTGATCCGTCATCAATCAGCAGCAGTTCCCATTCTCCGTAACTTTGCTGCCTCACGCTTTCGATTGCCTCTGCGACATAATCTTCCACATTATAAACCGGCATGATCACACTTATCATAGATTCAGATCCCTTTCTCTCAGCTTTTTTCAGTTCCCGATTATTCTCTCAACTTTTTATTCAGCTCCTGATACCATTCTCTCAGCTTTTCTGCATCTTCCCAGATATCAAATCCTGCTGACTTAAGCTTCTGCTGCCACAAAGTGCAATTACGCTCATCACTTTTCTGACGGATCTCTTTTAACTTTTCAACCCACACTTTTCTGTCAGCTTTCAAAGATACTCTGCACACCAGTTCTGTTACATCACACTCATCCGTGATCGTATCGGACACAATACACGGCAGTCCTGCTGCCTGCCATTCCAGCACAACCAGCGGCATTCCCTCATACATGCTTGGAAAGATCATTGCATCCATAGCTGAGAGCATTTCAGGAATATTCTTCACACTTCCTGTAAACGTCACATTCTCCGCTACTCCCAGTCTGACTGCCCGTGCTTTCACTTCTTCCAGTAAAGCACCGTCTCCCATAAATACAAGATGACTTTCCGGTTCTTCCTTCAGCAGCTCTGCAAAAACTTCCAGGGCAAATTTCTGATTCTTCGGTCCATTGAATCTTCCCACATGACCAATCGTAAATGTCTCTCCCAACTGATAAGTCTCTCTTATCTTTCTTCTTATATCTTTCCTGAACCTATATGCCTCCAGTTCTCTTCCATTTGGAAGAATCCGGAATTTTCTTCCAGCATACAACCATTCTCCCACCTTTTTCCCACAGGCAGCCGCCTGCGTATACGAATGATAAAAGAAGGGTCTCAGAAGTCTGTCCAGTTTCTGATTTCCACAACTGGTACTATGTCCATGTGCGATCCTGATCCTGCAGCCCCCCAGCTTTGCACCTGCCATATCAAAAAACATTGTTGCACTGTTCCCATGGGCATGCACAAGATCAAACTTTTTCCCTTCTGACCAGTTTCGCCAGTCTGAACATATATCTGAGCGGATGCTCTTTTCTTATTTCTATCCGTTCCAGCCTGCATCCAAGCTCCTGAAATAATTTTTCAAAATCAGGATGTACTGTTACCGTGGAAAGGATCGTAGCTTCCATTCCTTCACGATTCATATGCTTTAAATACTGAACAATACAATCTGTTACACCGTTATAATCGATTGCCATTGTATGAATGATCAGGATCTTCATTATTTTAATTTCCCTTTCAAAAATATCGTCACTTTTTGGGGCAGCAGAGCCTTAATCCTTTCTGATAACTGCAGCCCTGTCTTTAATTTTTCTATATACCCATTTTCATTGATTCCCTGATAAAAGGTATCCCGCAGCTTTGGTCTTCTGGTCGGATGAACCAGATTTCCCTGAAATGGAAGGATCTCTTCCGGCTTCACTTCCAGTATGATCGCCTGCTCTTTTATTTTTTCAAAAAAGGCTTTTCCTTTTTCACTGTTGACCAAAACCACTGAGACTCCTTTGGTATCCATAAACTGCGTCCTCACTTTCTCCACTCCCCAGAAATCCCCGCAGGTAAGATCTCCTACGCGGTTCGTATCGGCATACCGGCACTGATAGCAGCTTTCCCTGTAGCAGTCCCCATTCAGGAAATGGATTCCATACCGGTCTAAACTCAGCGGCCGGACAGAATCTTTTCCTTTCTGTCCGGATCCGTAGATTCGTTCCCCAGCCTTTTTTCCCTTTATAACGGAAGTTACACTCGGTCACCCTGCCTCCCATTTTCTGCTCCCTGATAATCAAGATATTTTTTCCACAGCAACGGAGACGGTACTCCATGGCAGATCAGATCGATGGTAATCAGATTTGCATTCTCCTTTTCTGCACCAAGAAAGGCATAAAGACCTGCGATCTGACAGGGAGTTCCTGTAAACAGCACCTTTTTCCCCTCTTTCAGCCTTGCTTTTGCAGTCTCATAGCATCGTCCGATATCAGACTGTACATATTTGGAAGACTGGATCTTCCACAGATCTTTCTCCGCTTTAATCTCTCTATGTTCTGCTTTCCATTCATCTGTATAAGCACAGCCAAAGACACTGCCTTCTGCCGCGATCATTTCACGTGCAGCCATATCTGCCACCCCCGCAGACGCCGAACGGCTGCAATGCTCTGCATTTTTATTCCGCACGCCATACATTTCAGGCTGCCTCTCTTCTTCTCTTCTGAAAAGAACCGGGCAATGCCTGAGACATTTTCCACAACGGATGCACTGTTCTTCTTCCACTTTCGGATACAAAAATCCTTCCTCATCCGGCTTAAATACAATGCACCCGGTCGGGCAGACCTGCTCACAGCTTCTGCATCCCACACATTCCCCGCCTGTTATCATGATATTTTCGCGATTACTCTTCTGCACCATGTCCTGTCATTTCCTTTAAATATGAATATGTCCGCTGCCTTTCCCTTTTTATCTTTTCCATAACCGGCTCATATGCGACCGTCAGATTCAGGATTTTTCCAAGCTTCTTTGTATCCGTCACGATCTGCCGCTCCAGCCCCAGTCTTTTTAAAAGATCCGTCAGCTTTTCAGAATTTCCATACCCGTTCTTTCTCACAAAAGTTGCAAATTTTTTCTGCGTGACTACGGAAAAATCGTCCCGTGAAATGTATCCGTCACAACCGATTCCGCATGCTTAAAATATTCAAAGATCTCAAAAGGAGAACAATCAATAAATTTATCCCCACAACGCTGGATTCCTCCGATGCACAAGATCTTCAACCCTTTTCTTTTTGCATATTTACGGATCTCTCCTGCCTCTTCTTTATTAAACCTGCCTGAATACCCATAAAGGATCATATAAGGATCATGAGGAATCTTTGCTTTTGTCTCCGGCAGCTTTGCCGGATAATCATAAGCCAGCACAGGATCTAAATGACAGACCGGATCTTTTCCGATCAGTTCCTGTACGATCTTTCTGGAATTTTCATCTCTCACCGATAGTGCATCAAATGCCCGCAGCCATTGTGCTACCTGATCCGCCACCTGATACTTTTTCAGACTTTCCAGTGTTGTATTTCCAAAAGAAGCTGCATAGCTGATCAACCGGTTAGCCTGATGCCCTGCTCCGAAAAGTTCCGGTGCAAATCCGACATTGGAATTATCCTGGATGCAGTTAAAAACCTCATCACTTCCGATCACCAGCAGATCCAGCTTCGGAGCATAATTATATGTCTCTTTCAGTCCCAATACAGGATAATTCTTTCTGGCATAATTCTTTTTATATTTCACAAACTGGATCTTATCTCTCAATCTGCCTTTCATCCGAAGAATTTCCAGACCTTTTTGTATTTTCCTTTTCATTCCGGTGGTTTCTTTTGACGGAAGGATACATTCTCCAGGATGATAGTCAACAAATTCTACTTCTGCACCACACTCTTCCATCATCTTTTTCAATGCATATGCCTGCAGGAACGAACCATAATTATAGATTCTCTGCATGGAAAGGATTCCTGCTTTTTTCATCTTCTTTTTCCCTCAAATAGTTTATCTACGATTGCTTCAAATTTCTCGTTAAACCGCTGATTATTACTGCTCTGCTTCTGACCGAGGGCAGCAGCCGTCTTTTCATAAGAAGTAATCACTTTTTCCAATGTATCAATTTCTTCTACAACAATAATATTTTTCTGCTTTTCCTCGATAAATCTGGAAAATTCCACCTGATGGTCATTGACATGCTCTTCATACTGCTTCTGTCTCGGAACAACAATCGGAATCTTTCCCCGCTGAAGAGCCATCATGATACTGCTTGGTCCGCCATGCGTGATCACGATCCTTGCCTGATCCATATATTCATTCATTTCCTGATAAGAACATAACTTACTCCACCTGCATGCCTTTGGTTCATAGGAGGAAAAACCGGTCTGTATCATGACCTCTTCCGTGATCTTTCCCTCCGCTTTCAGTCTGTCACACACCTGACCAGCCGGTCAAACTGCTGTTCATGAGTTCCTACTGTAACAAATATCATATTCTGCTTCCTTCCGACCTTAAAAGATACTTCCAAGATTTACTGCCTTTTTATATACCTGCTTCTGCTCTTCCCACTGCACAATAAAACAGTCTACAATCGGATAAACCAGTCTTCCCGTCAGAGTCGGCTTATCAATCCGGTCATAAACTTCCACATAGATCAGCTTCTTTCCCATCAGCTTTGCCAGATAAAAGAAAGGAACTGCAACCGCCGCTCCTGAAGAGATCAGCAGATCCGGCTTCTCCTTTCTGAGTACCTTCCATGCAACCACTGTATTTTTCAGAAGATTTTTAAGATTCCGGTTGGTCGGATAATAGCAAGGGTACACTCTTTCTCCCTCCAGAAGACTTCTTGCATCTTCTTTATCAAACGTAACCCAGAAACGGTCTTTTTTCTGCCAGAATGGTTTCAGCATATATAAGTGGGTCAGATGTCCTCCACTTGAGCCTACGAGTCCGATTTTTTTTACATTCCATCACTAACTTGCACCCTTTCCTTTCAGCACGACCCCGACCGTCTTGAATAAGATTTTGATATCTTCCTTCAGTGACCAGTTATCGATATATTCTACATCCATTGCGACAATCTCTTCAAAATTCTTTGTATCACTTCTGCCGCTCACCTGCCATAATCCGGTCAGTCCCGGTGTCATGTTCAGTCTTCTCCGGTGATATCCTTCATATTGCAGAAATTCATCTTCCGTAGGCGGTCTTGTTCCCACCAGGCTCATCTCTCCTTTCAGGATATTCCAGAACTGCGGGAGTTCATCAATGCTTGTCTTCCGGATGAATTTTCCAACTTTTGTCACCCGCGGATCATTCTCCATTTTAAACATCAGACCCTCCATCTCATTCTGAGACATCAGCTCTTTCTTCCGTTCTTCTGCATCCATATACATAGATCGGAATTTATATATCTTAAACCGTCTTCCATTCTTTCCAACACGCACCTGTGAGAAGAATACCATCCGGGTGATTCAATCAGCAGTGCCGGTGCAAGAAACACCGTTACGATCCCCGTGATCAGGAGTCCCACGATCGCTCCGACAATATCCATCACCCGCTTAAAAAAGATCTGCTTAAACGAATGGATCTTTGGACTGAACGAAACGGTATAATAATTTCCGATCCGCTCGATCTCTCTTTGAACCGGGATTTCCATTTCAAACACATTGATGTTCAGATCCACTGTAACTCCCATTACTTCCAGTTCTTTAATGATCTTATTAATCGGCAGATTCGTCTGAGAGGACAGGTGTACAAATACTTCATCCACCACATTCCGGCGGATATATTCCATCATATCGCCATATTCACATACGACCGGAATACCTGCAATTTCCTTCTTTTCCTGCTCATCTGCCAGCACGATCCCAACGATCTTAATATTCCACGAATTATTTACCTGGATATTCTGACAAATTCCTTCAGCCCGGTCTGCTGATGTGAGGATCAGAACCTTTCTTCCACCAATCCCCTTACTGTAAATATCATTCATATATTTTTTATACAATAAATGACTTACATACATCACAACAAAATCAATCCCGCAAAAAATATCCGTATACCAGCCTGGAATACTTCTGTGCATCCTGCATTAAAAGGCTGCCATACTGATCGTAGCACCCATGATCAGTATATTTCTGAATACAGCAATCAGCTCCTGCTTCTTTGTTCTGCTGAAAAGTTACGGTTTGGATTAAAAATGAAATAGACCAGAGTAATGGACATCAGCAGAATACCCATACGCAACAGTACGATTCCTTTCGTATATCCACCCCAGAGGTTTCCAAATCTCAGGTAACTTGCCAGTATGTAACTAAGAACGATACAGATACAGTCCATCAAAAAAATGAAGAAATTCTGTAGTTGCATCTGCTTTGCTTCCATAACTTTTCTTCCTGCCTTTCACGCTTTTCTTCTTTACTGATACTTTTCAAAAGCAATTTTTACTGTAACTTTTTTATTATATACTAACTTGTCTTTATTTGTCTAACCGGTGCTTCTTATTCCATCACACTCTGATTTCGGTAATCCCCCATCCATTTTCTGACTTTTTCAAAAAAAAAGTACCGCCTCTGACTGCTGCCCGTTCATCCGTCTTTTTTCTTACTATAACATAAAAGAGAGCATAACACGCTCTCTTTTAGAAAAATTTTATGAAAGATCAGGGAACATTGATCTCCATACAATTAATATCATATTCTCGCTTGGACTGTTCTACTGCCCGCACATTTACATAATAAGTTCCTGGCTTATAATTAAACCGGCTCAGATCTATAACGCCTGCATAATTTCCTTCTTCATCCGGATTCAGTTCATACCATGTCACATCTGCCTGTCCGTCTTCCGTCCATACGGTCAGAACCAGTCCTCTGCAGGTTATTAACGATGGAATCAGACACATTTGTGACCGCTACCGGAATATATCCCTCTGCAACATGCGTCATATCAATATCCGCATCCGCTCCATTCATTTTTCCTTCACGGATCAGAAGTGCATCATTCGTCTTATCCATAGCGGATAATTTTTCAATAAACTCAGACTTTTTCTTCAACTCGGCATTCACTTTACTATTGCCAAATTCTTCCAGTAACGTCTTCGTTCCCGAGAAAAGATTCGTTCCAAGTCCCAGCCGGTCTCCATCAATCTGTACGCCCAGTGCTGCCAGCGTTGTCGGGAAATTGTCGAAGGTTGAATAGGTTCTTTCCTGCTGATCCTGTGCATAGGCTGCTGCATTGATATAAGCCGTAAAAACCCTTCTGTCATAATTTCCTTCCTGATCGATCTCCGCACAATAATCACTGTCCATCGTCGGATGATCTCCGCTGATCACAATGGTTGTATTTTCCTAAAAATCCTGCTGCTGAATCCATTTCAGAAATTCTCCTACCTGACGGCTGGAACATGCCATAACATTAGAATACTGCGTATCATATTCTGTCGGACACTGCTCACATACATATCCATCTTCAAAATGAGTATCGACTGTCAGCATAGTCAGATTGAATGGCTCATCGCCCTGGGAAAGCTGCAAAAGCTTTTCTTTTGCGAACTCAAATAATTTCTGGTCTTCATATCCCCACCACACTTTATAATCTGACGGGATCAGACCATTTTCTATTGCATAGCTGTAATCTTCCATCTCATAATTTCCATGTTCCTGGAAATACAGCTTTCTGCCACCAAACTGTGCTTCAGACCCGATCAGCAGCGTCTGTGTATATCC